>OFMD01000718.1_pt1 | contig 24975 bp, 20 predicted proteins | sample 1541211 | NCBI WGS metagenome assembly OFMD01 (sample SAMN04209231, study PRJEB22552) | human gut metagenome | biome: gut; material: feces | host: Homo sapiens | place: USA: Oklahoma | reverse complement strand
GCACCTGGTTTTCATTCATCGTGGTGCAAGCATCTCATGCGGCATGAAGTTTCATGCCCATTTTGCCGCATACATAGCTGTCCGTCTTGCCAACGGGCAGCTAAATCTATCAAAAAGGAGGACATGAAAATGCCGGAACAGAGAAGCCGCCCGAAAGATGGCCGTGTCATCGCATTGGCCAATCAGAAAGGCGGAACAGGCAAAACCACCACAACGGTGAATCTGGGCATTGGGCTGGCCCGCCTGGGACAAAAAGTTCTGCTCATTGATGCAGACCCCCAGGGCGACCTCACCACTTGCCTGGGCTGGCAGGATCAGGACAGCTTGCAGACTACTATCGCCACCATCATGGAGAAGGTGATCCGCGATGATCCGTTTTCTGTGGATGAGGGCATCCTGCACCACAAAGAGGGTGTTGACCTCATGCCAGCCAACATTGAGCTGTCGGCTATGGAAATGAGCTTGGTAAACGCCATGAGCCGGGAGTTCACGCTGCGAACCTATGTCAACGAAGTCAAGAAGAACTATGACACGGTTCTGATTGACTGTATGCCGTCCCTCGGTATGATTACGATCAATGCACTTGCGGCGGCAGACAGCGTGATTATCCCGGTGCAGGCCCACTATCTCCCGGCCAAAGGCATGACCCAGCTCATGCGAACCATCGGCAAGGTCAAGCGGCAGATCAACCCGGCTCTGAAAGTGGACGGGGTGCTGCTCACTCTGGTGGATGGGCGCACAAACCTTGCCAGACAGACAGCGGATACACTGCGGCAGAGTTACGGGAGCGTGTTGAAAATTTATCGTTCCGAGATTCCCGTAGCCATCAAAGCCGCAGAGATCAGCGCCGCAGGCAAGAGTATTTACGCCTACGACAAGGGGAGCAAGGTGGCCCAGGCTTACGCGGATTTTTCAAAGGAGGTGCTGGCGGATGGCGAAAAGCAGCGGGCTAAACTTCAATCTTCCCTCAGTCGATGACCTGTTTTCCACGGAGGAAGAACGGGCCGAGGCACGGCTTGAAAAAGTTGTCAATCTTTCGCCTTCGGAAATCAGCGACTTCCCGAATCACCCGTTCAAGGTGCGGATGGACGCAGCCATGCAGGAAATGACGGAAAGCGTGAAGCAGTACGGCGTTTTGGTCCCTGCCCTGGTGCGCCCCAAACCAGAGGGCGGCTATGAAATGGTGGCCGGACACCGCAGGAAAAAGGCGGCGGATTTGGCGGGGCTTGCGGAAATCCCCTGTATTGTGCGGCAGCTCACCGATGATGAAGCCACAATTATCATGGTGGACTCCAACCTGCAACGGGAGCAGATTCTGCCCTCGGAAAAGGCGTTTGCTTACAAGATGAAGCTGGACGCTATGAAAAGGCAAGGACAACGGACGGATTTAACTTCTTCTCCACTGGATAATAAGTTAAAAGGCGTTACAGCAGCCCAGCAGATCAGCAGGGATAGCGGAGATAGTCAACCCCAGATTTATAGGTATATCCGCCTTACCCATCTTATCCCGGAAATTCTGGAGCTGGTAGATAATTCAGTCCTTAAAGACCAGGAAATGCTCCAGATTGCCATGCGCCCAGCGGTGGAGCTGTCCTACCTGCGAAAAGAAGAACAGGCCGACTTGTTCGCTATCATGGACGAGATGGACTGCACCCCATCCCACGCCCAGGCCATCAAAATGCGCCAGATGTCCGAAGCCAAGACTGGAGGGGAACGGCTGGCCAAAGACGCCCTTGTTTCCATTATGAAGGAGGAAAAGCCCAATCAAAAAGAACAGTTCAAAATCCCAAAAGAAAAAATCAGCCGGTTTTTTGCGCCGGGGACGCCCACGCAGAAGATCGAGGACACCATTGTTAAGGCGCTGGAACTCTACCGCAAGCGCCAGCGCAGTTTAGAGAGATAGTCCACTACCAAGGGAGCAGTGCGCCCATTCGCAGGGAACCGGTGTTTTCGCTGTTCCCCCTCTCCACACCTCACCCCCTCGTACCACCTAAACAGCCTAAAAAAGAAGATATTTGGGGAGGCTGATTCTTTCAAGAATCCACAGGGTTGCAGACAGAACGGATGAGGTGGAGAACGCCTGGCGCGCCTCTCTTTTTTAGAATGTAAACAGAATCCAGCCGTAAGCAGCACATCCAGAGCGATGTGCTTTTTTTGCGGCCATTTCAAGGAGGTAACACGATGAAAGCATTGAGAAAGCCTCTGTCCCTGTTCATGGCCCTGCTCATGTGTCTGGGCGTGTTCGTAGGGACAGGAACCACGGCTTTTGCCGCAGGCGAAACCATGACGACGTATATGATCGACCTGCCCCGTGCCAGCGACCCCAACAAGGCCGGATGGGGCCATCCCGCCCTGAATTTCCTGGGTGGCTGGTCCACCGGAGAGAACGACAGCTTTTCCGTCCACACCCAGGACGCCTTCAATGGCAGGGCCATCTACTGCATTGAGCCGGGCGTCGGTGTGAATACCGGCGACCAGTATACGGGCCGGGGCGAAGATTTCTGGGATAACTACCCGTCCAACCTGAACCCCACCATCCCGCCGGATACCATCAAGGAATATATCGGGCGGATTATGACCTATGGCTGGCAGGGCAACGCCAGCACCTCATGGATGAGTGGGAACCCGGAGGACGCCAGCAAGATTGCGGGATATATCGCTACCCAGCTTCTTGTTTGGGAAACCGTCGTGGGTGATCGCGACAGCCAGTTTAACCATGTGGACGCCAATGCCCAGGGCAAAAACAACGTGACGGAATATATCAGCGCCGACCATCCCTTATACAGCGAGATTTTCAGCCAGTATTCCGCCATTGAGAGCGCGGTCAAGCGCCACACCATGCTGCCCAGCTTTTTCAGCAGCACCGCAGATGCCGGTGCCTATGAGCTGAAATGGGATGGCCAGCAGTATTCTCTCACTCTCACGGATACCAACGGTGTGCTGGGCGACTACACCTTCTCCAGCAGCACCACCGGCCTGAATTTCTCTGTGGATGGCAACCAGCTCACCATCACTTCCGCCCAGGCCATCAAAGGCTCTGTAACCATTAAGGCGGAGAAAGTGACTGCCCAGCGCAGCGGTGTTGTAGTTTGGACAGACGGCGTTACTGGCGGCGGCAAGCAGGACTTTGCCACCTACGGGGAAACCGTTTCCGACCAGATGGTAGGCTATCTGAATCTGGAAGTGAAAACCGGCAATATGAAGCTGATTAAGACTTCCGAGGATGGACAGGTAGCCGGGATCAACTTCACCATTACCGGCGAGGGGTACAGCGCCACCAAGACCACCAATGAGGCGGGCGAGATCGACATCTCCGACCTCAATCCCGGCGTTTATACCGTAACCGAGCAGTCGATTGATAAGTACGAACCCCAGGAAACCCAGCGTGTGACCATTGTCAGCGGCCAGACCGCTACCGTGAATTTCAACAACGTCCTCAAGCGCGGCAGCCTGGAAGTGACGAAAACCAGCGAGGACGGGCTGGTGGAGGGCATGACCTTCCATCTATATGGCACATCCCTCTCCGGGCAGCCGGTAGATGAGTATGCTGTGACGGATGGAAACGGTGTGGCGCGCTTTGAAAACGTGTTGATCGGCTCCGGCTATGTACTGGAGGAGGTGGATACCCCCATCCGTTATGTAGTGCCGGATTCCCAGACAGCCACCATCGAGTGGAATGAAGTGACCCACAAGAGCGTGAACAACGTGCTGAAGAAATTCCGCGTCACCGTCACCAAGAGCGATGTGGAAACGGGTGCACCCCAGGGCGATGGTTCCCTGGCCGGCGCTGTGTACGGGCTGTATAAGGGAGATACCCTCATCGACAGCTTCACGACGGACGAAAATGGCCAGTTTACCACCGGATATTACGTCTGCGATTCGGATTGGACCGTGCGTGAAATCAGCCCCAGCGAAGGCTACCTGCTGGATTCCACCATCCACAAGGTGGGCGCGGAGCCGGAGTTGTATGAGATTGAGTTGAACGGCACCGCCAACGACGTGACGGAACAGGTCATCAAGGGCGACATCGCCATCATCAAGCATACCGATGACGGGGAAACCCAGATTGAAACCCCGGAATCCGGCGCAGAGTTCCAGGTGTTTTTGAAATCAGCCGGCAGCTATGAAAATGCCAAGGAATCCGAGCGTGATGTTCTCGTCTGCGATGAGAATGGCTTTGCACAGTCCAAGAAGCTGCCCTACGGCACTTATATCGTCCGCCAGACCAAGGGCTGGGAAGGCCGTGAGCTGATGGACGATTTTGAAGTGTATATCGCCCAGGACGGTCAGACCTACCGCTATCTTATCAACAACGCTGCGTTTGAAAGCTATATCAAGGTAGTCAAGGTGGACGCGGAAACTGGTGTTACCATCCCCTATGCAGGAGCCGGGTTCCAGATTTATCGTCCCGATGGCAGCAAGGTGGAAATGACCTTCACCTATCCTACGCCCACAACCATCGACACGTTCTATACCAATGCTGAAGGATATTTGGTAACACCCGAAAAGCTGGAGTATGGCTCCGGGTACTCTTTGGTAGAGGTACAGGCTCCCTATGGTTATGTGCTGGACAGCACACCGGTGTACTTTGATGTGACCGAGGACGCTTCCAGCGAGGAAGGCGGCGTGACAGTCATTGAAGTCACCAAACCCAATATGGCGCAGAAAGGCGTCATCAAGGTCAGCAAGACCGGTGAGGTGTTCTCCACCGTCATGGAATCCAACGGGGTATATCAGCCGGTGTATGATGTAACCGGCCTGTCCGGTGCGGTGTTTGAGATCACGGCGCTGGAGGACGTTTACACGCTGGACGGTACGCTGCGTTATTCTGCGGGCGAGGTAGTTGACACCATTACCACCGGCGAGGATGGCACAGCCCAGAGCCAGCCTCTCTATCTGGGCAAGTTTCAGGTCAAGGAAATCGAGTTCCCCCACGGCATGGTGGATACCGGTGAGAATGTCACCAATGTTGAGCTGGTGTATGCAGGCCAGGAGGTAGAGATCACCGAAACTTCCGCCAGCTTCTACAACCAGCGCCAGAAAGTACAGGTCACTCTGAATAAGCTGCTGGAGCAGGATGAAGCCTTCGGCATCGGTATGAATGGCGAGATTTCCGCCGTCACCTTTGGCCTGTATGCGCAGGAGGATATTCCCGCAGCGGATGGTTCCGTGATTCCCGCAGACGGGCTTCTGGAAATCATTTCGGTGAGTGAGAACGGTCAGGCTGCCTGCGCTACTGACCTGCCCTTCGGCAGCTTCTATCTGAAGGAACTGTCCACGGACAGCCATTATCTGCTGAATGGTGAAACCTTCCCGTTCACCTTTGAGTACGGCGGGCCGTCCGTTGCTGTGGTGGAGATTGCCGCCAATGACGGCGAGGCCATCACCAACGAGCTGATTCGCGGTGAAATCCACGGCCTCAAAACAGACGAGGACGGCGCTGGCCTGGGTGGGGCTGTGATTGGCCTCTTTAAGAGTGATGAAAGCGAATTTACGGCAGAAAGTGCCCTTGTTACCGCCACCTCTGCGGATGACGGCAGCTTCTCCTTCTCCGATGTGCCGTATGGAAATTGGGTGCTGAAAGAGCTGGAAAGCCCGGAGGGGTTCGTCCTCTCCGATGAGGTTATTTCCGTTACCATCGAGGAAGATGGGCAGGTTGTGGAAATCTCCCTTGCCAACGAGCGCGTTTATGGCGACCTGCGCCTTACCAAAGTGGATAAGGATTACCCGGACAACAAGCTGACCGGAGCCGAGTTTGAGGTGTACCGTGATACCAACGGCAACAAGGAACTGGACGAGGGCGACGAGCTGCTGGGCAAACTGGAGGAAACCAGCACCGGCATCTACGAAATGTCCCATATCCTCTACGGCGGCGTGTTCGTGAAGGAAACCAAAGCGCCGGAGGGCTACCTGTTGGATGAAAACGCCTACTATGTGGAGATTGTCGAGAACGGCAAAATTTACGAAGTGGAAAATGAAGCCGGAAAGGGCTTTGTCAACGCGGCACAGACCGGCTCCCTGCGGATTGAAAAGACATCCAGCGATGGCAAAGTGGAAGGATTCTCCTTCCGCGTGACGGGTGCCAATGGTTACGACCAGACATTCAAGACTGACAGCACCGGCAAGATTGAGATCACCGGCTTGCGTGTGGGCGATTACACCGTATCGGAGGTATCGGACAGCACCAGCGCCAACTATGTGCTGCCTGCTAATAAGACGGTGACGATCTTTGCGGATAAGACCACCGTTGCACAGATGCACAACGAACTGCGCGACACGCCGAAAACCGGCGACGAAAGCAAGCCGTGGCTGTGGATGACTCTGATGGGCGTATCCGCTGCCGGAGCTGCTGTTCTGGGGATCGCGGCCTATGTGAACAAGTGCCGGAAGGACGAAGAATCCGCTGAATAATACAGCGGTCAAAATTTGTGACAGGAGGAATTGACTATGGAATTGAAAACGATCATTGCGGTAGGATTGGTACTCTTTATTCTCGGCGGGCTGATCTTTCTCAAGGTCAAAAGCCGGAAGAAGTAATCCAGCGGGGGCGGCTTTGCGGGGCCGCCCCTTTACATATCCCAAAAAGGACGAAAGGAGTGTGGTATTGATGAGAGAACGATTTGAGCAGCGGCTGTTCCGTATCTTTGCCCAGGCAGGCTATTCACCGGTGCAGCTTCTTACGATCGCCCCGGAGGAAATGGTGGAGATCCCCGGTATCACCGTCCCCAATATTCGGGCGGTGCTTTGTGTTCAGAACAAAGTGCTGGCGGATCGGAACAAGGTTCGCAGCGGCAAGCTGGTAGAGGCGCTTTTGAAGGAGGCAGAGGAAAGCGGGTGTTGCCATGAGTGAACTGCATCTGCTGGACATCCTTGCCGCACGGCGAGGGTGCTTTATCTCAGACCTGAATCTTTCTCCCATCCTGCGCCGGGCGGCTCTTTTAGACCTGTGCAGAATGGAGGAAAACAAATTTCCTCTCTCTCAATGGCAGGATTCCGTGCGATACCTGACTGGTACTGAGAAGGATTTTACAAGCGAAAAGCAAATCAGGGATTTTATTCTGAATGAGATGGAGGTGAATTAAGTAGAAAAACAGGCTTTTGAATATGGAGGATTTCATTTTATTCCAGAGCGAAGATTTACAGCGGAAGAGAACAGCTTTTTAGCGATTTCCCGCAGGCAGCGCCTTGATAAAGAATTGGGCTTTTGTAAACCAGGCTATGCCTATAAAAGCAAATATCCCTATTCTCATGAGAGTTTTTACGCTGCGTCACCCGATAAGGAGTGCGACTTATTCCGGTGTGTAGAAAATGGGAAACTGTATCTGCCCTGTACGAACGATTTGCAGGAATATATGGAACAGCCTAAAAAAGAAAGGAACCGAACCCATGAACGATGAGCACAGTTTAAGGCGTATGGCTGGCGACTATGAGATCATCCAGGCCATCCACATCGGTGACCGGGAGATCGTTCTGGGAGAAAAACCCCAGAGCGAAAGCAACGATAAATATATGTGTGCCCTCTGCCAGCAGAATGAGTTGTTTGCGGCGTACAGCGAGGTCATGTGCAGCGACAACTATGCGGAGATGGTAAAGATGTTCGGTGAGCGCGTCACCGAGCAGGCCGAGAAAACCCGTATTTCAATGAACAAGCCAAAAATACAGGGTATTGATGACCGACCTATCACGGCAAGCGATTGTACCGTGGTGTCCTACGAGGATGACTTGAATAACAAGATTGTGGTCATCAAGCCGGAAGTGCTACGCCGGGAGTACCGCAGAGCCACTTGCCAATTAAAACTCTGTGTGGGCGGCTTTGGTGCTTCGCCCCATAGCCGTGGCTCGGCCTGTTTTTGCGTAGACCTCTATACCGGAAAAGAGAGCCGGTATGAGCGGATGGATATTCTCGGCATCATGGAGCCGGAAAAACTGCCCGGATGGGCAAAACACGGGCTGCTGACTGTTCAGCAGCAACGGGCGAAAAAAGAACAGCATAAAGACGAGGAGGCACGATGAAGGATGAATATGCGTATCAATCAAGGCTATGTCATCACGGATTCCTGTCATGTAGGTGATAGCGAGTTTGTTCTGGGGGTTCATTCAACAGCACCCCAGCAGTTTGTAACCTGGAAATGCAAAGATCAGACGGATTACTATTGGGGTCACTATTTCAGCACCCTATTTGATGCACAGAAAGATTTAGTAGCACGGGCGCAAGAGGAGGTTCAATGCCTGGAGGAACAACGGCGAAATACCAGTGTGTATGGAGCACCGGATGATTCCCCCTGGGGAAAAATCCAAGCCTGTGAAACCCTCTGCTCTGGCGTGTATTCTGTCAGCACAGAGGGACACGGCGGCGTTATGGTGCGCCGGGAACTGGCGGAAAAGGTATTCCGAAAGGAAGCACGGGAGTGTGGCTTTGTGGAGGGAGCGTGGCTCTGCTATGAGGAGGATTGTGACGGGCCGGTAGCCCTGCGGGAGCTGATGGACAAAAAGCTGTATCAGGCTCCCGTCAACCAGTATTTCCGCCCTGGTGAATATGAAGCAGTCATAAACCGCAGCTTACAGACCTATCATCCCGAATACTGGCAGGCACGGGCAAAGGATTTGAAGGAAAAAGGCCAGCCTTCTATCCAACGAAAAAAGAAGGAGCGTGAACGATAATGAAACTGGAAATCATCAGTATGACCCCGCAGGAACGGATGTATTCTTACAGCCAGAGCAGCCAGATCGAGGCCCAGACCGGATGTATCGGCCACCTGCGCGGTGATTTTGGCGCTGGCCAAGAGTTTTTTACCTCATGGTTTGAGCATCGCGGGGAGTATAAAACCAAAGAGTTCAAGTTGGAACTTGATGAAGTGGTCAACAGCCTGCGGGAGAACAACGGGCTGCTTTTCAGCCGGGGCAGTATGAGTCGGTATTGTTGGCGGCACTCAGAGGCAGAGATGGTGGGCAACTACTGTACCGAGTACGGCTTCAAGCTGAAAACCGACCATCACACCTATATGCTCCGATGCAATCCCAATTATGGGGACTATAATTTTTATCTTTATGCCTATGTTGGCCGGTTCTTGGAACACCACATGGAAAAGGCCCAGCAAGGTATCCGATTTATCACCCCCGGCTACAAAGAGATCTTCCGTATCCCGGACGGCGATATGATTCGCATTTTCACTGGTGGCGGAGAAACTCGTGACCGAACCTGCCGGTATATTGACGAAACCCATTTTGAAACCAACGGAAACTATTCCAGCGTACTCTATCATATCTGCGAGTTTGCGGAACGTCTGGAGAAAACCCACGGGAGCGTCATTCCGCTGCGTTCTTCTTTGCCGGTGCAGTGCTTTAGTACGCTTCCTTCATCAGGGGAACTGATTCTTTTGACGAGGGGTGAAAAAGGCTATGACCCATGCTATGACTTTTCATCCCCTGATGCCCAGCAAAATCGGGAGTTTGCAGACGACCGCAATGTAAAAAACGGTGTCAGCAAGGCACAGGAGGCCGCAATGCTGGCAGGCTCTATGTTTGGCTGGCAGACGCCCGCCGCAGACCCCAAAAACTACGATGAGCATGGCCAGCCCATCCGTCCAAAGCAAAAAGACCGGGGTGATGCCCGATGAGCGAGGACAAACACATTATCTGGAGCAACTATGATCTGGATTATGAGGACTGGCGCGGTGATTTGGAAGCAGAATACCCGGAGCTGTCCGAGGATGAGCGCATCTCTCTGATGTATGAAATTAACGGGTATTATCTGGACGATGAACGCATGAACCTCGATGTGCAGCTCTCCCAGCCCATTTTGGTTGTAGGCGATCTGGGCCTGTGGAATGGGCGGCGCATGGGGTATAAGGAAATCCCCAGCGGCAACATCCGGGACTGCCTGTATTCCGACACGGATTACTCCACTTGGTACGTGGATCGGTTGGGCGATCTGCGGTGCGACGCCATCCACCATGACGGCACCAACCATTATCTCTATCGAGTTTATAAGGACGGTGTGCGAGATTCCCAGATTGAACTTCTGAAAGAAAAACTGTATCGCGGCACAGCGACCCGCGCCGATATAACGAGAGTGACCCGCAGGCTGGGCGATGACATCGCCAAAGTCTACGGGTTTTCCATTCCCCGGCAGCGGCAGGCCGCAACAGTAGAAAGGTAGGTTCTCATGCCACAGCTTCCCCCTGTTAAGTTGGATGTGTTTTCAGAATGGTTTGACTTGCTTATGACCATTTTGGAAGAAAACAAGGATTTTCTTACAGATGATTTGCGTCATGCAAACGAGCGTCAGATGGAAAACCTGATGCGCTTCCCGCGCCGTTACGAAAATGCTGCGGGTCAAGCGCGTGTAGACCTGCGGTTCTATCCATCCGACGCTTCTGAAATCATCTGGCTGCTTCTTGTCGCCGCGTGCGGCAATTATGAAATCACAAAGAAGTATAGTGCAGATCTGAAAGCGAGGTGATATAGATGCGGTATCCGTTAGATGCAATGGAAGAAACTTTCGAGGAGGTAACGGTACTGGACAAACCAATGCTGTTTACCTGTGCGCGTGTTGACCGAAGTACAGTTCCCAAAGGAATGTATCTGTACGAAGTTCGCCACGATGACGAAATGCGTGGCGATCCATGCCAGATTGCCAACCGGATCGTAGTGAATCATTGGGGGACGCTTATTTCCAGTGAGCCGATTCGTTTGGAAAAAAGGCCGAATACCGGCAATGCATTTCGTGATATTGACCCGGAAAAAGACTGGAATTATGAAGGCGTGGACAGTACGCTCCAAGAGTATATGGAAAAGCATCCCCCAAAAAAGGAAAGACGGAAGGAATTTGAAAGATAGGAGGTGCGCCGGATGGCGATACGATATAAAGCATTAACAGAACTGTACCGGGAAACGCAGCGTAGTGTAACTGCCCCGGCACAGTGGCAGGAATTCCTTGCTTCTGCTTGCCGCAACTACCGGCTTCCGTTTGACGAGCAGTTATTGGTTTATGCCCAGCGCCCGGACGCCACAGCCGTCCTTGAGATAAATAAAGAAAAAGGCGCGAGCTGGAACCGGACATTTGGGCGCTGGGTAAACCGTGGTGCGAATGGGATTGCCGTGTTTGACGGCGAACACACAGGAAAGCCCCGACTGAAATACTACTTTGATATTTCCGATACCCATGAGGGCCGGTTTTCCCGTCCCGTCCCCATCTGGACGGTACAATCGGAATATACGGCAAGCATTATCGAAACATTGGAAAACAGCTTCGGAGAACTGACACAAAAGGATGAACTGGGCGCGGCCCTGCTCTCTGCTGCCAAGAATGCCGTAGAGGACAACATGCCCGATTATTTTTCCGAGTTGAAAAGGATTCGGGACGGCAGTTTTTTAGAAGAACTGGACGAATATAATGTGGAAGTGATGTACCGCAGGGCGCTGGAAAACAGTATTGGATATATGCTGTTGTCACGCTGCGGCCTTGATCCGGCTGAATATTTTGAAGATATGGATTTTCAAGATGTGCCGAACTTCAACACACCTGAAACGCTGAACGCTTTGGGCGTGGCTACCGGGGACATTTCTCAGATGTGTCTTTCTGAAATTGCCCGCACGACCCTTGCCCTGCAAAGACAGCCCCAAAAAGAAAATCGCACATTTGAAAACCTGTCAAGAATCCAGTATGCTGTAACTGAACAGAAAATCAAGCAGCCGGAAAGGAGCATGGAATATGACCGAGATCACATACAGCAGACAGGGCAGCTACAACCTGCCGAACTTTCTGCCCCCGCAGGAGCCGGAAGTGGCTCTTGGGAAATACGCATTACTTCGCCGGAAGTTCCTGAAGGAGAACCGCAGGATCACCTACACCAATCTGCTGACCAGCGGCAAGTTGAACAGCCATCTGGCGGAGATCGAGCAGACGGCACTCTCCCAGATGGATCAGATGGTGGCGCAGATGGCCAAAACCGAGGGCGTGACGGAGGAACTGAAAGCCCGCGACCCGATGAAGTGGGTGCAGCTCATGAACAACCTTCGGAACGCAGCGGAGGAACTGGTGCTGACGGAACTGATTTACACCTAACATCTACGGAACCGGAACACACCAGCACCATAAGGGCAAAAAAAGCGGACAGCCAAGAGCTGCCCGCTTTTTTGGATGAAAAGCAGATCATGGCAGTCATCGCCAATAAGGATGATGACCTGAAATACAAAAAGCAGCAGATTGAACTTTTCTTTTCCGTCCATCCCGATACGCAGGAACGGGCAGAATATCTGAAATCGGCCTACCAAGACAGATACACCGAGATCATCGCAGGCGGTCAGCGTCTGGGCTATAAGCCGCAGGAGGACGGGCTTCTTATGTGGGAGGGTTCCTACCTTTCCCGCACAAAAGAATCGGTGTTCTCCTGGGATTTAGTAGCTGCATGGACAGCGCAGCTCATTGACAAAAAGGAATATTTTATTCAAACGGACATCCCAAGGCTCCCCACACAGGAGGGCCAGCAGATGTCTCTTTTTGATTTTGCGGCCTTTACCCAGCCGCAATCGGAGGGCGAAAAACAGCTTTCCTTCTTTGCGCATACGTTGCCCCAACAGGTGATTGATGAGGCACTCTGCATTGGTTCTAACCACGAGGACAGCCGACTTACGATTTGCGCGTATTTCAAAAAAGATAAGCCGGACAACGCTCATTTCCTTGCGGAACATTACGGTGAGAATGGCGCAGGTTTTTATTTGAACGGCAAAAAGTATGCCCTTTGGTATAACGCTGAGGGACTTCGCATTGCCGAGGGCGAGAGTGCCCGACGTACCAGCTCCACCATCATCTCTTGGGAACAGGCGTCAGCCCGCATCCGGGAACTGTTGGATTTGGGCCGGTATATGTCTCAGAGCGAACTTGACCGAGTGGACGATTACGAAATACACCAGCTTGCTGACCGGCTTCTTTTGATGTTCCGTGACATCGAGGATGAAGAAAAACAGTTTTTCCCTTCGCTGCGTACCATTTATGAAAGGCCGGGCGGATTCCCGGAGGCAGTAAAAGAAATCGCAGGGCTTTTGAGCCAGGAAGATGGCTTACAGACCATCCTCTCAGAATATGAAGCCTTTGCCGCAGCCTATCAGGATAACCCGGACATTATGCGGTACCGGTTTTACCGGCCACTTGCGCTCCAAGCACAACTTACGGATTTACAACGGGAACCGCTGCATTTTACCGCCGCCGAAGGATATGATTCCCAGCGGCGTTTCTTTATCTCCGGTGATGAAATCGACAATCTCCTGCGCGGTGGAAAGCGAAGCACGGACTACCGATTGGCGTTGTACTCCTTTTATCGAAACCACTCTGATCGGAAGGAACGAGAAGATTTCTTAAAGCATTATCACGGGGAATACAGCGGATACAGCGGTGGAAATGATGATGTGACCTATCAGCTCAGCAAGGGCGTTCATTTCAGCCATGGCAGCATTACAGAACCCTATGCCAAAGTGGAACTAAAATGGAATGCGGTGGAAAAGCGCGTGAGCGCCATGATCGCCCAGGGACGGTTTCTGAGCGATGAAGATCGGGCCGCCATGCCTCAATACGAAAAGCACCAGCTTGCACGGGACATCCGCACCTTCTTTGAGAATGTTCCCCATGAGCAGCCCCACCCCTATCCGTATGGCTTCGATTATTGGGACGCGGTAAAGCTCATGGAGCCACAGCTCGACGACCCGGCCCGCGTAGAAGAAATCTATCAGATGATGGTTCCAATCTGGGAGGCCACGCCGCAGGATGACCGGATGTACGCTCTTCGGCAACGGGCATTTGATAATTTGACCGCTTTCCGGCAGGGCACCTTTACGCTCTTTGCAGAACACAAGGAGCCGATTGTCCCCGCTGCGCCTCAGACAAAAGCCTACGATCTGGGCTATGGCTATCTGGGGAACGGGCTTACTGTGTGGAACCGATTGGAGGAAGAACACGGGGACTACAAAACAGTGGCCCACATCGGCCCCGACCGCACGGTAACGCTTTATGATGAGCAAATGCCCCAGGCGGTGCGGGATGAAATTAAACGGATCGCAGATACCTCGGAAATGACCATTTCCGCTACCCAAGACGCGCCGGTGTTCGCCGTGCCGCCCAGGGTGCAGGAACCACCCCAAAAAGAAGAAGCCCCAGACCCCTATTCTGCGCTGGCCGCCCAGGTGCTGCGCCTTGTCGGGGAATTTGACGGTTCCCGCATGGGCTACGGGGAGGATGACGCCCAGGCGGTGGAGAATATCACCCGGCTGCTTCAAAATACAGCACAGCGTGAGGAAATCCGTGCGCTGCTGCAATCCTTCCTCGACCATGCAGACCCGGAGGAAGAAATCGCGGTGGATGTGGCCCTCTGCCTGGAACAGATCGAGGCGCTGCCCCCGGCCTTTACCCCGGAGCAGGCCCTGCGGGAAGAAATCAAAACCTATCTGGATGAAGCCGGATACGCGGTGTCCAATGAGCTGATTGAGGATAGTATTGCCGAATACCGTTCCCGTGGCGGCACAGGTGGCAGCCGCGAGATTGCCGGATTTATTGAGCGCGAGCTGTTAGCAGAAGAACCGGCTGCGGAAACCATGTCAACCGGATATGAGAACGAATACCGTCTGCTGAACCGCCTAAAGGCAGACTGCGACTACTTCCTGGGCGCTGGTGGACGTGCGGAAAAACACCTGTGGGCTGGAAACGTAGAAGCGCAGATCACCAAAATGCGGGATCTGTACGACGCTTTGCCGGAAAAACCGGAGTGGCTTACTGAGCAGGACATTGACCGCTACGAAAGCCAGATGACAGGCGGCCAGGAACTGTCACAGCCCCAAAAAGAAGAAGCGGCTACGCTGGCTCCGAAACGGATTCGCCGTGAGCGCGTCACCTTTGCGCCTCTGCATCCTGAAATACCACGAGAACAGCGCCATGATTTCCACATCACGGATGATGAGCTGGGTCACGGCACACCAGGCGAAAAGTTTGCCGCCAACGTCAGAGCCATCCGCTGCTTGAAACGGATCGAAGCGGAAGAACGCCTTGCCACACCGGAGGAACAGGAAATCCTTTCCCGCTATGTAGGCTGGGGTGGTCTTGCGGACTGTTTTGACGAACGGCACAGCAAGTATGCGGAACTCAAATCCCTTTTGGATGAGGACGAGTATGCAGCAGCCAGAGCCAGTTCCCTTACAGCATTTTACACCCCGCCCGTAGTAATCCGAGGCATTTACAAGGCGCTGTCACAGATGGGTTTCCAGCAGGGCAACCTTTTGGAACCAGCCTGCGGCACCGGCAATTTTATCGGTCTGCTTCCGGCTGATATGGCAGGCAGCAAAGCCTATGGCGTGGAGATTGACAGCATCAGCGGCAGGATCGCCCAGCAGCTCTATCAAAATGCCAGCATTTCCGTCAATGGATTTGAAACGGTGCAGATGCCGGACAGCTTTTTCGATGTAGCCATCGGCAACGTCCCCTTTGGCGATTTCAAGGTGGTAGACAGGCGGTATGACAAGCACCATTGGCTGATCCATGATTATTTCTTTGGGAAAGCCTTGGATAAAGTGCGGCCCGGAGGCGTTATTGCGTTTATTACCAGCAAAGGAACCATGGACAAAGAAAATTCCGCTGTCCGCCGCTATCTCGCCCAGCGCGCCGACCTGATCGGAGCCATTCGTTTACCCGACAACACATTCAAGCAGAATGCCGGAACGGAAGTCACCAGCGATATTCTGTTCCTGCAAAAAAGAGATCACATCACCGATCTGGAGCAGGATTGGGTGCAACTGGACACCGATGAAAACGGCATCCGCATGAATCGTTACTTTGTGCAGCACCCGGAAATGGTTCTGGGCGATATAGTGATGGAATCTACCCGGTTCGGGATGGACAGCGCCTGCAAAGCCCACGAAGGTGCCGACCTGTCGGAACAGCTTGCCGAGGCCGTCCAGTTCCTTCAGGCCGAGATCAAACCCTACGAACTGGAGGAGCTGGACGAGGAGGAAGATCGCGCCATCCCTGCCGACCCCACCGTAAAGAATTTCAGCTACACGATTGTGGACGGTCAGGTGTACTACCGGGAAAACAGTCTCATGCACTCGATGGAGGTTTCTGTTACGGCGGAAAACCGTATCCGTGGCATGATCGAGCTGCGGGAATGTGTCCGCAGGCTGATTGAGTATCAGACCGAAGGATACCCGGACGAGGACATCCAGACGGAGCAGAAAAAGCTGAACTCCCTTTATGACAGTTTTACGGCCAAATACGGGCTTATCAGCAGCCGGGGCAACAAACTGGCCTTTTCCGAGGACTCCAGCTACTGCCTCTTGTGTTCGTTGGAGGTGCTGGACGAGCAAGGCAACCTAAAAAGAAAAGCCGATATGTTCTCCAAGCGCACCATTCGTCCTCATGTGGCTGTCACCAGCGTGGATACCGCCAGCGAAGCATTGGCGGTGTCTATCTCGGAAAAAGCCTGTGTGGACATGGATTATATGGCCGAACTGTCCGGCAAATCCCCGGAGGAACTGGAGAGCGAGCTTGCCGGCGTGATCTTCCGCAACATTGAAGGCCCGGAAAACCCGGATGAGCTGCGGGGAAATTCCCTCAGTCTGCAAGCCTTTTCTCTCGTGACGGCGGACGAGTACCTTTCAGGGAATGTGCGCCGGAAATTGCGGATGGCAAAAGCCTTTTTGGAAACAGCCCCAGACAGCCAGAAGGAAACGGCTCGCAAACAGGTGGAGGCGCTGGAAGCGGTGCAGCCCGCAGATCTGGGCGCTGGAGAAATCGGCGTCCGCATTGGTGCCAACTGGGTGCCGATTGACGTGTACCAGCAATTTATGGTAGAGCTGCTTACCCCCTACGGGCAGGCCCGTAGCCGCATTAAAATCCTGCGCTCCGAAGCTACCGGCCAATGGAGCATCACAGAGAAAAACTTTGACCGGGCCAATGTCAAAGCCAATACCACCTACGGCACCAAACGTATGAGCGCCTATCACATCCTGGAGCAGACATTGAATCAACGGGACGTGCGGGTATTCGACTATATCGAGGATGAAAACGGCAATAAAAAACCTATCCTGAACAAGAAAGAAACCGCCATTGCCCAGGACAGGCAGGAACTCATCAAACAGAAATTTTCGGAGTGGATATGGCGGGACATTGACCGCAGAGAACGCCTGTGCCGCATCTATAACGAAACCTTTAACAGCATCCGTCCCCGTGAGTATGACGGACGGCACATTCATTTTGAAGGCATGAACCCGGAGATTGCTCTGCGGCCTCACCAGATAAACGCCATCGCGCATATCCTGTACGGCGGAAACACCCTGCTTGCCCACGAGGTGGGGGCTGGCAAGACCTACGAGATGGTGGCGGCGGCGATGGAGATGAAGCGGCTGGGGCTTTGTACCAAGTCGCTGATCGTGGTTCCCAACCACATCACGGAACAGTGGGCCGCCGAATTTTTGCAGCTCTATCCCAGCGCCAACATCTTAGTCGCCACGAGGAAGGACTTCGAGAAGCAGAACAGGAAAAAGTTTTGCAGCCGCATTTCCACCGGAGATTATGACGCCATCATTATCGGCCACTCGCAGTTTGAGAAAATCCCCATGAGCGCCGAGCGCCAGCAGGCCATTCTCCAACAGCAGATTGACGAGATTCTGTTCGGCATTGAACAGGCCAAGTCACAAAAGGCGGAACGCTATACCATCAAACAGATGGAGCGCACTCGCAAATCTCTGGAGGCGAAACTGGCGAAACTCAACGATCAAAGCCGGAAAGACGATGTTGTGACGTTTGAGGAACTGGGCGTTGACCGCATCTTCATTGATGAGAGCCATTATTTCAAGAACTTGTTTTTGGCAACAAAAATGCGAAATGTGGGCGGCATCGCCCAGACCGAGGCTCAGAAAAGTTCAGACCTCTTTATGAAGTGTCAGTATCTGGACGAACTGACTGGCGGGCGCGGCGTGATCTTTGCCACCGGCACCCCCATTTCCAACAGCATGGTGGAGCTTTACACCATCCAGCGGTATTTGCAGTACCGCGCCTTGCAGGAAATGGGCCTGATCCACTTCGACGACTGGGCGAGCAACTTTGGGGAAACGATCACCGCGATTGAATTGTCCCCGGAAGGCAGTGGATACCGCGCCAAAACCCGGTTCGCAAAATTCTATAACCTGCCGGAACTCATGAGTGCTTTCAAACTGATAGCGGATATTCAGACAGCGGATATGCTGAAACTCCCTGTGCCAAAGGCAAATTTCCATGTGGAGGTAATTAAGCCCTCAGAGCTTCAGCAGGAAATGATACAAGGTCTGGCAGAACGGGCCGAGGCTATTCGGGCTGGAGGCGTTGATCCGCATGAGGATAACATGCTCCGCATCACCAATGACGGCAGAAAGCTGGCTCTGGATATGCGGCTCATCCAGCCCCTTGCCCCGGATGCCCCGGACGGCAAAGTATCCGTTTGCGCCCGGAATGTCTACCGTATCTGGGAGCAGACGAAAGAAAAGCATTCCACTCAGCTTGTGTTCTGCGACTTGTCCACACCTACCACGGACGGCTCTTTTAATGTATATGATGATCTCAGGAGAAAACTGATGGACGCCGGTATCCCGGAGGACGAGATTGCCTTTATCCACACAGCGGACTCGGAGGCCAAAAAGAAAGAACTGTTTGCAAAGGTGCGTGCTGGGCAGGTGCGGGTGCTGCTGGGATCCACGGCGAAAATGGGCGCAGGCACCAACGTCCAAGATAAACTCATTGCCCTGCACGATTTAGACTGCCCCTGGCGGCCTTCCGATCTTCAGCAGCGGCTGGGCCGCATCGTTCGCCAGGGCAACGAAAACGATGAGGTGGAAATCTTCCGCTATGTAACAGAGGGCACATTTGATGCGTATCTGTACCAGCTCGTCGAGAACAAGCAGAAATTTATCGCTCAGATCATGACCAGCAAAACCCCTGTCCGCGTGGCAGATGATGTGGACGAAACTGCCCTGAGCTATTCCGAGATCAAGGCGCTGGCCACCGGCAATCCCCTTATCATCGAAAAGTGCAATCTGGATATGGAGGTTGCAAGGCTGAATATGCTCAAGGCCAGCCACTTGAATCAGGTATACGCTTTGGAGGAATTGGTGCTTCGTAAATATCCGGCAGAAATATCCAGACTTACAGAACGGATTGCAGGCTATGAGCAGGATGTGGCGCTGGCAGCGGCCCACCCCAAGGCTCAAGAGGGCTTCTGCGGCATGGAGGTGGAGGGCCAACACTACACGGAAAAGGAGGACGCTGGCAAGGCGATCATCGACGTCTGTACCCGGATGACCGGTTCCGATGCAGTTCTGCTGGGACAGTACAGGGGATTTTCCATGGTGCTGGCCTATGACGGCAGGAGCAATGAATACCGAATTACCTTGAAGGGTTCTCTTTCCCACACGATAACGCTGGGAACAGATGTATTCGGCAATATCACCCGTCTGGACAATGCTCTGGAAAATCTGGCAGGGAGCTTACAAGCGGAGCAAAACAGTCTGGAGGAAACGAAAGGCCAGCTTGAAAACGCCCGTGCCGAACTGAAAATGCCCTTTGCCCGCGAAGGAGAACTGGAGGAAAAAACAAGGCGGCTCAAAGAACTGAATATCCTCTTAAATATGGATCAGAAGGATAAAACGCTCATTGACAGCACCCCCGATGAAGGAGAAGAAATTCCGGAAAGGAAGGCAGTAGGCTTAGAACGCTAACCCTTTGCGCCGATTGGAGAAATCCAATCGGCCTTTTACATATCCAAAAATACAGCCCCTACATAGCCAGCCATCCTACGGGACGGTTAATCTACGGCTATGGAAAGGAGGTTATGTTTTATGCCTTTTTACAATCAGGCGGAGATCGAAAAAGCGCGTGAGGTGGATTTATTCACGTACCTGCAAACCTGTGAGCCACAGGAACTTGTCCATGTATCGGGAAACATCTATTGCACCAGGGAGCATGACAGCCTGCGCATCTCTAATGGAAAATGGTGCTGGTTTTCGCGAGGGATCGGAGGTTACAGTGCGCTGGACTACCTCATCAAAGTCAAGGGCTGTTCTTTCATGGAAGCCATGGAGGCCGTTACCGGCAGAGCAGCTATCCCAACAACCTCTACCGTGCCTGCTTATAAGGAAGAAAAACCTAAACATTTGCTTTTGCCGCCGCCTGCACCGGATAATCGGGCCATGCTCCAATATCTTGCGGGCCGGGGCATTGATAAAGAAATTTTGGACTACTGTGTGCAGACCGGAAGAATTTATGAGAGCCGGAACAAGGGCCACAGCAATGTGGTTTTCGTAGGGTTTGATAAAACCGGTAAAGCACGGTTCGGCTGCTTGCGTGGGATCGGTGAAGGACGTTTCCATGGCGATCTGAGCGGCAGCGATAAACACTATTCCTTTGCCTTGCCTGCCCAGACGGAAAATCCAGTTGTCCATCTTTGCGAGTGCGCCATTGATGTCATGTCCTATGCGACCCTGTGCAAGCTGGACGGAATTGATTGGCGGCGTCACAACCTTTTATCTCTGGCAGGAATATATCAGCCGAAAAAGAAGGTTGCGGAAAGCAAGCTGCCCATCGCACTCACTCGGTTTCTGGAAGATCATCCCCATGTAAAAATCGTATATCTCCACCTGGACAATGACGGCCCCGGCAGACTGGCAGCCAACACCATCCGGGCGGTCATGCCCCAGGGCTATCGGGTTGAGGATAAGCCCCCGCCCTGGGGCAAGGATGTAAACGATACCCTCTGCCACAGGCTGAGAATTACCAGCCGAAGCGCAAAAAGAAAGGAGCTGGAACGATGAACGAGTACGACATCACCATCCGTGAAACGCTGGAAATGACGGTCACGGTGGAGGCGGAAAGCCGCGAGGAGGCCCGCCGGACAGTAGCCGACAACTGGAAAAATGGCGACTATATTCTGGATGCGGAGTGTTTCAAGGACGTAGAGTTTTATCCCAGGAGCCGCAGCCGCAACCGGGATGAGCGATGAATTTCTTTTAGGCCGTTCGGTATTCCCCTGCGGGGAATGGAATGTGTATGTACCAGCAAGCATCGTGTTTGGTCGCCCAAACACCGCTTGTCAGGGGGAGCACCCCCTAATACCCCTTTGAAGAAATGGAGGTTTTCTATGGAAGGATTGTTTTTTGCCATCGGCTTTTTGCTGGGCGGTATGTGCGGCGTACTGGTCATGTGTTTGCTGCAAATTAACCGCCGCTGTGAGGAGGACAGAAAATGAGAAAAAGGAATTGCCGCGTACAGGTGCGGCTCGATAACAAAGAGTATCAAGGCTTCATGAAAGCTGTCCGCAAAAGCGGGCTTTCCCAGGAAGTTTATTTACGTCATCTCATTAACGGCGTTGTTCCCCAGGACGCACCGTCGCCCGATTACTATGCTTTCATGAGGGAGCTTCATGGCGTAGGGAACAACCTCAATCAGATCGCCCAGAAGGCCCATGTACTGGGCGTTATGGATGAGCGCCGCTATGACGAGGAACTGAAAAAATTTGATCGTCTTGTCCGGGACATCACCAAAGCGGTGATTCTGCCCCGCGCTATGGAGTAACTGTGGCTACCACATCCATCTGGCGGGTAAACGGCTGGCTGGGTAAAGTGCTCATCTATATTGAAAATCCAGACAAGACTGAAAATCCCGCTGTTTATGAAAAGCAGGATGTAGATGTTAAGGAAGTTCAGGGACTTTCTGATGTAATTGAGTACGCAATCCAGCAGCAAAAAACAGGCAAAACGGTGGACATTGAAGGCGAAACGGTTATGCAGCGTTTTGTCTCAGGGATAAATTGCAGCCCTACCACCGCCCGCGACGAGATGATTGCCGTGAAAAAGCGGTTTGGCAAGGAGGAAGGCACGGTAGCCTACCACGGCTATCAATCCTTTGCTCCCGGCGAGGCTACGCCAGAACTGGCCCATGAGATCGGCGTTCGGCTGGCAAAAAAACTATGGGGTGAGAAATATCAGGTGTTGGTAGCCACCCATCTGGACAAAGCCCATCATCTGCACAATCATTTTGTAGTCAACACCGTCTCCTTTGTAAACGGGATCAAATACTATCGCAGCGAAAAGGATTATTACGACATGCAGAAAGAATCCGATACGCTGTGCCGGGAATATGGGCTGTCCGTCATTGAAAGCCCCCAACGGGGAAAATCCAAACATTACGGGGAGTGGCGGGCCGAGCAGGAAGGCCGCCCCACCTACCTTTCCCTCATCAAAAGCGATGTAGACGCTGCCATCCGCCAATCCATGACGGAACGGCAGTTTTTTTATCATCTGCGGCAGATGGGCTATGACATCAAAGTGGGCAAAGACATTACAGTGCGGCCCTTTGACCGACCGCATGGCAGAAAGCTTATGCGCAACTTTGGCGAGGACTACTCTCTGGAAAACATTCGCAAGCGGATTCTGGCTCAGAGCCGCCCCCAGCGGGAACAAACGCCGGAACCGAAACGGTGCAGGTTCCACGGGGATTTACAACAGGCCAAAAAGGCAACCGGCTTTCGTGCGCTCTATTTCCACTACTGTTATCTGCTGGGGGTATTCCCCAAAAAACAGAACCGTCAGCCGGGGCATGTACCTCATGCACTGCGGGAGGACTTAATCCGGGCAGAAGAATTGACGGAAGAAGCGAGGCTCCTCTCTCTCCACCGCATTGATACCATGGAACAACTCACCGACTATCAAAAGGAGGTGGAATCTACACTTGCCAGCGACGCAGAACAACGGAAAAGCCTGTACCGGAAACTGCGTACCAGGGCCATACTGGATGATCCAAAGAAACAGGAACAAATCAAAGCGGAAATTGCCGCCCTTTCCGGGCAGATCAAGATCCTGCGCAGGGAGGTGAGATTATGTGATGATATTGCCCAGCGTTCCCTCGGTCTCAAAGCAAAAATACGGGCCGCCCGCGAGGAACAGCAGACAGAAAAAAGCGAAAGAAGCAGACAGAAGCCGGAACGGGCGGGCCGTCCGACAGGAAGGAGATGATTTTCCATGTATAATTCTGGCGACGCGGCGGAACAAGTGGTGCGTATGAGTCTGGAGGGTGCGGAAGTAGCCCTCAAAATCACAGGCGCAGCCGCCAAAAATTTGGCCGCCGCCCTTTACACGGTCATGAAAGACCAAAAGAAAACCAAGGGCAAAGCCCGCATTGAATCTATGCTGCGGGAAAAGCGACCTTTGAAAGTTTACACCATCAAGAAAGAGGACGCCCCGGAGTTTGCAAAGCAGGCCAAGGGCTACGGAATTTTGTATGCTCCTATTCCGGTTCGGAAAGAGGATGATACCATCGACATCCTTGTATTTCAAGACGATGCAGCGAGAGCAAACCGAATCGTGGAGAAGTTCAACCTTACGGTGGTGGATACCGCATCCATTAAGGAGGATATTGAGAAATCCCGTGAGGAGCGCGGTAAAGAACCGGAAGCCCCGGAGAAAACAACGCCGGAAAAGAGCGAGGACGATAAGCTGCTGGATGAGTTGATGGGAAAACCCACACAAAAAGAAAAAGCCCAGCCGGAGAACCCGGCTGCGGAGAATAACGCCCCTTTTGCACCAGCGGCGGAAAAATCCCATCCGTCCGCGCCTATCTCAGAGAACAGCAGCAGCTCCGCAAGGGGTACTTCTGATGGGCCGGAAAAACCGTCCGTCCGGCAGGAGCTTCGAGAAATCCAAGCCCAGCGGAAGAAAGAGGCGGAGGCTCCCCATCACGAAGAACCGGCTGCGCCAAAGAAAAAAGCAGCTCAAAAAACGACCCGGCACCAACCGCCAAAACCCAAAAAGAAACCGAAATCGAAAGAGAGGTAATCGGACATGAATAATTTTGACGACTTGTTTGAACAGCAGCCTCAAAAACAACCAGCGCCCCGGAACCCGGAGCCGCAGAGGGAACGGCCGAAAAAGCAATGGTGGCAGATAAAAGAGGAAAAACAGAGAAAAGAAGCCTATGCCACCTTGGATAAGTTGTTCGGAGAGTTTTCCGAAGGACGTGGCAGCATGGAAGCATATCTGGATGTGCAAAGCCGTTTCCCCTTCCACTCCGCCCGCAATGCTCTTTTGATTGGGGCAAAATCCCCACAGGCGCGGCGTGTATGCGGACGCAAAGAATGGTTGTCCCAGGGGGTTGAGGTACTGGAGGACGAAAAACGTCTGCCCATCATTATCCTGGAACCGGGCAAGGCATACCGGAGGGATGATGGCTCCATCGGCCAGAATTTTTACGCCAAAGAGGTTTTTGATATTTCTCAGACTTCGGCACAGGATCAGGTGCAGCCCCAGGTGAGTTATGACGACCGCCTGATCTTAAAGGGCTTGATCGCCAGCTCTCCTGTCCCCATCCGAGCCGTGGAGGAACTTCCCCAGGGACGCGGCGCTATGTATGACCCAGAGCAGGAAGCTATCTTGGTAAAAAAGGGAATGGACGCGCCGGACATTTTCCGCTGCGTCTCCCTGGAGGTGGCGAATATCCAACTTGCCAGAAACAACGAGGGGTATTCCAGAGAAGCTGACGGCTACAAAGCGTATGCCGTCAGCTATATGCTTTGCCGGCGATATGGCATGGATGTAAATGAATATGACATCTCCAAGCTGGATAGCGTGTTTCAGGGGAAAGACCCAAAAGAAGAAATCCCGGCAGCCCTCTCTGATATGCGCGATACCTTGAAAGAACTGAACGGGCGCATGGCCAGAGCGATGGGTCTGACCCGCGCCAGCAAACCAAAAGAACAGGAAAGGTAAAGGAGGATTGAGCCATGGAAAGACAGGATAAAGTGGTTATCACCTTGGACAGCTATGAGCACGGCATTATGATTCGCGCGCTCAATGAGCTGCGCAACGATATGCTGGAAGAACAGCGCGACCCCGGCCCCGTGGAAGATGTGCTCTTAAAAACCATTGACGCCCCAGCCCAAAAAGACAAGAAAGCGAAGCGCCGGGATGAAG
>OFMD01000711.1_pt1 | contig 25073 bp, 9 predicted proteins | sample 1541211 | NCBI WGS metagenome assembly OFMD01 (sample SAMN04209231, study PRJEB22552) | human gut metagenome | biome: gut; material: feces | host: Homo sapiens | place: USA: Oklahoma | reverse complement strand
ATGGAACAAATGTAGTGGATTCATGGCATTATGCCAAATTTAAAAGGACTATTTTATACGCATATATAAATTATCTTACAGTGTCAGGAGCCGTTCCTGCAAAAATCTTTTGGCAGTACTCCAAATTGTTTTTGAAAACATTTGGCAAAATAGGAAGAAGAGTTGAAACCGACAATATAGCATACTTCATTGATTCTGTATTCTCCGGATTGAATCAGTTGGGCTGCCATTTTCAACCGTTCCAGTTGAATAAACTCATTGGGGGTAATTTGAGCGATTCCCTTTATTTTTCGATGCAGGCTGGAACGGCTCATATTCATTTTCTCGGCTAATATATCCACATTAAAATCGGGTTCCGAAATGTTCTTCTGAATTACTTCTATTAGTTTGTCTAAAAAGTTCTCATCTGCTTTGCTCAGTGCAATGGTTTTGGCGTTCACAAAAGGTGATGAAGTGAAAGCATGGCGCAATTTGTCCTGATTGCTTAATAAGTTCGCTATGCGTGCCAATAAATACTCCGTAGAAAAAGGTTTTTCTATATAGTCGTCGGCTCCCAGTTCTATTCCTTCTATCTTGGATTGCATGGTAACTTTTGCTGTGAGCAGAATGATAGGAATATGGCTATGTTCGATATCAGTCTTTAATGTATGGCATAATTCGAAACCATCCATTTCGGGCATCATCACATCACTGACAATCAGACTGATTGTCTTTTCTGATAGCACTTGCAAGGCTTCCTTGCCATTAGATGCACGTATAACGCAATATACAGTTTCCAGTTGTGCGCAAATAAAGTTCTGCATCTCGGGGTCATCCTCTACTACAAGAATACAGATGTTAGTGCTGTGTTGCCGGATGGCTGTCTGCATATTGCCGGTCTGGCTGATAGTGGAATCTTTTTGTAACTGTATGGCTTTTTCTTGATCGACAGGAAGCTCGACACAGAAACAGATTTCTTCACTATCCTTTAAATAAAGTTTTCCTTTATGTAATTCTGCCAGGGAACGTGCCAAAGGCAGGCCGATGCCGGTACCGGCTGTGCGTTGCCCACCGGAGGTTTGTTTGATTTGCACAAAAGGCTGGAAAATTTTTTCTTGCATATCGTGGGGGATGGGATGCCCGTCATTGCTGACCATAATGGAGAAGTATCCCGGTTCTTTCATTCCGCATGGTGGCATTAAAGATACATGGATAGATGATGTGGCATATTTTACTGCATTATTGAACAGATTGCTTAGAATTTTGGTCAGGGCTTCTTTATCTACGGGTGCATTGAAATCCTGTTCGGGCAGGTCTGTTTGAAATTTCAACCCATTCTGTTGGGCGGCGGGATTGAAACGGATATAAGTGTCTCTTATTAGTTGGGAGATATTACAATCCATAAAGTTAAGACGGAACCCCTTGGTTTCTGTTTTTCGGAAGTCGAGTAACTGATTGGTCAGGTCAAGTAATCGCAGGGTATTCCGTTCCATGACGTCCAGGTTCTCACGGATGGTGTTGCGATCTATGTTTTCCTTGTGCAGGATGTTCTCTAACGGGCCTTTTATCAGGGTTAGCGGTGTGCGGATTTCATGTGCTATATTAGTGAAGAAGTCTATTTTGGCATGATAAATTTCTTTTTCCTTTTCGGCTTCTAAGATTTCCAGTTGTCGTCGTTGTTTGTCCGTGATTTGTTTTCGGAAGCGATAGAAGATATATCCGATACCGGCTGCCGAAAGTATAAAATAAAGAAGATAGGCCCACGGGGATTTCCAGAAAGGAGGTGCGATATGTATGTGGATACTTTTGATGTCATTACTCCATTCTCCCTTGGCGTTAGCTGTTTTCACGCAGAAAGTATAGTCGCCTGGCTTTAGATTGGTATAGGAAGCGGTGGAACTTTTTGTGGTACTGTACCACTCTTTATCAAATCCTTTCAATGTATAACTCAGGTAATTTTCTTCAGGGGCGGCGTAACAAAGAGCTGCAAAGCGGAAGGCAAAAGAGTTTTGATTATACTTCAGGTTTATTTCCCGGGTATAAGTCACGCTTTGACTGAGGGGGGAATCTTTGGTGCCTATATCGGCACTTTTGTTGAAAAGCAGGAAATCGGTGATGGCTACAGGTGGAAAATAAGTGTTTTCGGTGAAGGACTCGGGTTTGAAGGCAATGAAGCCATTGATACATCCGAAATAGATGGTACCGTCTTTGCTCTTAATTCCTGAACTATAATTGAACTGATTGGTGAGCAGTCCATTGTTGTCTGCATAAATGTTCGAGGTTTTGGTCTTCAGATCGAACCGTATCAATCCTTTGTTGGAGGTGAGCCAAAGGATGTCATTGTTGGCTTCTACAATCTTATAAATCACATCATTGGCAAGCCCTTGTGAAGAATCATAAGTAGTGAATTCCTCTGTGTCCTGGTTGAATGAGCAGAATCCTCTTCCCAGCATGGTGAACCACAAACGTTGCTTGCTGTCTTCATAAATACTTATCACCTTGTTGTAAGGGAGTCCGTGGGGAACTCCGGGAGTAGAAACATAATTTTTCCAGCTGTTATTTCTAGGATTGTATTTGAATATACCGGAATTATAGGTGGCAAACCAGATATTTCCTTTACTGTCTTCCAATATGTTGAAAACAAAGATACCATCTATTTTGTGGATACGGGTGAAATCATTTGTTTCATGGTTATAGAGATTGAGTCCGGTTGTGGTACCTATGTAGAGTTGACCTGCAGAGGTGCGGCACATGGAATAGATGTTGTTGTCGTTCAATGTATTTTCGGCATGTCCCATCAGGTAGTGACGGGAACGGTGGGTCTTCAGATCCAATGAGTATAATCCTTTGGAATATGTACCTATCCACAGAGTGTGATTGTCCATACTTAGAGCGTGGACATTATAGTGCAGTCCTGCCAGTGGACAAGGGCTGAATTCTTTGGTCTTTGGATTGAATTTGTTCAAGCCGCCGTCTTCTGTTCCTATCCATAGATTTCCGTCTTCATCTTCGCAAAATTCACGGACTACTTTTCCGCTGAGGCTGTTTTGTCCTATGATGGGATAGTATTTTTCGAAGGTGGCATATTGGGTGGGATAATAGTCTATGCCTCCGAAATAGCTGCCGATCCATATGCCACCTTCAGCATCCTTGTAGAGGGAATAAATGGCATTGTCCGACAAGGAATAGTCATCGTTGGGATTGTAGGTGAGGTGTTGGATTTCCCGGGTTTCCTTGTTGTAAGTGTATATTCCTCGTTCTGTGGCAACCCACAATGTTTTTTTGTCGATGGGATAGATGTTTCTTACAAAGATACTTTCGGTTTGGGAAGAGTCCGGTAGCAAGTCGGTGACTGTCCGGGTAAGGATATTGATACTTTTCAGACCACCTTTTGCGGAACCAGTGTACAAGGTGTTATGCTGTTCGGGGAAAATTTTGAAAATCTGGTCATCGGTGAAGAGGTTTTTCCCCTCTTGTGTTTGGAATAACCGGAAGTTCTGGAAATGATCATCAGTATAATAAAGCCCTTTTCCGTTATAGCCTATCCATACTGCGTTTTGCTGGTCTATACAGATAGAACTGAGTAGATGGGCATCGGGGATAGCATAGTGTGTTAATGTTTGTCGGTCGTTATCGAACAGGAAAACGCCTTGGGATTCTACTGCTATCCAGATGTTTTTTTGTGTATCGGTGGTGATTTGTACAATGGGCTGGGTGATGCACAAGCTGTCCTGACTTTTGCAGGTGAGTTTTGAGAAAGTTTCCGTCAATGGATCATAGATATAAATTCCGTCGTCTGTTCCTATCCATAATTTCCCATCCTTATTTTCGTGCAATGAGTTGACGTTGTTATTACCCAAAGAATGAGGGTTGGAATGATTGTGTTTGAAAATACGGAAATTGGATCCGTCATAACGGTTTAGTCCGTCTTTGGTGCCGAACCACATGAATCCGTTCCTGTCTTGGGTGATACAAAGAACGGAACTTTGAGACAGTTTGTTTTTCAGACCCAAATGTTGGAAATAATATCTTTCAGCATGAACACAGGGGGATGACAGGCTGAAAAGGATTGATATGAGAAGGAATAAGTGCTTGTACATAGTTTGTTTTATCAAGTGGTTTACTATGTGCAAAAGTAGATATTTGGCTGAAAAACACAAGGGGAAGGCAAAATATTGTCCTGTTTTGGCAGAATATTGCTCTCTTTTCGTAAGGTGGAGGAGGTAAGGTGGTGTAAAAGGTGGGTGAAAATATTGTTTTGGCAGAAAATTCATATTATTTGGATGGATATTCTTGTGGCTTTTTATCTAATAAGTCTACTTTTGGGCTGTAATTAAATTAAAGATCAAATATGAAAAACATGTTTAGTAAAGGTGCACATCCGTCTGAATTTGGACATCGACAAACAACGATGTTGATGTTGGGCTTGTTTTTACTCGTTTCCCAATGCTTGTTTGCTCAGAGCAGAATAATAAAGGGAACGGTATATGATGAACATAAGGATGCACTGATCGGTGCGTCGGTTATTCTTAAAGGTACTTCTCAGGGAACCATTACCGATATAGATGGTAATTTTAGTGTGGAGGCAAGTGATAAGAATACTGTTTTGATTGTTTCTTATATAGGTTATGATGCCCAAGAGATAAATGTGGGTAGCCAGACCTTTGTCAAGGTACAGTTGAAACCTTCTTCTCTGGCGCTGGAGGAAGTTGTAGTGGTGGGTTACGGTTCGCAAAAGAAAAGTGAGCTGACGGCTGCCATCTCAAGTGTCAAGTCTTCGGATTTTGTCCGTGGAAATGTGAGGGATGCGGGGCAATTATTGAAAGGGAAAATTGCTGGTCTTAGCATTGTGAATTCTACAGGTGACCCTACCGAGAATTCGTCTATCTTACTTCGTGGTACTAACTCTTTGCAGGGTAACAATTCGCCATTAGTGTTGATTGACGGTATTCCGGGAGATTTAAGAACGGTGGCTCCTGAGGATATTGCTCAAATCGATGTGCTGAAGGATGGTTCGTCTGCGGCTATTTATGGTACACGAGCTACCAATGGGGTGATTTTGGTTACTACCCGTAAGGCTAATTCTGATTTTTCCATAGACTATAATGGGTATGTCGGTACAGAAGAGTTTGTGAAAACGGAAAGAGTGTTGACTGGAGATGAATTTCGTTCTTTAATTCAGGATGGAACAATTTCTGCTACTGATTTTGGAGGTAATACAGATTGGCTGGAAGCCATAACTCGTACTCCGGTCAATCATGGGCATAATCTGAGTGTAAAGGGTGGTTCCGAGAAGACTAATTATTTGTTGAATGTCAATTATAAAAAGAACCAGGGAATTTTCAAAAAGTCAGATAATGAGACGTTGATTGTACGACTGGCGGTGAATCATTCAATGTTGAATGATAAATTGCGTTTGAACGTCAGCGTTAATTCTAATACGCAGAACTATACAACGACCGGAGATGGTTCCTCTTTCAATAGAGGGGTATATAGTGCGGCATTGGTTACTAATCCTACCTTGCCTATTTATAAGCAGGATGTAAATAAGGATGTCCTGTCATCAATGCCGGAGTATGATGGTCCTTGGGCACAGCCTTCGGCTCTGGTGGCTATCGCCAATCCGCTGAGTACTATCGAGACAGCTAATGGCAGACATCACAGACAGCGTACCAGATTGAATGGTAATGTTACTTTCCAACCCATCGAATCATTGAAATTCAATGCGTTGTTATCTTGGGATAGATATTACGAAACAAGGGGTTATCGTGAGACTTTTGATAATTTCAATACCACAGTGGCTCATTCCCGTGATGGTTTTGCCTCCAGAGGTACTTGTGAGACTACAGACCAGTTGTTTGAATTTACCGCTCAGTATAGTGAAGTTTTTGGCATTCATAATATTTCTGTATTGGGAGGTTATGGCTATCAGAAGAATATATGGGAGGATTATTGGATGCGGAACTGGAATTTTCCTACAGACCAGTTTGGCTGGGATAATATCGCTTTAGGACGTGGCGACAGCGATATTGCCGGTGCTGCTATTCCTATTAACAGTAATAAAACGTCAGGTAATCTTATCAGTTTTTTCGGACGTATCAATTACATATTGGCGGGCAAGTATTTGGCTACCATTAGTGTAAGGCATGAGGCAGACTCCAAATTTGTGGGTTCCGATCAGGTTTGGGGTACATTTCCGGCTGTAAGTCTGGCATGGCGGATTAATGAAGAGAATTTTATGAAAAATATCAAGTGGATTAATAGCTTGAAACTTCGTGCCGGTTATGGTGTGACAGGTATTGCTCCTTCCAATCCTTATTTGGCAACCTATCGTTTGGGATATACTTCAAATAATGATACTTTTTATTATAATGGTCAATGGGTGAATAAATTGACTCCGCAGAGTAATCCGAATCCGGAATTCACATGGGAAAAGAAGAAGGAATTTAATGTGGGGCTTGATTTCTCTATTCTGAAAGATCGTATCAGTGGTAGTGTTGATGCTTATTACAGAAAAACTGTAGACTTGTTATATAATTATCCTGTTCCTGTTCCGCCCAATGTATATGGCACTACACTGGCAAATGTGGGTACTATCAGTAATAAGGGACTGGAGATATTGCTGAACGGGGTTGTCTTTAATAAAAAAGATTTTGGTTGGAATACCACACTGACTTATTCTACTAATAAGAATAAGCTTGACAAATTGAATAATAGTAAATACCAGTTGGCAAACGATTATTTTTATGTGGGTGACGCACAAGCGCCTATGTCGGGAGTCCCTACCCATCGTGTAAAAGTAGGGGAGCCTATAGGGCAGATTTGGGGTTGGAAAGTATTGGATATTACAGAAGACGGTAAATGGATTTATGAAGATCAGAATGGTAATGCTGTAGAGTCTAAAGATGTGAAGATAGAGGATAGAAAAGTGATTGGTAATGGTTTGCCAAAGCATTATTTGGGATGGAACAATGATTTCCGTTATAAAAATTTTGATTTGAGCGTTACCATGAGAGGAGCCTTTGGATTCCAGAATATCAACTTTACTCGTCTGCATTATGAGAATTATAGAGACCAGGCAATGAATAATTTGAAAGCCGGGTATGAAAAAGTATTTGGTAAAGCGGTGCTGACGGACTCCAAGCAATTTAATAGTTACTATGTGGAGGATGGCGATTATTGGAAAATTGATAATATTGTATTGGGGTATAATTTCAAGAAAGACTTTATTAAAGGGATTAAGGGAATGCGTCTGTATTTCTCTGTTCAAAACGCTTTGACCATTACCGGATACAAAGGACTTGATCCGGAGGTAGGCGGTTCGCTTTTAACTCCGGGAACAGATGACAGAAACAAGTATCCCACTACCCGTTCATATACCTTTGGCGTTAACTTGAGTTTTTAAATTATTAGATTGAAGAACATGAAAAGAAGAATAAGAATAGCATTGATGTGTCCTGCACTTTGTTGTCTGATAGGAGCATCATTGAATAGTTGTATGGAACTGGACGATAGCGTGTATACTACGATCGTATCCGATAAATATCATTATACGGAAAAGGACATGGTTGCCATATTAGGTAATGCTTATACTCCATGGCGTTCTGTTGTTATCGGTGCAATAAATGAAACGCAGACCATTTCTACAGATGAGACCATGATACCGGTACATCCTTGGGGATGGAATGGGACTACCATTAACATGCATTTACATACCTGGACTTCGGAGACAGGTGAGGCTGTTAATCGGTGGGGTGACCTGTATACTGGTATAAACAATGCCAATCAGGTAATTTACCAGATTGAATCCGGCCTGTTGCCTGTGACGGAAGGTAAGGATAATTATTTGGCGGAGTTAAAAGCGGTAAGGGCTTCTTATTATTATATGCTTTGTGATTATTACGGCAATGTACCCTATCTGACCCGTTTTGATGTCCCTCAAGGTTTTCTTCCCGAACAAATCAGTCGTAAAGCCTTGAATGATTCTATCATTGCCGAAGTGACAGCCGCCCTTCCTTTATTACCGGAGAATGTTGATGAATCGACTTACGGACGTTTTACCAAATGGGCTGCTTATGCTTTATTGGCCAAGATGTATATCAATGCGGAGGTGTATACGGGAACCCCACAATGGCAAAAGTGTCTGGATGCCTGTGAGGAGATCATAAAATCTGGTAAATTCTCGTTGGCGGGAAATCAGAAAGATGTATTCAAGGCTGATAATGAGGATTGTACGGAAGCTGTTTTTGCTGTTCCTTTTGATCAAAGTTACGCCGGTGGATTGAATATATTCAATTACGCTCTAAACGGTCAGTTCTCTCAGGTATATTCCACTAAGAGTTTTGGTGGTTGGGGAGGTTCGGTTGCTGTTCCGCAATTTATAAATACATTTGATCCGGATGACAGTCGTCTGACCGAGAATTATTTGATGGGACAGCAAGTGTATCCCGATGGTTCCAATGTGTTGTGCGAGATAGGCAACAGTCAGGGGATTCCTATGAATATTGTAAATGTGGTTCCGGGGGTTGATTGGGCTGAGGAATTACATGGATATCATTTGGCAAAGTATGAGTATGTTGCCGGTATGTCTCCTGGTGCTATGAGTAACGATGTTTTCCCCTTCCGCTATACAGATATATTGATGATGAAAGCTGAATGTTTGTTAAGGACTGGAAAAGCGGACGAAGCGGCACAAATTGTAACAGAAATCAGACAACGCGCATTCAAGTCTGCTCCGGAAAAAGCGGTAGTCACTGGTGCGGAACTGATGGGAGGGAGTACCTATGATTATGGATTGCGCGAAACAACCTATTTGGACAAGATTAAAAGTCCTAGAACAACTCATGAAGGTGGAGCAGATATAAAATATGGTCGCTTTTTGGATGAATTGGGTTGGGAGTTTAACCAAGAAGGAAGAAGAAGGCAGGACTTGATTCGTTTTGGAGTATGGACAACTAAATCATGGCTTTCTCATTCTGCTACAAATGATATAAATAAGAACTTGTATCCTATTCCAAGAGCTGAATTGGATAAGAATGGTAAGTTAAAGCAGAATCCGGGATATTAGTGGATTGGTAATGAACAGACTGTCCGAAAACCTGTTTGGCACTTTTTGTCATGTGCGGTTCCGGACAGTCTTTTTCTTTTAATATTTATTTGAAGTGATGGTATGAAAAGGTTTGCCGGTTGGTTGTTGTTTTTCTGGGGATGTATATGTTGTATATGTGCCTCTGAAATTTCTATAACAGATTCATGGAAGTATAAAGCAGAGAATGATGAACGTTTTTCCAGTATGGATTGGAATGATTCTGATTGGGTAACTGTAGATTTGCCCCATACTTGGAATGCCGGAGATGTGATTGACGAGCAACGGGGATATAGGCGCGGCATATCTTGGTATAGGAAGAAGTTGTTCATTCCTTCAGAGGCACGGGATAAGAAAATAACTCTTCGTTTTGATGGAGTGGCCAGCAAGGCAGACGTCTATTTAAATGGGAAATTATTGCAAACTCATTTGGGGGCATATACCGCTTTCGGAGTTGATATAACTGATATCTGTGAAGTTGGAAAGGAAAATCTGTTGGCGGTAAAAGTGGATAATAGTTCTTCTTTGGGGGAAATCCTTCCATCGGTTTCCGGAGATTTTTCTATTTTTGGGGGTATTTATCGCAGGGTGTTCTTGCAATGGACGGAAAGAGTGCATTTTGTGACAGAACCTTATGCAGCTGTTCCAGTAAGGATACAAACCCCTGAAGTGTCGGTATCTGAGGCGTCAATGCAAATTGTGGCTTTTCTTAAAAATGACTTTACCGATACAAAGCACGTGCACGTCAATGTTTTTCTTTGCGATGAAATGAATCGGATTGTGAAAGAGAAACAGTTGAAACTGAAACTGATTCCAGGCAGGAAATATCCTATATCCACTTCTGTAGGAAGGATAGAGAATCCTCATTTGTGGTCTCCTGAATTACCTTATTTATATACGGTAAAAGTGCAGGTATGCGATGCCAAGAATGGAGAAATGTATCAAGAAGTAATTTCTCCGGTTGGATTCAGATGGTTTTCGGTGGACAAGACAGGCTTTTATCTGAACGGGAAGTATCTTAAATTGAGGGGAGCTGCACGGCATCAGGATTATGCAGGTTTGGGAACGGCTATTCCCGTTGAAATGAATCGTAGGGATATGCGGTTGCTGAAAGAAATGGGAGCTAATTTTGTGCGTATCAGTCATTATCCTCAAGATCCGGAAATATATCGAGCCTGTGACGAATTGGGGTTGATAGTATGGTCTGAAATTTGTGTTGTGAATGAAGTGAGAAAAAATACGGAATTCGCTCATAACTGCAAAGAAATGTTGAAAGAGATGATTCTTCAGAACTACAATCATCCATCGGTGGTACTATGGGGGGCTATGAATGAATTATGGGATTACCATAAGCAAGCTATTGTGTTGGCTAGGGAATTGGAGGCTTTGAAAAAAGAGCTGGATCCTTATCGTCTTTCTTGTGTCGCCTTTCATGCTTTTACTTGGGAGAAACCCTATACACAGTCTAGTAAGGAGATGTTTAATATTTCGGATGTTAACGGGGTAAATGTATATGAATCTTGGTATCAGGGAGATTCTGCTACGATTGCACCTATGTTTGATAAATTTTGTAGTTATTCTACTGCAAAACCTCGTTTTTTGTCGGAATTTGGAGCAGGAAGCGATGAACGTATCCATTCTTATACTCCGCGTACATTTGATTTTACTCCGGAATTTCAATTGGATTTTAATCGCAGATATATCAATGAAATGGAGAAACGTCCGGATTATATAGGTTATTCTATTTGGAATTTGGTTGATTTTCAGGTGGACGGTCGTGGTGATAGCAAGCCTAATCTGAATCAAAAAGGAATGTTGACAGAGGATCGTCGGAAGAAAGAGATTTATTATTACTGTCAGGCTCGTTGGTCGGACATTCCGATGATTCATATTGCCGGGGCCGATTGGACGAAAAGGGTGGAAATTTGTGATGATAGTATAAATGTGCGTAAGATCAGTGTTTTTTCTAATCAGAAAACGGTGGAGTTAATTCATAATGGAAAGTCTTTGGGAGTGCGTGAAGTGGTAAATGGGGAAGCTGTTTTCGTAGTTCCTTTTATAAACGGAGAGAATCTGCTGGATGCCCGAAGTGGGGCACTTTCAGACAGGCTGAAGATACAGATGAGATTGTTATCTTCCCGTCTTACTGACAGTGATGTGCTTTTGGACGGTCTTTGTATTAATTTGGGACAGGAGCATTGTTATTTTATAGACCCGCAGCTTCAGGAAATATGGATACCCGATAAACCTTATACAAAGGGAAGTTGGGGATATATGGATGGAAAACCTTTTAACTCCTGGCCGGGATCATCACATGATGGAGTTAGGTATGGAGTAGGGGCTGATATAAAAAATACTTTTTTAGAGCCTCTTTTTCAGACCTTTTTAATTGGTACGACTTGTTACCGGCTGGATGTTCCTGACGGAGTATATGAAATTGGCTTTTATTTCACGGAACCTTTCAGTAAGGATGAACGGAAAAATATTGTGCGTACAGGTGTTTCTGCCGAGGGACAACGTGTATTTGATGTGTCAGTCAATGGAGAAAAATTGATAGAGTCATTGAATCTGGCTGATTCTTATGGCGAGCAGACAGCTGTTGTAAAGACACTTGTGGTCAATGTGCGGAATCATGAAGGACTGGAGATTCTGCTTTCTCCTCAAAAAGGACAAGGTGTTATTAGCGGATTAAAAGTAAAGAAAATACGATGATATGGGCTGAAAAACTTCTGAATGGGTAAAATGGTTATATTCTTTCTTTTTCTGACAAGATTCTTTTCCATGAAACTCAGGGACAGATGTACTTTTGCTGATGTAAAATTTGAATAAAAAACGGTATGTTTAAGAAAAAGAGAAATATAGGGAAATTGTTATTAGGTTCCTTTTTGATTGTGGCTGTACTGACGGCATGTATGGAGGAGAAAAGGGAGATGAAGATAGATATGCTTTCACGTCCCGGTACGATAGATAGGAATGTCAGTTATCAGGGAAATCGTTTGCCTTTGAAACCATTGCATTTTATAAAATTGCCGGTAGGAACCATTGAGCCGGAAGGCTGGCTGAAAAAGTACCTGTTGTTGCAAAAAGAGGGATTAACCGGGAAACTGGGTGAAATTAGTGCGTGGTTGGATAAGAAGGATAATGCGTGGTTGCTGTCTGGTGGAGATCATGGTTGGGAAGAAGTCCCTTATTGGCTGAAAGGATATGGTGATTTGGCTTATATCTTAAAAGATTCTGCTATGATTGCAGAAACAAAAGTCTGGATTGAAGCAGCTATTCAGAGTCGGCAACCGGATGGCTTTTTCGGTCCGGTGAATGAACGTGGAGGGAAGAGAGAACTTTGGGCGAATATGGTAATGCTTTGGTGTTTGCAATCTTATTATGAATATTCTGGTGATAAGAGAGTGTTGACTTTGATGACTGATTACTTTAAATGGCAACTGACTGTCCCCGATGATAAATTTTTGGAAGATTATTGGGAGAACAGCCGTGGGGGGGATAATCTGTATAGTGTTTATTGGCTTTATAACATCACAGGAGAACAATTCCTGCTGGAGCTTGCTCGGAAACTTCATCGTAATACGGCAGACTGGACAAATGAATCGGATTTGCCTAATTGGCATAATGTGAATATTGCACAGTGCTTTCGTGAACCGGCTACTTACTATATGCTTAGTGGTGATTCGGCAGATTTGCAGGCATCTTATCGAGTGCATCATCTGGTGAGACGTATTTTCGGACAGGTGCCGGGAGGTATGTTCGGAGCGGACGAGAATGCCCGTTTGGCTTATATTGATCCACGACAAGGTACAGAAACTTGTGGATTTGTAGAACAGATGGCGTCTGATGAGATAATGCTTCGTATGACCGGTGATCCTTTTTGGGCTGAGCATTGCGAGGAGGTCGCTTTCAATTCTTATCCGGCGGCGGTAATGCCTGATTTCAAAGCTTTAAGATATATTACTTGTCCCAATCAGGTGGTGAGTGATTCTAAAGATCATAAACCCGGAATTGATAATGGAGGTCCTTTCTTGGCTATGAATCCTTTCAGCAGTCGTTGCTGTCAGCATAACCATGCGCAAGGCTGGCCTTACTATATTGAAAATTTGGTTTATGCAACTCCGGATAACGGGCTTGCCGCCATTATTTACGGTCCGTGTTGTGCACAGGCGAAAGTAGGGGTAAACGGAACTGAAGTTATTCTGAGAGAAGAAACAAACTATCCGTTTGAAGAAATGATTCGGTTTACAGTGCAAGTTTCCGGTAAAGTGGATTTTCCATTATATCTTCGTGTACCTGCTTGGTGCAAGGGGGCTACATTAATAGTTAACGGAGAAACGGTAGCTGCTGGTATGGAGTCTGGTAAATGTGTTCGTTTGGATAGAACTTGGAGTAATGGAGATGTGGTAATCTTGCAATTACCCATGTCTTTATCTGTTCAAAGATGGCAGACCAATCAAAACAGTGCCAGCGTGAATTACGGTCCTTTGACTTTCTCTCTGTTGATAGAGGAAGAGTATAGAAAAGTAAATAGTGCAGAAAATGCTATATGGGATTCTAAATGGCAGAAAGGTGCTGATGTCAATGCTTGGCCTACTTATGAAATCTATCCTCAAAGTGCTTGGAACTATGCTTTGAAATTGGATGATAGGGTTTTGGAGCAATGCTTGAAAGTCGAGAAGAGAGAATGGCCTTCAGACAATTATCCTTTTACTGCTGATAACGTTCCTCTAGTGATAAAAGCACAAGGGAGAAGAGTGCCTTCTTGGGGTATAGATCAATATGGCTTATGTGGTGTGTTGCCGGAAGAAGGGGCTCCGAAAAGTGAAATATTGGAAGATATAACCTTGATACCGATGGGAGCTGCCCGTTTGCGTATCTCGGCATTTCCTGTAACTTATGAATAATTTTATATTACTATGAAAAGACTGTTATTTGTGATTCTATTGACAATTATGGGATGTTGCGGTGTACATGTGCAAGCCGTTGGGTACGAAAAAATTATTAATCCGGTATTGCCGGGTGATCGTCCTGATCCTACTGTCATTGAAATAAATGGAGAGTATTGGGCTGCTGCGACTTCTAATGAATGGTCGCCGTTGTTCCCTATTTTTAAATCAAAAGATTTAGTGAACTGGGAATTGGTGAATTATGTTTTTCCGGATGGAGCACCTGATTGGGCATTGAATAATTTTTGGGCCCCGGAATTATCGTATGATGAGAAACAGGGAAAGGTTTATCTGTATTATACAGCCCGTGACAAGAGGACAAAGAGATTATCGTGTGCGGCGGCGGTAGCTGATTCCCCGATGGGGAGGTTCAAAGATTTGGGACCGTTGGTTGCTCAGGAACCAGGCTCTATTGATGCTTTTGCTGCAAGAGATGAGAAGGGTAAACTTTATCTTATATGGAAAGAAGATGGCAACAGTATGGGCTTGCCTACAAATATTTGGGCACAGGAGATGACGGAGGACCGTACCCGTCTGATAGGAGAAATGACTTCCTTGTTTTGTAATGACACTCCTTGGGAGGAAGGGCTGGTAGAAGGGGTATGTGTTTTTAAAAAGCAGGATTATTTTTATATCTTGTATTCGGCAGCTAGCTGTTGTGATAAAAAATGTAATTATAAAACAGGAGTAGCCCGTTCCAAATCTTTGCTGGGTAAATGGGAGAAGTATGAAAAGAATCCTATACTGGTAGACAATCAGGATTGGCGTTGTCCCGGACATGGTACTATAGTTCGGAAAGATGGAAAGGAGTTTTATTTGTATCATGCTTATAATAGGAGTGGTTCGGTATATGTCGGACGTCAGGGCGTGTTGGAGGAATTGTGTTGGGGAGAGGATGGCTGGCCTTATTTTAGGAACGATGCCGTTTATAATCGTCCTAATTTGTCTTTGGATTATGTGGATTCCTTTAAGGGTAATACACTAGCTCCCATTTGGCAATGGAGGGTAACCCAGAAAATAGATTATCAGACAGGAAAAAACGGATTACATCTAGGAGCATCTATGGAAAACAGGGAATTGGGTACTCTGCTGGTACAACCTGTCAAGGCTTTGAATTTTTCGTTGACTGCTACTGTTGATAACCGGAAAAGTATGGCTGCGGCTGGTATCGGTATTATTGGTGGAGCTCATAATGGATTTGGCGCTCCTTTAGCCGGTATTGGCATATCAGTTTTGAAAGATAAGGTGGAAGTATGGAAAAATGTAGATGGTAAAGTTGATGTCTTGGCTCAAAGTGCTATAACGGTGTCAGCAACGACACAGGTCAGGATGACTGTGAAAGACGGGTATTGGCTTTGCTTTGAGTTCCGGAAAGGGCAGAGGTGGATACCTTTGGCAACGGAAATAGATGCTTCGCCGTATGTTCCGTGGGGAATGGGCTTCCGCATAGGCTTGTGTGCTAAAGGGGGAGACGGAACCTTTGCTGATTTCCGTAAGATTGAATTGATTCATTGATTGTGTTTTTTATAAAATCTGTTACCATGAAAAAATATAGGTTAGTATTCGTTTTAAGTATATTGTTTTTAGGAGTGATCAAGTTGACTGCATCGGAATATGAGCAGGTGCGCAAAGCACCTCGTGTACATGTTCCGGTATGGCAGTCATTTGCACTGTCGGAAGTCGAATTAACCGATAGCTATTTTAAGAAAGCGATGGATTTACATAAAGGATATCTGCTGTCGCTGGATGTAGACAGGCTCATTCCACACGTACGCCGTAGTGTCGGTTTGCAGGGGAAAGGAGATAATTACGGAGGATGGGAGAAGCATGGTGGATGTACCTATGGTCATTATATGTCTGCTTGTGCCATGATGTATGCTTCTACAGGCGAGAAAGCCTTGCTGGATAAATTGAATTATATGCTGGATGAACTGCAAGAGTGCCAAAAACAGACCCCGGATGGTTGGTTCATTACCGGTAAAAGAGGAAAGGAGGGTTATTTGCAGTTGCTTCAAGGGAATGTGGTGCTTAACCAGCCGGATGAAACCGGACAACCTTGGAATTATAACCAGAATGGGAACTCATGGTATTGTATCCATAAGATTTTGGCGGGATTGAGGGATGCATATGTCTATGCAGGTTGTAGGCAAGCCAAGGATATATTGATGCCTTTGGCGGATTTTATTTCTCATATAGCCTTGAATAGCAATAGGGATCTTTTTCAAAGTACCTTGAGTGTGGAACAGGGGGGGATGAATGAAGTTTTTGTTGATATTTATAGTATTACCGGAGATAAGAAATTTTTGCAGACGGCAGAAAGGTTCAATCATATCAATGTTATTTATCCGATTGCTAACGGAGAAGATGTGTTATTCGGTCGCCATGCTAACGATCAAATACCTAAATTTATGGGAGTAGCCAGAGAGTATGAGTTCTCACCCAATGATATTTATTATCAGGCTGCCCGTAACTTTTGGAATATTGTAATTAAAGATCACACATTGGCCATCGGTGGAAATAGTTGTTATGAGCGTTTTGGCGTACCGGGTGAAGAAAGCAAGCGGCTGGACTATACTTCGGCAGAAACTTGTAATACATATAACATGTTGAAATTGTCAAGACAGTTGTTCATGTTGGATGGTGATTATAAATATCTGAATTACTATGAACATGCTTTATATAACCATATTCTTGCTTCACAAGATCCTGATATGCCGGGCTGTGTGACTTATTATACTTCTTTGTTGCCGGGATCATTTAAGCAATATAGTACTCCGTTTGATTCTTTCTGGTGTTGTGTGGGTACAGGGATGGAGAATCATTCTAAGTATGCCGAATCCATTTATTTTAAGGATAACCAAGAATTGCTGGTCAATCTGTATATTCCTTCACGTCTCCACTGGAAGGAAAAAGGTTTGAAGCTGACTTTGGATACTTATTTCCCGGAGTCGGATACGGTTACAGTAAGGATGGATGAAATAGGGAGCTATACAGGAATGCTTCTGTTCCGTTATCCGGATTGGGTGAGCGGTGATGCTGTAGTTCGTATTAATGGAAAGCCGGCACAGACGGAAGCACATAAGGGAAGCTACATTCGCCTGTTGGATTCTGTTAAGAGCGGAGATGTGATAACATTGGTTTTCACACGTAACTTATATATTGATTATGCAAAGGATGAACCTCATTTCGGCTCTGTCATGTATGGCCCGATATTGCTTGCGGGAGGATTGGGGACGGATGATATGCCCGAAGATAGGGTTATTGACAATCGTGCTTGTCGTGAATCGCTTCCGGCAAAGAATATTCCTATGTTAGTGGGTCCATTGGCCGATCTGGATAGCTGGATACAATGTTCTTCACAACATCCTTTACGGTTTACAGTAAAGAATGGAGGTGGACAACAAGGGGTAGGGTTGATCCCTTATTTTCAAATGCATCATCAGCGGCATATTGTATATTGGAAACTTTATTCTCCGGATGAATTTGTTTATCGTACTCGTTCTTTAACGGATGAAGTGAAGATCGGTGACGAGAAAGATGAAGGGAAACATGCGTTGCAAGGGGAGAATGATTCTATTTATTGGCATGATTATTTTTGGGCAAAGAATACTCGGTTCCGTATGGCAAAAGACGGATGGTTTTCTTACACACTTCATATAAATAAAACGGAACAAAAGCCTTATCATCTGATTTGTCGTTTCTGGGGAGACGAGCCTGATACTTGTCAGTTTGATATATTGATTGACGGCAACTATCTACGTACTGTCAGTTTGAATCGAAAACTATATCTGACCTATGTGGACGATGTGTATTCTATTCCTGCAGACTGGACTCGTGGAAAGGATAAAGTGAATGTTACTTTCCGTGCTGCTCAAGGGAAGAATGCCGGAGGATTGTATGAATTGAAAATTACTTCAGATACGAATTATAGATAAACTTTAAATATAGATTACCATGAAAAAAACGTTGGTTATATTATTCGTCGCCGGGGTTCTTGCCGCGTGTAAGTCGACGGATAGCAATAAATCTGATTATCAATACAAGGATGTACCTTTTACCAATGTACACTTTTCTGATAATTTCTGGGCATCTCGTATTGAAACCATTCGTAGTGTTACCGTGCCTTTTGCTTTTCATAAATGTGAGGAAACTCATCGTATAGATAATTTTGCAGTAGCGGGGAAACTGATGGAAGGAAAGTTCAATTCCCCTTATCCGTTTGATGATTCGGATGTGTATAAGATAATGGAAGGAGCTGCTTACTTGTTGGCGGTGAAGGAGGATAAAGCGCTGGATATGTATATGGACAGTCTGATTCATCTGATAGGAGCTGCGCAGGAACCGGATGGTTATCTTTATACTACCCGTACTATTGGCGGGGATTCGCAACATCCGTGGGCTGGCAGTAAAAGATGGGAAAATGAACGTGACAACAGCCATGAATTGTATAATGTAGGACACATGTATGAGGCGGCTGTAGCTCATTATCTAGCTACCGGAAAACGTTCATTTCTTGATATAGCCATTAAGAGTGCGAATTTGTTGTGTAATACCTTTGGTCCTGAAGAAGAAAAGATTACTGTAGCGCCAGGGCATCAGGAAGTGGAGATTGGGCTGGTAAAGCTTTATAGGGTGACAGGAGATAAACGTTATTTGGATTTGTCACAATTCTTTTTGGAGGCTCGTGGAAAGTATGACAAATATGATCGGAATAGTGAGGATCAGTTCCGTAACGGATCTTATTGGCAGGATCATAAGCCAGTCATTGCTCAGGATGAGGCTGTAGGCCATGCAGTACGGGCTACCTACATGTATGCTGCTATGACAGATATAGCCGCTTTGAAAAACGAGCGGCATTTTGAAAATGCTGTGGGTAAATTATGGGACAATGTAGTAGGGAAGAAGATGTATATTACCGGAGCTATTGGTTCAACTCGTCATGGAGAAGCGTTTGGTAAAAACTATGAGTTGCCTAATAGTACAGCTTATTGTGAAACATGTGCTTCTATTGCCAATTGCATGTGGAATTTACGCATGTTCATGCTGCATGGTGATGCCAAATACATTGATGTGCTGGAACGTTCTTTGTATAACGGGGTGTTGAGTGGCATTAGTCTGGGTGGAAAGAAGTTTTTTTATCCAAATGTCCTCTCTTGCGATGAAAATGGCTCAGAGCGTAGCGAATGGTTTGATTGTTCTTGCTGCCCTTCTAATCTAGCTCGTTTTATTCCTTCGGTGCCAGGGTATGTGTATGCCACTTCTTCCAAAGGATTTTATGTGAATCTGTATGGTGCCAACCATGCTGATGTAGTTCTAAAGAATGGAAAGCATGTACAGGTGGAACAACAGACGGATTATCCGTGGAATGGAAAGATAAAGTTGATATTGACTCCGGAAACCCCGGAAGATTTTGCTGTTATGTTGCGTATTCCGGGATGGGTAAATAGTCAGCCTGTACCTTCCGATCTTTATACTTATACCAGGCATGATAAAGGAGCCGTAAAAATTACAATCAATGGAAAACCCCGGGATTTTGTAATGGAGAAAGGATATGCCGTTTTATCCGGTAGTTGGAAACAGGGGGATACAATTGAACTAAGTCTTCCGATGGATGTCCACAAGGTTTCAGCAAATGATAAGGTTGCTACGGATGTGAATCATCTTGCCGTAGAGCGTGGCCCGATAGTTTATTGTGCAGAGTTTGCTGACAATGGAGGGACTGTATTGAATTATGTGCTGAAACCGGAAACGGCTTTTGAGGCTGCTCCTGCTTCTATGTTGGGAGGTGTGGAGATATTGAAAGGAACCACAGAACGCATTATTGCCGAGAATGATTTTAAGGAAATAAAGTCTGTGACAGATTCTATCCTGCTTATTCCTTATTATGCACGGTCTCATAGAGGAAATGGTGAAATGGCTGTGTGGCTTCCTTCCGATGAGAATATATTGAAAGATCAGCTAAAAGAACGTGCCCGTATTACGGATAAAGTTTTTATCGGTAAAGAAAGTTCGGAAACTGCGCATCAGTTGAAAGGTGAGAATACTCATACGGGAGGACCAAATACATGGCGTGATGCCTCGGATGGTGGATGGTTTTCGTATACCCTGAGAGTAGATCCGGTTCAACCGATGGAATTGGTTTTGACTTATAGCAGTACAGATGGAGGAAATCGTGAATTCGAGATATTTGCCGAACATGAAAAGATAGGGGAGCAAAAATTACGGGTGGAAACTTTTAGTGCATGGATTGATAAAGTGTATCCTATTCCTGTTGATTTAACTCGGGGGAAAAGTCATGTAACTGTTAAGATACAGGCTTTGCCCGGTATGATTGCTGGAGGTGTGTTTGGTTGCAGAATGCAGAAGCAAAAAAAATAGGCCTATGAAACGCTATATTATGACCACCGGATTGATGTGTATATGCGTGTTTTGTTCTTTAGCCCAAAAACAAATGATGTATGGAGATACAAGCCGTATTGGAATACCTTTTTCTAAAGATCCTCATGTAGTGGAGTTCCAAGGTAAATATCTGATGTATTATTCTATTCCTCCAAAGCAGAATGGAAACGCGGAAGCGCAAGGTTGGGGAATAGGCATTGCCGGGAGCAAGAATCTGAAAGATTGGCATCGTATTGGAGAAATCATACCTCAAACAGCTTATGAGTCTAAAGGGTTATGTGCTCCGGGTGCTTTGGTAAGAAATGATACGGTTCATCTATTCTATCAGACGTATGGTAATGGTGCTAAAGATGCTATTTGTCATGCATGGTCTGAAGATGGGATCCATTTTGTACGTAATGCTACAAATCCTATTTTTTCTCCGGAAGGGGAGTGGAACTGCGGGCGTGCCATCGATGCGGAGGTCGTTTTTTTAAAGGATCGGTATTATTTATATTATGCAACTCGTACTCCTGATTATTCTACCCAAATTATAGGAGTTGCAATGGCACCTGCACATACGGATTTTTCGAAACAGGCATGGAAGAGTCCGGTGAATCATCCGGTGCTTGTTCCCGAATATCCTTGGGAAGAGAAGTGTGTCGAAGGAGCATCTGTTGTGCAGATGGGAGATGAGATGTTTATGTTTTATGCCGGGGCCTATAATAATCGTCCTCAGCAGATTGGAGTTGCTAAAAGTAGTGATGGTATTCATTGGACAAAACTTTCTAATAAACCCTTTCTGATGAATGGTGATCCTGGAACATGGAATTGCTGTGAGTCCGGACATCCTCATCTCTTTAAAACAAGGAAAGGAAAAACATATTTATTTTATCAAGGGAATGATGACTTTGGTAAAACTTGGTTTCTTTCGAATATGGAGGTCAAATGGAAGAATAGACATCCTTTTATCGCTCATTATATAAATCAAAAAGCACATTAAATATGAAGAAAATATTTCTTTTTCTATATACCTTATTGGTCTTTTCCGGTGTATACGCACAAGAAAACAAGGTAAAGGTGGAGCCGGTGAATGGAGATAAAATTTCTTTGTTCTCTTTAAAAGAAGTCCGTTTACTGGATAGTGATTTTAAACATATCATGGACCTGAACCACGCCTATATGCTTTCTTTGGAACCTGACCGTTTGCTGTCTTGGTTTCGGAGAGAAGCAGGTTTGACACCTAAGGCACAACCCTATCCTTTTTGGGAATCTGAGTATATGAACGGGCATGGACCTTTACCGGGACATATTATGGGGTTTTATCTGTCTGGAATTTCTATGATGTATGATTCTACGGGAGATACTGCAATTCTAAGTAGATTAAGCTATATCTTGGAGGAGTTATCTCTTTGCCAGCAAGCTGGAGGTGATGGATATTTGTTACCTACTATTTGCGGTAGAGCTATTTTCGAGAATGTGCTGGATGGAAATTTCAAGACTTCTAATCCTTTTATTGAGACTCCTTATGACAAATGCTGGGAACCTGTGTATGTCATGAACAAGATCATGTTGGGGCTTTATCAGGTTTATATGCGATGTGATTTATTACAGGCAAAAGAAATATTGGTAAAGATGGCAGACTGGTTCGGCTATTCAGTCATTGACAAGTTATCACATGATGACCTTCAAAAATTGTTGGTGTGCGAGCATGGCTCTATCAATGAGTCTTTTATAGATGTTTATCAGATAACGGGTGAGGAGAAGTATCTTAAGTGGGCACAAAGACTCAACGATGAGGATATGTGGGTTCCCATGTCTGAAGGAAAGGATATATTGGAGGGTTGGCATGCTAATACCCAGATTCCTAAATTTACAGGTTTCGAATCTGTTTATCGTTATGATAGTAATGAACGTTTTACCACAGCTGCCCGTTTCTTTTGGGATACAGTAGTGAGAAAACATACTTGGGTGATGGGAGGTAACAGTACAGGAGAACATTTCTTTGCTCCTGAGGAATTCGAGCATCGAATAGAATTGAACGGGGGACCTGAATCTTGTAATTCGGTTAATATGCTTCGTCTGACAGAGAGTTTATATTGTGATTATGCCGAGGTGGAGAAAGTGGATTATTATGAGAAAGTCTTATTTAATCATATTTTGGCCAACTATGATCCTGATCAGGGTATGTGTGTGTATTATACTTCCATGAAACCGGGACACTATAAAATTTATGGAACTAAATATGATTCTTTTTGGTGTTGTACCGGGACGGGGTTTGAGCAAACAGCAAAGTTTGGGCAAATGATTTATGCTCATACAGATGATGCCTTGTATGTAAATATGTTTATACCATCGGTAGTTACATGGGATAAAGGAATCAGTATTCATCAGGAAACTGCTTTTCCTGATGAAGGTGTTACTAGTCTTACTGTTTCCGGAGAGGCTGTTTTTAATTTAAAGATACGTTGTCCTTATTGGGTGGGAAGTTCGTCACTCAATGTAATTGTAAATGGTAAGAGAGAGAAAATAAAGGCTGGTGTGGATGGATATGTTTCAATAAACAGGCAGTGGAAAGATGGAGATAAAGTACGGATAGAGCTACCTATGAAATTGGAAATAGTGCCTTTGAATGAGGCGACTCATTATCTTGCTTTGAAATATGGGCCTATTGTTTTGGCAGCTAGAATTAGTGACGAGCATTTATCGAAAGATGATTTCAGATCTGCACGTTCTACTGTTGCTATGAAAGATTATCCAGTGATAGATGTGCCGGCTTTTATAGGGGATATCCGGAAAATACCGGCTGCTGTTATCCGGAAAAAAGGAGAGAAGCTGGCTTTTTTGTGTAGTAAGGATAATGTAGTATCCAAGCCTGTAGAGCTGGTTCCTTTTAATACTATTCACTGGAGCCGCTATGCCGTATATTTTCGGCATTATGATAAGAAAGAGAACTATTTGGCCGAGCTGAAGAAATCGGAGCAATTTAAGCAAGAAGAGGATAACTTGAATAAAAGAACTGTAGACAGGGTCATTATTGCAGATGCTGAATCTGAGAAAATGCATAAAATGGAGGCAGTAAATTCTACAGCTGGTGAGAATTGGCGGGATGCTTCTAAAGGTGGATATTTTATGTATGAAATGAAAGTTCGGAAAGAGATGGAACAGTCTGTTTGCTTACAGCTTTTGGGAAGTGATTCGGGTAATCGTATTTTTGATGTTTTGATTGATGGTAAATGGATAGATACTATTGATTTGTCTAAACCTTGTAAAGAAGGAAAAGGACTGTATAGATGTTATATTCATATTCCTGCTGAATATATAAAAGCAAGAAAAAATGTAACAGTGAAATTTCAGGCAAAGAATGGTTGTATAGCTGGGGGGATTTTTGATGTAAGGATTGTGTCTGCCATTTCGGTTCAAGACATGTAAATAAGAGCAGCTTTCGTTTTTAAAACATTCTCCATAGTTCGACTGTTCTAATGATAGTACAAACGGAAAAAATAATGATTATGGAAAAATATTTTATTCATAGCAATGAACTGCATTTGATTGATGTGGATAAAATTCATCAGGCAGTGGAAAGGATCGTGGACTCATTGGATATGGCTGCCGGATCAACTTGTCATTTTGATCTTTATAAAGTGGTGGAAACCTATTTTACCTCAAATTCGCAACTAAGCCCTTCAACGTCCTTCTTGCGTGTACACGTCCTCTCATTACTGAATTAGTAGATAAATTGAGGCTGAAATACCCATTTCTGCCTAAAACATCCCCTTACCCCATAATGCGACTTGAGGCAATACGCAGTACCATACCCATAAGTTGTAGGCGTTATCCAAAATCAGTCTGGAATACATCTGCATAAGCATTATTACAGGTATAGATATTCAGCACATACCGCCTTGATGTCTTGATCCACTTGGCTGGTACGGAGATAAACTTGAAGACAAACGCTTTTATGCGACTTGTGGCCTTGAGTCCGAACCTCTTTAAGTCAAGTCTGTGGATAATGGCCTTGTAGAAGTTACGGACAAGTGCAGTAAGAAGAAGGAACACGGTGTTCTCTGCCATGAAGGATTTGGGCAATCTGTCCCAGCCGAAACCATTGCTCATATCATCGAAGATACGTTCCATTCCTCCGCGAAGATTATAGAACTCGACAATCTCTCTTACGGAAGATTCATAGTCGTTAGTCAGGATACAACGGTATGTGTATTCTCCTTCCCAAAGATCCTGCACACCATCCATCCGTTTCTGTCTTTGAATCACAAGTCGGTATGCTTTACCCTTCCACTTTTCAACGAGGATAGAGTTCAATTCAAACTCAATGCCATTGATTTCCTCAGTCCTCCAGCCTCTGAGAGCAAAGATGTCATTGTAGAGCGAACCGCAGCGGTTTGCGCGGATATAGAAGGATTTGCAGTGTTGCTCTACTTCTTCCACGATTTCCTCGGAACATGATCCACAGTCAGCTCTGAAACGATTGATAGTAAGTCCGTTCTGTTCAAATCTCTCAAAAAATCTCTTCAGCGTGTCCTTCTGATGGAAGCGAACATTTGTGTTGCCATCGCTATTCTCTATGCCGACAATCAAGTCGCCAATAACCGCCACGCCAGGGCGATAGCCAAGGAACTTCTTGTATGTAGGCTTTGCATCATACTTCTCTGTCTCTATGAACT
>OFMD01000698.1_pt1 | contig 25366 bp, 19 predicted proteins | sample 1541211 | NCBI WGS metagenome assembly OFMD01 (sample SAMN04209231, study PRJEB22552) | human gut metagenome | biome: gut; material: feces | host: Homo sapiens | place: USA: Oklahoma | reverse complement strand
AAATCGACTTGGAGCGGTCGGGGATGATGAGCAGCGGGTCCGCGACCTGCTGCGTACCGAGTCCCGCGCAGACCGGGCACGCGCCGTAGGGGTTGTTGAACGAGAACATACGCGGGGACAGCTCCGGCATGGAGATGCCGCAGTCCTCGCAGGCGTAGTTCTGGGAGAAGAGCGTGTCTTTGTCCCCGTCCAGCTCGTTGAGAATGACGAGGCCGCCGGAGAGATTGGAGGCTGTCTCCACGGAATCCGTCAGTCTCCGGGCAAGATCGGGCTTCATGATGAGCCGGTCGATGACGACCTCAATGTGGTGCTTTTTATTCTTGTCGAGCGCAATATCCTCCGTCAGCTCGTACAAACTCCCGTCGACGCGCACGCGGGCGTAGCCGCTGCGCCGGGCATCCTCGAAGACCTTCTGGTGCTCGCCCTTTTTGCCGCGCACGACGGGGGATAAAATCTGGAACTTTGTCCGGGCGGGCAGCCCCATGATCTGGTCGACGATCTGGTCGACCGTCTGGCGGCGGATCTCCTTGCCGCACTTCGGGCAGTGCGGCACGCCGACACGCGCCCACAGCAGACGCAGATAGTCGTAGATCTCCGTGACCGTGCCGACGGTCGAACGCGGATTTTTGCTGGTGGTCTTCTGGTCGATGGAAATGGCCGGGCTCATGCCGTCGATGGAGTCGACGTCGGGCTTGTCCATCTGGCCGAGAAACTGCCGTGCATAAGAAGACAAACTCTCCATATAGCGCCGCTGCCCCTCGGCAAAGATGGTGTCGAACGCAAGGCTCGACTTGCCGGAGCCGGACAGGCCGGTCATGACGACCAGTGCATCGCGCGGAATTTCCACATCAATGTTCTTGAGATTGTTCTCCCGCGCGCCTTTGATTACAATATGATCCCGCATGGGTGCCTCCGAAATTGCTTAGGATTCAATAGTCAGCTCCGCCGTGCCCGCACGCACGAGCGCGATGAGCGCCTGCGGCGCGGTCTCGACCTGATAGCCGATCTTGCCGGCGCTGACAAGGATGGTCTCCTGCGTGAGTGCCTGAGAAGCAAAGACCGTGCGCAGCTGCTTTTTCATGCCGACCGGCGAGCAGCCGCCGCGCACATAGCCCGTCAGGGGCGTGAGCTCGGACACGTGCAGCATGGCGACGGACTTCTCCCCCACGGCCTTCGCCGCCTTCTTGAGGTCAAGCTCGCACGCGACCGGAATGACGAACACGTACGGCGTCTTGCTCGCGCCGCGGGCGACCAGCGTCTTGAACACCTTTGCCGGGTCCATGCCCGTCATCTGGGCGACGGTCACGCCGTCCACCGCATCGTCGCCGTGCGGATATGTGTGCGGCGTGTAGGGCACCTTCTTCTGGTCGAGCAGACGCATGACATTTGTTTTTTCGATGGATGATTTCGCCATGAGACATTCCTCCGCTGATAATAACACTTTATTATATCCGATTTCCCGCATAGTTTCAAGGGATTTGGCGCAAAAGCGTTGCGAACCGGCACGGTTATGCTATAATACGCTCAGAATGAAACCGGAGGGATGACCAATGCCGGACAACACGATCCGCGGCCGCTTCGCGCCCAGCCCGAGCGGGCGGCTGCATCTGGGCAATATGCTGACATTTCTGCTCGCTTGGCTGGACGTGCGCACACTCGGCGGGACGATGGTATTCCGCCTTGAGGATCTCGACCCGGAGCGCAGCTGGGAGCACTATGCAGACCTGATGGCCGACGACCTGCTCTGGCTCGGGCTCGACTGGGACGAGGGCTGGCGGCCGGGGTCTCAGACCTATCGGCAGGGCACGCGCACGCAGCGCTACACCGCCGCACTCAACGCGCTGACGGAGCGCGGCATGGTGTATGACTGCTATTGCAGCCGCGCAGAGCGTCTGGCTGCGGGCGCGCCGCACCCCGGTGAGCCGCGCGAGGCCGGCTGCCCCTGCCGGACGCTGTCAGAGCAGGAGGTGCAAAAGCGCCTGCGCATGGGTCGCCGCGCGGCGAAAAAGCTTGCGGTCACGGATGCGGACATTGCCTTCGTCGACGCACACTACGGTCGGCAGGCGGCCAAACTGCGGCGCGGGCGCGATGATTTTCTCATCCGGCGCTCAGACGGGGTGTTTGCCTATCAGCTCGCCGTGAGCGCGGACGATCTCGACATGGGCATCACGCGCGTTGTGCGCGCGCGCGACCTGCTTGACTCCACGCCGCGGCAAATCTGGCTGATGGAAACGCTCGGCGGCAAGGCCCCGGAATACGCGCACGCGCCGCTGCTCGTCGCGCCGGACGGGCGCAAGCTCTCCAAGCGCGAGGGCGACCTGAACATGGAGGCCCTGCGGCAGAAATACACACCCGAACAGTTGACCGGAAAGCTCGCAAAGCTCGCGGGTCTGCGGCAAACGGACGCGCCGGTGACGGCAATCGAGCTGGCAGCGGGCTTTTCCTGGGACAAGGTCCCGCGCGCGGACATTCCGATCCCGCCGGATTTTTAATATGAGACGAACGATGGGCGCATCCAGACGGATGCGCCCATTTTGCATGCCATTATTTTTCCGTCAGCCGCTGCACCATGGTGTCGTGCGCGGCACGCTCGGCAGCATCGTCGAGCGGCTGCAGTTCCAGCTCCGGATAGCGGCCATGCAGCGCCGTCGTGAGCAGGTGGTCGCAAAACTCCGGATTTTTCGGCAGCACCGGGCCGTGGCTGTACGTGCCGAAGACGTTTTGATAGCGCACGCCCTCAAAGCCGTCCTCCCCGTTGTTGCCGCCGCCGACGAGCATCTTACCGAGCGGCGACACGCCGCTGCCGAGGTAGGTCTTGCCGCTGTGGTTTTCAAAGCCGACGACCGTACTGCCGCCGGACTCCGGCAGACACTCGAAGAGTGTGTTGCCGATCATGCGCTCCTTCGCTCCGACAGTATAATAGTCGATCGCGCCGATGAAATCGCACTGCTTGCCGTCCCACGTGCGGTAGTAGCTGCCGAGCATCTGGTAGCCGCCGCAGATGGTCAGAAACGTTTTGCCGTCGGCAATGGCAGCCTTGATCTCGCTGCCCTTTCCGGCTTTCAGGTCGGACAGGAGCACCTCCTGCTCAAAGTCCTGACCGCCGCCGATGAAAAACAGGTCAAACTGTGTGAAATCCGCCTGCTGACCGACCGTGACCTCCGTCACCTCAGCGTCGATGCCGCGCCACTCCAAACGGCGGCGCATGCAGAGAATATTGCCCCGGTCGCCGTAGAGGTTCAGAAGGTCCGGGTAAAGATGGCAGATACGCAGGGTCTTTTCGCTCATTCCCAGAACTCCTTTCCGCCGAGCTGCTTTTGCAGCCGGCCGCGCAGGTCCAGCATGGCCGTATAGGTCGGCATGATGAACACCGGGTATTCCGATGCGCACATCGCGTCGATCAACGGGTCATAATCGTAAAACACCTCGATGCGCGCCTCATCCACGCCCGCATATTTCAGGCGCAGGCGCATATCGTCCGCGCGCACGCCGGACACATATACGTGCCGCAGGTGCTCGCCCATGGCGGCAAGCCGCTCAAAATCGGCATCCCAAATCCATGAGATGTCCGTACCGTCGGCGTCGCGGTCGTTGAGGCAGACGACAAACGTCGCATCCTCGTTCAGCCCGGCGAGATAGCGCATGGTCTGGTTGCAGCCGGCGGGGTTTTTCACGAGCATCATGCGGCCGGGTGTGCCGCGCAGGTCGAATTTCTCCATGCGGCCAAAGCCGCAGCCGAACGCGCCGAGCGCGTGCACGATCGCCTCCGGTGTGAAGCCGAACGCAGACAGCGCAGCCGCCGAGCCAACGGCGTTATAGATGTTGTACGCCGCCGGAAGGTTGATGTGTACGGCGTACTCCCGCCCATCGATGGACATGGTGACATCGCTCGTGTCCACGCCGAGGTTCTGAACCGCCGTGACGGCGACCTGTGGGGCTTCGCGGTGATAGCCGCACTTCGGGCAGCGGAACGCGCCGAGATGGCCGTATGTGCGGTAGTCATAGACATACTCCGTCTTGCAGTGGATGCAGTGCGGCGCGTCGGAGATCTCCGTCAGGTCGTCGCCGCCGAGCGGAACGTTCACGCCGAAGCGCACGACCGGGTTCGGCACATGCTCCGGGATGGACGCGATGAGTGAGCAGTCGGCATTGATGCACAAAACGCTCTCCGGCGTGTGGCGGATGCCCTCGATGATGTTATTGAGCGTGTGCGTGATCTCACCGTAGCGGTCGAGCTGGTCGCGAAAAACATTCGTCGCCACGATGACCTCCGGCTTGAGGTACTTGAGCACGGTCTTGGATGCAGCCTCGTCGCACTCAATGACGGCAAACTGGCACTTTGGCCTGCCGGTCAGGGTACTGTGCATGGCAAACTCCGCCGTGATGCCGGAGATGAGGTTCGCGCCCGAGCGGTTGGCAAAGTAGTTGAGGCCCGCATCGGCAAATGCCTGCTCGATCATGCGGGAGCTGGTCGTCTTGCCGTTCGTGCCGGTGACGAGGATGACGCGCACCCCCCGCGAGAGCACGCCGAGCACCTGCGGGTACACCTTGAGCGCCACGCGGCCGGGAAACGCCGTGCCGCCGCGGCGCAGCAGCCGCAGCAGCCCGCGTGCAAGCTTACACAGCAATACTGCAAAAAAAGTTCGGATTTTCATTCGTTAGGGTCACTCCGTGAATATCGGCATCTGTCAGCAGATGCTCATTTTTACTGTTTTTCCGGCCAGAGTCAGCATATCGCGCAGCTCCTGCACCAATTGCAGCTTGCGCTCAAAGCTGAACTCCGTATCCTGCTGGGCGAGGTTGCTCGCGTTGCCGAAGAGGACATTGACCTCCGTCGCCTCCTCGAGCAGTACGAGCGCGAGCTTGGACGCGCCGTCCTTCATGCGGGCGAGCTCGAGCGTGTACATGCCGTCCGCGAGGTAGTCCTTGATGCGTTCCATCGTCACATTGACCGTAACGACGCCCTCTGTCGTCAGATCCACACCGTGGATCTCGCTCATCGGCGGCACCTCCTCCGTGCCGCTGCCGGGCAGCGTGTGCACCTTTACGCCCAGATATGACGCGACAGCGTTGGCCGTGGTGCCGCCGCAGACAACATGCTTGCCATCCTTGCCGAAAAACAGGCGCATGGTGCTCAGATCATCATCCTTGCGCTCGGGCGGGCCGATCATGACGTTGACCGGGCAACGCTCACGCAGGCGCGCGACGACAACAGTCGTATCATCATGCATAGCGTCCATGTCCAGCGTCTTGACGGTCGAGAGGATACTGGCCGCCATGCGCTGTGAGGAGACAGTGGGCGAATAATTGCGCAGGATAAAATCCTCAATGTCCTGCCGCGCCCAACCGGCGTCCGTCGTCACGCCGCGCCCGGCCTCCGACACGCCGTCGCTGAAGAGAACAAGCATATCGCCCACGTCAAAATGCAGGTAGCTCTCGTGCAGTTCCTTTTCCTGAATGAAGTTGACGGAATAGTTGTATTTCCCGATCGCGCCGTTGTGCACGAACACAGCGTTCGGGTTGTCATACTGGATCAGGCGCGCGCGGGTGCCGGCCGTCTGCAGGATCGTAAAGGTCGCATAGGCGAGCTTGCGCTCCCTGCACATGGGCAGCGTTTCCGCCACGGTCGTAACGCACTCGTCGATCGGCACGTTGCCCTTGAGCATGGTCGTGAGCATGGTTGTTGTCAGCGTAGAGAGGATGTTGGCCTTGACGCCGCTGCCGAGACCGTCGGAGAGGATGACCGTCGCGTCATTGTCGGCCCATTCGAGCGCACACTGATCGCCGCAGAGCGTCTCCCCGTTTTTGTTGCGGCTGATGACGCTGATGTCCCAGACCGTGTTCCTGCAGCGATTCGTTCGTTTACGCATCATCATCGCCGTCCTCATCAAGCATGATGGCTTCCTTCAGATCGTGCACAGCCACCTTGGTCTCCGCCGCCGTTTCACCGAGCAGACTTGCGATCTCGTGCACGATGCGCAGCTGGTTTGCGATGATATCGTCCGCCAGATCGGCCGCATGGATCTTCGTCTTCTGGATCTTGTTGCGGCGCTGGCGCGCCTTGGTCACATCGCGCATAATGCAGGTAAAGAGCGTCCGCTCCGGGTCGCAGATAAAGATGCGCTCGAGATAGACGTTGTAGTCAGCGAGAAAGACCTCGTCCGTGACCTGCGTCTCGTCCTGACTGATCATCTTCACAAAGTCGTACTCGTCCATGATGCGCGACACCGGATAACCGATGATGTCCGCCGGATCCTTGATGCCGAAGATCTTGCAGGCCGCCTTGTTGATCTGCCGTACCTTGAGCTTTTTACCGACCGTGACAATGCCCTCGGGCGAGACATTGATGATCTTCTCGGAGTAGGTCTCGGCGCGCTCCTTCATGTAGGGCATGCACATGCTGATCTCGGCGCGTCCTTCATAGACGGCGATGGCCTTGTCGCGGCAGGTGCGGTAACCGCACAGGCCGCAGTTGAGCTCATCCGCCGGGCTGAATTTGCCCATCTTGCGCAGGATGCCGTTGATGACGGATTCCGGCGGCAGATCGGTCGGATGCTTCTTGTCGATGAGTACACGGCGCATGTTGACCGGATCCTGAATATCGAAGTTCTTGCTGCCGTTGGCGCTCTGGATCACGCGGCGGCGCGACTCGAGCAGGTTTGTGTGCTTCTGCCGGAAAGCGAGGCCGCCGACGCAGTTGCCGTGGCAGGCGGCGATCTCGATGAAGCAGTTGCGCAGCTCGCCATTGACAACGCTCTTGAGCGTCTGGATGCTGTCGTCCAGACCGTCAAGGAACAGATAATCGCGCCCGGAGTCGAGCGCCATGGAGTGCAGGACACCGTTTGTGATCGTATAAGCGCGCGAGAGCATCGGCTCATCCGCCGGGACGTCCGGGTCAACGGCGACGCCGGCCTCGTTCATCCACTCCTCCAGCTCCGTGAAGGTGATGTCATAATCGGCGCCGACGCTCTCAAAGCGCGTCGTCTCCTCCTTCTTGGAGATGCAGGGACTGATGTAGACAATGGTCGCACCCGGATAGCGCTCGCGCAGCAGCACGGCATGCGCCTGCATCGGCGAGAGCACCGGAGCGAGATACGGCAGCGCCTCGGGCAGATGCTTTTCCACATAGAGCACGATCGTCGAACAGCCCGAGGTGATGATCGGCGCATCGCCCGGCTGGGCGGCGAGCTTTTCCAGCTCCTTCTTGACCAGATAGGCGCCCTCCGCAGTTTCGTGTGCCGCCGTGAAGCCGAGCGCCTTGAGCGGCTTTTCGATACCCCGAAAACCGGGGGTGTCAAAATAGGCGATGTACGACGAGTCGACGCTTACGACGACCTGTTTTCCGGAGGCGATCAGCTCCCGGATCTGGCCGACGTCGCTGATATCCTCCTTCGCGTGCTGCGGGCAGACAGACACGCAGTTGCCGCAGAGAATGCAGTCGCTGGAAATGATCTGTGCGTGACCCTGATAGACGCGGATGGACTTGACCGGGCAGAACCGGACGCATTTGTAGCAGTTTTTGCAGTTGGCCTGTTTGAAACGCAGAACATCCATGGGGCTCCCGCCTTTCTGTGAAATTTCACGAGTAGTGTTTTGCGATCTCTCTCGATTTCTATTTTTTTAATGTACCACAAAACTCCTCCCCGCACAACCCCCGCGCGAAAACGCGGCGATTTCAGCGCGAAAAAAGCCGCCGGCAGACGCTGCATCAGCATCCGCCGGCGGCAGGTACGGCTTATTCTTCGACCTTTCCGGTCAGCGCCTCGGTGAGCGTGCGCCAGCCGAGCATGGCGCATTTGACGCGCGCGGGCATGTGCGCGATGTCTTTGAGCGCTGAGGCCTCTTCCAGACTCTCGATCTCCTCCTCGCTCGCTTCTCCGTGGATCATGCGCAGGAAGGTGCGGCTCATTTTCAGCGCCTTTTCCTTCTTCTGTCCCACGATCATGCCGAGCATGATATCCGCCGATGCCTGCGAGATGGCACATCCGTCGCCGACAAAACCGCCGTCGGTAATGACATCGCCGTCGGTCTTGAGCTTGAGGACGATGTTGTCGCCGCAGCTTGGGTTCACGCCCGCAAGTTCAATGTCTGCGTCCGGAATGTCGTGCTTGAACTCCGGATGGATGTTGTGCTCGGTCAGGATCTCATTATAGAAGCTTCTATTTTCCATATCCCATACGCTCCCTCAGGGTCGAGAGGCTCTCAAGGAACCGGTCGACATCCTCATCGGTGTTATAAAAGGCAAAGCTGGCGCGCGCCGTCGCATTCAGGCCGAGGTGCGCGAGCAGCGGCTGCGCGCAGTGGTGTCCGGCACGGATGTTCACTCCGTCGGACGCCATGATCTCGCTGATGTCGTGTGGGTGCACGCCGTCGACCGTGAAGGTGATGATGCCGTTGTGATCCTCCGGCTTATCGGTGCCGAGCACGTGCACATGCGGTACAGCCAGGACACGCGCGAGGGCATTGGACGTCAGGTCATGCTCCCGCTGCCGGATGGTATCAAAGCCGACGCTCTGCACATACCGGATGGCAGCGGCCAGACCGGCCGCGCCGGCGGCATTGACTGTGCCGGCTTCAAACTTGTGCGGCAGCTCGGCATAGACGGCACCCGTGCGCGTGACGGATTCGATCATCTCGCCGCCGGAGAGAAACGGCGGCATCTCCTCGAGCAGCTCCTCCCTGCCGTACAGCCCGCCGATCCCCATGGGGCCATAGATCTTGTGGCCGGAGAAGGCAAAGAAATCCGCACCCAGCTCCTGCACGTTCACCGGCATGTGCGGTGTGCTCTGCGCGCCGTCCACGACCATGACCGCGCCCTTTTTGTGCGCCATGGAAGCGACTTCCTGCACGGGGTACTTCCGGCCGAGGACGTTCGACACCTGCGTCATGGCGACGATCTTCGTGTGCTCGGTGATGAGCGATTCGATCTGCCGGAGATCTACGCTGCCGTTAGGCGCGCACTCGATGAACTTCAGCTCCGCGCCGGTCTGACGGCAGACCATCTGCCACGGCAGCAGGTCGCTGTGGTGCTCCATGATGGACACAAGCACCTCGTCACCCGCCTTGACGTGCGTCAGGCCGTAGCTGTAGGCGACGAGGTTCAGGCTCTCGGTCGTGTTGCGGGTAAAGACGATCTCACGCGCCGAGCGTGCCCCGATAAAATCGCGCACGGTCTCGCGTGCCTGCTCATAGATATCGGTCGCCTCCACGCTCAGCGGATACAGCCCGCGCAGGGGGTTCGCGTTGTGGCAGCGGTAGAAATCCGCCACCGCGTCCAGCACGCACTGCGGGCGCTGCGCCGTGGCCGCGTTATCGATATAGGCGACGTCCGTGTGCTGAAAGATCGGAAAATCCTGCTTATAATCATACGTCATCGTTGAGTTCCTCCTCCAGCGTCTGAAGAATCTGTGCGCGCAGCGCTTCATCATCCACCGTGCGCGCAAAGCGCTCGATCGATGCGCGGGCCAGGATGTTTTCGGCCTGAGCGCGGGAGATGCCGCGGCTCTCAAAGTAAAACAGCGTCTCGTCATCGAGCTCGCCAATGGTCGCGCCGTGGTTGCCGACAACATTTTCCTCGGCGCAGAGGATGAGCGGCACCGTCTTGTTGACAACATCGTCGCCGAGCATGAGCACGGTCTCTTTCTCGTTGCCGACGGAGTTCGACGAGCCGGTCTTAAAGTCGATCGTGCCGCGGAAAACCTTCTTCGCCGCGTCCTTGAGCGCGCCGGAGGTATCGATCTCGCAGGCCGTGTTCCTGCCGTAATGATTGACGACAACATTGACGTCGATCGTCTGGCTGCCGCGGCCGAGATAACCAATCTGCGCCGAATAGCGGCTTCCGTCGCCGACAAGCTCCGTGCCGTTATCGGAGTAGAGGTCGCCCTGCCCCATCAGGATCTGCGTCATGTCCACGCCGGCGCCGGGCGCACAGTCGGCGTCCGTTTTGGCGTAGAGCAGCGCACCGGCGTGCGCGCCGAGCACCTGCACAAGGCGCAGAGACGCATGGTCATGCAGCGTCAGCGCCGTTTCCACGGCGAAGCTGCCCTGCGTATCGAGCACCATATACACCGTTGCCTTCACACCGGCAGCCACATCGACCGCGATGCGCCTGCAGCTATAACCCTCAGCACCGGTCAGGTCAATATGCAGCGGCTGCGTCCGGTTTTCTACTGTGATTTGATAGGTGTCCGTCCCGAGATCGGCTGTTTCGGCCGCATTCCACGGGATGGTCGCCTCGTTGACATTGAGATGGTTCCACGTTCTGGTCGGCAGTTTGTTGACGACCAGCTGTTGGCTCGTATTCACGATATTCCCTCCTTTCGGAATGTGCGGTCAGCCGATGCTGCCCTTCATCTCCAGACGAATGAGATTGTTCATTTCCACAGCGTACTCCAGCGGCAGCTCCTTGGAGACGTTGTCCGCAAAGCCGCTGACGATCAGCGCGCGGGCGTCCTCCTCGCTCATGCCGCGGCTCATGAGATAAAACACCGCCTCGTTGCTGATGCTGCCGATCTTGGCCTCATGACCGACGGCAGCGTCCTTCGTGCGGATGTCCATGGCCGGGACGGTGTCGGAGCGGGACTCGGAATCGAGCATCAGCGACTGGCAGGACACGGAAGATTTCGCGTGCTTGGCACCCTTTTGCACCACGACGCTGCTGCGGAATGTGCTGATGCCGCCGCTCTTGCTGATCGAGCGCGTGTTCATATACGAGCTCGTGTTCCTGCCGATGTGCACGACCTTCGCGCCGGTGTCAAGATTCTGCCCCGCACCGGCAAACGTGACGCCGGTAAACTCCATCTTGGCATTATCGCCTTTGAGCACGCTCATCGGGTACAGGCAGCCGACATGGGACCCGAACGAGCCGGAAACCCACTCGATCACGCCGCCCTCCTCCACGAGCGCGCGCTTGGTATTGAGGTTGTACATATTTTTCGACCAGTTCTCGATGGTCGAATAGCGCAGCTTGGCATTTTTCTTTACATACAGCTCCACACAGCCGGCGTGGAGGTTCGCAACGTTATATTTCGGCGCCGAGCAGCCCTCGATAAAGTGTAGGCTCGCACCCTCGTCGACGATGATGAGCGTGTGCTCAAACTGGCCCGCGCCCTTGGCATTCAGGCGGAAATACGACTGCAGCGGGATGGACACCTGCACGCCCTTCGGAACGTATACGAACGAGCCGCCGGACCAGACCGCGCCGTGCAGGGCCGCAAACTTATGGTCGCGCGGTGTAACGAGCTTCATAAAATACTTGTGCACCATGTCGGCGTATTCACCCTTGAGTGCGCTCTCCATGTCGGTGTAGACGACGCCCTGTGCAGCCACCTCGTCCTTAACATTGTGGTACACGAGCTCGGAATCGTACTGTGCGCCGACGCCGGCAAGCGATTTGCGCTCCGCCTGCGGGATACCGAGACGCTCAAAGGTGTCTTTAATATCCTGCGGGACGTCCTTCCAGTCGTTTTTCATGTCGGACTTGGGGCGAACATAGGTCGCAATGTGATCCATATCCAGTCCCTCGATGGACGGCCCCCAGTCCGGAACCGGCATCTCGTTATAGATCTGCAGCGACTGCAGCCGGAACTGCTGCATCCAGACCGGATCGTCCTTTTCCTTGGAGAGCTTGTCGATGATCTCCGGCGTCAGGCCCTCCTGCATACGATAGGCATCGTCCTCTTTGTCGCGGATGTCATAGACGCTGCGGTCAATGTCCGCGACCTGACTTTTTTCCTTCATTCGGATCGCCTCGCTTTCAGTCTGCCCGGATGCCGCCAAAGCCGTTTTCATTGATGGTATCTACAAGCGATGCATCGCCGTTTTTCACAATGACGCCCTGCTCCATGATGTGCGCGGCGTCCACCGTCAGTGCCTCGAGAATGCGGGTGCTGTGCGTGATGATGAGCAGCGAGCCGTGCACGCGCTCACGATAGAGTTGCACGCCCTTGGAGACCGTGCGCACCGCGTCGACGTCCAGACCGGAGTCCGTCTCGTCGAGGATGGCAAGCTTCGGCTCGAGCATGAGCATCTGCAGGATCTCCGCTTTCTTTTTCTCACCGCCGGAAAAGCCCACATTCAGGTCGCGCTCTGCATAGGAAGCGTCCATCGCCAGCAGCTGCATCGTCTCGGCAAGCTTCTTCTTGAAGTCCCAGAGGCGGATGCGCTTGCCGGTCTTCTGCTCGAGCGCACTGCGGATAAACGCGCTGAGCGTCACGCCGGGCACCTCGAGCGGATTCTGAAACGACAGAAAAATACCCTTCTTCGCGCGCTCGTTGACCGGCAGCCGTGTGATATCCTCGCCGTCAAAGACGATCTTGCCAGCCGTGACCGTGTACTCCGGATTGCCGGTGATCGCATAGCCGAGCGTGGACTTGCCGGTGCCGTTCGGCCCCATGAGCACATGCGTCTCATCCTTGCCGACGGTCAGGTCCACGCCGTGCAGGATCTCTTTCTCGCCCGCACTCACGTGCAGGCCGCTGACTTCAAGCAGGTTGCTGTTCATATATGTATCCTCCGTTCCCAATGGCAAACCGTGCCTGACGGCACGGCTGCATACGATATACATGAATTCAGAGAGGCTCAGGATGCTCTGACGCAAATCCTACCTCATTGAGGTGAATTATATGCCCATATTCCTATGTTGTCAATAGGAATATGGGATCAAGGCAGCAAAAAAAGCACGCACAACTTAATAGCCGTGCGTGCTTTTGACACAGATGCTCAGAATTGGAACAGGTTCAGGCCGATCTCCTCACTGTGAAAACGATCCACTCTTCCGTCGATAACCGTGATGACCATCTCACAGGTTGCGCTGATAACGGCGCGGTTGAGATGTCCGCCGAACACTTCGCCCTTCTCGTTGCCGGCGCTCATATGCAGGTGCGTGTAAAACGCGCCGTCCATCGTGTTGATCGTGCCGGTCAGCGAGACGATCTCAAAATCGCCCGCGAAGGAGTTCGCGTGGTACTGCTTTTCGGCCGTGTGGAACACACCGACCGTAAACTCCCCGACTGCGCCGAGCGCCTGCACGCTCGCAAGCTTGATCTGCTCGGCCTGTGCAATGGCCGCGACCTGCTCGAGCACTTCTTCCCCGCGGTCGATGCGGGCGACGATGGTGTTGTCAAATCTTCTGTACTCCATGGCTCTGCCTCCTGACAAATGAAATCCACTGCGGTCATTATACCGCACGCGTTCTTTGCTTGCAAGACCCGTGTTATTCCAGCTCGAACGCACCGGTATAGAGCTGATAATACACGCCCTTTTCCGCAATGAGCTTTGCATGATTGCCGCGCTCGATGATGCGGCCATGGTCGAGCACCATGATCACGTCCGCATTTTTGACCGTTGAGAGCCGGTGCGCGATGACGAACACCGTGCGTCCCTGCATGAGCTTATCCATGCCGCTCTGCACGAGCGCCTCCGTGCGGGTGTCGATGGAGCTTGTCGCCTCGTCGAGGATCATGACCGGCGGGTCGGAGACGGCCGCGCGCGCGATGCTCAGCAGCTGCCGCTGCCCCTGGCTCAGGCCGCTGCCGTCACCCTTGAGCACGGTGTTGTAGCCGTCGGGCAGCATGCGGATGAAGTGGTCGGCGTTGGCGAGCTTCGCCGCGGCGATACATTCATCATCCGTCGCAGCCGGATTTCCGTAGCGGATATTTTCCATGACCGTACCGGTAAAGAGGTTCACATCCTGCAGCACGATGCCGAGGCTGCGGCGCAGATCTGCCTTGCGGATCTTATTGATGTTGATGCCGTCGTAGCGGATCTTGCCGTCGGCAATGTCGTAAAAGCGGTTGATGAGGTTTGTAATCGTCGTCTTTCCGGCGCCGGTCGCACCGACGAAGGCGACCTTCTGGCCGGGCTCGGCGTAGAGCGTGATGTCATGCAGGACCTCTTTATCCGGCGTATAACCGAAGTCCACGTGATCGAACACGACGCGCCCGGCAAGCTTCGTGTATGTGACCGTGCCGTCGCCGTGCGGGTGCTTCCACGCCCAGAGACCCGTGTGGTGGTCGGTCTCGGCGAGCATGCCGTTTTCCTCCTTGGCGTTGACAAGCGTCACATAGCCGGCGTCCGTCTCCGGCTCGGCATCCATGAACGCAAAGATGCGCGATGCGCCGGCCAGCGCCGTGACGATGGAGTTGAACTGGTTGGAGATCTGCGAGATCGGGTTTGTAAACCCGCGCGAGAGCGTGAGGAAGGATGCGATCATACCGAGCGTGAGCGTGTTCATGCCCGTCAGGCCGAGGTTCGGCGTGCCGGCAATCGCCATCGTGCCGCCGATGACGGCGATGATGACATACTGCAGATAACCTACGGCGTTCATCATCGGCATCATGCTGTTGGCCATGCCGCTGGCGCGCGCGGCGTTTTCCGCCCAGACGCGGTTGCGGCGGCGCAGCTCCGCCTTGCTCTGCTCCTCATGGCAGAAGACCTTGACAACCTTCTGGCCGTTGACCATCTCCTCGACATAGCCGTTGAGATCGGCCAATGCCGTCTGCTGCGCCATGAAGTAGCCGCCGATGCGGCCGGTGAGCTTGCGCACGAACACGAGGATGAGCGCCATGACGGCGCACACGATCAGCGTCAGCCAGATGCTGATGTACAGCATGCAGAAAAACACGACCGTCAGCGTGAACACGGACGATACGAGCTGCGCCATGGACTGCGCGATCATCTGGCGCAGCGTGTCGGTATCGTTTGTGTACAGGCTCATGATGTCGCCGTGCGTATGCGTGTCAAAGTAGCGGATGGGCAGGCTCTGCATCTTCTCAAACATCTCGTCACGGATGCGCTTGAGCGTGCCCTGCGCGATCGTGACCATGCGGCGGTTATACAGCCATGTGGCCAGCGTACCGACAAGATATACGCAGCCGATGGTGATCAGCGCGCGGATCAGGCCGGAATAGTCCGGCGACGCTGTGCCGAGCATGGGCACGATATAGCCGTCGATCAGCTTTTGCAGGAACATGGACGAGGCCGCGCCTGCGACCGCGCTCAGCAGGATGCAGACCGTCACGAGTACGAGCGTGCCCTTATAGGCGCGCATATACGACAGCAGGCGCTTGAGCGTCCGGCCGTCAAATTTCGGGCGTTCACGCATCGTCCTCGCCTCCCTTCTGCTGGGACTCATAGACCTCGCGGTAGATTTCGCACGTGCGCAGCAGCTCATCGTGGCAGCCGACGGCGTCGATGTGTCCGTCATCGAGCACAACGATGCGGTCTGCATTCTGCACCGAACTGATGCGCTGCGCGATGATGATCTTCGTCGTGTCGGGAATGTAGGTCGAGAGCGCCTGCTGGATCTGCGCATCCGTGCGCGTGTCGACGGCGCTCGTCGAGTCATCGAGAATGAGCACCTTCGGCTTTTTCAGCAGCGCACGGGCGATACACAGGCGCTGCTTCTGGCCGCCGGAAACATTCGTGCCGCCCTGCTCGATGTGGGTGTCATACCCGTCCGGCATGGCGGAGATGAACTCATCCGCGCACGCAAGCTTGCAGGCATGACGCAGCTGCTCATCCGTGGCGTTTTCATTGCCCCAGCGGAGATTTTCGGCGATCGTGCCGGAAAAGAGTTCGTTTTTCTGCAGCACCATAGCGACGGCACCGCGCAGAGTATCCAGATCATATTCGCGCACGTCCACGCCGCCAAGCGTCAGCTTGCCGCCGGTCACGTCATACAGACGCGGGATGAGCTGCACGAGTGAGGATTTCGACGCACCGGTGCCGCCGATAATGCCGATCGTCTCGCCGGAGCGGATATGCAGGTCAATATCGTCGAGCACCTTTTTATCTGCCTTGGAGGCGTAGACAAAGCTCACATGGTCAAAGTCAACCGCACCGTCGCGCACGGTCATGACCGGCTGCTCCGGCTGCGGGATGTCCGACCGCTCCTCGAGCACCTCTGCGATGCGGCGCGCGGACGAGAGCGAGATCGTCAGCATGGCAAAAACCATAGAGAGCATCATCAGGCTCGAGAGGATCTGCATGGTATAGGTGATGAGCGCGGTGAGATTTCCGGTTGTGAGGCCGAGCGCGGGATCGTTGCCGCTGGCGATGATGGCCTTCGCGCCGAGCCACGAGATCACGATCATGCACGTATAGATGCAAAACTGCATCAGCGGCGCGTTGAGCGTGATGAGCCGCTCGCCTTTGGAAAAGTCCTTATAAATGCGCTCGGAGATCGCGCCGAACTTACCGATCTCGTGCCGCTCCAGATTGAACGACTTCACGACACGAATGCCGCGGACGTTCTCCTGCACGACGTTGTTGAGCTCGTCATACGTGCGGAACACGCGCGTAAAGACCGGGAACACGCTGCGGATGATGAAAAAGAGCGCCAGCGCAAGGATCGGCAGAATAATGAGAAACGTCATCGAAATGTCGCGGCTGATGCGAAACGACACGATCATGGAAAAGATCAGCATGACCGGCGCGCGGATCGCCATGCGCATGAGCATCTGGAATGCATTTTGCACATTCGTGGTGTCCGTCGTCAGGCGCGTGACGATGGACGCGGTGGAAAACTTATCGATGTTCGAAAACGCGAACGTCTGCACGTTGTTATACATATCCTCGCGCAGGTTTGCCGCAAAGCCGACGGATGCGCGCGCGGCAATGCGCGCTGCGAGTACGCCGGTCGACAGCTGGAACGCCGCCAGCAGCAGCAAAAATGCACCGAACTTCCAGACCGCCGCCATACTGCCGCCCTCGATGCCGAAGTCGATGAGGTTGGACATAAACAGCGGGATCACGATCTCAAACACGACCTCCAGCGCCGAGAGCAGAACCGTCACGAGCGCGGGGCCTTTGTTTTCCCGCAGACTGCGGGTCAATGTATGAAGCATAGGGTTCCTCCTTCCGGGTATGCGTGCAGATCAGCCGAGATCGGCATAGATCGTGCGCAGGGTGTCTTCCAGCGCCGCGATCTGCTTCGGGCTCAGTGAGCGGAGCATCTGCTGCTCGGCGGCCGCAATGGTCGCCTGCATTTGATGTGCGATCTCGGTGGCACGAGCTGTCTGGCAGACGAGCTTGCTGCGCTTATCCGCCGGGTCGGGCCGGCAGGACACGAAGCCCTTTTGCTCCATGCGTCCGATGACGCCCGCTACGGTCGGGTGCGACACCTGCAGGAAGCCCTCGATCTCCTTTTGCGTCGCCGTGCCGCCGTTTCGAGCCAGACAGCCGAGCACTCGGCTTTGCGTCAGCGTCAGATCATGCTGCGCAAGGCTGGCGTCGGCCTGTATCTTGATCTTATCCGTGATCATTTTTAATAGACATCCGATCGGATATTGCTCCATGATGCACCTCCGAATATGTAGCACGCTACGCATTATAAGGACATTCACGCAAAACGTCAAGAGACTTCATAAATTGTTTACACGCGAAAACGGCCGCAAAAAGCGCCCGTCTGCCATGGCAGACGGGCGCTGAAAAGGTTGGAATCACAGGTGCTGGTCGCGGTCGATCTTGTCGTAGTGCTTGAGCAGGATGCCCTCCATGACGGAAGTCAGCTTCATGTCCAGGTTCCAGAAATAGATGACAAACGTGACCGCAAATGCGCCCAGTGCGCCGAGCGATACACCCATAAGGGCCTTGAGCAGCTTGCATTTCAAATTGTTCATGTTCGATCTCCTCTCTGATTACCAGGACTTCTCGTCCTTCAGGATCTCCAGGCTCGGATCCACGGGCTCTTCCTGCATGACGGTGCGCATATAGTCATTGACCTGCTGGCGCACGCCCTGCCGCGAGATGACACGCGGGTCGAACAGATCGTGCGTGACCCAGATGAGGTGGATGCCGTGCTCGCGGGCGCGCTCCTCAAACAGGCCGTGCATACCGTCGAGCGCCTTGCAGCTCATGTGCTCCCAGAGGATGACCATGTCGGCGTTGAACTGCTCGCAGTACTCCCAGAGCTCGTCGAGCAGGACCTTGTAGCCGCCGTGGGTACGGTTGCGCATGATCATGTTCTCGGTCAGCCAGGCCATGTCGTAATACGCCTGCTCGCGGTTTTCGGGCGTGTCCTCCGTGACGAGTTCGCGCGTTGAGACCATGGAGAGCATATCCGTCAGCGGCACGATGCCCCAGCAGTTAAGCAGCCAGACAAGGAAGTCCATGTAGAAGTGCGACTGCACGCCCCAGACGATGGCGCGGTGGCGGTACGCATTGGCGGCGCGCTTGCGCTTGCTGTAGGCGCGCTCGGCAAGCTCGGTGATCTTGCGGTCGGCCTCGCGGAACGCGGGGACCTTGCCGCAGATGGCCATGTAGTTCGTTTCGGTATACAGCGCGAGGTTGGAGCCAAAGACCTGCGGGTAGTCGGTCTTGTTCATCTCCAGCCACTCGAGGCGGCACTTGGTGGCATAGTTCACGCGCTCGGCGCACTCGAAGTACGCCTTCCAGTCCCACTTCTCGCCGGTGTGCTCCTCAATGAAGGCGATGGCGTTGCGGACCTCCTGCGCGGCATACTCCTGCACGTCGTCCTCACGGTGGCGCAGGGGCGCTGCAAGCTGGAACACCGGGATGCCGTCCTCGAGCTCGAGGCGCTTGGAGATGACACCGTTCCCGAGCAGAGAACCGTCGCAGGTCGTATTGCACTGCACGGCACAGGCGCCGAGCACGGGCGCGTCGTCATCGATGGACACGCCGGCCTCCGCCTCCGGCATCGGGCAGACGTCGCCGGCAAGACCATATTCCTGCGCGACATCGATGTAATGCTCAGCCGCGTGCTGGTTGAGCAGCACGGAGACATAGGTGGACGGCGTCTCGCGGCTCAGGCACTTGAGCGTCGGGAAGCCCATCATGACGGCAGTCATCTCGTTTTCATCCACGAGCACGACCTTGTCGGAAAACTTCTTATCGTTGCCGATGCGGCGGTCGCCGCGGAAGAGGCTGTCGAGCAGCTTTGCCACGTCCTCAATGACGAGGTCCTGCTCCAGGTGGCAGATACGCAGATATTCATCGCGCAGACCCTGCGTGTGGCGGTCGACCATCATGGGCACGGCCAGATAGTTGGCCATCCAGCGATAGCGGAACATGGCCTTGATGTTGCGTGGCTTGACGATGAACTTTGCAAGGATGGTCATGATGTGCAGCCAGCGGCTGTAATCATAGAGTGTGTCCTTGACGCCGCGCCACTCGCGGCGGTTGCGCACCTTGCCCTCGGTATAAAACTTGCCGAAATTTTCGCAGCCGATTCTCTTGTTGGACATCACTGTTTCCCCCCTTGAATCTTCTTGATCTCCATGCTTTCCACAAATGCCTGCACACGGGTGCGCATCTGGCCGGAGGAAGCAATGTTATACGGACGGTCAACAGACAGCACCGGATAGCCGTAGTCGTCGTTGAGAATGTGCGAACCAAGCATACGCTCATACGCCCACGGGTCGCAGAACTTGATCTGCTCGTAGATGATGCCGTCGGCCGCATACTCCTTGGCAAGGCTGTTGACGTATTCGCGGCGGCCGAGCATCTTGGGCATATCCATATAGCGCGGGCACTGGGCGCGGTACATATACTGGCGGCAGATCTGCGTGAGCGCGTCCTCATCATCGGTCAGGGTGATCGGGTCACGCCCCGGGAACGAGCCGTAGCAGAAGCGGTCGGCGCAGACATAAGCGCCGGTGTCCTCGACGAGCTTGATGAAGTCGATATCATCGACCTCCGAGCCGACAACGACCACACGCGCGCGGTACGGATTTTTCTTATCCGGGCGACGGGTCTTGAGCTCCTTGAGCGTCTCCTCCAGCTTGTCGATGAGCAGGTATTTCGGCGCGACATAGGTTGCAAGCGTGATGACGTGGAATTCATAGCCCGTAATGCGCGGATTGGACCCCTTGCGGTACTCGCCGATGGCGCGGATGAGCTCGCACACATGGTTGTGCTCGGCGACGGCGCTGCGGATGGCCGCGTCCGACACGTCGATGCCGTAGTGCTCGTGCAGCGGCGTGAGGATGTGGTTGCGGCACTGGAGCACGTACAGATTCAGACCGTTGTCGTCGGCCTTCATCGGGATCTCCATGTACTCGTAGAAGAACTTCGGCTTGCTCTTGCCCATGGTCTTGAGCAGCTCCATGTTCTCGACGGCGCGGTTCATCATCGAGCAGCCGTCCGGCGTGATCATACAGTCGGCGAAGTTGTAGCCGCCCTCGATGGCACGCTCCAGCAGTGCGCGGCTGTACTCGCACAGAAAGCTGGTCATGTAGTACGTGGCCATTTCCATGGAGCCGGTGCGCGGCGCGCGCAAGCGCGTTGAGAACGCTCCGGGCAGGTTCAGCAGCGGCTCGGGCGTGTTTTCGCAGGCATAGGCAACACAGATCTTCCCCTCGTTCTGCGCCTGTGCGACCAGGTCATTGTGCGCTTCCTGCAAAAGGTTTTCAAAGTATAAAAGGTGTTTCAGGTCTTTCATGGTTCACTCCCTCTTCATTTGTGTTTCTATCAAAAGCGGCTGCGCGACCGCCTTTGTGTATCTTTGCTGCCCGCAGGCAGAAGACCCGGCGCGATCAGCGCGCCTCGATCTGCTTGATATTGATCTCATTGCCCTGCTGCAGCCAGGTCTTGCCGCTGCCGCAATGCGGGCATGTTTTGCCGTATTGTACGGTCGGATAGGTTTGCTTGCAGTCGTCGCACCAGGTGACGGCCGGGATGATCTCATACAGGAATTTCGTGCCTTGAATGATCGGCTCTTTCTTGGTATACCAGTTCCAGCAATCTTCAAGATATTCCGGCACAATGCCGGAGACCTCACCGAATTCGAGCGTGACCGACTCGATCTCGGTGAGGTTATTCTCCTCGGCGATCTCCTGCACCTGCTTGACGACATAGGTAACGATGCTCAGCTCGTGCATGGGGGCTCCTTTCGGGAGGGCGGGCACAGCGGAAGGGATGCTGTGCCCGCCGCAGGATGGATACTTATTTCTTGTCCGTAAGGGACTTCTTGATGATCTTCACCTGACGCTTGGCGGCATAAGGCGCGATTGCCTTGAACTTATCCTCAGCCGGGATCATTTTGCTGTTTTGCGGCCGCACACGCTTGAGGTGGATGGCATCAAACTCGCACTTGGTCGTGCAGATACCGCAGCCGATGCACTTGTTCGGGTCGACAACACTGCGCCCGCAGCTCAGGCAGCGGGACGCCTCGGAGCGGATCTGCTCTTCGGTGAACGTCACGCGGTCGTCCTGCATGGTGCGCACCTTCTTGCTGTCGATGGCAACGGCGGCACGTGCGGGCTTTTTGATCTTCTCGGTCGGCAGAACGATATCGTCCTTGTTGAGTTCCTTGAACTCGCGCGTATTGCGGTGGAGCGTCAGGGTCTGGCCCTTGTTGACGAAGCGGTGGATGGACACCGCGCCCTCGCGGCCGGTCGCGATCGCATCGATCGTATACTTCGGGCCGGTAGCGCAGTCGCCGCCGACGAAGATGTCGGGCTCGTCAGACTGGAACGTCACGGCGTCGTGCGCGATCAGGCGGCCGTCGGCCGTCTCTGCCGCGGTGCCGGCCAGCACATCGCCGTAGACCGAGCGCTGGCCGATGGCGACCAGAACGTTGGAGCACGGGACGGTGATGGTCTCATTTTCGTCATAGACCGGGGCGAACTTACCGCTCGCGTCGCGGACGGACACGCAGCGCATGAGCTCGATGCCGGTGACCTTGCCGCCCTCGCCGAGGATGGCCTTCGGCGCCCAGGAGTTGTTGATGACGACGCCGTCAGCAATGCCGGCGTTCTTCTCATCCGGCACGGTCGGCATCTCCTCGTCCTTCTCGAGGCAGTACATATTCACGCTGCCCTTGGTCAGACGCAGGGCCGCGCGCGCCACGTCGATGGCCGCGTTGCCGCCGCCGATGACGACCACGTCGCCCGTGAGCTTCTTAAGCTTGCCGGCGTTGACTTCACGCAGGAAGTCGAGGCCGCTCTTGACACCGGTGAGATCCTCGCCGGCGATGTTGAGCTTCGACGCCTGCTGCAGGCCGACCGCGACGTAGAACGCCTGGTAGCCTTCCTCGCGCAGCTGCTGGATGGTGATGTCCTTGCCGACCTCGACGCAGCACTTAAACTCCACGCCCATCTCGCGCAGCACGTCGATCTCGGACTTGACGACATCCTTACCGATGCGGAAGCTCGGGATGCCGTTGACGAGCATGCCGCCGGGCACAGCTTCCTTCTCGAACACGACCGGGCTGTAGCCCTCGATAGCCAGGAAGTAGGCGCAGGACATGCCGGCCGGGCCGCCGCCGATGATGGCGATCTTCTGATCAAACTTCTCGTGCGTGCAGGAATTCATGGGCGGCACGTAGCGGTGCTCGGCCTTCATGTCCTGCTCGGCGATGAACTTTTTGATCTCGTCGATGGCCAGCGGCTCGTCGACGGTGCCGCGGGTGCAGGCATCCTCGCAGTACTTTCTGCAGATGCTGCCGCAGACGGCCGGGAACGGGTTGTCCTTCTTGATGAGCTTGAGCGCGTCGGCATAGCGGCCGTCACCTGCCATCTTGATGTAGCCCTGGATGGCGATGTGCGCCGGGCAGGCGGCCTTGCAGGGTGCCGTGCCGGTCGGCCAGGTCTGGATGCAGCCGTTCTCGTTGCGGTAATTCTTATTCCAGTGATCCTCGCCCCACTTGGTGTCGTCCGGCAGCTCATGGCGCGGATACTGGATGGGGCCTTCCTTGGTGCAGAGCTTCTGGCCGAGGCGGACAGCGCCGGCCGGGCAGGTCTCGACGCACTTGCCGCAGGCCACGCACTTGTCCGGATCGCTCTCAGCCACATAAGCGGAGGCGGACAGGTTCGGCGTGTTGAACAGCTGCGAGGTGCGCAGCGCATTGCAGACGCCGACGGCACAGTTGCAGATGCCGAAGATCTTGTTTTCGCCGTCGATATTCGTGATCTGGTGGACATAGCCGCGATCCTCTGCCTTCTGGAGGATCTCCATCGCCTCTTCATAGGTGATGTCATGGCCATGGTTCGTCTCGCGGCAGTAGTCGGCAAAATCACCGACGCCGATGCACCACTCGCCTTCCACGTCGCCGGAACCCTCGCCGCGGATGCGCTGCTGCTTGCGGCAGGAGCACACGCTCACGCCGATATGCCCCTCATACTTCTTCAGCCAGTGAGACAGGTGCTCGATCGGCAAAGACTTGCTCTCGGCCGGGATCGCCTTTTCGACCGGGATGACGTGCATGCCGATTCCGGCGCCTCCGGGCGGCACCATTTCAGTAATACCCGCCAGCGGCAGATAGGCCATGCGTTCAAAGAAATCGGCCGTCTCCGGGAACATGTCCGACTGCTCGGGATTAATCATCATGATCTCGGCGCTGCCGGGAACGAACATGTCCAGCACCCAGCGCTTTTCATGGTTCGGATTCTTGCCGTCGAGATTCTCCCAATGGAACTCGACCAGACCGCTCTCGCTGATAGCCTGCATCGCTTTTTCCAGATAGGCTCTATCAAACTGCGGGTTCTTCTTTGCGAGCTGCTCGATCGTGAGCGGCACACGCTTTTTCATGGTCAGCGCGATATCGAGGATATCGTCCGCCATCTTCTCGTCATACTTCACCGCCGTGAACTTGAGGGCGGAGTTGATGCCGAGATACTCCGGAGAATCCGGCGTGATCTTATCCTTTCCCAACAACACCGTCGCGCGATCCGTGATTACTTTTCCGAGCTTTGCAATTTTCTCGTCTTTTGTCATGTTATCGCTTCCTTCTTCTTTAGATTGCAGTCAAACGACATCCGGCCGTTCCGACACAAGAACGGATACGGATGCAGCTATGTTAATTAATTAACCCTGCAATGTCAAGGAGTCCGGAGCGTTTTTGAAACAAGTCACAAAAAATCTGCAAAGAAATTGCGAATAGATTTTATTGTGTGTTGAAACGCGGAGACAAATATCGTATAATGTTTGAAAAACAAGAACAGTTTTCGTCTGGAGTGTTATGGATGCAAGATTTGGCCCGAAAGTTCAAAGAGGAAGTCGCGGAAGCCGCGATCTCCCTATTCAAGCGCAACGGATACAACAACGTGACCGTAAATGAGATCTGCAAGGAATGCGGCATCTCCCGCTCCGTGTTCTACTCCTCGTTCAACGGCAAGCGCAGTATTCTGGAATACATGGTGGAAAAGCCGCAGCACAACGATGATGCGAGCTTTATGAAATTTGCGCACGCAGACAATGACTTCGAGCGCATCTGGCAGCTGTTTGACCGCTTCATTGCCATCGCCTACGACTTCGGCCCCGAGCTCACGAGCACGCTGTTCATCATGCAGTTCGAATCCCCCGAGGGGATCCGCGCAGCTGTGCACGCGCTCGATGATCTGTTTGCGACACTGGCCACAAACTGCGCCAAATCAGGCATTATCGACTCCAAAGAGCCGCCGGATCTGCTGTCGCGCATCGCAACGGATCTGATCTGCCACGAGCTGTACGTCTGGTCCAGCCAGAAAGGAAATTTCTCGCTGCGCGCACGCGCGCGGCAGTACGCCGAGATCGCCTACCACGTCAAGCCGGAGTATCGCATGCCGGCCGAGCAGCGCGACGCACTGTGACTGCACGGCTCCCCTGCCGGGAACGCCTGCGCAGCCACGCTTGATCCTTGGACAAAACGAAGAATCTGCGCATATCCTTCTGCGCAAAAAGCCAGCGGCAAGGCATTGTTCCAGCCGCTGGTTTTTCATTTGTATCAATCATAAACGTGCAGACAAACCGATTGCCGCAAAATTCAAAGCTGCGCTGCAAAAGCGCCGTCCGATCACGTTAAATAATTCACGAGATCATTATAGCAGAAGCAAATACACAACGCAAGTACTGTTTTCTCACACGCATGGACTTTTCAGAGGCTGTTTCGATGAAATATTTGACCTTTATAACGACATTCAAGATGATTTCCGCGTGATATTCCACAGCCTTCAAAAAGATACTTTTGTTGAGTACCTAACAGGCAAAGAATACGACGAATACTTTGGATAGAAAAAGAGCTATCTGACTTCATTGGAAATCAGATAGCTCTTTTCTTGTGAATAATGAAATTCTGTTGCCAAATCGTTGCCGCGAGTGTCTTCAAAGCTCAAAAAATCCAGTGTTTACGGGCTTTTTTCAAGCTATGAGGTCATTCCCACTCGACAAATTCAAGTATATGAGGAAGTATTTCTCTTGAATCTACAGGTAAAGTATTCGCAAATTTGTTAATATTTTACCTGCTATTTTCGGCTGTCAATTTTCTTAGTATCAAAATAGTATCACAAGAGGCTGGAAAATGCAACAGAATTATGTGGAGCTCTACATAATTCTGTAACCTTCTTTGCTGTGGCGTATCAAGTAATCTTACTGAACATATGGCGCACCTTGTCCAGGCGGCTGTTTGGACGGCGGGGCTGGATGACCG
>OFMD01000692.1_pt1 | contig 25532 bp, 19 predicted proteins | sample 1541211 | NCBI WGS metagenome assembly OFMD01 (sample SAMN04209231, study PRJEB22552) | human gut metagenome | biome: gut; material: feces | host: Homo sapiens | place: USA: Oklahoma | reverse complement strand
TTTCTGCGAAAGGCTTAGAGCTGTTGCTTCGCTCCGTGTCAATGGTCAAGCGGCAGATAAATCCCAAGCTGCGGATTGACGGTATCTTAATGACGATGGTAATGCCCCGCACAAATATCTCAAAGGAAATCACGGCAACCGTGAAAAGTGCCTACGGGCAGAAAATCAAGGTCTTTGATACCGAGATACCGCACTCTATCCGTGCCGTGGAAGCCACCGCAGAGGGCAAGAGTATTTTTGCCTACGACAAGGGCGGCAAGGTAGCCGCAGCCTATGAGCAGTTCGGGAAGGAGGTGGCGGAGATTGGCGAGAAGCAGAGAAACCAAAATCGAGCTGACCGCATACGATGACCTTTTCCAGACGGACGAAAGCCGTGCGGAAGCTAAATTAAGCAAGATACGGGACATTCCCATCAGCGAGATTGACGAGTTCCCAGACCACCCGTTCAAGGTTTTAATGGACGAGGATATGGAGCAGCTTGTCGAGAGCGTGAAGCGAAACGGCGTAATGACCCCTGCTACTGTCCGTCTGAAAGAGGACGGGCGGTATGAGCTTATCAGCGGTCACAGGCGCAAAAAGGCTTGTGAGCTTGCAGGGCTTGAAACGCTGAAATGCGAGGTCAAGGAGCTGACCCGTGACGAAGCCATTATTATCATGGTGGAGAGCAATTTACAGAGGTCGGTCATTCTGCCAAGCGAGAAAGCCTTTGCATACAAAATGCGGTTGGAAGCGATGGACAGGCAAGGACAACGGAGTGATTTAACTTCGACACCATTGGGGTCGAAGTCGAGGTCTAACGAGGAACTTGCCGACAAAGTTGGTGAAAGCCGTGAACAGATACGCCGATATATCCGCTTGACCGAGCTTGTACCCGAAATCCTGCAAATGGTGGACGACAGGCAGATAGCTTTCCGCCCTGCGGTTGAAATCTCCTATCTGACCGAGGAACAGCAATACACCCTGCTTGAAGCGATGGAGTACAACGATGCCACCCCGTCATTGGCGCAGGCTATCAAAATGAAGAAGTACAACCAAGAGGGCAAGCTGACGGAGGAGGTTATCAGCTCCATTATGGAGGAAGAAAAGCCCAACCAGAAGGAAAAGCCCGCCTTCCGTGATGAACGGATAACCAAGCTCATACCGAAGTCAGTCCCCAGAGGGCAGGAAGCGGATTTTGTGGTGAAAGCGTTGGAATTTTACAACCGACACCTGCAACGGCAGCGAAGCCAAGAAAGATAGCCACACGCCGAGGGAGCAGTCTGCCCGTTTTGCGTGGATAGCCGCTTTTTCGGCTTCCCCCTCTCCACACCTCACCCCCTTGATACTGCCAGTAACTGTCCGAGAAAAAGAATATCTGCAAACCGCTGTTTCCGCCTGTTTTCCCACCTTTGAGGATTGGCGGGATTTTTCGTATAATGAAGCCACAAAGGAGGTCGATTTTATGAGAAAACAGGTATTAGCGGTATTGCTGCTTCTGGTCGTGATGATAAGCGGATGTGCGGAGGTTTCGACAGCCCCCACAGAGAAAAGAGAGCCTGTAACGGAAACCAAAGCCGCCGATGAAAGCAGGACAGACAGCGTTTTTCCCTCGGAAAGTAAACAGGCGGAAGCTCCCACAGAGGGCGAAGCCCCAGAGGAAATGGAAAGCCCAGAAAGCACGGAAGCCCCTGAAACGGCGGCATCACAGCCGACTGTACAGGAAGCCCAAAAAGCCCAAGAGCCTGCGGCAGAAGCCCCCGCAAAGGAAAGCCAACCGCCTGCGGCAACCGCATCGGAGGACACAAAAGCACCCGTATCGGTAGAAGAAACACCCCCTGCGCCAACCGAAAAGCCGCAGGAAACACAGTCACCTACGGAAACGCTACAACCACAGCCTACGGCTGCACCCGAAGAAATAAAGCCGAAAACCGCCTATGATTATGAGTTTGACATCGAAGCGATAAAGGCGGACTGTATCGGCATTGGGCAAGGAATGGGGCTTACTCTGGACAGCTCCTTAACGCCAGACAACGCCGCATGGTGGAACCCTGTCACGGCGTCCCAGAGCAATCAAGGCGAAGCCCTGAAGCAGAGCCTTGTCAGCTATATCACATTCCACACCGCCGAAAACCTCGGCGCATACGGAATGGACGAAATCACAAGTTTCAATATCTGCTGCGAAGCGAGAGGAAACGGCGAGTATCTGATATACTTCCTCTTTGCGTAACGGCAAAACCAGACAACGGGTATTTCCCTCTGTTTAACGGCAGGGGGATTTTTTATGCCCAAAACCAAGAAAGGAAGGTCTTACAGCCTATGAAAACAATCTTTAAGAAGAACGGCAGGCGTATCCTGTCGGCGGCTCTCTGCCTGCTGATGATGATTACCGCCCTGCCTTTGTCCGCCTTTGCGTGGACGGGAAGCGAGGGGCAAACCTGCACTTCCTCGTTTGGCGATAAATATGTCGGCTCAGACGGCGAGAACTATTACAGCAAGCCTTCGTACTCGTTCCTTGTGTATGACAGCAATGGCGGCACTTCCGTCCACACGACCACCGCAGGAAACGCCAAGCGCAAGTACCTGATGACCGACAGCAGCGGGACGCATCAGGTATTCTGCGTGGAGTCTGGCGTTGACTTTAGCACGGGCAATTCCTATGTGTCGAAGAACGGCAAGAACAGTTCCTATTTCAACAACCTGCCCACCAATGCACAGTTTGGCATTATGATGGCGTTGATGTACGGCTGGCACGAGGGAAAATCCTCTCCCGTGGCAGGCACGAACACCGATGACTATGCCTTTGCCACCCAGACGATTATCTGGGAATATCAGCAACAGCTCAGAACAAGCCCCGCTGACCTGCACAGCGCAAACGGCATTGACGGGGACACCTACTACCATTCTTTGCAGGGCAGACCCGCCGAGAAATGCTATAACTGGATTTTGTCCCAGATGGCAGACCACTACACCATTCCGAGCTTTGCGGCAAGAAGCCAGAGCAAGGCGGACACCTATACGCTCAAATACAACCCCGAAGCGAAGAATTACAGCCTGACCCTGACTGACACCAACAACACCCTTGCGGACATCAACCTTTCCGCAAGCGGCATCCGAGTATCCAGAAGCGGCAACCAGTACACCTTCACGAGCGATAAGATGATTACCTCTCCCGTGGCGGTTTCCGCCCAGAAGAATGTCAATCTGGACTGCGGCGAGATGCTTATCTGGGGCTGCGTGGGCAAGCAGACAATGGTTTCTGGCGCATCCGACCCCGTGTATTTCTATCTGAAAATCGACACCGAAACCTATGGCACAGGTCATATCAAAAAGACTTCCGAGGACGGCGTTGTATCTGGCATCAGCTTCAATATCTCTGGCAACGGCGTGAATAAGACCGTCACCACGGGCGCAGACGGTACGGTGGATATTCAGCTTATGCCGGGCGTCTATACCGTTACCGAGCAGAGCATTGACCGCTATGTGCCGCAGAGCGTCCAGAGAGTAACCATTGTCAGCGGTCACACCTCTACCGTGACCTTTAACAATGTCCTGAAGCGTGGCGATTTGGAGGTCATCAAGAACTCCGAGGACAATCTGGTGGAGGGCGTGAAGTTCCACCTCTACGGCACATCCTTAAGCGGCTTGCCTGTTGACGAATACGCCGTGACCGATGCAAAGGGCGTTGCCAGATTTGAAAATGTCCTTATCAGCGGCAGCACCCCCTATACCGTGGTGGAAGTGGATACGGCTATCCGCTATGTCGTCCCCGCTTCCCAGACCGCACCGATTGAGTGGGAAAAGGTAACAAGCCGCAGCTTTATCAATATCCTCAAGAAATTCAATGTGACCGTAACGAAATCCGATGCGGAAACAGGAACGGCGCAGGGCGATGCTTCCCTTGCGGGTGCGGTCTATGGCATTTACAAGGGCGAGGAGCTTATCGACACCTACACCACCGATGAAAACGGTCAGTTTACCACCAAGTATTATATCTGCGGCTACGATTGGACTGTCCGTGAAATCAGCCCGTCCGAGGGCTATCTGCTTGACCCGACCATTCACGAGGTCGGCGCAGAGCCAGAGCTTTACACCGCGGAGCGTAACAGCACCGCCAACGATGTAAACGAGCAGGTCATAAAGGGCAATATCGCCGTCATCAAGCACACCGATGACGGGGAAACCCAGATTGAAACACCCGAAGAAGGCGCAGTATTTGAAGTCTGGCTGAAATCCGCAGGCAGCTATGAAGCCGCAAAGGAAACCGAGCGTGACATTCTCACCTGCGATGAAAACGGCTTTGCCCAGACAAAGGATATGCCCTACGGCATCTATACCGTGAAGCAGACCTCTGGCTGGGAGGGGCGTGAGCTGATGAAGCCCTTTGATGTGTTCATCAATAAGGACGGTCAGACCTACCGCTACCTTATCAACAACGCTAACTTTGAGAGCTATATCAAGGTCGTGAAGAAAGATGCGGAAACGGGCAACACCATCCCCTATGCGGGCGCAGGCTTCCAGATTTACGACCCCAACGGAAACCTTGTAACAATGACCTTCACTTATCCCGAAGTGACTACTATCGACACTTTCTACACCACGGAGGAGGGCGAGCTTATCACGCCCCAGACTTTGGAATACGGCACGGGCTACTCCCTTGTGGAAGTGCAAGCCCCGTATGGCTATGTCTTAAACTCCGAGCCTGTCTATTTTGATGTGGTGCAGGAAAACTCCGAGGAGGAAAGCGGCATCACGCTCATCGAGGTGGTGCGCTCCAATCTGGCGCAGAAAGGCACGGTCACTGTTTCCAAGTCTGGCGAGGTGTTCAGCTCCGTGGCAGGCGACAAAGGCTTTTACCACCCGCTTTTTGCCGTGGCAGGGCTTGAGGGGGCTGTCTATGAGATTACCGCCGCAGAGGATATTTACACTCTGGACGGGACGCTGAGGGCTTCCAAAGGCGAGGTGGTCGATACCGTTACCACAGGCGCAGACGGCACGGCGAAATCCAAAGAGCTGTATCTGGGCAGATACGAGGTAAAGGAAACCACCGCACCGTTTGGAATGGTGCTGAATGAAGAAATCCACGGCGTGGAGCTTGTGTACGCAGGACAGAATATCGCCGTGACCGAAACGGCAACGGGCTTTGTAAACGAGCGTCAAAAGGTGGAAATCGACCTTGTAAAGAGCCTTGAAACAGACGAAGCCTACGGCGTGGGCAAGAACGGCGAAATCTTTGATGTGACCTTTGGCTTGTATGCCGCAGAGGAGCTTGCCGCCGCAGACGGCGAGGTTATCCCCGCAGACGGTCTTATCGAGATTATCTCCCTTGATGAAAACGGCAAGGGAAAGGTCAGCTCCGACCTGCCGATGGGCAGCTACTATGTAAAAGAGCTTTCCACCAACTCCGCCTATATCTTGGGCGACCAGAAATATCCCGTAATCTTTGAATACGCAGGACAGGACACCGCAACCGTCCACATCACGGCAAACGAGGGCGAAGCCATTACCAACGACATCATTTACGGCTCTGTCAGCGGCAAAAAGACCGATGAGGACGGGAACGCTTTAGGCGGTGCGCTTATCGGCATCTTCAAGACAGGCACAGCCGAGTTTACAAAGGAAACAGCGATTGCCACCACCGTATCCGCAGAGGACGGCAGCTTTGCCTTTGAGAAAGTACCGTATGGCACTTGGGTTATCCGTGAAATCGAAAGCCCGACAGGTTTTGTACTCTCCGAGGAAGAAATCGCCGTGACAGTCAGCGAAGTTGAGGAAGTCGTGGAAATCGGGCTTACCAACTACTTCATCAAGGGCAATATTGAGCTGACAAAGGTTGACGAGGACTATCCTGACAACAAGCTCTCTGGCGCAGTCTTTGAGGTTTACGCCGATACAAACGGCGATGGGAAGCTCGATGAAGACGACAAGCTGCTTGGGGAAATGACCGAGCTTGACGGCGGCGTTTACCAGATGAAGGAGCTGCGCTACGGCAAGTATCTGGTGCGTGAGAAAACCGCCCCGACAGGCTTCGTGCTTGATGAGAATGTGTACGCCGTATCCATCGAGGAGGACGGCAAGACCTACACCGTGGAGAACAAGGCGGGCGTCGGCTTTATCAACACCGCACAGAAAGGCTCCCTGAAAATCGTCAAGACTTCCTCTGACGGCAAGGTGGAGGGCTTCTCTTTCCGAGTAACGGGCGTGAACTACGACAAGACCTTTACCACCGACAAGAACGGCGAAATCTTCATTGACGGCTTGCGTATCGGGGAATACACCGTGTCCGAGGTCAACGACAACGCTTCCGCAGGCTATGTCCTGCCCGCAGACAAGCAGGCAACCGTGCAGGTCGGGGCGACCACCATCGTACAGATGCACAACGAGCTGCGTGACACCCCGAAAACGGGCGATGACTTCAACCTCGGCTTATGGGTAAGCCTTGCGGCTGCTTCCGTTATCGGCGCAGGCGTTCTTGGCTTTGTCGGCTTCAAAAAGAAGAAAAAGGAGGACTGATTTATGGACGCTAAAACCATTATCGCCATCGTGCTTGTGGTATTTATCGTAGGTGCGGCGGTCTGGCTCAATATCCGCAACAGGAAGAATAAGTAACCCGATTTTGAGGAACGGGGGCGGCTGAAAGATGCCGCCCCTTTTCCTATTATATGGAGGAAGCAATGAATAATCTGAAAACCATTGAGGGCAGGGTCAGAGCCATTCTGGAAAAGGACGAGGAAGCCAGAAACGATGATATGACCCTCTACCTGAAGGTGTGCAACGCCTGTCTGAAAGGCGCAGGGGCAATGCCCTTTGCCGAGGTAATGACGCAGTATAGGTGTCTTGGCTTGCCGAGCCTTGAAAGCGTCGGCAGGACACGGCGCAAGCTGCAAGCGCAGTTCCCAGAGCTATCAGGGAGCGTCCGAGCGCAGCGGCTCCGTGCCGCAGGCGAAAAGGCATACCGCAAATATGCAAAGGAATGAGAGGTAGCTTATGGACGGAGAAAAACGCATCAACGGCGGCTATGAAATCATTGAGAGCTGTACTGTCGGGAGTACGGAGCTTGTCATCGGGCATAACCCCAAAGCACCCAACCCTTATGTGTGTTGGTACTGCAAGGGCGGCGACAATTATTTCTGGGGCTGCTATTGCAATGAGCTGTCAGCGGCACGGGAAAAGCTGAGTGAACGCTACCAGACGGAAAGCCGTATGCCCTACAACAACCCGCCTGCCCCAAAGCAGAAAAACGGTGATGACCGTGAGCGATAAGAAAAAATATGACTGTACGACCTGCCCCTATCCCCGATATAAGGACGGGTCAATTATTTTCTGCGATGTCTGTATCCGCAGGATTTTAGACGAGCAGAACGAGAAAAAGCAGAGAAAGGAGCAGCCGAATGGAGAATGAAGAAAAGCGCATGATTGGCTCATATCTGGTGGAGAACAGTATCCATCTTGGAAATAAGGAAGTGGTTTTCGGCGTGGATAAGAATGAGCAGTACCCTTTTATGGTCTGCTACTGCACCTATGACAACCCTCTGGGCGTTCCGTGGGCGCAGGAAGCCGTCGGCACGGACGATTATCTGGAAGCCATGCAGATATTTCTTGACCGAGTGCAGGCACAGTTGGAGCTTTCCAAAGCCGAGCTTGCGAAGTTCCCCTTTGACAAGACCGTTTTTACCGTAAAGGACTGTATCCCAGATGACAGGAACAGCAATATCGTGGGGAAAGTGGTCGTTATCAATGCCGAGCCGAAACGGTATGAATATCAGCACCCCGCCTATCAGCTTGTATTGGCAGACGGCGGTCACGGCGCAACGGGCGGCAGGGGTCAGGCGGTATTTGGCACCTGCCTTGCCACAGGCGAGCGTGGCAGATGGGAACGGTACGATGTGCTTGGAGAAATACGCCCAGAGAAAATGCCCGATTGGGCAAAGGAAGCCCTTGTGGGCATCAAGGCGCAGGAAAAGGAAAAGAAGCACCGAGAACGGGAGGAACGCTGATGGAGATACGACCTTTAACACCCGCCGAGCAAAAATACACCTATTCCCAGAGTATGCAGCTTGAGGGACAAACAAGCTGCATCGGGCATCTCCGTGGCGACTTCGGCTCTGGCGGCAATGAATTTCACACCACTTGGGACGACCATTGGGAGAAGTGGAAAACGGACGAATTTAAGACGGAGCTTGACGAGGTTATCAATACGCTCCGAGAGGACAAAGGGCTTCTGCACAGCCGCCGTGATATGTCGGCGTTTGCAAGGAAAGCCCCCGATGCCGCTTTTACGGGGAACTACTGCACCGTGTACGGCTTCCGTGCGGATACGGACAAACACGCTTTCCTGTTCCGCTGCAATCCCACAAAGGGCGACTACAACTTTTACTGCTACTGTTATGTGAAGGAGTGGCTTGACAGGCATATCCAGAAAGCCGAACAGGGCATCCGCTTTATCGACTCTGGATACAAAGAGCTGTTCCGTATCCCAGACGGCGGCAAAATTATAGTTACTGCTGCTTGGGGAGAAAAATCGGAGTACACTTGCCGCTTTATTGATGAGTACCATACCGAGGTTGGAAACAACCTCTACCACGTCTGCGAATTTGCCGAGCGTATGGAGAAAAACGGTGCGACCTATGCGCCGAAGCCCGCAGAGCCGCAGGCGCAGAAAGCACCGAAGCACAAGGATTATGAACGATAAGGAGGATTTTCAATATGACAGTAAACCAGAAAGCAGTCAAGGTCTTGAACAAGGTCTTTGAAGCAGGCTTTACCGATGAGAAAGCCATCGCCGCTATGACAATGGACGATATTCTCTCTATGCAGGGCATCACGGTAGCCGACATCGGGCTTATCAACGACCTGCAAAAGAGCATCAAGGCGAACAAGGTCATTTCCTTTTTGGGCGGTGGTGCGGAATGAGTACCGAGCTTATCAACCGCATCACCGTGAAGAAAGACGGCGTGTATTTATCTTCCCACAGCTCCAACGACACTGCCCCGTTTCATTCGTGGCGTTGCAAGGGGCTTTCGGAGGTCTATGCCGCCGAGGGGCAAAAAGGGCTTGACCGTGAGATTATCCGTATGCTCTATGAGTATGCGGAGCTTCGTGGGACGCACAAGAGCCTTGAACGCTACCGCTACGCAAAGGACGCTCCAGAAGCCTGTGCCATTTATAGGCGGTACACCGACCAGATAGATGACCGCTATGAGCAGTTGGATAAGGCAGATAGGGACAGCGTCTGGTGCAAGCCCACCGAAAAGGCAAAGGAATACAGAGCCTTTGAGCGTGATATGCAGGAAAAAATGTATCTGGAAATCGCCGCAAGGTGCGAGGAATACGACAAGAAACACAGAAACCGAGATTATGAACGATAAGGAGGTGTAACCCGAATGGCTGCAAAGTATCAGTTCATTACAGAGCTGTATCAGCGCACAGGCGTGAGCGTGGCGAGAAACCCGCAGGCGTGGCAGAACTTTTTAGCGTCAGCCTGCCGCAACTATAAATGCCGCTTTGACGAGCAGCTTTTGATTTTTGCCCAACGCCCCGATGCTATCGCCGTAGCCGAGCTTGAAACTTGGAACAGGGAGTTTAAGCGTTGGGTCAACAAGGACAGCAGGGGCATTGCGGTATTTGACCCGAAAGGACGCAGGAACACCCTGAAATACTACTTTGATGTGTCCGATACCCACGAGGGCTACTATGGCAGCCGCCCCGTCCCGATATGGCAGATGAATGAACGGTACGAGCAGGCGGTCACGGAAAGGCTTGCCGACAGGTTTGGGGAAACACAGGGCGGCGACCTTGCTTCTGTCTTAATCGAAACGGCAAAAAACGCCGTGGAGGACAATCTGCCAGACTATCTTGCACAGCTAAAGACCTGCACCGAGGACAGCTTTTTAGAGGAGCTTGACGACTATAATATAGAAGTCATCTATAAGCGGCTTGCGGCAAACAGCGTTGCTTTTATGCTGCTTACCCGCTGCGGTCTGGATACGGCGGAATATTTTGACCGAGAGGACTTTGGGGATATTGTGAATTTCAATACCCCTGCGACCATCAACGCCATCGGCATCGCCACAAGCGACATTTCCGAAATGGCACTCAGGGAAATCTCCCAGACTATCCGAAATGTGCAAAGGTCGGAAAAATACCAAAACCACACCTTTGCGTCCCCTGCGAAAAGCCGTTATGATATAGGCAGAAAACAACCCGAAAGGAGCAACGATAATGAGCGAAATCACCTACACCAAACAGGGGGATTACCTTATTCCCAACCTAACATTACCGACAGAGCCAGAGCTTCCGCTTGGCAGATACGCTATGATGCACAGGGATTATCTGGAGAAGAACAAACGGATAACCTATCTCAACCTGCTGACAACGGGCAGGCTGAACGAGCATCTATACCAGACCGAGCAGACCGCACTCCAGAGGTTGGAGCTTCTGACGAAGCAGCTCTGCGAGGAACAGGGCGTGACGGAGGAACTGAAAGAGAAAGCGCCGATGCAGTGGGTCGGGCTGATGAACAATATCCGCAATCAAGCGGAGGAAGTGATACTGAGCGAGCTGATTTACAGCTAACAGAGCCAGACGAGGGCGGACAGCTCAGTATCGCCACCGAGGAAGAAGTCAGGGCAGCTCTCCCAACAGTTGAGGAACAGATTGAAATGTTAGTGCAGGCAGAGGAAGAAAAATCCTCTGCCTTTGCTATTTCACAGGAGGACATTGACTCTGTTCTGGTAAGGGGAAGCGGTTTTGAAAACGGCAAGTACCGCATCTACCGACAGTTTCAAAAGCACGAGGATAAAAAAGACAATATCGCTTTTCTAAAAAAGGAATACGGTGACGGCGGCGGTACACATATCTTCCCAGACGGTTTCAGCGGTCATTCTTGGCACGATAGCAAGGGCATCGCCATAGACCGAGGCGGCAGCTACACCAACCACGACCTTGTGCTGAGTTGGTCAAAGGTGGAGAAACGCCTGCGGGAACTGATAAAGGACAACCGCTATCTCAACCCGAAAGAAAAAGACCACTATGCCGATTATCTGGAAAGCGTGTCCGCCCCACAGTACGAAATCGACACCCAGAGGAAAATGGCAAGGCAGCGTTTTATTGACGCCCATCGAGATTTGCCGCCCGCCGACAAACGGGATACCCTTGCCCTGCGGCTCTCCGATTTTATCCGTGACTTGGGTGGTTCTGAAAAAGGTCTGCTCTCTGATGTGGGGCGCACCGACCTTGCCGATGTGACCGCCGACCAGATGGAACGGCAGCTCTCCGACCCTGCCGCCGTACAGCAGCTCATAGATTTTCTGGCTCTGGTGCAGCGCAAAACAAGCGATGTTTACAGCCGCAGCAATGCGTGGCGTTTCGGGCAGGAGCTTATGGAGCTGCACCCGCTTTGCTACCTCTACCACGAGGGCGACAGGGTATTTATCGGTGCGGACGAATATGAGGTGCTTGCCTTTGACGAGAACGCCGTTTCCCTGCAAAATGTGGAGTTCCCGCTGTTCGGCAAGGAGTTCAGCCGAGCCGACTTTGAAGAAAAGCTCCGTGAAAATCCCGCAAACGACCATTTGAAAGTGGTCGTGACCGAGAGCCAGAAAACGGAAACACTCACCGAGGAAAAGCCCGACAGTCTTGCGTTCTCCATTGGATTTTCCGAACACCCTGCCTTTTATGGCAGGGACTTGAATGACCGCTTTACCGATTTGAGTTTCGCTCTGGAGAACAGGCTGCTTGGCGTTCTGGACGAAAAGCAGCACCGTGAACGGCAGGACGAAAGTAAAAAGGTTGGTTGGTACAAAAAGACCGACTTTGAAATCTCCGCCGTTATCGGCGGCGAAGATTTCCACTATGAGGGGCGGTTTGACATCGGAGACGGCGAGGGCGATTTGATTGCCCATATCAAGAACTTTTACGACTACTCCCTGTCCCCGAGCTGCCCGTTTATCCCAGAGTGGAAAAAGCAGGGTGAGGATTACTACCGAGAAAAGATGGAAAGCCTGCGCTTCGGGCGTGATGTGTTCGTTCCATTTCTGGAGCAGCATACCGAGCTGACCCCAGAGGACGAAAAGCTCCTTGCCGAGATTATGGATACCGAGGGCGACTGGAACAGGAAAGCCGAACAGCCGTCTGCGGTAGATGAAATGCTCGAATTTGCCAGAAAGGTCGCAGCGGAATATGAAACCGAGCCGCCAGAAGAACGCTTTGAGGTGACAATGACCTCTGATGCGTTCCCAGACCCCGAAGATGCCTTTGCCATCTGGGACAATATCCGAGAGGAATATTATGCCGCAGAGGACGGGACGGTGCTGACCTATCCCACCGAGGAAGAAGCCGAGAAAGGGCTTGCAGAGGTCAGAAAAACCGTTGCAGACAAGGAAGCCGAGGAATGGCTGTATGCGGAACGGGTAAAACAGGGCGTAGAGCCTGCCCCATCCGAGCGCAAAGCGGATACCGCCGTCATTGCCCGCTATCTGTCCGACGACGAAGCCATCGCCATTATGCAGTATCCAAACGGCAAGTTCTACAACCATTACGGCTACGATGCTCAAAGCGGTTTTTCCGCTTCTACCGCAGGCGGCTTTGACACCTTTGAGGAAGCAGAAAAAGCTCTGTACGCCCACCGTCCGAAAGCGGAAAAGGTCGTTGAGCTTACCCCTGCTCAGGATAATACCGACCTTATCGGCACAGAAATCACGATTGACAACCGCCGCTATGTGATTGAGCGCATTGGCGAAATCAGCGGCGATGTTTCCCTGCGTGACATCACATTCCAAAGCAATGTGGGCTTCCCCATTAACCGTGTGGAGAAAATCGGCTATGTCCGCAGGCTTCTGGAACAGCAGGCGGAAAAGGAATTAACGCCCGAAGAAAAAACGGAAGCCGCCGCAGAGTTTATTACGGAAACCGTGGCGGAATACCCTGCCGTGGAGAATGGGCTTCCTTATGATGTTGTCATTCAGACGCTGCACATTGACGAGCCTGAACGCAGACAGCCACAGGAAGCTCCCGTTACGGCAACCCCCTCTGCCCCTGCCGTTCCTGCTGACCGCCGCAATTTCCGCATTACCGATGATGCGTTAGGCGTTGGCGGCGCAAAGGAGAAATTCAAAGCAAATATGGCGGCAATCCACCTTCTCCACGACCTTCAGATAGAAAACCGCCTTGCAACACCCGAAGAACAGGAAACCCTGTCCCGCTATGTCGGTTGGGGCGGGCTGTCGCAGGCGTTTGACGGGAACAACGCAGCGTGGGCGAATGAGTACAAAGAGCTGAAAGCCGTCCTTTCCGATGAGGAATACCGTGCAGCAATGGAATCCACGCTGACCGCCTTTTACACCCCGCCCGTTGTCATTAAGGCAATGTATGAAGCCCTTGACCGTCTGGGATTTTCACAGGGCAATATCTTGGAGCCTTCCTGCGGCACGGGCAATTTCTTTGGGCTTCTGCCCGACAGCATGGAAAACGCAAAGCTCCACGGCATCGAAATTGACCCGCTGACAGGCAGGATTGCAAAGCAGCTCTACCAGAAAGCGAGCATTGCCATCGAGGGCTTTGAGGACACGAAGCTGCCCGACAGCCACTTTGATGTAGTGCTTGGGAATGTGCCATTTGGGGAAATCCGAGTAAACGACAGCCGCTACAACGCCCAGAAGTTCTTAATCCACGACTACTTTTTCGCAAAAGCTCTGGATAAAGTCCGTGCCGGCGGCGTTGTGATGTTCATTACCTCTAAGGGAACGATGGATAAGGCAAGCCCAGAGGTGCGGAAATATATCGCCCAGAGAGCCGAGCTGTTAGGCGCAATCAGACTTCCCGACAACACATTCAGAGCCAACGCAGGCACGGAGGTCACAAGCGACATCCTTATCCTGCAAAAGCGTGACCGTGTAATGGACATCGAGCCAGACTGGGTACACCTTGATACCGATGAAAACGGCATCACGATGAACAGCTATTTTGTAGCCCACCCAGAAATGATTATGGGCGAGATGAAGATGGAAAGCACCCGCTTCGGCTTTGACTCCGCCTGCAAAGCATATCAGGATATACCGCTGTCCGAGCTTCTTTCCGAAGCGATACAGAGGATAAACGGCGAAATCCCAGAGGTGGAAAACGAGATAGACCACATCTCTGACGAGCAGACGGCTTCCATTCCCGCCGACCCCAATGTGCGGAACTTCTCTTTTGCCCTTGTGGACGGCAAGGTTTACTTCCGAGAAAACGACTATATGACCCCTGCCACCGTGTCAATGACCGCAGAAAACCGCATCAGAGGGCTTGTGGAAATCAGGGACTGCGTCCGCAAACTCATTGAGTATCAGACCGAGGATTACCCAGAGGAAATGATACTGACCGAGCAGGAAAACCTAAACCGCCTGTACGACGCTTATACGGCAAAGTATGGGCTTATCAACAGCCGAGGGAATTACCTTGCCTTTGCTTCCGATGAGAGCTATTTCCTGTTATGCTCCTTAGAGGTGCTTGACGATGAGGGCAACTTCAAGCGCAAGGCGGATATGTTCACCAAGCGGACGATAAAGCCCCACCGTGAAGTGACCTTTGTGGAAACGGCGAGCGAAGCCCTTGCCCTCTCCATCGGGGAGAAAGCCCGTGTTGACCTTGCCTATATGGAGCAGCTCACACGCAAGCCGCAGGAGGAAATCATAGCGGATTTGCAGGGCGTTATTTTCCGTGTCCCGAACTCCGAGCCTGCAAGGTATGTGACCGCAGACGAATATCTGTCGGGCAATGTACGCAACAAGCTCACGATTGCCAGAGCCGCAGCAAAGGAAAACCCAGAGTACGAGGTCAACGCACAGGCTCTGGAGCAGGTGCAGCCAAAGGACTTGCCCGCAAGTGAAATCTCCGTCCGTCTGGGTACGACTTGGATACCGCAGGAGGATATACAGCGGTTTATGATGGAGCTTTTAACCCCGTCAAGCTATGCGAGGGATAAGCTGAAAGTACGCTACACCCCGATGAATGGCGACTGGTTTATTGAAAACAAAAGCTCCGATTTTGGGAATGAAAAGGCGTTCAGCACCTACGGCACAAAGCGGGCTTCCGCTTACCGCATTATCGAGGACACCCTAAACCTGCGTGATACCCGTATCTTTGACTATGTTTACGATGAGAACGGCAACAAAAAAGCCGTATTCAACCACAAAGAAACCACGGCGGCGCAGGCAAAGCAGGAGGTCATCAAGCAGGCGTTTCAGGACTGGATTTGGAAAGACCCAGAACGGCGCACCCGTCTGACCCGCTACTACAACGACACCTTTAACTGCATACGCACCCGTGAATATGACGGAAGCCATATCACTTTTGGCGGCATCAGCCCAGAAATCAAGCTAAGACCCCATCAGGTCAACGCCATCGCCCATATCCTTTACGGCGGCAATACGCTCCTTGCACACAAGGTAGGCGCAGGAAAGACCTTTGAAATGGTCGCCGCCGCACAGGAAAGCAAGCGGTTAGGGCTATGCCAGAAGTCCATGTTTGTCGTGCCAAACCACCTTGTCGGGCAGTGGGCTTCCGAGTACCTGCGGCTGTACCCCTCTGCCAATATCCTTGTTACCACCAAGCAGGATTTTGAAACGGGAAACCGAAAGAAGTTCTGCGGCAGGATTGCCACGGGCGATTACGATGCGGTCATTATCGGGCATTCGCAATTTGAGAAAATCCCGATGAGCATTGAACGCCAGCAGCAACAGCTACAGCAGCAGCTCGATGATATTGAGCGTGGCATAGACGAGGTGCAGGCTTCCCACGGGGAGCAGTTTACGGTCAAGCAGCTTATGAAAACCCGAAAGGCAATCAAGGGAAAGCTCGACAGGCTCAACGACACCAAGCGGAAAGACAGCGTGATAAACTTTGAGGAATTAGGCGTTGACAGGCTCTTTATTGACGAGAGCCATTTTTACAAAAATCTGTACCTCTACACCAAGATGCGGAATGTGGGCGGCATCGCCCAAACTGAAGCCCAGAAAAGCTCAGACCTCTTTATGAAATGCCGCTATCTGGACGAAATCACGGGAAACCGTGGCACGGTTTTCGCCACGGGTACGCCCGTTTCCAATTCGATGGTGGAGCTTTATTCGGTGCAGAGGTACTTGCAGTATGACGCTCTGGTAAGGAACGGCTTGCAGCACTTTGACAGTTGGGCTTCCACCTTTGGGGAAACCATCACGGCTCTGGAGCTGTCGCCCGAAGGCACGAATTACCGAGCCAAGACACGGTTTGCCAAGTTCCACAACCTGCCAGAGCTGATGCAGATGTTCCGAGAGGTAGCCGATATTCAGACCGCCGATATGCTGAAGCTCCCCGTGCCAAAGGTCAATTACCACAATATCAAGACCAAGCCGAGCGAAATCCAGCGTGAAATGGTGGCGGGGCTTGCCAAACGAGCCGAGAAAGTCAGAGCCAGAGAGGTCGAGCCGAACATCGACAATATGCTCAAAATTACCAATGACGGGCGGAAACTGGCACTCGACCAGAGAATGATTGACCCGATGCTGCCAGACGACCCCAACAGCAAGGTAAACGCCTGCATCGACAATGTGTACCGTATCTGGGAGGAACACGCCGACACAAAGGCGGCGCAGCTCATATTCTGCGACCTTAGCACACCGAAAAACGATGGCACTTTCAATGTCTATGATGATATTCGGACGAAGCTCATCGCCCGTGGCGTTCCCGCCGAACAGGTGCGCTTTATCCACGAAGCCGCTACCGATGCCCAGAAAAAGGAGCTGTTCGCAAAGGTACGAAGCGGCGAAGTGCGTGTACTGTTAGGCTCTACCCCGAAGATGGGCGCAGGTACGAATGTGCAGGACAGGCTCGTTGCCATCCACAATCTCGACTGCCCGTGGCGACCTTCCGATTTGGAACAGCGGCAGGGTCGCATTGAACGGCAGGGCAACATGTTCCCAGAGGTGGAGGTTTACCGCTATGTGACCGAGCAGACCTTTGACGCATACCTCTATCAGCTTGTGGAGAGCAAGCAGAAATTTATCAGCCAGATAATGACGAGCAAAAGCCCCGTGCGTTCCGCCGAAGATGTGGACGAGGTAGCTTTATCTTTTGCGGAGGTCAAGATGCTTGCCACAGGCGATGAGCGTTTCAAGGAGAAAATGGATTTGGATATGCAGGTGGCGAAGCTGAAAGTCCTGAAGCAAAGCTATCTGTCCGAGCATTACGACCTTGAGGACAGAATACTGAAGCACTACCCGCAGGCAATCAGGGAATACGGCGAGCGCATTGCCGCCTATGAACACGATGCGGCACTTGCCGAACAGCACAAGCCGCAGGGCGAGGATAAGTTCTGCCCGATGACCTTAAAGGGCGTGACCTATACGGAAAAAGCGGACGCAGGCGAAATGCTACTTGCGGTCTGCAAAGAAAACCCGCTGTCTGCGCCCACCGAAATCGGCAGCTACCGAGGTTTCAAGATGGAGGTTTTCTATGACACCGTGAACGCCCACTACTGCTTAAACCTCTGCGGGACAGGAAAATACAAGGTGGATTTAGGCACGGACGCTTTCGGAAATCTCACCCGAATTGAGAACGAGTTTGCCAAGCTCCCCGCCAGACTGGAAGCCGCCAAGACCAAACAAGCGGAAACCATCGAGCAGCTTGCCAACGCAAAAACAGAGTTTGCCAAGCCCTTTGCCTTTGAAGATGAGCTGAAAGAAAAGACCGACAGGCTTAACGCCCTGAATATCGAGCTGAATCTAAACGAAAAGGACAGCCCCGTAATGGATACCGAGCCAGAGCAGGACGATGAGCCGCCAGAGAAAAAATGTGCAAATCGGGAGCGATAATCCGCTTTGCACATTTGTATTGCTGAAATCTGGGCAGTATAATAGGTGTAGATTTAGAGAATGTCGGAGGTGAGAAAGATGTCTGATGCGTTCAGATTTGAAACCTTTGTAGATGCCCACAGCAGCATCTTCAACGAATATTTAAGCTCTGTCATCGCAAAGCTGCCCAGAGAAAACGAGGAATACCGTGCCGTGCAGGACGAGATTGAGAGCCTGTATGAGAAATATCCAAAGGTCTTAGGCGTGTTCGACAGCGAACAGGCAGCAGAGCTTACCAAAGAAGAATGTGCGGCTCTTATCAAGGTGTTGGAGCTGAGAAATCAGCTCACGGATACGGAGCTGCAATCCATCTACTTCCGTGGCTGCTATGACAGCGTGGGGTATCTGAAAAAGGCAGGGATTTTATAACGGACTGACCGAGAAAAGGCGGCGTTGGCGTGAAGCTGATGCCGCTTTTACATAGCCGCAGCATAGATTTTTTCACAATTCTATGCTATAATCTTATCGTCGGGATAAAGATTGACGGCGAACAGCTTTGAGCATATTGGAGGAAAATAAGATGTATGATGTTATAGTGATTGGTGCGGGACCGACAGGGTGTACCGCCGCTAAGACACTATCTGAAAAGGGATATAAGATATTGTTGGTTGAGAAATTTGAATTGCCACGATACAAATCCTGTTCTGGAGTTTTGATAAAAAAGACTATGGAGTTGGTAAAGTTCTATTTTGGAGAAGATACACCGTCTTTGACAATGTGTACGCCAACACAAAATCGAGGAATGATTTTCACGGATGATAAGGGAAAAGAATTTAGATTTGAACAAGAGGGATTAAATGTTTGGCGTAGCTCTTTTGACCATTGGCTTTCTACCAAAGCAACAGAAAGTGGTGCAGAAATTAGGGATAATACAGCCGTAATTTCTTGCACAGAAATGGAAAATTGCGTATCAGTAACTATGCACGGGGAAACAACATATACAGAAAAAGCAAAATATGTTATTGATTGTGAAGGCGTTATTGGGAGTATAAAAAGGAAAATTCTAAAGATTGCACTGCCGTATATCACAACTTTTCAAACATTTAATGATGGAAGTATAGACTTAGACCCTCATTACTTCTATGCTTATTTACAGCCAGAACTATCAGAATATGATGCGTGGTTTAATGTGAAAGATGGTCAGTTGGTATTGGGAGTGTCTGTTAAAGACCCGACTAATATAAAAATGTATTATGAGCGATTCATAGCATATATGCAAGAACAGCACAGTTTGAGTATTAAAAAACAGATAAAAGCTGAAAAATGGCTGATGCCGCACATACGCCCTAAATGCAATATTGATTTTGGCGTTGGGCGGATACTATTCGCAGGAGAAATTGCAGGATTTCTAAATCCAATGGGCGAAGGAATTTCCGCAGGTATGGAAAGTGCATATTGTGCTGCTTGTGCCATCTCTAATAACTTTGATGTTTTAGAAAAGATATATGATGAATATCAGCAACGCACAGAAGCATTACGGAATTATATGAAACGACAATGGAACTTTGTTGCAGGAATGGCTGATACCTTTTCAGAAATGAAATTGTAAGAATTCAATTTGGCGTGAAGCTGATGCCGCTTTTTACATATCCGAGAGGAATTATAATTTCTGTTCGGCAGTTATATGGTAGCTTATCAGAGTTGAAAATTTCATAGTTGGGGAGTATAATAAGAAAAACAAATCGTTATTTTGTGAGGGCAATAATGGATTTTTTAGATAAAATACGTGTACCTCAAAAATCAGATTCTACCAAAAGGCAAATTATTCTTACAATAGGTATCTTACTTTTGGGAATCTGTATGGGGACATTTTCCAAATATTTAGATTATACGCAAGGGCATCTTCCAGTTCTGTTACAAGCGATTGATAATGCCTTGGATTTTCACAATTTCTTAGGTGGATTTGCACCGTGGATCGTGATTGCGGTCTGTATAGCTGTATACAGTCATGCGCCTTTTAGAGCCGCAATGAATGTTTTCCTGTTTTTTTGTAGGATTTGTAGCAAGCTATTATCTGTACTGTAATTTTGTGGCGGGTTTCTTTCCAAGAAGCTATGCTATGATTTGGATTGCATATACAATCGCCTCTCCGTTTCTTGGCTTTTTATGCTGGTATGCGAAAGGGAAAGGCTGGGTTGCCCTTATTCTTTCCGCAGGCATTTTGGGAGTTTTGGTAAACACTGCTTTTGTGTATGGAATGTTTTATATAGATATTCGTTCTTGGCTGAACCTTTTAATGTTGCTGCTTGGAATACTTGTTTTACGAAAATCCGTCAAGGAAACAATTTGTATGATGGGGATTTCCATTGTTTTTGCGCTAATTATTAAAACGGTTGTTCCATTTCGCTTTTGGTAAATTTAATTCCAATTTGTAAGTGAAAGGAAAGGCTTATAGTGAAAAAATATCAATGCCCTTGTTGTAAATACTATACATATAATGTTCCTGCCAATGAAGATTGTGGATATATTTGCCCTGTTTGTTTTTGGGAAAATGACCCTTTCATTGCTTCTGATAGCGAGCCAAGCGACTCAAATCATGGAATAACATTGAAAGAGGCGAAAAATAATTATTTGAAATTTGGTGCTTGTGAAAAAGAAATGCTATGTCATGTTCGTCCACCAAAGGATAATGAAAAAGAGCCATTATAGCTACAATTTCCCGTTTATCAATGAGTTGAACTCAAAATTAAATATAATATTTACATAGCCGAGAGGTTTTCTTCCCCGAAAATCTCTCGGCTTTTTCTATTTCTGGAGGTGATTTTATTGAATGAGAAGTAACAGACCCTATGTGCAGATTGACCCCGATGTGTTGGAACGGGCAAGGCAGATAGATTTGCTTTCCTATCTGAGAGCCTACGAGCCGAGCAATCTCGTCAAGGTCAAAGGCACGACCAATGTGTACTGCACCGCAGAACACGACAGCTTGAAGATTTCCAACGGCAAATGGTACTGGTGGTCGAGGGGCTTCGGCGGCTACTCCGCCCTCGATTACCTGATGAAAGTCAGGGAATACGGCTTTGTGGAAGCCGTGGAAATCCTCACGGGGCAGGCGTTGGCAGACTGGAAACCGCCGCCCCCTGCCCCCAAGAAAGACGAGCCGAAGGTGCTGCTTTTGCCGCCCAAGAATAAGGACTGCGACAGAGTGACCGAGTATCTTTTCGGGCGTGGCATCGACTATTCGCTCATACAGGAGTGCGTTGTGGACGGCACGATTTATGAAAGTGCCGACTACCACAACGCTGTTTTTGTCGGCAAGGACAAGGACGGAACGCCCAGATACGCCGCCTGCCGTGGCACTATGGGGAGCTTTCGGCTTGACGCATCGGGCAGCGACAAGCGGTATTCGTTTCGGCTTCTGGCAAGAGAGCCGACAGCTACCGTGCATCTATTTGAAGCCGCCATTGATTTGCTGTCCTACGCCACCTATCTAAAGTGCGAGGGAAAGGACTATAAATCGGAAAACCTGCTTTCTCTTTCGGGCGTGTATCAGCCAAAGAAAGAGATAAAAGACAGCAAAATCCCCATTGCCCTTACGACCTTTTTGAAGGACAACCCGCATATCAAGACCATCGTTTTGCATCTGGATAACGATAAGGTGGGCAGGCTCTGCACCGCCGCCTTAACGGAACTGCTGCAAAGTGACTATGAAATCGTTGACGCCCCGCCGCCTGTCGGCAAGGATGTCAACGATTTTTTAATGTCCTATCTGGGGATTGCGAGGGCAAAGCCCCACCGTGAAAGGGGTGATGCCCGTTGATTGTCCGCTGATTTTACCCCCAGACAGACACCAATCCTAACTAAAATTTTATGCTGAAAGCGAGGAAAAACACAATGCAAAAGTATGATGTGACCCTTACCGCCCACTATGCAAAGACCGTTGCCGTCTATGCCGACAGCCCCGAACAGGCGAAGGAAAAGATTGAAACCGTCCTTTTCGATACCGACCTTATCGACTTTTCCGATGAGGATTTTGTCTGCGGCGAAGCCGAGATTTGCGTCCCTTGTGAGGGCGAAAGCTGCGAGGACGAAGGTTGCGAGGACGGGGATATGGAGGACGGCTGCTGTTCGGACTGTCCGTACTTCTGCCCCGTGTGCGGAGAATGTATGTATGAGGACGAGGACTAAGATATGTCTTACCAAGCACTGAATTTGGCTAACCAAATTCGCTTGTTAGGGGTCAAGCCCCTAATACCCCGATACCAGAAAGGAGTCCAAGAATGAGTGAGTTACTGTTCTTTATCATCGGCGTCACCCTCGGCGGTCTGGTCGGCGTGGTGCTGATGTGCTGCCTGCAAATCAACAGGCTGTCAGACCGAAGGGAGGAAGCCGATGCGAAAACGAAATGTGCAGATACTTTTCCGCTTGACCGATGAGGAAGCCGAGCAGCTCTACGCCCTTGTCAAAAAATCGGGTCGCTCCAAAGAAGCGTTCCTGCGGGAAATGGTCAGGGGCTATCGGCTCTGCGAGAAGCCAGACCCAGAGTTTTACCAGATGATGCGGGAGCTGTCCGCCATCGGCAACCGTATCAATCAGCTTGCGGCGAAAGCCAACGCCTTAAACTTTGTGGACGCCCCTATGCTCCGTGAGGAAGCGAGGAGGTGGCACGACTTTCAGATTGAAGTCCGCAAAAAATATCTGCTCCCCAAACGGGCAGCGGGATAATGGCGGTATGCGAGATATGGGATGTCCGTGGCAGGCTCGACCACCCAATCGACTACGCCGAAAACCCAGAAAAGACCGCCAACCCCAAGTATAGCGATGCCGACTTGCAGGCGATGGTCGATGTGATGGAGTACGCCACCAACAAGGACAAGACCGAGCAGCGTTTTTTCGTCACGGGGGTCAACTGCGAGATTGCCACCGCAAGGGACGAGATGATGATAGCCAAAGCCCAATGGAACGACACGAGCGAGATTGTCTGTTACCACGGCTTCCAGAGCTTTAAGCACGGCGAGGTCACGCCAGAGCAGGCGCACGAGGTCGGGGTCAGGTTAGCCGAGCGTATGTGGGGCGACAGGTTTCAGGTGGTCGTTGCCACCCACTTAAATACCGACTGCCTGCACAACCACTTTGTCGTCAACTCCGTTTCCTTTGCGGACGGGAAGCATTACCACGACAACAAAGCCAACCTGCGGCTGCTCCGTCAGCGTTCCGATGAGCTATGCCGTGAATACGCCCTGTCCGTCATCGAACACCCAAGCGGGAAGAAAAAGCCCTACGCCCTTTACCAAGCGGAAAAGAATGGGCTTCCCACAAGGGACAATGTGGCACGGCAGGCGGTTGACGAAGCCATCTGCAAATCCTTCACGCTAAAGGACTTCGACAGGCAGATGGCGGAAATGGGCTACCGAGTGAGCTTTGACCCCAACCGCAAGTATTGGACGATTATCGGCAAAGGGTGGAAACGCCCCAAGCGGCTTTACAAGCTCGGAGAGGACTATACCAACGAGAGGATTTTGGAGCGCATCAAGGAAAATTCCTATGCAGTCAAGTTCGCCCCTTTTGCCGAAGCACAGAAACAGGTCAATGTTTTCCGTGTCCGTGGCTCTCTGAAAGACGCAAGGAAAATCGGCGGCTTGCGTGGGCTGTATCTCCATTACTGCTACAAGCTCGGTATCCTGCCCAAGAACAGAAAACAGGATTACGCACGGCTTCACTATCTTTTGAAAGACGACCTTATGAAGATGGAAGCCATCACAAACGAAACAAGGCTGCTTTGCCGCAACCACATTGATACGGCAGAGCAGCTTTTGTCATATAAAGGCTCTCTGGAAACCGAGATGGCAGAGCTGACCGAACAGCGCAAGGGGCTTTATTCCCTATCCCGCAAAGTAGGCGGCGAAGAAAAAGAAGCAGTCAAGGCTCAAATCTCCGAAATCACAGGGCGGCTTAAAACTATCCGAAAGGAGGTCAGGTTGTGCGAGGGTATCGAAGCCCGCAGCGGTATCCTCAGAGAGAAATTACAGGTCATACGGGCAGACGAAAACGAACAGCAAAGAAAGGAGCTGATGAAGAATGAACACAGGCGGCGAAGCGGCGGAACAAATCGTCCGAATGAGCTTGGAGGGATTTGAGGTCGCTGCCAAAATCACAGGGGCAGGCGCAAAAAACATTGCCATTCTCCTGTATTCCATCTTAAAGGAAGAAAAGAAAACCAAAGGCAAAGCAAGGCTGACGAATATGCTCCGTTCTGGCAAGGAGCTGAAGGTATTTACCGTCAAAAACGATGACCTAAAGACCTTCACGCAGGAAGCGAAGAAATACGGCGTACTCTACTGCGTCCTTGCAGACCGCAGGAACAAAGACCCCAATGCGGAGGTCGATGTGATTGCCCGTGCCGAGGACGCATCAAAAATCAGCCGTATCGTGGAACGCTTCAAACTTGCTTCGATGGATACCGCTTCCATCGTAACGGAGGCGGAAAAGACCAGAGATGCGAAAGACGCTAAAAATGTAAAAGAAGCGAAAGACACGAAAGACGGTCAGCCAGAGCCAGACATCGGCGTACAGGAAAAAGCCGAGAAAGAAAAGCTCATGGACGCCCTGATGGGCAAGCCCATGCAGAAGGAGGAAAACGCCCCAAACCCCTCGGTGGCAAAGACGGAAAAATCCCCTCTGTCCGAGCCTACCTCAGAGCCGCAAAGGAAGTCCGCAGAGGGGGCTACTATGACTAAGGACGAAAAACCGTCCGTCAGGGAAGAACTGCGGAAAATCAAGGAGAGCCGCAAGGAGCAGGAAGCCGATGCAGCTCCGACCCTTGATAAAGAGAAATCTTCCGACAGGGCAAAGAAACCGCCCGCAGGAAAGACCGAGCATAAGCAGCCCCAGAGGAAGAAGAAACCCAAATCCAAAGAAACGAGGTAAACAGTATGAGTATTTATGATGTATTCAGCGGCGGCAACCGCCCCTTTAACAAAGAGGAATGGGCTGCCGCAAAGCAGGCGCAAAGGCAGGAAGCCTACGACCTTATCGACAGCACCTGCTCGGAAATGGCGGCGGGCGGCGAGAGCTTCCGCCAGTATCTGGAGGTGCAGGGGCGCTTTGACCGCTACTCCGTCGCCAACGCCGTATTGGTGTCGGCGCAGATGCCCGAAGCGACACAGCTCAAGGACTACAACAGTTGGAAGCAGAGCCGTGTCTATGTGAACAAGAACGCCGATAAGGTTACAATCCTTGAACCGAGCAAGGAGTACACCCGTGACGATGGGACAAAGGCGGTATCCTACAACGCCAAAGTGGTCTATGACATTTCCCAGACTTCGGCGAAAGACCGTCAGCAGCCGCAGGAACAGAAAACGATGCGGGAGCTTGTGTCGGCTCTGATTGACGCAAGCCCCGTACCCTTTCAGCCTGTCGAAAATCTGGAGCTGCCCGCCTACTATGACAGCTCTCAGCAGACCATCTTTATCCGCACAGGATTAAATGAGGAGCAGCTCTTTGTCAGCATGGCAAAGGAAGTGTCGGCGGCGGTCTTTGACTTCAAGCACAATGAGAGCCGTGACGCTTCCGAGTTCAAAGCCTACTGCGTTGCCTATATGGTCAGCTCCCGCTACGGCGTGGATACAAGGGGCTTTGGCTTTGACAAGCTCCCCAGAGAATACGCTGAGATGGATACGCAGGCGTTCAAGGGCGAGCTTGGCTCTATGCGTGATGTTCTGGGCGAAATCCAGAGCGATATGTATAAGA
>OFMD01000681.1_pt1 | contig 25804 bp, 26 predicted proteins | sample 1541211 | NCBI WGS metagenome assembly OFMD01 (sample SAMN04209231, study PRJEB22552) | human gut metagenome | biome: gut; material: feces | host: Homo sapiens | place: USA: Oklahoma | reverse complement strand
TCAATGCATCGTATTCTGCAAAATCAACCTCATGAATATCTTTAATGCGTCCCCTACCGATGCGGGCTGCTTCTATAAGGATATTCCGCTTTTCTGCCATCTCTTCTGTCAAGTGGTTAACAGACTGAATGGAAACATCTTCTGCGACAGGAGTGTAATCACACCCATATTTATCAAGCGCTACATACGTCAGAATTACTTCCTCTATACATGAACCATCACCGAGGCCACAGCCTGCTAATAAAACTAAATACTTCATTTGTTTTCACCTCCACAACTCACGGTTTGCCAACGACTTCTCACTGATAAGCATAGCATATAAAGCGACTTACATCAACGCCTTCTTCATGGTAAATCAGCGACCTTTTTATGAACGTTGTTTTGCTTTGCCTGTGTGCTCGCAGCCTTTCTCCGTTCTTCGCTATACGGAGCGGTCAGCCGAAAGGAGAACCACCCCTTGCGGATTTCAAAGACGGCAAAAAAATAACGGGTATCCGGCTCTCACCAGATACCCGTTATTTCGCTGCCAATCCCGCCTGACAGATGCTCATTTCGTAATTCTTAGAATTGCTGTCTTATGAGCACCCATACGATGGCGGACGGCGTTTTTATCAGCTTTTCGCTTGGCTTACTCAGCCTTCTGGGCGGCGTCCTTTTCGGCAGCAGCCTTGGCGGCAGCGGCCTTCTTCTCGGCGGCAGCCTTCTGAGCGGCCTTGAACTTCTCCTTCTCCTCGGGGGTGGGGATAGGCTCAATGGCGTTGCGGGGGCAGGCCTTGGCGCACATGGTGCAGCCCTTGCACTTGGTATAGTCGATGACGGCCACGTTGTTGACCACATGGATGGCGTCGAACTTACAGGTGCGCTGGCACAGACCGCAGCCGATGCAGGAGTTGGCGCAGACCTTGGTAACGGCGGGACCCTTGTCCTTGTTGGAGCAGTTGACGAACACCTTCTTGGAATAGGGGACCTCCACGATCAGCTTCCGGGGGCAGGCCTCGCGGCAGGCGCCGCAGTTGGTGCACTTTTCCTTGTCCACCACGGCAACGCCGTTTTCGCCCACATGGATGGCGTCGAACTTACAGGCGGCCACACAGGAGCCGAAGCCCAAGCAGCCGTACTTGCAGGCCAGCGCGTCACCGGCCAGGACCTTGGTGGCGGCCAGGCAGTCGTTGACGCCGCGATACTCGAAGTTCTTCACCGCATTGACGCCGCCGTTGCACAGAACGTGGGCCACCATCTTCTCGCCGGAGGGAGCCGCCATGCCCATGATGGCAGCGATCTTGGCAGCGCCCTCGGCGCCGGCGGGAGCGCAGGCGTTGATGGGAGCCTTGCCGGCCAGAATGGCCTCAGCGCAGCCGCCGCAGCCGGGATAGCCGCAGCCGCCGCAGTTGGCGCCGGCCAGACATGCCTGGATCTCGGGCAGGCGGGGATCCACCTCTACCTCAAAGACCTTGGCGGCCACCGCCAGGATCAGGCCGAACACGATGGCAAGAGCGCCAAGGATCACAACGGCCCAAATGACAGTAGTAAATTCCATAATTCTTCCTCCTTACCAGACCTTCAGGCCGCTGAAGCCCATGAAGGCCAGAGCCATCAGGCCGGCGGTGACCAGCGCGATGGGGAAGCCCTCGAAGGACTTGGGACTGTCGCTGGAAACCTCCAGCTGCTCGCGGACGGCGGCAAACAGGAAGATGGCCAGCAGGAAGCCCAGACCACCGGTGATGCCGTAGACCACGGACCCGATGAAGTTGTAGTCATTCTGCACGTTCAGCAGGGCGACGCCCAGCACGGCGCAGTTGGTGGTGATCAGGGGCAGGTACACGCCCAGGGCGGTGTACAGGGTGGGGATGTTCTTCTTCAGGAACATTTCCACGAACTGCACCAGACCGGCGATGACCAGGATGAAGGCCACGGTCTGCATGAACTCCAGGTGCAGAGGGATGAGGATCAGGTTCACCAGGTAGCAGAATGCGGAGGCCAGACCCATAACGAAGGTCACGGCCGCGCCCATGCCCACGGCGGTGTCGATCTTCTTGGACACGCCCAGGAAGGGGCAGCAGCCCAGGAACTGGGCAAAGATAAAGTTATTGGTCAGGATAGCGCCAAGAGAAATGGCGAGCAGAGTCGTAATAGACATAGCTTACTTGGCCTCCTTTTTCTTTTCGCTCTTGGCCAGGGCCCACTGCATCAGGGCGATCAGGGCGCCCAGGGTCAGGAAGCCGCCGACAGGCAGAGTCAGCAGCTTGATGCCGAACTCCTCGGGGAAAATGGTGATGCCGGGGGCGCTGCCCAGTCCGCCGCCGCCCAACAGGCCGCCGCCGAACTTGCCGGAGCCCAGCAGCTCGCGGAACACGCACATGATGATCAGGACGATGGTATAGCCGATGCCCTGGCAGATGCCGTCCACCGTGGAAGCGCCCACCGTGTTCTTGGAGGCAAAGGCCTCGGCACGGCCCAGGATGATGCAGTTCACCACGATCAGGGGGATGAACACGCCCAGGGAGTTGGACAGGGCGGGAACGAACGCCTTGAGCAGCAGGTCCACGCAGGTAACGAAGCCGGCGATGACCACGATGAAGCAGGCGATACGGACCTCATTGGGGATGATCTTGCGCAGCAGCGCGATGAAAATGTTGGAAAGGGTCAGGATGATCAGCACGGACACGCCCATGCCCAGGCCGTTGAAGAACGACGTGGTGATGGCCATGGTGGAGCACATACCCAGCAGCTGCACCAGCACGGGGTTCTGGGTGATCAGGCCCTCTTTGAATTGCTTGCCAAAGTTCATATTGCAGCTCCTCCTTTCTTAGCCCAGAGCTTCCACGGCAGCCAGGGCGGCGTTGGCGCCCATGGTGATGCCCTTGGTGGAAACGGTGGCACCGGAGACGGCGGTGATGTTGCTGCCCACCACCAGAGAGCCGGCGCCGGACATGCCGATAAACTGATCCAGGACGGGGGTACCGGCGGCGTTGGGCTTGTTCTCAACGACCTTGGTGCCGATGCCGGAGGTCTCGGAGCTGTTGACCACGGAGATGCCGGTGATGGCGCCGTTGGCGTCGATGCCCACCATCATGGTGATGGTGCCCTGGGAGCCGGAGGCGGAGACCTTGGCCACATAACCAGCCTCAGCGCCGCCGTTGGTGACGCCGTACAGCTCGCTGACGGTGCCGCCCTGTGCCTTAGCCGCGGCCACCACGTCGTCGGTCAGCTCCAGCGCGTCGGTGAACTCGCTGCCCTCGGGGACAACGGCGCTCATGGCCACGCGGGTCTTTTCCGCATCGATGGCGGCGATCTTGTCCTTGGTGACGCCGTTGACCAGGCCCAGCAGGAAGGCCGTAATCAGGGAAATAACGGTCAGGGTGCCGGCGACCTTCAGAATAAACTTACCGGAGATCTTCATTTTGCAGCCGCCTCCTTCTTTTCTTTCTTGGGAGCACCGTAGATGGTGGGACGGATGTACTTATCCAGCAGCCAGGTGGTGCAGTTCATGATCAGGATGGAATAGCAAACGCCCTCGGGATAGGAGCCGAAGCGGCGGATGAAGCAGGTCAGCAGGCCGCAGCCGATGCCGAAGATGATCTGGCCGGGCTTGGTGACGGGAGAGGTGGCGTAGTCGGTAGCCATGAAGATGGCGCCCAGCATCAGGCCGCCGCCGAACACGTTGTACAGCATGTAGTCCACGCCGGAGATGCCGGCAGGAGCGGCGATGAGGGTCAGAATGGCCACGGTGGCAATGTAGGCCACGGGGATGTGCCAGGAGATGACCTTGCGGATCACCAGGTACACGCCGCCCAGCAGCAGCATCAGCGCGGAAACCTCGCCCAGGGAGCCGCCGACGCGGCCCAGGAACATATCCACCACGGAATAGGTGCTGGTGAGGGTGGCGAAGTCGCCGTTCTTCATCATGGCCAGGGGGGTGGAGGAGGTGACGGCATCAGCGTTGGAGCCGAAGGCGGACAGCTTGCTCATGGGCACGGCCCAGGTGGTCATGGCCGTGGCATAGCTGGCCAGCAGAGCGGCACGGCCCGCCAGAGCGGGGTTGAGGAAGTTGCAGCCGATGCCGCCGTACAGCTGCTTGACCACCACAATGGCGAAGAACGCGCCGATGATGATCATCCAATAGGGCAGCGTGGGGGGGCACACAAAGGCCAGCAGCATACCGGTGACCACGGCGGACAGGTCGCCAATGGACTGGGGCTTTTTCAGGAGCTTGCGATAGCCCCACTCCCAGAACACGCAGGCGGCCACGGACACCAGCGTCAGCGCCAGGGCGCGGAAGCCGAATACGAACACGCTCATAGCCAGGGCGAGGATCATGGCGATGATCACGTCCATCATGATGGTCCGGGTGCTCTCGCTGGACCGGATGTGGGGGGAGGAGGACGCGATCAGCTTCAAATTCTTGTAATCGGTCATGGTTTACGCCTCCTTCTTTTCGGCGGCGGCCTTCTCGGCCTCTGCCTTGGCCTTGGCGGCCATTCTTGCGTTGTTGACTTTCTGCTTGCCCATGCGGAAGGCGTGGGTCAGCGGCAGACGGGCGGGGCAGGTGTAGGCGCAGGCGCCGCACTCGATGCAGTCCATGCCGTGCAGGGTGTTCTGCCAGGTGTCCACGTCGCCCTTCATCAGATACTTATACATGAACACAGGCTCCAGGCGCATGGGACATACGCCCACGCACTTGCCGCAGCGGATGCACTGGGGATGCTCCTCATACTGCTCCTCGTCGCCGGCGAAGGCCAGCATGGCGCCGGTGCCCTTGCCCACGGTGACGTCCAGGTTGTACTGGGCCAGGCCCATCATGGGGCCGCCCATGATCAGCTTATAGGTCTCTTCCTTCAGGCCGCCGCAGGCGTCGAACAGCTTGGTGATGGGGGTGCCGATGGGGCACTCCAGGTTCTTGGGCTCGATCACGCCGGAGCCGGAGACGGTGACCACCTTGCTGACAACGGGCATGCCGGTGTAAACGGCCTTGTAAATGGAGCAGGTGGTGTTCAGGTTGAAAATGCAGCAGCCGGCGTCGGCAGGCAGCTTGCCGGAGGGAACCTGGCGGCCGGAGATGGCCTGGCACAGCTGCTTTTCAGCGCCCTGGGGATAGCGGGTATGCAGGACCTCTACCACCACGGGAGCCTTCAGCTCGGCAATCGTCTTGTTAAGCACGTCGGCCGCGTTTTGCTTGTTGGCCTCGATGCCGATGTACACATGCTCCACGCCGAAGCACTTGGCCAGCAGGGTAGCGCCCTTGATGACCTGCTCGGGCCGCTCCAGCATGGTGCGGTGGTCGCCGGTGATGTAGGGCTCGCACTCGGCGGCGTTGATGATGACATAGTCCACCTTGCCGAGGCCGGAGCTGATCTTCACATGGGTGGGGAAGGTCGCGCCGCCCTGGCCCACGATACCGGCGTTTTTGACGATCTCCACCAGCTGCTCAGGCGTCAGGCTGTCGGGATCGGCAACGGGATGAATGTCCGGGCACACGGTGTTCTGGAAGTCGTTCTCGATGACCACGGACATCATGGTCCCGCCCATGGAGAAGGGACGGGGCTCCACCGCCTTCACCGTGCCGGATACGCTGGCATGGATGGGAGCGGACACGAAACCGCCGGGTTCACCGATCTTCTGACCGATGGTCACCTTGTCGCCCACCGCAACGATGGGCTTGCAGGGTGCACCGATGTGCATAGACATGGGAATGACCACCTCAGCCGGGGCTGCCAGCTGCTCGATGGCCTTTTCATTGGTCGCGGCCTTCATATCATTGGGATGAACGCCGCCAAAGAAAGCTTGTGCCATTGTCTTCACCTCATCTTACTACTGGGTGGCCCTATGCCACCACATACTGCTCTAAATTCTACACCAGATTTGTCCTCTTGTCCACCCCCTGTATTCCGGTTTTCTGTGGAATTTGCGGCTTTTTGTCTTATTCTTAGCATTTGCGGAGGATTTGAGCGGAATATTTATCCAAAACTGCCTGAGATTTCCTGAAAAGGAACCGGTCTTGTGTTCACGGGGCCGTTGTGGTATACTATGCGCGGGAAAACAGATATAGCCGCCCGGCAGGCGGCGTGAGAAAGGAAGTGCTTTCATGCCCGATCGCATTCAAATAAAAGAGGAAGCCAAGCAGGTGGTCCGCGGGGCGCGGGTCAATGCGTATCTGGTGACGCTGATCGTTCTGGTGGTCACCGGTCTGCTGGAGGCGCTGGACTCCTATGTGGGCGCGTCCAGAACCGTGGACCAGGTCGCGGAGCTCTATGGTCAGCAGGCGGCGGCCATGCTGCCCGCCTTCCCGGAGTTCCCCGTGCTGCTGATGGCCTTTGTGGCGGCAGTGAACTGGCTGGCTCAGGTCATCATCAATGCCGGATGGTCCATCTATCATCTGGGCGTGCGGCAGGGAAAGGAAATGCCCTACGGCTGTCTGCTGGACGGGTTCGCCTTCCTGGGGAAGCTGATTCTGCTGAACATCGTCATGGGGATCTTTGTCTATCTCTGGTCCCTTCTGTTCCTCATCCCCGGCATCATCGCCCAGTACCGGTACCGGTTCGCCATTTATAATCTGTGCGAGAATCCGGAGATCGGCATTCTGGAGGCCATCAACATGAGCAAGGCCCAGACAGCAGGCTTCAAGGGTACGCTGTTTGTGCTGGACCTGTCCTTCCTGGGATGGTCCATCCTGTGCTGGCTGACTCTGGGCATTCTGAGCATCTGGATCGCTCCCTACAGGGAACAGGCCAACGTGGGCTATTTCCAGGAGATCAAGAAGGTCAAGGGCATCGGCTATCAGCCGCCCCAGGACGGCGGAGAGGACGACGAATTCCGTCCCATCGACCCCTTCGGGCCCAGCTATTAAAACAAGTGAGATAAGCCCAAATGCCCCCGGAGCAGCGCTCCGGGGGCATTGGATATGATGGCCTCTTATTTCTTTCAGAAAGCCCAGGTGCCGTTCCGGAACAGGGGCACGGTCCGGCCATCCTCACACACGGCGTCGATGGACAGGTCCGCCGAGCCGATCATAAAGTCCTCGTGAACCATAGAGTCGTTGACGCCCAGGCTGCGGCACTCATCCAGGGTCTTGCTCTGGAAGTCGCGGATGGTATCGGCAAAGCCCATGCCCAGAGCCAGGTGGCAGCAGGCGTTCTCGTCGAACAGCGTGTTGTAGAACAGCAGGCCGGACTGGTTGATGGGGGAATCAAAGGGCACCAGCGCACACTCACCCAGATAGCAGCTGCCCTGGTCCATGGTGATGAGCTTGGTCAGCAGCTCGTTGTTGACCTGGGCGTTCCACTCCACGGCCTTACCCTGGTGGAAGCGGATCCAGAAGTTGTCGATGAGCTGACCCTGGTAGCTCAGGGGCTTGGTGGAGTAAACGATGCCCTCGGCCTGACCCTTCATGGGAGAGGTGAAGCACTCCTCGGTGGGGATGTTGGGGTTGAAGAAGATGCCCTGGAGGCTGGTCTCGCCGCCGCCGCAGAACTGCCCCTCCGGAATGAGGCCCACGGTCAGGTCCGTGCCGTTGGCGCTCCTGTACTTCAGCTGGCGGATGTGCAGGCTGTTGAGATACTGGCAGCGGTCATGCAGGTCCTTGTTGTGGGCGTCCCAGGCGGCCACGGGGTCGTCATCCACGCGGCTGGTGGCCAGGATGGCCTCCCACAGCTTCTCCATAGCCTGACTGGTACGCAGGCCGGGGAACAGCTTCCTGGCCCAGGCCGCGCCGGGTACGGCGGCAATGCACCACTGATACTTGTTCTCGATCTGGTCCCGGTATTTGCGGATGGTGGGATAGGTCCGCTGCTGGGCCTTGGCCATCTTCTCCTGATTGATGCCATTCAGTCCGTCGGGGTCCTCCGACAGCAGGTAAATGCGGCAGGGGATGGTGTCCACATAGTGCTGCCAGCGGGCCTCCTCATAGTTGTCCAGCTTGGACAGGGTGGTCAGGGTGCGATAGCGGTAGTGGAGCTTTTGCAGGGGCTGATAGCTCCAGTCTACCACCACCTTCTTGGCCCGGCGCTTATAGCACTCCTCCACCAGCATTTTTACGAACTCCGGCTGGTCCAGGTCGGCGGCGATGAACACCTCCTGCCCGGGCTGCACATTGACGCCGGTCTGGGCGATGAGCTGGGCGTATTTGCGCAAAACGGTTTTTTTCATGGTAGTGATTCCCCCTATAGTACAAAATAACGGGAACATTATACCATCAGCGGACAATCTTGAAAAGAGGCTTTTGTGAATTTTGTGGAATGGGATGGCAAAACGTCCCCGCGGTCTGATGCCGCGGGGACGTTTTGCTATAGGCCGCTGTCAGTATCTCAACAGTCTGCACATCCGCCAGCTGAAGTACAGGAGCGCCAACAGCACCGCGATGCAGCGGTTTCTGATCGACCTGTGTTTCATGGTGGTTCTATAAAAACGCTGTCTTTGATACGATAAGGTACAATAAGTTGCGCAAATTGAAAAGAGCAAAAAAGGAGACATAGCTTGCAGGCTCTGGTAGAATGAAGTCACGACACACCATTCTGAAAGGAGACAGCAAACTATGTCCGAGAAAATTGTACAGCTAAACGAGGAAGTAATCAAGGAATTAGTTCGAGTTCAAGCGGCATGCGCATTTTTCCGCGGCGCGGCTTTCCAAAAACAGGAAACAGGAAATATCTGCATAGCCGGCCTTTGGCAGGCGGATACTATCTGTGCAACATTTGCATCGACTGGAGGAATTTGATATATGAAAGCTACAGGCATTGTCAGACGTATTGATGACCTGGGGCGGGTGGTCATCCCCAAGGAGATTCGCCGTACCATGCGTATCCGCGAAGGCGACCCGTTGGAGATTTACACCACCCGGGAGGGGGAGGTCATTTTTAAGAAATACTCCCTGATCGGCGGGCTGGAGGATTTTGCAGCACAGTTCTGCGATGTGCTCAACCGCAGCAGCGGCTTTACCGCCGCCGTGACCGACCGGGACGCCATCATCGCCATCACCGGCTCCGGCAAGCGGGAGCTGCTGGGCAAGCCGCTGTCCGACGCCCTGGCTCAGGTCATGGAACAGCGCAGCATTTATCAGTATCAGGGTTCCGGGCGGCCGCTGCCCGTCTCCGACAGCAGCGACCGTTACACGGTGGCTGTGGCGGCGCCTATTCTCTGCGAGGGGGATGTGCTGGGCCTGGTGCTGTTTCTGTCGTCGGACGCGCAGATCCCCGGCGAGGGGGAGTACAAGCTGGCCCAAACCGTATCCGCCTTTTTGGGGCGGCATATGGAGACGTAAACAACAATGCCGGAGGCAGCCGCCTCCGGCATTGTTCTTCTTGGTTTTACTCGCCCAGCTGATCGCTGACCAGCTGCGTCAGGGATTCCACAGCCTCCTTGGCGTCGGGACCGTCGGCGATAAGGGTGATGGTGGTGCCCTTCACGATGCCCAGGGAAAGAACGCCCAGCAGACTCTTGGCATTCACCCGGCGCTCATCCTTTTCCACCCAGATGCCGCTCTTGAATTCATTGGCCTTCTGGATGAAGTAGGTGGCAGGACGGGCGTGCAGACCCACCTCATTGTTCACGGTAACTTCCTGTGTAAACATTCCATTGCACTCCTTTTATGAAGCATTTTCGAAAAATGCGGGGACATACTTCTCTCACACTATAATATTATACCGAATCGGCGAAAGAAAGCAATGTCCAAAGCTACAAATTCTTTAAGTAAGGTCTGAAAAAATGTTTGACCCTTTTGGCGGAATCCACAAACCGCAGTCGTTATTTCAGCTCAACGACTGTGACTCCGGCCTCACCTTCGCCATACCGGCCCAGTCGGAAGCTCTTGACGGCCTTGTTCCGCTTGAGCATCTCGTGAACGGCCTTGCGCAGAGCGCCGGTACCCTTGCCATGGATGATGGTCACGGTGCCCAGCTTGGCCATGACGGCGCTGTCGATATAGTTCTCCACCACGCTCTCGGCCTCCAGAGTCTCATAGCCCCGGATGTCCAGCTCCGAGGCGGCCCGGGATTGCAGATTCAGCTTGGCGCTGCCGCCGGAGGTCGGCGCGGCGGGCTTTTTCTTGGGCTGGCCCTCCGGCAGGCGCACCTGCTGGGCCTTGACGGTCATCTTCATCTTTCCGGCCTGCAAAAGCAGGGTGCCGTCGTTGTTGACGGCCAGCACCGATGCGGCCATCTTTACACCGGGCAGCTCCACCAGGTCCCCCACCTCAATGGGACGGCTGGGAGTATAGACAGGCTCCTGGGGCTGGTCGTGGATGTGCAGGGCGTCCTGGGCCTGGTTCAGGCTGTGCCGCACGGCGGCTTTGGCGTCGTTGAGCTCCTGGAAGCTGAGCTGCTTTTGCTGCTGGCGGCGCAGCTGGTCCAGCTGGGCGAAAATTTCGTCCGCCTGGGCCTGGGCCTGACGCACAATGCGCTTGGCCTCGGCCTCGCCCTTGGTGCGGGCGTTTTCCTTGGCCTTCTCCATCTGCTCCCGGAACGTCCGGGCCTTTCGGGCGTCCTCCTCCCGCTGACGCCACAGGCGGTCGGCCTCGGCCTGGGCCTTCTCCAGCCGCTGGCGCTTTTCCTCCAGCTGGGTCAGCACGTCCTCGAAGCGGACGGAGTCGCTGTCCATCTGGGCCTGGGCCGCCTGGATGACGGATTCGTCCAGCCCCAGCCGCCGGGAGATGGCAAAGGCATTGGATTTGCCGGGAATGCCGATCAGCAGCCGATAGGTGGGCCGCAGCGTTTGCACGTCGAACTCGCAGCTGGCATTTTCCACCCCGGCGGTGGTCATGGCGAAGGTTTTCAGCTCGGCATAGTGGGTGGTGGCGGCAATCAGAGCTCCCTGGCTGCGGGCACTTTCAATGATGGCAATGGCCAGGGCTGCGCCCTCCACCGGGTCCGTACCGGCGCCCAGCTCATCGAACAGCAGCAGGCTCTTGTCGTCCACCTCCCGCAGGATCTGCACAATGTTGGACATATGGGCGGAGAAGGTGGACAGGCTCTGCTCAATGCTTTGCTCGTCGCCCACATCCGCCAGCACCCGGTGGAATACACGCACGGCGCTGCCGCTGTCGGCAGGGATATGCAGGCCGCACTGGGCCATCAGACACAGAAGGCCGATGGTTTTCAGGGTAACGGTCTTGCCGCCGGTGTTGGGGCCGGTGATGACCAGGGTGTCGAACTGCTCACCCAGCTCCACGGTGATGGGCACTGCCTTGGCCTGGTCCAGCAGCGGGTGCCGGGCCCGGCGCAGGGCCACGCCGCCCCGGCGGCGGACCTCCGGACGGCTGGCGTTCAGCTGATAGCTCAGCTGCGCCCGGGCAAAGATCACGTCCAGGTGCACCAGAATGTCATAGTCCCACAGAATATTCTCCATGGACCCGGCGCAGGCGGCGGACAGCTGCCGCAGGATGCGGTCGATCTCCTTTTTCTCCCGGGCCTCCAGCTCCTTGAGCTCGTTGTTGGCCTGCACCACGCCCATGGGCTCCACAAACAGCGTGGCCCCGGAGGAGGAGACGTCGTGTACCAGGCCAGGCATGCTGCCCTTGCACTCGGCCTTTACCGGCACCACGAACCGCCCGTCCCGCTGGGTGATCAGGGCCTCCTGCAGGACCTTGGCATAGGACGGCGACGAGATGATGCGCTGCAGGATCTGCCGCCCCTTGGAGGCGGCCAGCCGCATTTTCCGCCGGATATCCGCCAGCTCGCTGCTGGCGGTGTCGGCAATGGTCTCCTCATCCAGAATGGCGGAGCGGATCTGCTCCTCTAAGTATTTATTGGTGTGCAGGGAGGTGAACAGGCGGTCCAGCACCGTCTCCTCCCCCTGGCGCTGGGCATCGTAGTCCGCCACCCGGCGGCTGGCGGTCAGCACCCCGGCGATGTCCAGCAGCTCCCGGGTGTTCAGCATACCGCCGTGATCGGCCCGGGTCAGGGCGGCGGACACATCCTTCACCCCGGAGAAGGACGGGCTGCCATGGAGCCCCAGCCGCTCCTTGGCGGCGTCGGTCTCGTCCAGAAGCCGCAGCACCTCCTCCGCATCGGTGGAGGGGCTCAGCTTCAGGCATCGGTCCTTGGCCGCCTGGCTGACAGCCTTGGCCGCCAGCTTTTCCAGCACCGCCGGAAGCTCCAGGGTGCGGATGGATTTTTCAAATAATTCACTCATATTTTGTTTCCTCTTGCGGAAGAATGGATTTGTAGTAGTCCAGGGTACGGAAGCTGCGCTCCAGCTGGGCGGTGACATAGGCGTCCGATGCGTGGTCCAGGGCCCGTAGTCCCGGCTGGGGCAGGGCGAAGCTGTACAGCCGCTTTGCGTCGCCGTACAGGATGTATCGCAGGGCCGCCAGCCCCGCCGCCGTCAGCGGCAGGGACAGCCCCCCCTTTTCCCGGCATTTGCCGCAGTGGACCACCCCGTGGACCACGTCCAGCATAGGGTTCTCCGGCTCCGGCGCGCCGCACAGGGCGCAGGCATCGGCCATGGGCTCGTACCCGGCCAGGGCCATGAGCCGGAGCTGGAACGCGGGCTTTACCAGCTGGGGCGGCTTGCGCAGGGCGCTGAGGGCGTACAGGGCGTTTAACAGCAGCGGCAGCACGTCGCCGCCGCAGCCGTCGGCCACTGCCTCCGTCAGCTCGGCAAAATACGCCGCCAGGCTCAGAGCCGTCAGGTCCTGCCGCAGGCCGGCGAACAGCTCGATGGTGTTTGCCGCGTCCAGCATGGTCCACTGGCCCCTTTCATACAGAGTCATCTCGGAATACGCCAGCAGCTGGCAGGCTGCGGCCACGCGGCTGCCCTTGCGCCGGGCGCCCCGGGCGATGACCGCCAGCTTTCCCCGGTCCGGGGTCAGCACGGTGAGAATCTTGTCCGCGTCCCGGGTATCGGTCTCCCGCAGCACCAGGCCGCAGGTCACAAATCGTTCCGGCTGCATCCCGCCGCCTCCTTATACAGCAAATACGCCTCCGGCGCGCCGGTGGCCCAGAACAGGTCCCATCGCCCCTCCATACGTCTCACCTCCACCTATAGTGTGCCGCGGTTTTGCTGCGTCATAAGTGGAAGGTTCTGGCCGGAGTTACTGCTCGTCGTACCCTCTGGCACGGATAAAGTTCACATTATCGCGCCAGTTTTCCTTGACCTTTACCCAGGTTTCCATGTACACCTTGGCGCCCATGAACTTCTCGATGTCCCGGCGGGCCAGGGAGCTGATGCGCTTGAGCATAGCGCCGTGCTTGCCGATGATGATGCCCTTGTGGCTGGCCTTTTCGCAGTAGATGGTCACGTCCAGGTCGACGATGCCGGTGTCCTCCCGCTCGGTGAAGCGGGTGATCTCCACCGCGGTGCCGTGGGGGATCTCCTTTTCCAGGCACAGCAGCATTTTCTCCCGGACGATCTCGGCGCACACCTGGGCGTCGGGCTGGTCGGTGGTCATGCCGTCGGGGAATAGCTGGGGGCCTGCCGTGGCATAGATCTGCAGCTGGGCCATCAGGTCGTCCAAACCGTCGCCGGTGCGGGCGGAGATGGGGATAATGGCGTCAAACCCGGGATACACGGCACTGTAGGCGGCAATAACCTCCAGCAGGTCGTCCTTTTTCTCCACGGTGTCGATCTTGTTGATGCACAGCACACAGGGCAGGCCCTCCTCGGTGATGCGCTGGAGCAGGATCTTCTCCGGCTCCCCCACATGGGCGATGGGCTCCACCAGCAGCAGCGCGGCCTCCACCTGCTGCAGGCTCTCCCGCACCACCTTCACCATGTAGTCCCCCAGCCGGGACCGGGGCTTGTGCAGGCCCGGGGTGTCCAGCAGCACAAACTGGGTGTCCTCCCGGTTCACCACGCCGTAGATCCGGTTGCGGGTGGTCTGGGGCTTGTCGGACACGATGGCGATCTTCTCCCCCACCAGGGCGTTGGTGAGGCTGGACTTGCCCACATTGGGCCGCCCGCAGATGGTGATCATAGCGGTTTTTGTGATGTTGTTCATAGGTGATCCTCAACTTTCTTTTGAGCAATTTTATTGTGTCAGGGTAAACTGATAAGTGACAGAGTTCTGCCACCGTTCCTCGTTTGCCAGGTCCTGTCCGATCACCTTGCCGCCCATGCGCTCATAGAAGCTGCGGGCGTTAAGATTCTCCGGGACACAGTGGCAGACAAAGGAGGCGGCATGGTGCGCTCTGCAATACGCTTTCACGAAATCGAACGCTTGCCGGCCGATCCCCTGTCTTTGGTATTCGGCGGAAATATACAGGGATTGCAGGGTGATTACATCGGCTTCGTTTATCGTCAGGTAGCCGATATCCTGCCGGTCCTTTCGGACCAAGTACACAGAATACGCCGGATGATGGACCCTCAGCAGCTCCATTTCCCTGTGCCAGTCCCAGTCAAAGTTATCTATCATGCTGTCGGGGTAGATGCCTCGGTATGTGGTGTCCCAGATTCTTTGCCGCAGGGCGATAATGGACGGCACATCATCTTCGGATGCCTCAATAAACAGCTTTTCCTCGGCCATGCTATCACATCTCCTTCCGGGATTTTTACTCAATTTCCACACTCCGGGGTCGGCACGCTCTCCGCTGCCCGATTGCGGACAGCAAACAGGAACACCGGGCGGAGCAGGCCCAGGGATAAAACGGTGAACACGGTCAGGACGTCCCCATATTTACCGGCGCGGCTTTTATAGATCCGGTGGGCGATCAGGGTGTCCAGGATAAAGACCGCCAACAGGGCCATCAGCAGGAGGATGAACCAAAGAGTATTCAGCTCCCGGCAGACGTAGAAATAGACGCAAAGGCAGACGGACAGAAGCGTCAGAAGGGCCGACACGGCGCCCATGACCCGCCGGTCTGCCAGCTTTCCCAGCAGATACTTGCTGTAAAAGGGAATCCAGGCAGGGAATGTATGTGCGTCGCCCGCTTTTTTGCGCATGCAGGCGATGGAAAAGCCCTCCAGCACATAGCTGGCCATGATATACGCCGCCGCGGCGGCAAACACGGCGATGAAGAACAGGAAAATCGCCGATAATATGCCCGAAACAATCAGAACGCCGAATCCGGCCATATGCGATACCTCCTATTTTACCCCAGCCGGTCGCCGTTTTCCACAGGCTTGTCCGGGGTAATGAGCACCACGCCGCCCTGGGAGTAGGTGCCCAGCACCAGCACCTGGGAGAAGAAGTCGGCGATCTGACGGGGCGGGAAATTCACCACTGCCAGCACCTGCTTGCCCACCAGGTCCTCCGGGGCATACTGCTGGGTGATCTGCGCGCTGGAGCGCTTCTGCCCCAGCTCCGGGCCCAGGTCCACCAGCAGCTGATAGGCGGGCCTGCGTGCCTTTTCAAAGGGCCGGGCCTCCACAATGGTGCCTACCCGGATATCCAGCTTCATGAAATCGTCAAACGTGGCCTGTTCCATATGAGCGCCTCCTGTTATCAATCGCTGTCCAGCTTCAGAACCGCCATGAAGGCCTCGGTGGGTACCTGCACCGTGCCCAGGTTCCGCATCTTCTTCTTGCCTTCCTTCTGCTTTTCCAGCAGCTTCTTCTTGCGGGTAATGTCGCCGCCGTAGCACTTGGCCAGTACATCCTTGCGCATGGCCTTCACTGTCTCCCGGGCGATGATCCGTCCGCCGATAGCCGCCTGGATGGGCACCTCAAACAGCTGGCGGGGAATGTTGTCCTTGAGCTTTTCACACAGGCGGCGGGCCCGGGGATAGGCCTTGTCCTTGTGGGCGATGAAGCTCAGGGCGTCCACGCCGTCGCCGTTGAGCAGCAGATCTACCTTCACCAGCTCGCTGGGACGGTAGCCGGAGAGCTCATAGTCCAGGGAGGCATAGCCCTTGGTGTTGGCCTTCAGCGTGTCGAAAAAGTCATAGATGATCTCGTTGAGGGGCATCTGATAGTGAAGCTCTACCAGATGGGTGTCCAGATACTGCATATCCTTGAACTCGCCCCGGCGGTCCTGGCACATGGGCATGATGTTGCCCACATACTCGTTGGGGCTGATAATGGACACCTTCACATACGGCTCCTCCGCGTGCTCGATAACCGTGGGGTCCGGATAGTTGTGGGGGTTGTCCACCTTCACCATGGTGCCGTCGGATTTGTATACATGATAGATGACGCTGGGCAGGGTGGTCACCAGGTCCAGATTGAACTCCCGCTCCAGCCGCTCCTGGATGATCTCCATGTGGAGCATGCCCAAAAAGCCGCACCGGAAGCCGAAGCCCAGGGCCACGGAGCTCTCCGGCTCGAAGGTCAGGGAGGCGTCATTGAGCTGGAGCTTTTCCAGGGCGTCCCGCAGGTCGGGATATTTGCTGCCGTCCTCGGTGTAAATGCCGCAGTAGACCATGGACTGGGCGGGCCGGTAGCCGGGCAGAGGCTGGGCGGCGGGGTTCTCCGCGTCGGTGATGGTGTCGCCCACCTGGGTGTCCTTCACGTTCTTGATGGAGGCGGTGAAATAGCCCACCTCGCCGGCCTGGAGGGCGTCCGTGGGCTCGTTGCCCAGGGGCTTCAGGTAGCCGCACTCCAGAATGGTATACTGGGCTCCGGTGGCCATCATGCGCACCGTCTGGCCCCGGCGGATGGTGCCCTGCTTGATGCGGAACAGCACCACCACGCCTACATAGGGGTCGTACTGGCTGTCGAAGATCAGCGCCTGAAGGGGGGCGTTGGGGTCGCCGTCGGGGGCGGGCACGTTGCGGACCACGTCCTCCAGCACCGCCTCCACGTTAAGTCCCAGCTTGGCGGAGATCTCCGGCGCGTCCATGGCGGGCAGGCCGATGATGTCCTCCACCTCCTGCTTGGCCTTCATGGGATCGGCGGCAGGCAGATCGATCTTGTTGAATACGGGCAGGATCTCCAGCTCATGCTCCATGGCCAGATAGGTGTTGGCCAGGGTCTGGGCCTCCACCCCCTGAGTGGCGTCCACCACCAGCACAGCGCCCTCGCAGGCGGCCAGGGACCGGGAGACCTCATAGTTGAAGTCCACATGGCCCGGGGTATCGATCAGGTTCAGAGCATAAATTTCGCCGTCCTGAGCCTTGTAAAAAAGATGGACGGCACGGGACTTGATGGTGATGCCCCGCTCCCGTTCCAGGTCCATATTGTCCAGGATCTGGTTTTCCATCTCCCGCTGAGGCACGGCGTCGCACAGCTCCAGCAGCCGGTCCGCCAGCGTGGACTTGCCGTGGTCGATGTGGGCAATAATGGAAAAGTTGCGGATATGGGATTGTTCAAACATTTGCGTTCCTCCTCAGGGGAATAACAAGTTATATTCCCACCTATTATAACGGATGTTCCGGCAAAATGCAATTCCTGTTGCCGCCGGGAAGAAAAAGTGTTACAATAAAGGCACCCCAATTTTTGAGAGGAAAGGACGAACGCCATGAAGCTGAGTTTTTTCGGCGCTGACCAGTGCGTCACCGGCAGCTGCCATTGTCTGGAGGTAGGCGGCAAGCGCATCCTCATCGACTGCGGATTGCAGCAGGGCCGGGACGAGGTGGACAACCGCACCCTGCCCTTTGCCCCGGGCAGCATCGACTATGTGCTCATCACCCACGCCCACATCGACCACTCCGGCCGGGTGCCCATGCTCATCAAAAACGGCTTCCAGGGCCGCATTCTCACCACCCGGCTCACGGCTCAGCTCATGAGCATCATGCTCCAGGATTCCGCCCACATCCAGGAAAGCGACGCCGAGTATAAAAACCGCAAGAACCGCCGGGCCGGGCGGCCGGAGGAGGAGCCCCTGTATACCGTGGCCGACGCCCAGCGGGTGCCGGAGTTTATCGACACCTGCGAATATGACCAGCCCATCCACCTGTGCGACGGGGTGGACGCCGTGTTCATCGACGCGGGCCATCTGCTGGGCTCTGCATCCATCCGCCTGACCCTTACCGAGGGAGGCCAGACGAAAACCATCGTGTTCTCCGGCGATATCGGCAACGTGGACCAGCCCATCATCCGGGACCCCCAGTTCTTCACCGGGGCGGACTATGTGGTCATGGAAAGCACCTACGGTGACCGCAACCACACCGAGGTGTGGAGCTATACCGGGGAGCTGGCCCAGATCATCGACGAGACCCTGGGCAAGGGTGGCAACGTGGTGATCCCCTCCTTTGCCGTGGGCCGCACCCAGGAGCTGCTGTATTTCATCCGGGAGATCAAGGATCAGGGCCTGGTGACCTCCGTGCCCGACTTCCCCGTGTATGTGGACAGTCCCCTGGCCAAAAGCGCCACCACCATCTTCTGCGGCGACCTGCGGGGCTATCTGGACCAGGACGCTCTGGAGCTGGTGAAGGACGGCACCCATATGTTCAACTTCCCGGGCCTGCATCTGACGGAGACCGTGGACGAGTCCAAATCTCTGAACGAGGACCATACCCCCAAGGTCATCATCTCCGCCTCCGGTATGTGCGACGCGGGCCGCATCCGCCACCATCTGAAGTATAACCTGTGGCGGGCGGACAGCGCCGTGGTGTTCGTGGGCTTCCAGTCCCCGGGCACCCTGGGCCGCACTCTGCTGGACGGGACTCCCTCCGTGAAGCTGTTCGGCGAGGACGTGGCGGTCCGGGCCAAGGTGGTGAATTTCCAGGGCCTCAGCTCCCACGCCGACCACGACCATCTGCTGGACTGGATCAGTCATTTCAAGGAGCCCAAGCCCCAGCACGTGTTCGTGGTCCACGGCGACCGGGAGGTGGCGCCGGTGTTTGCCCAGACGGTGAGCCAGCTGGGCTTCACGGCCCACGCCCCCCAGTATACCGAGGAGTATGACCTGCTGACCTGCACCCAGCTGGCGGCGGGCTATCTGCCCCAGCGCAAGACCCGTACCTTCGACGGCGCGCCCCGGGTCACCGCGGCGTATCAGAAGCTGGTGCAGCTGGGCGATTCCCTGGTGGGCCTTATCCGCCGCAGCAAGGGCCGGGACAACAAGACCCTGGCCGTCTTTGCTGAGGCGCTGCGTAAGATCCTGGACAAGTTCGAATTCTAAGCGGACGGGATGTGATATTCCATCGCTTGCAGGGGCGGGACCCGTGTGCCCCGCCCCTGTGCTTTACCGGAAAGGAGGGCGCTTATGCCCGCATTGGAGAAAAACCGCATTTACCGCGCCCATATCGACGGCTATTCCAGCGAGGGCCTGGGCATTGCCCGGATAGACGGCCAGGTGGTGTTCGTCCACGGGGCCATCCGGGGCGAGACCTGCGACGTTCTGGTGATGAAGGTGCTGAAAAACGCCGCCTTCGGCAAGATCGCCGCCCTGACGGAGCCGTCTCCCGCCCGGCGGCAGCCGGACTGTCCGTATTATGGCCGCTGCGGCGGCTGCGATTTCCGACATATGTCCTATGAGGAGGAGCTGTGGGCCAAGCGTGCCCGGGTCCAGGACGCCCTGACCCGCATCGGCGGCGCGGAGGTGACGGTGGAGGAAATTCTGGGTGCGGAGCAGCCCCTGCACTACCGCAACAAGAGCATCTATCCCATCTCCCCGGCAGGGGAGGTGGGCTTTTACCGGGCCCGCAGCCACCAGGTGGTGCATGTGGAGCACTGTCTCATCCAAAAGCCGGAGGCCGATGCCCTGGCTCAGGCGGTGCGGGACTATATCGCCCGGTTTCAGGTGGAGCCGTATAACGAGGCCACTGGCCGGGGCCTGCTGCGGCACCTGTACGTCCGCACCAGCTGCCGGGGGGAGTCCCTGGCGTGCCTGCTGGTCAACGGCTCCCGCCTGCCCCATGAGCAGGAGCTGGTGGATATGCTCCGGGCCGCCGCGCCCGGAGTCTGCGGCGTGGTGCTGGGGGAGAATACCCGCCGGGGCAACGCCATTTTAGGGGATCGGTACCGGACCCTCTGGGGCCGGGACTATCTGACGGATACCCTCTGCGGACTGGAGCTGCGGCTGTCGGTGCCGTCGTTTTACCAGGTGAACCACGACCAGGCCCAGCGTCTGTACGAAAAGGCCCTGGAGTACGCCGGACTCACCGGCCGGGAGCTGGCGGTGGACCTGTACTGCGGTGCGGGTACCATCACCCAGGTGCTGGCCCGCCGGGCCCGGCACGTCATCGGCGGCGAGATCGTGCCGGAGGCTATCCGGGACGCGGAGGACAGCGCCCGCCGCAACGGCGTGGAGAACGCGGAGTTCCTGTGCGGCGATGCCTCCCGGCTGGCGGCGGAGCTGCGGCAGCGGGGCCTGCGGCCCGACGTGATCTGCGTGGACCCGCCCCGGAAGGGCCTGGCGCCCGATGTGGTGGAGGCTGCCGCCTCTATGACACCCGGCCGCATTGTGTATGTATCCTGCGACCCGGCCACTCTGGCCCGGGATGTGGCCCGCTTCGCCCCCCTGGGCTACCGCCCCGTCCGGGCCTGCGCCGTGGACCTGTTCCCCGGAACGGCGAACGTGGAGACGGTATGCTTATTGTCCAAGCGTCCGGACTGAGGCAGAAGTACGGCATCATCGAGCGCGAGAACTACAATAAACCGAAATCCGAAGATGCCAGGCAGCCACAATGCCCGCCGGAGAAGGAAAAAGCGATCACGGAGGCATTACGTCACTTTGGGATGATTTGAGGCGGATGTCTTAATCATTAAAGGAACGGTGAGGGTATGAAGTACAAAATTGCGATCTGCGACGACTCCGGTGCGGACAGGCAATATGTTTTGAATATGGTGCGCGCCTGGGCTTCGTCCGCCGGTCACACGGTGCATATCGACGATTTTCCCTCCGCCGAGAGCTTCCTGTTCCGCTACGCAGAAGAAAGCGACTACGACATTCTCCTGCTGGATATCGAAATGGGCGCGATGGACGGCGTCACGATGGCAAAAGAGCTTCGCAAGAGCAACGACACGGTGCAGATCATTTTCATCACCGGCTACTCCGATTACATTTCAGAGGGCTACGAGGTGGCGGCGCTCCACTATCTGATGAAGCCCGTGAAGGAAGAAAAGCTCCGGTCGGTGCTGGACCGCGCCGTGGAAAAGATAACGAAAAACGAACGGGTCTTGCATTTCGAGGCCGGCGGAGAAATGGTGCGTGTGCCGATTTATCAGATTCGATATGCAGATGTGCTCGGCAACTATGTGACCGTTCACGCGCGAACGGATGTGACGGTGAAAATGACATTGGGCGAGCTTGAGAAGCAGCTCGACGAGTGCTTCTACCGCGTGGGGCGCTCTGCGCTCGTGAATCTGACGCAGATCAGCCGCGTCACCAAGACGGAGATCCGGCTCAGCGACGGAACCGCCATCCCGCTGCCGCGTGGCGCGTATGAGGGCGTCAACCGTGCCATTATCAACATGAGGTAAGGCGTATGGAATTGTTTGCAAAGAAAATCGAAAAGCAGCTCGCCTCCTATCAGCAGGAGCTGATCGAAACGCATTACCGGGAGGTAGACAATATGTACCGCCAGATCCGCGGCTGGCGGCATGACTACCGCAACCATATTCAGACCATGAAGGCTTACGCTGCCGCGGGAGATTGGGACGCCATCCGAAACTACCTCGACCTGCTGGACACCGATCTGCAAACCGTGGACACGGTCATCAAGACCGGCAATCCCATGACCGACGCCATCTTGAACTCCAAAATCTCCCTTGCAAAGGCAAAGGGCATCGAGGTAGTGGCGGATGCCCACATCCCCGTCCAGCTGAAGTCCTCGGAGATCGATCTCTGCTGCATCCTCGGCAATCTCTTCGACAACGCCATTGAGGCCAGCATGAAGCTGCCGGAGGACAAGCGCCTCATCCGGGTCTATATGGATATGAAAAACACCCAGCTCTACATCTCCTTCACCAATTTTACCGCCGGGAAGAAAATGCAGAAGGAGGGAGGGCTGTTCCGCAGCACCAAGGGCGAGGGGCATGGCTTTGGCCTTGTTCGCATCGACGCCATCGTGGAGCGGCTGGACGGATACATCAGCCGCAACAGCGAGGACGGTGCATTCACCACTGAAATACTGCTTCCGCAGGAGTGAGAGCTGCAATTCATCCCCCGGAAAAAGCGATTCGTCCCCGGAGTCAACCGGGGACGATTTTTTCTGCTATGCTATGCGCGTGAGGTGAAACGACATGAAACACAGAGAAAAACCGAAGTACAGCGTCCGGCAAAATGTCTGCTTTATGGTGCGGACCGCTTGGGAGAAGCGCAGGAGAGTGCTGCTCCTTTGCGTTGTGGTCGCGGCCATCAAAGTGGCGTTGGATTTGGCGCAGCTCTATGTCACACCGGAAATTCTTACGAGGGTGGAGCAGGGCGTTCCCGTGGGGGAGTTGCTGACAACTATCGGATTTTTCACAGCGGCACTTCTTCTCTTACAGGGGGCTGCGGCGTATTGCGATGCCATCCGGATGCCCGGTGAGGTCGATGTTCGCTGTGCCATCATCCGCATGATCTCCCGGAAAAGCGGCGAGACCTCCTACCCAAATGTCCACGACTCCAAAATTCTGAAGCTGGAGGAGCAGGCGCAGCGGGCCACCAGCGGCAACGACGATGCGGCGGAGCATATTTGGCGAACGCTGACGGAGCTGCTGGCAAATCTCGGCGGCTTTGCCGTATATCTGCTGCTGTTCTCCCGCTTGAGCCGCTTTTTGATCCTGCTGGTGGTGCTGACCGCCGCAGCAGACTTCTTCGTTTCCCACTACATCAGTGAGTGGGAGTACCGCCACCGGGATGAACGGGAACAGTATGACAAGGAACTGCACTATTTTCTGACGCAGCCTCGGCAGATACAGCTTGCCAAGGACATCCGCGTCTTTGGTTTAGTCCCTTGGCTGCGGGAATTGCGGGAAAAATCCATGAAGGCACTCTCCGCCTTCATCGCCCGCCGGGAAAGGACTTATCTCTGGGCTAATGTGGCTGACGTGGCGCTGACGCTTCTTCGCAACGGCATCGCGTATGCGTATCTGATTCGGCAAACTCTGGTACATGGCTGGCCTGCATCGACATTTTTGCTCTACTTTACCGCCGTCAGCGGCGCTGCATCGTGGGTGACCGGCATCCTGACCCAGTGCAGCCAACTGCATAAGGAGAGCATCGACCTGTCCAAAATACAGGAATATTTGAACATTCCGGAGCCGTTTCAGTTTGAGGGCGGAGCGCAGCCGCCCGCAGCCGACGGATATGAGCTGCGGCTGGAGAACGTGTCCTTCCACTATCCGGGCACGGAGAGGGATATTCTCAGACACATAGACCTGACCATCCATCCCGGCGAAAAGCTGGCGGTGGTGGGCTTGAACGGTGCGGGCAAGACCACCATGGTGATGCTGCTTTGCGGCTTCTACGACCCCACCGAGGGGCGCGTGCTGCTAAACGGGCAGGATATTCGTGAATTTGACCGCAGCGCGTATTACCGCCTGTTTTCCGCTGTATTTCAGGGGTTTTCCATTTTGGATACCACCATTGCGGAATGTGTTGCCCAGACCACCGAGCATATCGACAGAGTAAAAGTCGATCACTGCCTTGCACAGGCCGGCTTGACAGAGGCTATTGCCAAATTCCCCCAAGGGGTGGATACCCACTTTGGCCGGGAGGTGTATCTGGACGGCGTACAGCTCTCCGGCGGCCAGACCCAGCGGCTGATGCTGGCGAGAGCGCTTTATAAGGACGGGCCCATCCTCGTTCTGGACGAGCCTACGGCGGCGCTGGATCCCATTGCGGAAAACGATATTTACCAAAAGTACAGCGATATGACGGCGGGTAAGACCTCCGTGTTCATCTCCCACCGGCTGGCGTCCACCCGCTTCTGTGACCGCATCCTCTTTATAGCAGACGGCGGCATCGCCGAGGAGGGTACCCACAAGGAGTTACTGGCAAAGGGCGGTGCTTATGCGGAGCTATTTGCCGTGCAGAGCCGCTATTATCAGGAAGGAGGTGTGCAGGATGAAGAAGAAAGCTGAGGGCATGAGCCTGCGGGAGACCTTTGCCATCCACCGCCGGGCGGCACGAGATATGCGCCGGATCGCACCGGGCTGCTTTATGCCGTTTATCCTCTGTGCTGTTGTGGAGGCAGCATCGCCCTATGCGGTCATCTGGCTCTCCGCCCGGCTTGTCGATGAACTATCCACCCTTCGCAGACCGGAGATTCTGGCCAAATGGGTCCTTTGGATCGTAGCGGTCAGTGCTGCGGCAGAGCTGCTCAAGGCCGTGCTGGAGAGGTGGAAAAATGTCCGGAGCGAACTGCTTGACAGACAGAAAGAAGTTCTGTATACCGAGAAATTTCTGCGGATGGATTATGCCGACTGTGACAGGCAGGAAACACGTGATCTGTTCTCTCAGATCCGGCAGAATGCCGACTGGTCCGGTTGGGGCTTTGCCCATCTCAAGCTGTACTATACGCAGGCAGTCCAAGGCATCACCGGCATTTTAGGGGCTGCCGCCTTGACGGTGAGCCTGTTCACCCGGCAAGTCCCGACCTCGGCGGGAAAATTGACCGCTCTCAATCACCCGCTTTTCCTTGTGGGCATCCTTCTGCTGATTGCCGCCGTTACCTGCCTTGGTCCGGCGCTGGTCGGCAGAGCCTATTCTGCCTGGAACACGCTGGCAGAGCAGGTATGCTTCGGCAATCGCGTGTTCAGCCACTTCGTTTTCATGCAGCCGGGGGACAAGGAAAAAGACATGGATCGCAGAATGTACCGCCAGAGCGAACTGGCGGAGCATTATGTCCGCACAGTGAATATCTTCGGCGTCGGCTCTCCCGTGGCAAAGGCGTCCCAAACCACTGTGGGACTGAGCAAGGCGCTGGCCGCCTCTCTATCCGCTGTTCTCTCCGGCGTTGTGTATGTGTTCGTATGCTTGAAGGCGCTGGGCGGTGCCTTCGGCATCGGCAGCGTGACCCAGTATGTCAGCGCCGTGACCACATTTTCCGGCAACGCCGCCCTGCTACTGAGCACCGTCAGTCATATGCGGGCCAATGCTGAGTTCCTCAAGGCCATCTATACGTTTCTCGACATTCCCAATTCCATGTATCAGGGGAGCCTCACCACCGAAAAGAGGTCGGATCGTCAGTATGACGTGGAGTTTCGGGATGTATCCTTCCGTTATCCCGGCTCGGACATCTGGGCGCTGCGCCATGTGAATATGAGGTTCAAGGTCGGAAAAAGGCTTGCCATCGTGGGCGAAAACGGCAGCGGCAAGACCACCTTCATCAAGCTCCTGTGCCGCCTGTACGACCCGCAGGAGGGGCAGATTTTGCTCAACGGCATCGACATCCGCAAGTACCGCTATGACGATTATATGGGAATATTTTCCGTGGTATTTCAGGATTTCCAGCTCATCTGCCAGCCCTTGGGCAACAATGTGGCGGGCAGCATGGAATATGACCGTGACCGGGCAAGGAAAGCTCTGATCGATGCAGGCTTCGCAGACCGTCTTGCAGCGATGGAAAAGGGCCTGGACACCATGCTTTACAAAAATCTCTCCGAGGACGGTGTCGAGGTTTCCGGCGGCGAGGCGCAGAAGATCGCCATTGCCCGCGCGCTCTATAAGGACGCGCCCTTCATCATCCTCGACGAGCCAACGGCGGCGCTGGACCCCATCGCCGAGGCGGAGATCTACAGCAAGTTCGATGAGATCGCAGGCGATAAGACCGCCATCTATATCTCCCACCGCCTGTCCTCCTGCAAATTCTGTGACGAGATCGCCGTGTTCCACGAGGGCGCGGTCATTCAGCAGGGCAGTCACGCCGAATTGCTCGCCGATCGGGGCGGCAAATACTACGCGCTCTGGAACGCACAGGCGCAGTATTATACGGAGTGAAGCTGCTCTGTGCGTCAGAAAGAAACCGCTGTAATCCCCATCCCACGAAAGATGGAGATTACAGCGGTTTTGCATTGGCCATCAAAGACAACCCCCGGCTCTGCCGGGGGGAAAAATAGCCTATGGCGA
>OFMD01000672.1_pt1 | contig 25884 bp, 17 predicted proteins | sample 1541211 | NCBI WGS metagenome assembly OFMD01 (sample SAMN04209231, study PRJEB22552) | human gut metagenome | biome: gut; material: feces | host: Homo sapiens | place: USA: Oklahoma | reverse complement strand
CCATCTGGCGTTCCGCGTAATTTCTTGCGCAGACTGCCTGTGCCTTTAAGGCTTCTTTCTGATAGGATGCCGGCATTTCACTGGGAACAACTTTGCATAGATAACTTTCCACCGGAAGTTCATTAATAATTACTATTCCTTCTGATGTTGCATAAAGATCCAGTATTCCGGCATAAGAAGGATTTCCATATCCTCTCCTGATGCTGCTGACAACCATCTCTCCCCCATCTTTTGCTGTTACTCTGATTTTTCCATTCTGAAATCCGACATCTTCCTTTGTGATCGTTATTTTCTCATTTTCTGCAGTCTCTTCCCTGGTACCAGTTGTTTCTATTGTAAGACCTCCCGTTGCACTGACCTTTAATTCTTTATGTACAATCTGTTTATATCCATCGGTCATGAGCAATATCCTGATATTTTTCTGTGCTGCCTCCGTACTCTCTGATTTTTTCTGGTCTTTCTTTTTATCATTTTTCTTTTCAGATACAGATTTCAGTAATTCTTCCCATCTGCTCTGAATAGATATTTCAGAATGCGTTTGCTCTTTTCCCACAGCACTTTCTTCTATGCCTGCTTTCAAGCCTCCGATCACACACAATAACAGTAAAATCCATGCTATATAGATACTGTAATGCTTTTTATTCCGTCTCCGCAATTTTCTTTCCTTTCTTCCCGCCCTTTATACCCGAAAAAAGACAGCCGTAAAAACGACTGTCTTTTATCTTTTGTATATTCCCCAAAATGCCGGTTCCTGTATTCTGACTCCTAGCACCCAGCTAGGTGGGTATCCGCATCTGCTTTTCTGCCTTCCACTGCAAAATCGATGGCCTGACATATTACAGAGATGTAAGACTCCCGTTTAAAGTATTGTAGGTTCAAAACTACAGGAGTGTCGAACATTCCAGGTTTCCACTGCACTTATTATAACCCATTTACATGGATTTTACAACCCTATAACATTATCCGATTTTAATCAGATTCATTAGTGGATCTTATAACTGTGGTCCTGCTGAAACTAAAGCCTTACCAGCTTCATTTCCTTCATACTTAGCAAAGTTCTTGATGAATCTTTCAGCTAAGTCCTTAGCCTTAGCTTCCCATTCTGAAGCATCAGCGTAAGTATCTCTAGGATCAAGGATTCCTGTATCAACACCTGTAAGTTCTGTTGGAACTTCAAAGTTGAAGTATGGAATCTGCTTTGTTGGTGCATTTAAGATGTCACCGTTTAAGATAGCATCTATGATACCACGTGTATCCTTAATTGAGATACGCTTTCCTGTACCATTCCATCCTGTGTTAACTAAGTAAGCCTTAGCTCCATTCTTTTCCATTTTCTTAACAAGCTCTGCTGCATATTTTGTAGGATGCAGTTCCAGGAATGCCTGGCCGAAGCAAGCAGAGAATGTAGGTGTTGGCTCTGTGATTCCACGTTCTGTACCAGCAAGTTTTGCTGTAAATCCTGATAAGAAGTAGTACTGTGTCTGAGCTTCTGTAAGGATTGATACTGGTGGTAATACTCCAAATGCATCTGCTGATAAAAAGATAACGTTCTTAGCTGCTGGTGCAGATGAAATAGGTCTTACAATGTTTTTGATATGATTGATTGGGTAAGATACACGAGTATTTTCTGTTACACTCTTATCTGCAAAATCAATCTTTCCTTCAGCATCAAGTGTTACGTTCTCAAGAAGAGCGTCACGTCTGATTGCATTGTAGATATCTGGTTCTGATTCTTTATCTAAGTTGATAACCTTAGCGTAGCATCCACCTTCAAAGTTGAATACGCCGTTGTCATCCCAACCATGTTCATCATCACCGATAAGTAAACGCTTAGGATCTGTTGAAAGTGTTGTCTTACCTGTTCCTGAAAGACCGAAGAAGATTGCTGTGTTTTCACCGTTTAAGTCAGTGTTAGCTGAGCAGTGCATTGAAGCAATTCCCTTAAGTGGAAGGAAGTAGTTCATCATTGAGAACATACCCTTCTTCATTTCTCCGCCGTACCATGTATTAACGATAACCTGTTCACGGCTTGTGATGTTGAACACAACTGCTGTTTCTGAGTTAAGTCCTAATTCTTTATAGTTTTCAACCTTAGCCTTTGAAGCATTGTATACAACAAAGTCTGGTTCGAAGTCTTTAAGTTCTTCTTCTGTTGGCTTAATAAACATATTTGTTACAAAATGAGCCTGCCAAGCAACTTCAACGATGAAACGGATTGCCATACGTGTATCTTTGTTTGCTCCACAGAAAGCATCTACTACATAAAGTTTCTTATTTGAAAGTTCTTTAATAGCAAGATCCTTTACAGCAGCCCAAGCTTCCTTGCTTGCCTTGTGGTTATCATTCTTATATTCATCTGTTGTCCACCATACTGTGTCTTTTGAATTTTCGTCTTCAACGATAAATTTATCTTTTGGTGAACGACCTGTATAAATACCAGTCATAACGTTAACAGCACCAAGTTCGCTCTCCTGTCCTTTTTCGTAACCTTCAAGTTCTGGTTTTGTTTCTTCTTCAAATAATGTTTCATATGAAGGATTGTACACGATTTCTGTTGTACCTGTGATACCATACTTGCTTAAATTGATTTCTGCCATCTTATTTAAACCTCTTTTCTTTAAATATAGTAATATAATGAACACCTGCTTGCGCTGGCTCTTATATCAACCTTGTGGAACTAAAAAACAAAGTTCCTAATATGATATTATACATATTTTCGTTGTAAATTCAACTGAAATCGCCTTGTTTTTCCCTTATTAATAAAGTAAAGTGTTCAATTAATTAATGAAAGTGTTGGTTTTTAGACTAATTGAAGTCTAACTTTTGTGGTTCGCCTCACTCACAGCCTTTTTATTTTGTTCCTGTATATTTAAAGTTTCTATTTTTATCTTCTCATATAACATATACATCCCCTGCACTCCTGCCACAAAGGAAATCACATAGTACGGCATAATATACAGTGCCTTGCCTTCCCACAGAAAATGGAATATGAAACCTCCAAGTACTGCCACCTGTAGTAACATGTTCCAGATGGTAAGCTGTTTTCTTTTTGCTATAAGGTATGCAAGGTTTCCAAGCCAGATAAATATAAGATATAGTTTCATTATTACGAATATGATTTTGTTTACTTTTCCCTTTTCTATACTTTTAGCTACCTTTGACCATTCTGCGTGATTATCCATTGCCTGAAGCATCCAGAAAGTTTGGAATGTTGGTTCGCACCACTGTGTTGTGATTTTATTTTTTGCAAAATCCACAAACTCTAATGGTTTGCTTTTAAACTCACTTAGTCGTTCACTTATGTTTTCTCCCGCTATTTCTGATGCTTTTTCACTGTCACGACCTGCGTTTACAAAAGTTGTCAAATTATAAGCGTTGTACCAGCCATCAACACCGCAACCTAACTCTTTTGTACCCTTCTGCAATCCCATGGCTATAAAGCATTTCGCCGGAACACCTTTTGAAATAGTTACATTAGCCTTTTTTGCATAATACAGATTTACACATTTAGGCGCCATCAACGCTCCCATTAAGATTATTGAGAAAACTACATATTTTAATTTTTGTTCTTTTATTCCATAAAATAAAGTAACCAAAACTGCTGCAATTACAAAAATCAAACAATTGCTTTTGCTTATTGTTCCCATGCAGAAAGCCAGAAAACTTATTACAAAATTAAGGATTTTTCCATTTTCTTTTGCAAGGATAAGATTATAGAAGCCTACTAATGAGAAGAATAGTCCAAATATTGTTCCGTACACAAAGAAGCTATAGAAAATCAATGGGAAGCATCCAAAGACCATAACCCAATACAGATTGTGGATTCTAATATTATCTGTCATTTTGGTTAGAATCTTATATAGCATATTGAAAATTCCTGCCATTGCAAGAACATTAAAAAGCATTATTGCGATGTAATTATCTTTTCCGAATATGTAGTAAATAATTTGGATAATGCCGATTATTCCAAGCTGTTGCGGATATGCTACCAAATATCCTTCACCTGTAAGCTCGCTGTAATCTCCATCAAGAAAACTTGATGCAATTCTCTGAACAATACTTTGGTCACTTATAGGGTATGCCCTTGCCATAACTATGTATGCGATTCCAATTGCAATAACATATATTGTTGCAATATTGGCAAACTTCTTTGTATCCATTTTTAGTAATTTTGTATATCTGTCAATAATATACAGAATTGCAAAAATAGTTACCACATACAAAATTATCATAAGAATATTGTTAAGGCTATACTCTGCATATTCCTTGTAATCGTTAACTTTCATATCAATTTTTGTTGTTCCCAAAATATTAAAAATTGATAGAATTCCAAACATTGCCACAAGGATTCCCCATATTATTTTTTGAATTACATTTCCTGTTTTGTTAATTATTGCATTCATACTTTTCTCCGTTTCTTCTTTATTATTTAGATTACATTGTCTAAGGTCTTATCCCACATATGCCGTGCAATTATGTTTTAACTTGCTAATCTTATCTAATTATCAGCTGTTCCAAGGATTATACTTATCAATCTCTTGTTTAACATTATTGTTCTATTCCAAGGATTGATTATTACACCCTCAATTTCATCCACTGTTAATGCTGATTGAAAAAGCTTATCCATATCTGTTAAAAAAGTAGATTTTACACTGTCGCCACCTTTTAACTCTTCATCAAAACCTGTAAAAGCAACCCACCAGTTTTTTCCGTCTGATGTTTTTACTGCCTGAACGTTCATTTCATTGCTTAATGGTGAAGGTTCAACTGCAATAATAAGCTGTCCCTGTTCTTTCATTCTTCTTCTGATAACTGTAAGTGCGTGTGCCAACAGTTCAGGTGTAGACTGACTTTGAAGTGTGGCAATGGCTTCTTCGATTTTTTCATTGCCCTGCAGTCCCTTGTCCACTTTTGAATTATCTTTATTCATATTTACTCCATTCGTAATTTTTATTTTCAAAATGATTCCTGATTATTTTTGAAACCCTAGATTCCTAATTAGTTTTTGAATCATTTATTCCTAATTATTAATTAAAGATTTTCCAATTATCTTAGATAAGATTTTGACCTTAGCATTTCTATTGCTTTGGAGGTCTTCCTGTCTGTAGCTATTATACCCTTTTTCCCCGATTTTTGAAACTTAGTTTTGTCGGCACTGCTTTTAACATTTATGCCAAGCAACTGGTTGTTGAAAGTTGAGCTGTCCTTAAAGTCAAATATGCACAACTGATTTTTTGCTCTTGTAACTGCCACGTAATAAAGTCTTCGCTCTTCCTCGTAAGTTTTTATTTCCTCATCTGTTGCTTTCTTTCTGTTGGCAACCACCTTTTCAGGAAAAACTCCGTCCTTTACATCCATTATGTATACCGTATCGTACTCCAAACCTTTGCTTGAGTGAATTGTAGACAAAGTAAATTTGCAATCATAATTGTTCTTTTTATTCTTTATAATCATTGCTAGTTCATCAAGACGATTTAGAAAATCTTCCGGTGTTTTCTCATTTGCTGCCAAAGCCTGGAGAATACTTATCTTGCCATCTTTTATTTTTGCTCTTTCAAGATAAGCAGAATAGCCCATGAAATTAACAATTCTATAAACTGCTTTGTAGGCCGACTCTTCTAAAATGCTTTCTATATGAGTCTTCATTGCCTTTAGACTTTTCTCCGTGCCTTTTGGGATTCTTCCATATCTTAATGCACTGTCAATTACGGGAATGCCTTTTTCTTCACTTATACGGCAGGCTTCAATTGCTCCCATTTTGCTTAAATATGTTCCGATTTTAAAATATATCTGCATAAAGATTTCCGTATCCTTTGGATTTTCTGCAAATCTTATTATGTTTTTTATGTCTGTAACTATTTTGTGATTGAAAAACGTCAGGTCAGCGTTTTTGATTTTGTAATCAATGCCACTTCTCTCAAGCATATCCACAACTGGAATTATGCTTTCATTATCTCTGTACAAAACTGCAGTATCCACGTTGCAGTTTTCTGCCACCTTTGTTAAATAGCTATACTGAGACTTTCTTGTTTTTACTTCAATAAGTCGAATATCTTTTACCATATCCCTTGAAGCTTTCATATTTTTCTTGTGTCTTAATTTGTTTTTCTGAATAAATCTGTCTGCTGCACTTACAATTGCTCCGTCAGACCTAAAGTTTTCTTCCATTAGAAGAATTTTTCCTTCAGGATAAGTTGACTCAAAAGAAAGCAATGCTTCCGGGTAAGCCGCCCTAAATCCGTAAATACTCTGATCCTCATCCCCAACCATGAACAGCTTCTTATTTTTCATTGCAAGTATTTCAATAATTTTGTGCTGGATTTTTGATGTATCCTGTGCTTCGTCCACGCAAATATATTGGTACATATTTTGAAAATATTCCAAAACCTGTGGTGTGGTCTTTAGCATTGTGTAGGCATAAACCATTTGGTCGTCATAATCCATTAATGACTGTCTGCGAAGTTCCCCACAATATGCCTTGTAAATTTCAGCAAGTGGCAGGTTTTCCTTCTTGCCAAGGCTTTCAATTTCTTCATTTGAAAGCATCATATTTTTTATGTATGTAATCAGGGTAATAACTGTCTGCAAGTCATTTTCCGACGGATATTCGTTAAGTTCTTTCTGATAAATCAAAGACAATATTTTAGATTTAAAGCCTTCTTCCGTAATCAGGTCGAAAGCCTTTCTGCCGATGCAGTTTCCGTAATAGTTAATTATTTTTGAACAAATTCCGTTAATTGTTCTAAACTCAAGTCTTGCCGCCAGCTGTTCACCAAACATTGTTTCAAATCTCTGTCTCATGTAGTTAGTTGCCGCAACTGTATATGTAATAGTGAGAATTGATTCAGGCTCTATTCCAAGACAATAAATCATATAACCCAGTCTTGTAACAAGAACCGTTGTCTTTCCACTGCCCGGAACTGCTAAAAGCAGTGTAGGATTTTGAACCGACTGCACTGCTTTTAACTGTTGATTATTTAGTTTTATATTAAACTGTTCTTTAAATTGCTCTAGCGTCATCTTTTTCATAATCAATAAACATTAAGAAGAAAGCAAAGAATAAAATTACTGAGCAACAAAGAATTGCTCTTTCGTGGAACATATGTATAAAGAAGTTACCGATTACTGCCCCGGTTACGAAGCATACAATAATTCCATAATACAATGCTGCTTTCTTAAAATCTTCCTTATCTTTTTTGCGAATGAAATTACAAAGGTTCTGTGTACCACTTCTCAAATTTCCTATACACATAGTTGTGGCAATGCCGTTACCTCTGATTTTTCTAAAACTTTCAACCTGTATTCCGCAGGCAAAAGATGTAAGTGAGTTGGCTATAAGGTTCATGTCAAGTGGAATAAAAGCTACGCCCACAAGTATAATTCCCTCAAATAAAACAGCCACCTGTCTCCAATGTAAAAGGTCTCTTTCTTTGGCACGAACAAGCTCTGCTATGGCAATTCCTATTGCAAAAGCAAAAACCGGGAAGAAGTAATGAAGCGCTCCCCTAAGATTTCCCCCTGACAAATTTACACCAAACAGCAACATGTTTCCTGTCTGGGCATTGGCAAAAACCTGATCCCTCTGTATGTAAGAGTACGCATCCATAAATCCACCTGAAAGTGCAAGAAGTATTCCAAGTTTTATAGTCTCTGACATCTGCCTTGTCTGTTTCATAATAATCAACTCCTATAATCATTTCTAATATTATCGTATAATTATTTATATATTTTTTGCATTTCCAAATTTTTAGGATTCTTTTTTTGCATTAATATAATTCATAATAAGCTCTGCCGTCTTTTCAAAACCAATCTTACCTGTATCAAGGCAAAGCTGATATTCTTTTGCATCTCCCCACACTGTGTCAGTGCAGTATTTATGGAAAGATGTTCTTTTCTCGTCAACTTCTTTTATATACTTTTCCGCCTCTTTTTCTGAAATTCCGTCTCTTTCCATAATATGTTTTATTCTAAATTCTTTGTCCGCAAAAAGATATACTGATGTAACATCCTTGCTATCTTTGTATATTATATTAGCACATCTTCCAATAATTATGGCGTCTTTGTTTTCGGTAATAGCCTTAACAAGTTTTAATGACTTATCCATTGGCTTCGTATTTCCAAACCCCATTGCTATTCCATATAAAAGACTATTAATAGGTACTTCGTTAAAAAAATTACTGTGTTCTTCAGCCTGTCCTAGCTGCTTTGCTTCTTCAAGCAATTTCTTTTTGTCAAAAAGTTCCATGCCAAGTTTATTAGCCAATATTTTTGCAACTTCATGTCCGCCGCAACCACATTGTCTTGCAATTGTAATTATCATAATATGCCTCCTATCCGCACCTCTTCAATCCTCGGTGGGATTTTTGCTTAATAGAATTTCCAAATTAATTTCTTATTAAATAAAAATCTGTCCGCCATTATTATAACTCTTTATATAAAATTTGCAAAAACAGATGCTCCTACCATTGTGCAAATTCCTGCTATTACTATTGAAAGGCTGCTCATTGCCCCTTCAATCTCGCCCATTTCCATTGCTTTTGCAGTACCAATGGCATGGGAAGATGTTCCCAGAGCTATTCCCTTTGCCACAGGATTTGTTATTTTAAATATTTTGCAAACTGCCTCACCACATATGTTACCAAGAACTCCTGTAATGATTATTACCGCAACTGTAATTGTAACATATCCACCAAGTTCTTCTGAAATTCCCATTCCAATTGCTGTTGTAATGGACTTAGGCAACAATGTTACATATTCTTCATGACCGAAATTAAATATTAAAGCAAATACAAATATGAAAACCAAACTTGTAAGTACACCAGAAATTATGCCTGCAAATATTGCTACCACATTCTCTTTAAGTAATTTAATCTGCTGATACAAAGGTATTGCAAGACATACTGTTGCCGGTGTTAAAAGATAACTTAAATACTGTGCGCTTTTGTTGTAATTATCATAATCTACCCTAAACAAGAGCAGACAGCATATTACAAATATTATTGAAATTAAAAGTGGGTTAAAAATAGCTGACTTAAATTTTCTTTTTAATAATAAGCCTAACTCGTATCCCATTACACTTATTACTACACCTATTGTCGTAGAATTAATTATCATCTGATTCATGTTTTTTTCTCCTCTTTATCACATACTGGGTTACTTTTCCTGACACAGCCATTACAAGGACTGTTGACACAAAAGTAATAATTATAAGTGGAATAAGCATGGTTTTAAGCTGTTTCCAATAAACAACTATTCCTACTCCCGATGCAATAAACATTAAAGGCATTATTTCTATTAGAAAAGTTCCTGACTCTTTTACATCGTCTACTTTCACAATGCCTGTCACAAGCAAAACCATCATCAGACACAATCCATAAATACTTGACGGTATTGCCAACGGAATTAAATATTTTAAGATTTCACCTATACAGGTTACTAACATAATAATCCCAAATTGTCTCATATATTTCATAATTTTCACCCTTCTTTCCACAAAACGCGACAGTCTTAACCGTCGCGTCTTTAATAATACATACTTTTTTTAATTATGTACATAGTTTTGTGGTATTAATTTAGGGCTTTTTTTGCACTTTCTAGTATTATTGTTTCCTGACTCTTTCAATTCTAATTACATAAAAAGCCCAAAACAGTTTTCCTTAGAATATCCCATGTTAAAAACACTGACTTCTTTTGTTTATTTGGATTATTTATATGCTTTATCCTTGTTAATGTTGTTTAACACTTCTGTTGTCAAAAGCATTATTGCAGTAAATATTAAAATATATACCGGGAATAATCCTATGTTAATATACTGGGCAATAAGTCCGAATAATGGTGGCATAAATGTTGTTCCCACATAAGCAAATGCCATCTGTATTCCGATAACCGCCTGTGAATTATCCGCGCCAAAGTTAAATGGTGTTGAATGAATAATTGACGGATATATTGGTGCACAGCCAAGACCTATTGTTATAAGTCCTGCCAAAGCAATAGCTGCACCCGGTATTGGCATAAATAACATTACAATACCTGCCACAATTATTACAATTCCAAGTCTTATCATATTCTTGTCGCCTAACTTGTCTGCAATAAATCCGCACAGGAAACGTCCAAATGTAATTCCTATGTAGAAAAATGCTGCAAACTTGGCTGCTATGTTGCTGTCAATGCTTCTATTTAATACAAGGTAACTTGCACACCACAATGTTGTTGTCTGCTCAACTGCACTATAGCAGAAGAATGCAAATAAAATGTAGATTACCCCTTTAATATGTAATACTTCTGATAATGATTTAGCTTTTCTCTCCTGTGGCTCTTCCTGAGTTCTTTCGTTATTTCCATTGATTACATTGTTTTCGCTGTTTTCTACTTTTTTCCATAATGGCAATGTTATAAATAATGCTGCTGTAAGTGTAAACTGAAGTACTGAAATAACACTGTAACCACCACGCCAGCCTAAACCATGAGCCATACATGTTCCTATAATATATGGTCCTATTGATGCGCCAACTCCCCAGAAACAGTGAAGCCAGCTCATATGTTTTGAGGAATAATGTAGTGCAACATAATTATTTAATGCCGCATCTACAGCTCCTGCACCTAATCCATATGGTACTGCGAGCACACATAATATTATGAAACTATGTGATAGTGAAAATCCAAGCAATGCTACTGCTGTCATTAACACACTGATAGCTGTAACTTTTCCCGTTCCAAGCTTAATGTTTAATCTGTCTGAAAACAAACTTGATATAACCGTTCCCATTGATATAATCATTGTTATAATTCCTGCTGAAGACAATGATGCATTAAGTTCGATATGCATCTGTGGCCACGCTGAGCCCAACAGAGTATCAGGCAAACCTAAACTTATAAATGCTAAATAAATAATTACTAATAATGCTGAATACATTTTTTCCTCCTTCTTTTGCATTTTCCTGTAAGTTACTTTTTAGTTTTCAGATTATATTAATTTTCTTAAATTAAAATTTTTATTCCTGAATCTGTGTTTTGGACTCTATATTTCTTTGTAGTATTTCTACTACCTGTTTTATAATTTTTTCATCTGTTTGATATTTTTTATACTCACTAATTCCCGGAAGTCCCATAAAAACGTCTGGATTTCTATATTTCATTGTGCTCTCTATAATTGTTTTTCCCGACATATGGAAGCTTTTGGTTTTTGTTCTCTTAATCAGTTCTGCAATATTATTTTGACTTACACCTGCACCAACTAATATTTCTATTCTTCCTTCCGCCTGTTCAACCAAATTTCTAATGGTTTCAGCACCTACAATGCAGTTCTGTTTTCCTCCTGAAGTTAAAATCGTATCCACACCAAGTTTTATGGCTTCTTCCATTGTTTGAAAATAATCCTTACACATATCGAAAGCTCTATGAAGCGTAATTTTACACTGACCTGCCTCTTTAATAAGTTCTTTCATCTGCTTTTCATTTAATGTTCCATCAATATTTAAACTCCCAATTACAACTGCATCCGCACCTTCGTTTTTAAAGTTTTCCACCTGTCTGCACATAATTTCGTGTTCATATTCTGTGTAGCAAAAATCACCGTAACGAGGACGTATCATTACGTTAATTGGAATCTGAATATGGTTTCTAATAGTTTTAAACAATTCTAAATCCGGAGTTGTTCCTCCTATAACAAGATTTGAGCATAACTCAATTCTTGTTGCTCCTCCATTATATGCGGAAATTGCTGATTCTACTGAATCAACACAAACTTCTAATATGTATTTTGACATATGATTTCTCCTATAAATTTTAACTTCGATAATTGTATCACACTTATTTATTCCTTGTATATACAGCCAATCTATTTTTGTATATATTTTATCTTCTTTTTTATTGTTTTTTTATTTTTCATCTTAACGACTCATATGGTACAATAAATTCTAAGGTCGGGTTTTGTATATTTTCTATAAACACCCTCAAATTTATTCTACATAATTATAGAAGAATGGAGAGAAAATGAAAAAAAATATTATAGTAATTTTTCCCATAATACTGTCGGTTATAACCGTGGCAATATTTTTTAACCTTTCGGTTAAACCCATGGATACGACAACTAATGTTTTGGGTCAGAAAGAAACGATGAGTCAGAATGAAAATTCGAAGAAAAACACTATAGGAAACGCAGCTCAAAATAATAGCAATTCAAAATCAATTGGAAGCAACACAGGCAATTCATCCGATGAAAGCAAATCTTCAAGTTCAGGACAAACCACTACTAAAGATTCAAGTACTGTTGCAACAACCGTTCCTGCTAATACTATTAAGTTAAGTTTTGTTGGGGATTGTCTCTGTGCAACAGACGAAAATACTTCTTATGAGAATTGTTTTAATGACGTTGCAAAGGCTAAGAATCCTTCATATTTTTTAGAGAAAGTTAACTCTTATTTCTTAAATGATGACTTTACAATTGCTGACTGCGAAAATGTTTATTCAGACAGCAAGAAGTTGAAAGTTAGCGACAAGGGACAATATGCAGATCCTAATGTCCGTGCTTTTTGGTTTAAGTCACCTGCAAAAAATGCCAAAATCTTATCAGCCGGTGGCATTGATATGGTTTCTATTTCAAATAATCATATTAATGATTACGGCTTGGAGGGACACGAAGACACAAGAAAAGCTTTAGATGCTGCTAACGTTAAATGGGGCGAGGAAGGTAAGATTGTTTATTTTGAAAAGCATAATTTTAAAATTGCTGTAATTTGTGTATCTATGTATGGCGATTATGTTTTACCTACAATTCAGTCTGCCCTGAAAAAAGCTACGAAAAAAAGTGACTATCAAATTATTTATTTCCACGGTGGAACTGAAGGTCTTCACGAACCTGAAAACTGGAAGGTTAACGCCTGTCATACTTTAATTGATTCCGGTGCCGACCTGATAATCGGCGACCACCCACACGTGCTACAGCCATTAGAGAAATACAAAAATAAAACAATTATTTATTCAATGGGCAACTTTATTTTTGGTGGCAACCGTCATCCCGAAAACCGCACAATCATATACCAGCACACAATAACACTTGATTCAAATAATAAAATATCAGAGGAAACAGGCGACATAATTCCATGTTACGTTTACACCGGAGATACAAACAACTGGCAGCCTGCGCCAATAAAAGACAAGGCCACGAAAAAGAAAGTTCTAAACTTTATGAAAGGCAAGAGAAAAAGTCCGCTGTAGCATAGCTTAAATGACACAGAAAGTACCCCGATATTTCATAAATCTCTTTTTTCGGGGTACGTTTCACTTTTGCACGACTAATATAATGATTTTTTCTTGTTCAAAATTGCAAAACGTACCCCGATATATAAAAATGTGTTATTTTCATGGTTCTTCTTTAAAAACTGTTCCCCCTGCTTGTAATCTTACGAGGCATTGTTTACCTTTTCAGAAGTGTTGCTCACTTTCCAGAAGTATTGCTCACTTTTTCAAAAATAAATAAGGTCCGATATTTCTACCAGACCTTTTTATTTCAAATATTCAATTATACAAATTTAATTTTGAATCAACTACTCTACAATTCAATACTTTCAATCTTCAATATTTGTATCCTATCTACTTCTTATAATAAATGTGCTCTTAAATCTTCATCGCTCATTTCTGTTAAGTATGCAGGTGCAATATCTAATACTGTCTTGCATCCTTTCTGGCCTTCATCATAAAGACGTTTTGCAGCTCTTGCATAAGCGATTAATACGCTTGTTGTAAATTCAGGGTTTGAATCTAACTTTAAGCTGTATTCGATAATGTGATTATGTTCTTTGTTCATTCCTGTCTTTCCTGAACGAATTACAAAACCACCGTGAGCCATTCCGCTGTGGTTCTTTTCTAATTCTTCTTCAGTAATGAAATGAACTGTTGTATTGTAGTCTGAGAAATAGTTAGGCATTTCTTTGATTTCTTTCTCTACTGTTGCAGCATCTGCACCTTCTTCTAATACAACAAAACATTCTCTTTCATGTTTTTCTCTTGTTGTAAGTTCAGGATTTTCACCTGATCTAACTCTTTCCAAAGCACTTTCAACAGGGATTGTGTACTGCTTTGCATTCTTAACGCCTTTAATTCTACGAATTGCATCTGAATGTCCCTGGCTTACACCTTTGCCCCAGAATGTGTAATCTTTTCCATCTGGAAGAATTGCATTAGCATAAACTCTGTTAAGTGAGAACATTCCAGGATCCCAACCTACTGAAATAACTGCTACTTTTCCAGCTTCCTTAGCCGCCTTATCTACTGCTGCAAAATGTTCAGGAATTCTTGCGTGAGTATCAAAACTGTCAATTACGTTAAACATTGAAGCAAACTGTGGAGTCTGTACAGGAAGATCTGTAGCACTACCACCACATAAAATCATAACATCTATCTTGTCTTTCCAGTCTGCTGCTTCATCAATATGACATACCGGAACATTTTCTGTTAAAATAGTTACATTCTTAGGATCTCTTCTTGTAAATACAGCAACTAATTCCATATCATTAGCTTCTTTAACTGCGCATTCAACACCTTTTCCAAGGTTACCATAACCTAAAATACCAATTCTTGTTTTCATTTCAGTCTCTCCTCTAATATTTTTTACTTAATCTTCTCTCTGGTTTTCACCAACTAACATAGTTTTTTTAAATTTTTCACCAAAAAAAATTATAGTTTTTTTCACCCTATTTGGCAATACTTTAGCTGCATATTTATTCATTTATTATAACAAAAAAATTCCATCCTCTCCAACTATTAAGGCGCTGTATCGATATTGCTTCATCGACACAGCGCCCCGTTTAGGTAAACTTAAATAATTATCTAACTCTACTATTTCTCTAGCTTTACTGATTATCTAACTTAAATAATTCTCTAACTTTACTGTTTCTCTAACTTGCTATTTTTTAACTTTTATAGCCTTCTTTGCACTCCATTTTCCTTTGACTTTCTTTCCGTTACTGTTTACTTTGTATGCACAAACCTGAATGTAGTATTTCTTCTTTGCCAATTTTTTGATTACAAGTTTGTTTTTTGTAATTGTTATTATTTTGGCCTTTTTCATTTTCTTGTTTGTTGCATATCTAAGCTGATAGCCTTTTACGCCATTTACTTTTCTCCATTTTACTGTTAATGATTTCTTCTTATTGTTCTTTGCAGAAACACCTTTAACCTTTGCAGGTTTTGTTACTTTTGCGGATACCTTACCTCCAGCATTAGGATTGTCAGTTTTTGGATTTGATGGCTTATTTGTATTTTCAACAACAATCTGTTTTACAACCTGACCTTCATATAAGTCCTTGAAAGTTACAACTACTTCGTATGTTCCAACTTCCTTTACTTCATCTACTGCCTTGCCTGTTGCTTTGTTTCTGTAAGTTACTGTGTAGTATTCAGATGAAATCACCTTGTCATCTGTATCATTTACAGTTACTGTTGGAGTAATGCTGTTTCCTGTATATTCAAATTTTGTATTTGAAATATCAACACTCTTAATCTGTTTTATAGGCTGTTTTTCTGTCTGACCGCATTTACATCTTTTTTCTATGTAACCGTCTTTTTCAGTTGTTGCCTTTGTTACTGTTGATAATGCAACATAATCATGCTTATGCTCTTCTTCAAGTTCTTCGCCTGTTGAACTTTCTCCCAATTTAACAAGATTACTTACTTGAGCACCTATGTTTTCCTCATCAATTACACCTGTATTATATAACTTGCTAAATATTGAATTGCCTTCATCATATGCGCTGATTCCACCAATATCTTCCAAACCACTTATTTTACCATTGTTAACAAGCCCTGTTCCTTTTACAGAAGAAGTATAACTAAATATTCCGCCTACATAACCATTTGATGAAATATTTCCGTTATTTATACAGTTTGTAACAGTTATACCTTCCGCATAATCAATTATTCCTGCTGCTTCTGCGCCACCAAATACATTACCATTATTAATACAGTTGCTTACTTCAGCCTCATTACTATTTTTATTTTCTATACATTGTGCGATTCCGCCTGCACTATATCGTCCATTAATGGCACCGTTATTTTCGCAGTCTGATAATTTCAAATTTCCAGAACTGTTACCAATTATTCCTGCTACTGTATCTCCTTCAATTTCACCGTTATTAACACAATTATTTATAATTAATTCATCGGCATATGTTGATCCATTAGACCCATTATATATAATACATATTCCTGCTGTATAAGTATGATTACCCTTTGCTATACTTTCCACTTTGCCTTCATTTGTACATCCTGTTATTGATGTTGTACATGGTCTATTATCTGCATTAGTAACTCCTGCAACAATTCCTGCTGTATAACCATAAGTTGTAATGTCACCTCTGTTAATACAGTCTTTTATAATACAATTTTTAGCTTGAGCAATAATACCACCAACTACATATGCCTTCGTGGTAGCAATATTTCCATTATTTTCACATTTATCAAAAATACAATTCTCTGCCTCGCATACCAATCCTGCCACTATCTGCGTATCATTGTTGTATATAATGTCTGCATTATTTATACAATGTATAAATTCACTCGCATATGCTTTCCTTATCATAGCTGAACAATAACCGTCTATTTCAATCCTATTACCTGTAATACTACAGTTTGTAAATTTTGAATCAATAGTAGAATCTGCAAGGTAGACGCCCAAACCTCTGCCATCTTCTTTTTCTTTACATTCGATTTCAAGATCCTTTATTTCACTTACGTAAATATCATCAAATAACTTTGTTTGAGTTCCATTTGAATTAATTCCTGATATTTTATGACCATTGCCATCAAAAGTACTATTTTTCAGTGTTTTTCTTCCAATAACGTCATCTTCATCATCATAATTTTCCGGAAACTCTATATCATTTATAAGTTTTCCGCTGATTCCTGACTCTACATTTTTCAAATATGTAATTAATTGGTCAAATGTAGAAATTTCATAGTAACCGTCTTTCTCGCTTTTTACTACTTCCTCGTCAGCGCCACATTCCATACACTTGCCATCTTTAAATGAGTGCTCTAATTTCTCAATTGTTTTGCCTTCTTCAATAACTTTATGGCATATTGTGCAATATACATCTCCTGTGTAGCCTTCTTTTTCACATGTTGCTTCTACACTTTTATAATCATTTATCAAACATGAATCTATTTCTTCCGGATCCATATCATGATATGCCTTTATGACCTTATTTTCCGGCTGGTTTTCATTTTCCAAACCGCAATACTTACATTTACTGTCACCTAAATATCCGTCAGTTGTACATGTTGCCTTTACGCTATTAACTAAGACATACCTATGATCTGCATATCCATAGTCTTCATCTTCTAAAACTTTCTTATTTCCACAATTCACACATTTTAAATAACGTTTACCATATTCATTACATGTAGGTTCAATTGACTTATAATTAATGTAATTATGTTCACTGTCAGGTTCTATGTTTTCACCATGTTTTACAACTTTTCCACATAAATCACATATAACATCTCCTGTATAACCACCTTCTGAACATGTTTTAATTGCTTTATTTTCTACATGTGTTCTGTCATGTGGACAATCAATTGTTACAGTAAATTCTCCATAATCATTTTCTTGAGACACTATAACTAAGTAGTATTTCTTATCTTTTTGAACTTTATACTTAATTGCCGGAGCACCCGTTCCTCCACCATACTCATTTTCTGCCAAATAGTTTTTAAAGCTTATATAATCGCTATCTCCTGAATAATATTTTTCAAGTTCGTCCATAAGCATTTCATCGCTATAATTTGTTTCGTCAAACAAGTATCCGATGCTATTCCAATATCTTGTATTGTTACATTCAAAAATAATTTTTTCTGTTTCCGGTGCAGTATATTCTACTACCTGAATTGGTAATTTTTCTGTTATATATGAAGAATATTCTGTGCCTTTTTTAGCATTCTCTATTCTTCCACAATTAACACATACCTCATTTTCATATTTATGTTCGAGCTTTGGTATTACTTCATTTTCTTTTAATACTTTATCACATACTGAACATTTTTCTTCACCTGTTTTTCCTTCGATATAACAATTTGCTTCTCTGGCATCCACAACCGCAACTGTATGTTCACCCGGTTCCAAATTCTGTCCCTGTTCCACAAGTTTTCCACATGTATCACAAATAACATCACCTGTGTAACCACCCTCCGTACAGTCTGAAAGTGTTCTTCCTTCCCTGTGTGTTTTCTCATGAGCACATGTTATTGTTATGCTAAATTCACCTGTAGCTGTTGAATAAGGTCCTACAACAAAATAATATATCTTATCTTTCTCTAATTCTGCGGTTATTTCAGGTGCCGAGTTTGCGCCATCATCATCGTTAATCTTCCAATAACCTTTTAATCTAGAATTGCCTCCGGTATTATTCTCTTTTTTTGCGTTAAACTTTTCTATTCCGTCTATTATAACCTGGTCATTAAAGTTTTCTTCTTTAAATAAATAGCCATATGAATCCCAAACTGTAATATTTTCACAATGAAACTTGTACTTTCCATTTTCAGGTGCCTTAAACTGTATTACCTGGAACGGATATAAATTTGTTGTCTTTGATGTATATGTTGTATCTAAATGGGCATTATTAATTCTTCCACAGTTTTTACATACATTATCTTCATATTCATGTTCAAGCTTTGGAATAACTGTTCCCTCTGCTAATTTTATATTACAAAAACTACAATATGTATCGCCTGTATAACCCGTTACATAGCAGGTTGCATCTTTAACATCTAATACTGCTTCCTGATGTTCACCCGGTTCCAAAGTCTGTCCCTGTTCCACAACTTTTCCACATGTATCACAGACAGTATCTCCTGTATAACCTCCAACTGTACAATCCGATAAAGTTTTTCCTTCTATATGTGTTTTATCGTGAGTACATGTTATTGTTACGCTAAATTCTCCTGTATATGTATAAGCATAATAAGTACCTAAAACGAAATAATATGTCTTATCTTTCTCTAATTCTTCTGTTATTGCAGGTGCACCATTTTTACCCCCATCATCATTAACACCCCAAAAACTATTCAATCTTGAATTCTCTACATTCGAATTTTCTAATTTTGCATTAAACTTTTCTATTCCGCCTTTTATAACCTGGTCATTAAAGTTTTCTTCTTTAAATAAATAGCCATATGAATCCCAATTTTTAATATTTTCACAATAGAACTTGTACTTTCCATTTTCATGTGCCTTAAACTGTATTACCTGGAACGGATATGAATTTGTTGTCTTTGATGTATATGTTGTATCTAACTGGGCATTATTAATTCTTCCACAGTTTTTACATACATTATCTTCATATTTATGTTCTAATTTTGTAATGGCATCCCCGGCTTCTAATGTTTCTCCACAAACTATACAATATGTTTCACCTGTATAACCATCTAAATAACAGCTTGCTTCCCTAACCTTACGAAGCTCTTCTGACTCTGTATGTCCATTGACCGGAGTTGTTTTCCCATGTTCCAAAACCTTCTTACATGTAGGGCAAATCTTATCGCCTGTATAGCCCTCTTCTGTACATGTTGCCTCTTTTACTGTTTTTTCATCAATAACAGCCTCTGCATGTCCTCCCGGCTCTGTCTCTTTTCCGTCTGCTATCTTTTCATTACAAAATCCACAATAAGTATCTCCTGTGTAACCTCCCTGCTCACAGTCTGCAAAAGTTTTATTCTTTACAACATACTGTGATTCAGGATGAATACATTCATTGTATTCTATGACACCTGTATTTCTACTTGACACAGTACAGTCATTCCATTTTTCTGCACCTGGACTTCTTGTGCTATCGTAAATTTCCGCTACTTTTTCATTTTCACTGTTAGGTTCACCTTCGTTCCAATTAGTGTAATTTACTTCGCTTCCATCTGCCCACATCCATTCCTGAATATTTTCCTCATTTCTCATAAGTCCAATATAAGATGATGTAGTTGTTTTTCCTGTACTTGAAACCTTTGCAACTATCTCATTCTCTTCTGCTGAAGAAATACAGGCAAGGTAGCCGCCGCTTTCCTTAGCTTCTGCATTTACCTGCTCGTATGTTCCCACACTACTTAACTTATAAAAATGTCCTGTTGTGGTATCATATGCCATGTTATCCATATAAACCACACTCTCATTTGTATTCTCTTCTTCCGCTGCACTTACCGGCACTTCACGTACACCAATAGTTGTTACAACCATTGCCAATGCCAATGTTGTGCTTAGTAATTTTTTCCATTTTCTCCTCATATATTATCCTCCTTTTTTATCGTACCTTGTCTATTACAACATTATTATAAAAAAATAATATATAAGAAATCTATAAGCTGGCGTCCAACGGTTATTTTGTGGCGTCAAGTGGTTGTAATAAAACTCCTGAAACGATAAATTTGTTTTCGTCTGTTTTTATATTAACGTCTCCGTTGTATTTGTGAACAACATATTTTACCGACTCAATTCCAATACCGTTGCCGTTAGCCTTAGTTGTCAGAAATTGCTGATTTTTCTTTTTAATACTTCCATTAAAACCATTCTCAATATAGAAAACTATTGAATCTGAATTAGGCTTGTAGATTTTTAAATTAATATATCTTTTATTTTCCTGCACCTCATCACAGGCATCAATTGCATTCTCCAAAAGGTTTCCAAACAATACTGTTAAATCTGCCTCCTTAACATTGGTTTCTTCCGGCAACTCAATATTTAACTTTAACTTTATTTTGTGAGCTTCCGCCTGCTGAACATAATATACAATCAGTGCATTTAAAGTAAAATTGGTGCAATAAACCAAAGGCTTCTTTAATGACACGTGTTCCAAATATGTTTCTATGTACTCTGTAATTTTCTTACACTCATTGTTTTCTGCCATTGTGTGAACAGCCTTCATATGATGCTTCAAATCGTGACGCGCTCTCCTTGTAGATTCCATTTGCTTCTTCATATTTTCAAAACAAAGATTTTCAATTTCAAGCTGTTTCTTTTCTTCTTCCAAATTAAGATTATATTGAAATTCAGCCATAGAATTAACAATAACCGTATAAACAACCACAGCTCCAAGATTAATAAAAAACGTAAAAATCATATTAACCGGGTCCATTGCTAACTCAATTGATGATTTTGTATTAAAATAAAGCCCATGATACCAGAACAGATAAAAAGTTGCCGGAATTATCCACAAAAATCTCCAAATCTTTTTTCCCGTATCTATATGAGCCATCCCTTTTATATACTTTTTAAAATATAAAAATAAAAGTGGAATAAAAATAAGCTGCACTATCATTGTGCATAAAGAAAAAGACCATTTGTTGTTTTCAACTGCAAGCTGTGGAAAAATATGACCTTCCACACACTTTGCACACATTACAACAAAGTTGGCAAAATTAGATACTATTAATAAAACAAATACAAGTTTTCCTACATTCTCTTTTATTGCAAGAAAATAAAATCCACCGTAGCATACTGTGCTTAGCAGTGAAAATAAAGCTTTCTGTTCCTGTGAACACATTGTTGCATATATTCCAAGAGCACTTTGAATTACCGTAAGAATAACAATGCATCCGCTCAACTTAATTTTGGACATTCTAAACTTGTCCTCGAAAGGATACAACGCCAGTCCTAAATATGGCAAAAGACTAACCATTGAATACAATATAATTTCAAACATTCTAAAAGAGGTCATTTACGTTTCCTCCTTTTCCATTAATTTTTTCATAAGAAAATCTGTATATTGCTTCTTCACTTCACCATACTTTCTTCTGCTAATTGGAACAAATTCACCATCTTTCATTCTAAATCTGTCCTCTTCGATTCCGTCAACCTGTTCCAAATTAACTATAACGCCTTTGAAACTTGATATAAGTTGAGGATATGATCCGATTATTTTTTCAAAATTCTTCTGAGTGCATCTTATCTGCACCTTCTCGCCATCATTCATAAAAACAGTTACGTAATGTCCTGAAAAACTGGTATAGACAATAGAATTAACAGAAACCTTTCTGCCGTTGGGGAATTCCAAAATCTTAACTTCTTTGTTTTTTCTAAAAAATCTGTCAATAATCTTATTCATCCGCTGGCCGTCAAAAGGCTTAATCAAATAATCCTCTGCTCTTACCTCATAACTTTCACTGGCAAACTCATTACTTGTTGTAATAAATACAATTTTCACCTGTTCATCAGTCTTTCTAATTGCTTTTGCCGTCTCCACACCTGTTAAATCTTCCATATAAATATCCATAAAAATAATGTGGAAAAAATCTGAAGGATTCTCTCTTAGATAATTAAGCAGCTCTTCCCCACTGCTAAACTCCTGTATTTCAAGGTTCTCTATGTTTCTCTCTTCAAAGATTATTTCTAATCCGTTCTTTAAAAAATCTCTATCCAAACTACTGTCGTCTACAATGGCAATCTTCATAACTTCTCCTATGCGATTAAGTCCTGATTATATGTGCTGTCGTTATATATAATCACTTCCGTACTATTACTTTGTAATTAATTATAACTATTCTACCACATTTTTAAAGTTAAAATTGTACAATTATATATTGACATTTACAACTGCATTTGTCCTATCCCATCACTTCAACTTTATCCCCCTGACTTCTCAACCACATATCGATTCCCTTGCCAAATACTTCTGCTTTCACAATGTAGTAGCCTTTTCTTTCTTCTAATATCTGCGCTGTTGGAAGTCGGTCAAGTATTGCATCAATATCGTCGCCTGTATACTTGAATTTTACGTTTCTAAGTTTGCCACCGTACATAAACTGAATTCGTTTTCTAAACTCTCCCTCTTCGAATCTGTTTCTGTATGGTATAAAGAATTTCTCATCTAATATTTTAAGCTCTCTTATTCGATCAATTCTGTATATTGTTGGGAACGAATCATTTAAAACTTCAAAATCTTTTTTGATTTCTTCATCACTGATGAATGCCGTTACATAAAAATAGTATTCCGAAAACATTATTGCCACCGGCTTTAATTTTCTTTCTACTATTTCTTTTGTTCCTGCTTTTTCATATTTAATATGGATGTATCGTGATTTTCTGATTGCCTGTCCAATATCCCACATTGTGTCCAAAAAGCTAACCTTATGCCTTGGTTCAATATAATGAAATCTTTCATTTTTTATTAAATCAAGAATTTCTTTCTGATTATTTTTAGTAACACAATTTTCAATCAGCTTATTCAGAATTTCTATCATATCTGTTTTTAGAAGTGCTCTGCTATCAAGTAATATCTTGCAGATTGCCAACATTTGACCATTAGTCAATTCCGTCGGATTCTGTTGTTCCAGACGAAATCCTTTCTTCTCTCTATCATAAATAACATTATTTATAATTCCTGTTCGCCCTACTTCTGATTCCATAAAACTTCTTATATCATCAATGTCTCTCTGAATACTTCTCTCATTTACTCCATAATTATTAGCTTCCTCGACCTTGTTTACAATTTCACCACTGACTAATTTTTTGTATATACCAAGAACTCGTTGTATCTTATCAGTGCTTTCAAGTTGCATATTCATTCCTCCATTTTTTTGTTTATAAAAATTATACAAATTCGCATAGACACATATTGTCACTCTAGGCATATACAACAAATTTTATTCATAAATCTCATTGATTTTTTTCAAATATTAACCTAATTCTTAAATATGTGTTTTATTTTTGAGCTCTGATATAATTTTACCACTATGGAATGGTCGTTTTTTTCACAAACTGACCCCTTGTTTTTCCACAAAAAAACAGCCGCACCACTGAAGAATTGCTTCACTGAATCGGCTGTCTTTTATTTTAGTATTTTATTTTTCTATCTTTCTTTATTCATCCAAAATTTCAGATATCTTATCTATGTTATACAGAGGAATGTTTGTCATCCAATCCTGCTGCCTGAAATCTGACATGGATGTTCTCTCCGCATATTTTGGCTTATACTTATCACAGAAAGCCTTTAGGCACTTAGCTTTCAAATTTTCCCATATCTTCGGTTTGTCCCGTTTTTTTAGTAGCGTACCCCAAATTTTGCCATTTCTTGTTTTTTGTGGTACGTTTTCAACTTATGTAAACTTGTTATGTCACATATTCTTGCCTTAAGCTTGCTATTATCACATATTGACTTATTCTTATATTGTTATGTAAACTAATATGTTACTTATACTAGCTATGTTGCAAAAAATGTACCCCAAAAATTCAATATTTCTGAATTTTTGGGGTATTTCTCAATATACCAAATATTTTCTTGATTTTATGTAAACCAGTTTTTTTTAAATTCCAAGTTTATGGCATTATGTAAACTGGTAACACTTCTAATTCCAGGTTTATGGCATTATGTAAACTGATAACACTTCTAATTCCAGGTTTATGGCATTATGTAAACTGGTAACTTTTGTCTCAACAAGGAGTTGTATTGAGATTTTTTATCAACCAATACCACCAAGTATAGCTCCTGCAACTAAGGCAATAAAAGCAAGTGGTACTAAAACATACTTTCCAAGTGGCACAAACCATGGACCGATATTCTTATCTCTTCCCTGATTAACCGCATTAACCGCAAAGTCTTTTCCTGCAACCCAGAAGAACATAATCGCCGCAAGCATTGCTCCCAGTGGACAAATATAAATTGAAACTGCATCCATCCAGCCTGAAACAATTCCCTGGATAACTAATGCTACAATGCAACCTACAACGGCAATACTTCCAACTGCCACAGGTCTTTTGAACCCAAATCTTTCTTCCAATGTTGCCACAGGTGCCTCGTATAAATTAACAAGTGAACTCATTCCTGCGAACAATACGCATATATAGAAAACAATTCCAACAATCTTGCCACCCGGCATACCGTTAAATACGTTAACAAGGTAGATAAACATTAATCCCGGTCCACCTGATGAAAGCTCTGCTCCACCAACTGCCATTCCCGGAATAATTACAAATGATGCAAGAAGGGCTGCCAATGTGTCAAAAATAGCCACATTTCTTGCTGAACTTACCACATCTTCTGTTTCACTTAAATATGAACCGTAAATAACTGTTCCATTGCCTGCAATTGATAATGAGAAAAATGCCTGTCCAAAAGCATAAATCCAAAGTCTTGGATTCAGCAATCCCTTAGGATTAATTGTAAAAATATACTTGTATCCTTCGCTTGCTCCCGGAAGTGTAAAAATATAAATTCCAAGTCCAAGAAACAACGCAAACAATAAAGGCATCATAAACTTATTGGCTCTTTCAATACCTCCGGCAATACCAAATGCCATAATCACTGCTGTAACAATCACCGCAATTACAAGCCAAGTATTGTTTCCGAAAGCTGAAGCCGTAGTTCCAAACATACCGCCTATGACATCCATATTCTTTCCCATTCCTGAAAGCTGACCTGATATTGCAAGAAATGAATATTTAAAAATCCATCCTACAACAACTGTGTAGCCAATAGCCAATGCAAGAGAACCAATTACAGGCAGTAAGCCCACAATCTCTCCTGACTTCTTCTTGCCTGTGTGCACCTCAGTACACTTTCCAAAAGCCTTAATAGGACCGCCCTTAGCCGCACGTCCCAAAGCCATCTCTTCAATAAGTCCAGTTGAACCTATCAAAATTACAAACAAAACATAGGGAATCAAAAAAGTCATTCCTCCCCAGTCTGATACCATATATGGGAATCTCCAAATATTCCCCATACCTACGGCAGAACCAATACAGGCGATAACAAACCCAGTTCCGCTCTTAAAACCGTCCCTCGTTTTTTCCATTAAATAAATATCCTTTCTACTCGCTATATGAAACCTATTGTATCATATTTGCAATGTAAAGTCTTACATTATTTTAGAAATGTATTTCGAAATATTCTTTTAAATTTTTAAATATAC
>OFMD01000668.1_pt1 | contig 25953 bp, 42 predicted proteins | sample 1541211 | NCBI WGS metagenome assembly OFMD01 (sample SAMN04209231, study PRJEB22552) | human gut metagenome | biome: gut; material: feces | host: Homo sapiens | place: USA: Oklahoma | reverse complement strand
TAGGTAGTCCTACAACGTTATTGTAATCACCGTGAATTCCTTTAACGTGTATGGCGAAAGAGCCTTGGATGCCGTAACTTCCGGCTTTATCATAGCGGTCACCTGTTTCAATATAGGAATTGATTTCACTGTCAGTCATCGGGTAAAATTCAACGTCAGTGCAATCGTGGAAGGAGTGAACTTTTTTCTCTTTAGTTTCAAAATCATAGAGAATAATGCTGACTCCAGTGTATACCTGATGGGTGTTATTTTGAAGCAGATTTAACATATCAAATGCCTGGTCATGATCTTTGGGTTTGCCCATTATCTGGTTGTCTTTTGCAACGATTGTATCAGCACCGATAATCATAAGTGAAACTCCCTCGTATGCGTCAAGAGACAGGTTAACAACTTTCATAATACTGTTAAATACGTTTGTTGCTTTTTGAAGAGATAGGTCTTTAACAACAAGTGCCGGTTCAGCTTCAGAAGTTTGTTCATCCATATTTGAAGCTATAATTTCAAATTCATATCCCGCCTGTTTAAGTAACTCGCTTCGTCTCGGTGAGTTTGAAGCAAGAATAAGCTTAGTTTTTTCAAAATCAATCATTTTAAATCTCCAAATTCTTATAAAATATATAGTGTAATTATAATAGTAATTATACAATAACACATAAATATAAAAAATATTATAATTAATACAAAAATTATAATCCATAACATATGAAAATAATAAAAATAATTAGTCAAATTCAAGGAATAAACAAATTACTATGCAGATTGGAAAATATGTAATTAATTTTTTACCGCAAATTAACATTCTGACACATATTTAAGGTTTAATAATAGAATAAATTTAATTAAATATATTTAAAATTTGTAAATTGTTATTCACAGCTTAAATATGTAAGATATATGATGGAAAATTCATTGGGAATAGGCGCTGTGTGTCTGATTCTTGTAACTATATTTGATATTCCGATTAAGTAGTTGCGGTGTTTATAAGATATGTATAATTTTTTTCCATTTTCTTCATGCAAAGTTTTAGAATTAAATGCGAAAAGAGTTAATTAAACTCTATTTCGCATTTTCTTTTTTATATTGAGAAATATTAGAAAAATGCGGTAGAGCGTAAAAACTCTATCGCATTTTTTATTTTGCCAAAATAGGAGAGGAGGCGCAGGCGGTGAGAAAACAGTACAAAAAATTGACATACGCAGATAGAAAGCGGATCGAACAAATGATAAAGGAAAATGCGACACCAAAACAGTTAGCGCAAGAAACTAACGTACATATTGCTACGATTTACAGAGAGTTAGAAAGAGGCGGCACACCATACAACGCAGATACGGCGCAACGCGCATTGTTTAGATAGTAAGTAAAGGTTTAAGAATTGCAAAATCGGAGGAAAACTAAAACTTGGTGGCAATGCCACCAATGAGCGCCATTAGCACAACGGTTAGTGCGCGCGCCTTATAAGCGCGTGACGCGGTTTCGACTACCGCATGGCGTACTTTATAGAGCGGCGATCTATAAAAGACATTCGGCAGGCTAATAGCCGGTGTTTGGATAGCATTAAAAAATAGCAGCGGGCGCACCTGCTAGAAAGTGCGTGGACGGTTAACAAGTTTTAGCAATTTTTAATGTGAAAATTGCAAGGTGCTATTACGAAACGCCGAGAAAGTGGGGATTTTATGAAAATAAGAGATCCTACAAGAAAGGAGAAGAAATAACAGTAAGAGAGCATATAGGAATTATAGACAATCCGGTAGTGTTGGCAATAGAGGAAAAGGACGGCACAGAATTATACAAAGGATATAAGGGTTGTTTTGAATTTAAGGACAATACAAAGATCCTAGAAAGAGAGGTAGAAAGATTTCATTTGAGAGTTGAGGGCAAACGCAGGACAGACGAAAAGGACAAGCACGTAATTACGGAATTGAATTGTGGAACATTCAATTACGCAGACCTGCACATAGCGCTTGTATATGTATATATTTTGGCATGAAAAAAGCGGCAACCGGGAAGTTGCCGCCGTATCGCAAAACTTGGTATAAAAGGAATTTTGCAACACCAATAATCTAAAAATTATTATACCAAGTTTCGCCCAAAAAGTCAAGGAAAACGGCGCGAAACAAGCGCTTTTAACACTTGTTCAAACTATTAACTTTAGGACAGAAACGAGGTATAAAAATATGCCGTATTACAGAACAGAGATAACGGCAGGTAGAACGATAGAGGTAATCAAAAGTTATTCCAAGAGGATAGGCGACCACAGACCAAGAGGAGGGAAAGAAAAACCAACCGCAGAGGAAATGGAGAAAGTGAACCGAAAAAACGCAGAGACTAAATTAAGACGTCTGATAAATGCTAATTTCGCCTATGGAGATTACCACTTAGTTTTAACCTACAAAAAAGAATTAAGACCGGATCCGGCAGAGGCAAGGGAAAGGGTTACAAAATTCTTAAGAACACTACGCCGAGAATACAAGAAACGAGGCGAGGAGTTAAAGTACATAATCACGACAGAGTACAAGAATAAAGCAATACACCACCATTTAATACTTAATGGGATAGAGGCAAACGTAAATAAGATTGTTCGGGATTGTTGGAAATGGGGCAGCCCACATTTTACACCGTTGGACGATACCGGGCAGTACAAAGAGTTGGCGGCGTATTTTATCAAAGAGACGGCAAAGACCTACAAGGAAAATGACGGCGGGGCAAAGCAACGTTACAGTTGCAGCCGGAATTTGATAAAGCCGGTAACAAAAGTAATGATTATCAAGAAAGCGGATAAGTGGTTGGACGATCCAAAACCTAAAAAGGGCTATTACATAGACAAAGACACCGTATATAACGGCGTAAACCCATTTAACGGTAGACCGATCCAATATTACACAATGGTTAAATTACCGGATCCGGGCGGCGGGTGTGGATAAAGTGTTAATAACACCTGCGCCGTCTAATAAATACTAGACGAAAGGAGAGTGCATAACGTGAAAGTAACAATAGATATTGCATTGGATCACAAAGGCAACCCGAGAGGATCCGGGAACGCAACGGCGATAGTTATTTTTATTGATCGGCAAGGCAAACGATACGAGAGAAAAGCAACGGCAACAGTTGAAAACGACACAAAGAATGCGTTAGCGCTTAAGATTACAACCGCAGCACTTAAGATCTTGATTAAGCCATGCGACGTAGAAATACACTTAGACAACGATTACATAAAGAATTGCATTAAAAACGGTTGGCTGGAAGAATGGCAGCAGCGGGAATGGAAAAAAGCCACCGGAAAGCCACCGGCAAACGTAGAGTTATGGAAAATGCTTTATTTGTCGCTAAAGATCCATAACGTGACATTTGATTAAAGATTGGAGGATAAGAAATTGATTAAGAGAGGACAGATTTATTTTATCAAGTCAAACAGAAAAGAGCAGGGATCGGAAATGTGGGGAGATCGCCCGGCGGTAATCGTATCATGTAACGAATTGGCAGAGACAAGCCCAACCGTGCAGTTGTGCTATATGACGACAAGACCAAAGAAAGACCTACCAACACATTTTATTACCGAGGGGGGGCTAAAGCCGTCTACGGTAATATGCGAGCAGGTATCGACGGTAAGCATAGACCGAGTGGGCGAATTGATCGGAGAATGCAACACAGAGGAGATACAGTTATTAGATCAATGCCTGCATAAGTCGTTAGGGCTTAAAGAGCAACAAAACGTAAGCGTAGACGTAGAGAAATTAAAGCGAGAAAGAGATTTATACAAGGATTTGTACGAGAGATTAAGTAATGAGATCTTGGGAAAGTGAGGAAGATATGCCAAATTTGACAAAGGGAACCGGGTGGAAGAATGTACCGACGACGGTAAAAATATATTCGGTAAGAGACAACAGAGACGAAAGAAGAAAAATGCCGATTGCAGTATTTGAAACATACGAAATTGCGCGCGGCTATGTTGAGGCAATCGTAGAAGAATGCGAAGAAAAAGGGATAAGTTATGATTACGATATTGAAGAAACAACGATTAGCACGGCAATAGTCAATATGTTAGCGAGAGCAATAAAAATAAATTATCCGCATATACGATTAGTAAACGAGATTTTAGGAGAGTGAGGCAAAATGGAAACAATAAAGATCCTAGAATTGTTCGGAGGGATTGGATCACCGCGGTGCGCGCTTAGAAATATAGGGGTGCCGGTAAAAGCAATAGACTATGTAGAGATAGACGAAAAAGCGGTGCGATCGTACAATGCAATGTTTGAGGAAGAATTGAAATATAAAACACAAAGCGTTGTAGGGTACAATCTCAAGCCGGACATTTTAATACATGGTAGCCCATGCCAAGATATGAGTATCGCAGGACACCAAGGGAAAGCAACCGCGGCAGCAGGAAGAATAAATAGAGGAAAAGGAGCAGACAAGGAAAGCGGAACGCGATCAAGTTTAATGTGGGAAACGGTACATATTATCGAAAACATGGGAGAGTGGAGACCTAAACACGTTATATGGGAAAATGTGAAAAATGTATTAAATGGGTATAACAGAAAAAACTTTGAACAATACATTTCAGAAATGAAAAAACTTGGATATACAAGCAGTTATCAAGTTTTAGACGCAAGAGATTTCGGATTACCGCAGGCAAGAGAGAGGGTTTTTACAATTTCGGTATTAAATGGGGATCTGTTCGACTTTTCAGATCTGATAAAAACACCAATGAGAAACATTAAAGATTTTTTAGAAGATAACAACAAAGTACCGGATCAATACCTAGTAACCCAACCGAGCGTTTACAATGCGATAGGAAATACCGGAATTAGGAGGGCAACGGTAATACGCGACTACGTATATACGATAACAACAAGACAAGACAGAACACCGGCGCAGGTAATAGATCTACATAACGGACAATACCGCTATCTAACGGAAAGGGAATGTTGGAGGCTGCAAGGTTATACGGACAGAGATTATGAGGCGGCGGCAGCAGTACAAAAAAGAATAGGACGTTATACAATGGCGCTTTATAAGCAGGCAGGGAACAGTATAGCGGTGCCGATATTTGAAAGCATTTTTAGAAAAATAATACTAGGAGAAACGGAGGAAGTTGCAAATGGAGCCATGCGAAGTACCGGGGTGCAAATTACCCGGACAGAGACACCACATAGTATTTAGATCGCAAGGCGGTTTAGATATACCAATGAATTTTAAGTATTTATGCCCGGAACACCACACCGGAAAAGAAAGTCCGCACGGCAGCAGGGCGGTAGATCTTAAATACAAAAAAGAGGAGCAAGACAAGTTGTTTAAGATTTTTACAGAGGACACGTACACAATAAAGCAAATTGCAGATCTGATAGGCTACGACAAGAGGAGATTAGAAAAGCGATTTGCGAAAGTAAGAAGTAAAGCCGGATCCTACGAAAGAGAGGATATTATAAGAGCGCTAATGGGAGGGAGGCTATATTGAGTTTATCAGAATTGGTAGCAGCCATGCAGGAAGAATTTATACGAAACCGTCAGATCGAGCGGGAGACGTTACAACAGATCGCAGGGATAACGACGGTAGAATTTGCAGAGCAGGCAGCAGCAATATTAGATCCTGCAAAGCACGCGTACAGTTTCGAGGGGTATTTAATTATACTGCAAAATCTACGTGAGGTTTTAGCAGCGGGAGTACCGGAGGAATACGCATTAGACGCAGTACAAACGGCATGGAGCGTAGAAATGATATTGAATATTTGGAAAGGAGCGACAGAATGAACGATTGCAAATTTAGCGGACGCCCAACAAAGGATCCGGAGATCAGATACACGGAGGGCGCGCAGCCAACGGCGATAGCGAGATACACACTTGCAGTAGACAGAAGATACAAGAAAGAGGGCGGGCAGCAGGCGGATTTCTTAAGTATTGTTGCATTTGGAAAGACCGCAGAGTTTGTGGAGAGATACATAAGAAAAGGCATAAAGATTATTGTAGAGTGCCACGCACAAAGCGGATCATACACGAACAAAGACGGAAACAAGGTATATTACACAGAATTTGTAGCAGACGCACACGAATTTTGCGAAAGTAAGGGCAGCAGCACAACGCAACAGACGCCGCCGGTAGACGAAAACGGTTTTATGCAGATACCGGAGGGCATGGACGAGGAATTACCATTTAACTAAAAATAAGACGGCGAAAGGGGCAGCGTCATTTCGGTATTAAGTTACTATGTTGGCGGACACCTGATAGGGATAGGGGCGGGCGAATAAAGGAGGAAAAAGAAATGCGTGCAATATCAATAATCAACTTAAAAGGCGGAGTGGCAAAGACCACAACAACAGTAAATATGGCATATTTGTTAGCAAAAAGAGGCTATAAGGTGCTTTTGGTGGATAACGACAAGCAGGGAAACGCAAGCAAGGCGTTTGGACTTTATGATCCGGAGGATCACGACAACATAGCGCGAGTGATGCTAGAGGGAACGCCACTTATTGACCTTGCAGCAAGTACAAAGTACGACAACTTGGATATAGTACCGGCAAACATGGACTTGTTAGAGGCTAACTTAAGAGTGATTGCGGACGTATCACGACCACAACAGACGAGGATTAAGAAAGCAATTGGCAAAATGAGTATCGAAATAGAGTTGCAGGGAGGAAAAAGCACCAACGCGGCAAAAGAATATGATTTTATCATTTTTGACAATGCGCCCGACGTAAACATGAGCATTATTAACGCATTGGCAGTATCGGACGACGTTATAGTACCGGTAGAGATTGACCAATACAGTTTTGACGGATTAGACATACTGCTAGGGCAGGTGGCAGCAGTAAAGGAAGATTTTAACCCGCAGTTAAACTTTATGGGGTGCTTGGTAACGAAATACAAGAACCGCGAGGACGTGCAGGCGCAAGGCGTAGAGGTATTACAATCCCGCTGCAAGGTGTTTAATACAAAGATCAGAAATACAGAAAATAAGCCGAAAGAAAGCACGTTTGCAAAGATCCCATTAGTAGAATATTCGGTGCGCTGCGGAGCGTCGCAGGATTATAAGAAATTTGTAACAGAATATTTGGAAATGATCGGGGAGGCGCAGGCGTGATAATTAAATTCAAGGCAAAATGCCCCTATGAAATAGGCGACAAGATGCGATTTGAAAAAGGCGGACAAGTTCGGGAAATGAAAATAACGGACATTATAGCCGAAAGGAGCGTAGCGACCGGTAGAAACAACATTGTATTAGAGTTGGACGGTTGGTACAAGTTAGACACAAAGTTGCATGAGATAAAAACAACGTGACGTCTAGTAAATACTAGACGGTGCCACTACGAGGCACATTATAGGAGGCGAGCAAATGGCATTTGATATTAAGGACTTTCTTAACACGGAAAGCAAAAAGGAAATGACGGACGATTTCACGCTTAAGAAGATCCCGGCAGATAAGTTACACCCAAGCGATAAGAATTTTTACAATATGGATCCGGAAGAGATCGAAACACTCAAAGAAACAATAGAGTTGGTAGGAGTGCAGGAGAATTTAGTAGTTAGAAAGATCCAAACCGGCAAATACGCGGGAGAATACGAGATCATAGCAGGGCATAAGCGTCATAGAGCAGTAACGGAATTATTGGCAGAGGGAAAGGAAGTACCAAACCTGCTGCCGTGCAATGTGAAAGAAACAGACGACGTAAAAAACGAATTGATCTTAATATTTACCAATTCGACGCAGCGGAAAAGATCGGATTACTGCAAAATGCAGGAGATCCAACGAGTGCGCGAGTTATTAGAGGAATACGCCAAACACAACGAGGTAAAAGGAAGAAAGCGCGACATTATCGCAGGATTGCTTAATACATCAAAGACGACAATAGGAAAGCTAGACAATATCCGCCGAAACATCATACCGGAGTTTATGGAGGAATACAAAGCGGGTAAGATCTTAACCCTTGCAGCAAACGAGATAGCCGGGGCAACGCCGGAGCAGCAACAACAAATGTTAACACAATACGAAGAAAACGGAGCGATCATAGCGAAAGAGGCGGCACAGATTAAAGAGCCGGAGCCGCAGTTACCGGGGCAATATGATATTTCGGATTATCCGGAGGCTATGCCGGATCACATGAAAACAGAAGAACCGGAAAAGAAAACGGAAACAGAGCAGGAAGAACCGGAAACAGAGGTAACAATTAAGCGGCAGCAGGACACAACAGACAGAAAGAGCCTTATTATATCCGGTCAGATCAACCCAAACAAAGAATATAACGGAATGAATATAAATTATTACATAGACGCTATTACAAATTCCGACCTATTCGACAATGACTTTTGGAGCGGTTGGGTAGATCCAAGCAAGGCTAAACCGGATTTGATAAGAGATTATCAAGGAATAATGACGGCATATACGGCAAGAACCGGGGAGCCGTGCCAAGTAGAGATCACAGACAAAGTAACCATTAAGAGAACAGAGGCGGCAGCAGTTGGCGAGATCTGCTTTAAGGAATTTGCAGAAATCGTAGACGCGCTTATATTGACAAAGGTTATAGAGGTTCAAACAGAGGAGATAGACGTACCATATTGGATTAAGGAGACTGCGCGAGAGATCGCAGCGGCGGCAATATGGGCGACAGAGGAGGACTTAAGCGCATTGCAGGATATAGCCTTAAGAATGAAAGAGAGGGCGAATAAATGATAGGAATTAACACAAAGGCGTATTGCTATGTGTGCAGTCCGTACAGAGGAAACATATTTAAGCGGATCCGAAACAGAAGATACGCGAGAGAGATTACAGAAAGGGCAATTAACGCGGGGTACACACCAATAACCCCGCACCTATATTTAACGCAGGTGCTTAACGACAAGATCCCGGAGGAAAGAAAACAAGGATTAGAGATCGGGCAGCAGTTGTTGAATATATGCGAGGTAGTATTTGTGGGAGAGAGATACGGAGTAAGCGAGGGAATGGCGGCAGAGTTGGAGTTAGCCAAGAAATGCAATAAGAATATATGGAGGTTTGACAATGACAGATAAGATCATTAACGCGGTGGCACTTGTAGCGATCATGGCAATAGCGGTAGGAATTTTACTTGCTATATGGTTTGGCGTAATCGGGCTTAAGATTGCAGCGAGCGGACTTGTAATATTTGTAGCAGATTGGATTTTATGTTGGTGGATCAGAGAGGAGCGCAGGAATGATTAAGTGCGAACACGAAAAAGACGGAAAATGCGAGTTGGGAATTAAAACAATATGTGCTTTTTGTGATTATCTGATACCAATAGGCGGGATCGAGAAAGAAAAACGCGAAGTAAAGCAAATGGGATTAACAGAGGGGGCGGAACATTGCTAAAACCAAAGGTAGACGTAAAAGAATTTGAAAAATACGGCTTTAAGCGTTGCAAGGGAACACAAAAAGAAAGTAATTGCTATTACTTATGCGTTTCTAGGGGCTGCAAAATGTTGTTTGTAAGCCCGGTAATATTCGACGTGAACGAATGGAAAGACGACGACACGCGAATACATAAAAACGCTAATTGCAGGTACAAGGACAGAAGAACATATTTAGATATTATCTACGATCTGATAAAAGCGGATATGCTAGAGAGTGTATTACCATAGGAGGGCGACACATGGCAAGGAATTTAATTAACAGAGAGCAGTACAAGAACATTAAGAAAATGGATCACGTACAAATGAGCGAATTTTATACGAGGGTATGGCAGGACGGATTTAACGACGGAATTAAGGCGGCGAAGAAAAGCAAGGCGGCAGCAGTTAAGCCGGGAGATATAGAAAAGGCATTGCAGGGATTAAAAGGTATTGGAGAGGTTAAGTTAAAAGCGATCATGCAACGCATATACAATCTTTATGAGGAGGCGTAATATTTGCAAAAAGAGATAACAAAAACATTTGCCGGAGAAGTGTATATAGACGGTAAAAAAGTAGGGAGATTAGAGGGCGTGGCGTGTGAGGAAAGATACGAAAGAGAAAGATACGTGAAATGCTTAAATTGCAACGAGAAAGAACGGTGCAATAGAGTTATGAAGATAAAAGGATATAAGGAGATTTGAAATGAATATAACGGCAGCAGCAATAACAACAATTATATGCGTGACGATAGCATACATAAGCACGCATGGAGAGGGAGGCAGCGGGAATAATGAATAGACCGGAAACAACAAAAATGCTATCAGAACACCTAGAGCGACATATAAAGGCGTATGATGCGCGCGTATATTGGGCGAGAGAAGTAACATTTGACTATGGAACAACGCACGCGGGACGCGTTGATTACATGAGATACAAGCCAAAGAACAATACAATATCCGGAATTGAAAAAGGAGACTTCTATTGCTACGAAATAAAATCATCAGTAGAAGATTTTAGATCGAAAAACGGACATAATTTTATAGGAGATTTCAATTACTACGTAATGCCAAGAGAAGTTTTTGACGAAGTGCAAAAAGAAATACCGCACTACGTGGGCGTATATATACCGTGCGGATTAGAGCTAGAGACGGCAAAGACGGCGAAAAGGAGAGATAGAGACAGAGCAGCAGGGGAAATGTTACTAATGATGTTTAGATCGGCTGCGCGAGATAGGAGGCGAGAAAATGAGAAAAAGTAAAATAATCTGCATTGACATTGAGACGACCGGTTTAGATCGGAACAACGACGAGATCTTGCAGGTATCAATTATTAACGGCAGAGGCAAAACACTTTATAACTCATACATAAAACCGGATTATACGACAGAATGGAAAGAGGCGGAGGCAATCAATAAAATATCTTGGGATTGCGTAAAATTTGCGCCGGGGATCCTAACGGAGAAACGGAGGATCGACAAGATATTAAGAAAAGCCGGACTTATCATTGGATATAATCACAAAGGCTTTGATCTGCCGTTTTTGGCAGCAAAAGGAATAGACACGGCAGTAAAAGCAAAGATCTATGACGTTATGTTGGAATTTGCCTATATCGCAGGAGAATATAACGAAAAGCACAATAGTTACAAGTGGAAACCATTAACATACTGCGCCAAGTATTACGGATATACCGATTATAAGGCGCATGACGCATTGGAGGACGTCAGAGCGACGCTACATTGCTATTACGCAATGAAAAAAGACCGCAGAGGGCAAAAGATAATAGCACAGAGGAAACAAAAAGAGCGGGAGCGATTAAAGAAAAGCATTAAGGAGGCGAACAGATCAGCAGAGCAGGCAATACACGATATAGAGTGCGAAAGAAGTAAAGCAAGAGCAGACTATAACGTGCAATCCGGAGCAGAAATTGTTAAAGAGGCAAGAGAGAAAGCAGGGCTATTATGAAAAAGAGACAGAAAAAGAAAGCACTTAAAAGAAAACTGCGGAGATTGCCGGAATTGCTAGACGAAATGGGGAAAGAGTATAAAAGGGCAGCAGGACAGATAGACGAAAGAGAAATAGAACGCTATCTAGCGGAAACCAAGGATCTTGCAGAAAAACTAGCAATAACACACAAGGCAGCAAAAGAAATGGAGGGAAGAAAATGCACATAGCAATAGCGATACTGATTGTTGCGACAATAGACGCAGTAATACAAGTTGTGACATACAGAAAATATGTAAAGGACTTAGAAGAAAGAGAGAAAACAGTAGCAAGGATCGAAAGATTATACGCAGGTGCGCTTGTGATGATTAAACAACAGACAAAAGAGGCGGAACACCTGCTAAAAGGTCAGAAATTGCGATATTTTGCAATGAATAGACAAGTGTTAGAAATACAAGATACATTGGAGGAGGTAAAACACATTGCAGGCGATATTAAGCGTAGAAGTAAAAAATCCGGACGGTAGCAGGGAAAATAAACGCCTGCTATTCGACACGGAAAAGGCAACGGAGGTATGCGACGTAATTAACGCGTTTGGATATGCGGTACAAACAATATTCTTAAGCCCGGGAGGTTGGCTATTTTTAAGAAACAATAACCTAGAGGAATTGACAATAGCCGACCAAAGGCAGACGCGAGATTACATAGGCAAGAATTACCCGGATAGATACGAAGAGATATTCGGAGAAGTAGAGGAGGCATAGCGTGTTTAGAACAAAAGTCGCAAGAGGGCATTTTTTCACAAGAGAGAAACTATTAAAATCAATAGAAAGGTTAAAGGCAATGAGGGATTATTGCGACGGAAAAGCAACAGATCCCAAAGAGACCCCAAAGGTTAAACAAAATAGCAGAGAGCAGGCGGAAATATACACAACGGCAATAGAGGCAATGGAAACGATATTGTACGATTTGTAAGGAGGCATAAAATGAGTGTAACAAAGGAAACAAAGGAAACGATATTAACGACAATAGATGAAGTGTTTAAGAAAATGAATAGTATTTCATGGATCGACAGACAAAAAGCCATGAAAGACGAGGCGTTTAAGAACACGGAAAAGATCTTATATTGCTATCGAACACTTAAGGAACACGTAGCAGACGAGCAGGAATATTTAGATATGGCTTTTCACGGAAAAAGCAAGTCGATAACATCATACGTTAAGAATGGATCGACACCGAAAGACGACGACATGATCTTAGCGGATCGCCAAGCGTCATACGAGAGATCCAAGAGCGACATAGAGAGGATAGAAAAAGCACTTAATAAGATTAAGAACCGAAAAGGCTATGAGGCTATCGAGATCCGCTACCTGCAAAGGAAAAAGCAGACAGACGGAAAGAGAGTAAACGAGGAAGTCTACACATGGGAGGAAATCACGGATATTTTAGCGAATACAGACGGTTACCCGGACAACCTTAACGAAAAGACAGTAAGGAATTATAAGAATACACTTATTAGAGAAATGGCAGTATTGTTATTTGGATCCGACGCGATATAGGAGGTTGGAGGAATGAACAAAGTAACTAATAAAGCAGGCAAAAGAAAGGAGTAATAGCAAAGCCCGGTAAACCGGGTTGACCGCCTAAAGGTGAAGAAAGGCGAGAATAAAAGCCCCGCTAATTTGCGTTGGCATAAAAAGCCGGCATTGGGAGCCGTGCGGGGCTATCCATGTTACGAGTTTTGTAACGTGGTGCTATGGAAAAACTCAAAGATTGGCAATTAAAACAACGTCAATCGTTGCCGCTAGAGGCAAAAATACAGTTAACAAGACAAAGAATTATTGATTTTTACGAATATTTCGACGGAGAGGTTTATATATCATTTTCCGGAGGAAAAGACAGTACAGTATTATTGGATATAGCAAGAAAGATATACCCGGACATAGCGGCGGTGTTTTGCGACACATGGCTAGAATATCCGGAAGTGAGAGAACACGTAAAAAAATATAAAAACGTCGTGATCCTAAAGCCGGAAATAAGCATGAGAGAAATTATTAAAAAGTACGGTTGGAACTTTCCGAGCAAAGATGTAGCGGAGTGCATATATTACGCACGGCGCGGCAGCAGTTGGGCTATAAATAAATTGAAAGGAAAAAACAAAGACGGATCAGAAAGCGAGTTCAAACAAAGGTATAAAAAATGGGAATATCTTTTAGAGGCACCATTTATGATAAGCGCTAAGTGCTGCAAAGTAATGAAAGAGGATCCTATATTGAAATATGAAAAACGAACCGGGCAAAAACCGATAATGGCACTAATGGCAGAAGAAAGCGACAGAAGAAAGCAGGCGTATTTAAGAACTGGCTGCAATGCTTTTGAGATAGATAGACCAAATAGTAAGCCAATGGGGTTTTGGACGGAGCAGGACGTATTACAATATTGCCGGATCAATAACATATCATTGCCGAGCGTTTACGGACAGATTACAGAAAAAGAAGAACCCGGACAGATAAAAGGGCAAATGTGTTTAATGACGTCCGAGAGACAGTTAACAACAACAGGAGAGCAAAGAACCGGTTGCATGTTTTGTCCGGTAGGCTGCCACTTGGAGAAAGTAAACAAATACGAGAGGTTAAAAGAAATACACCCGCAAATATACGATTATGTAATGAAATCGTATAACGACGGCGGGCTAGGATTAGGAGGCGCGCTAGATTGGTTAAAGATAAAGCATTAGAAAGAGAAGATAACGGAAGAATAAGCGAAACAAATATTAACGGCTGCAATACCGGAAGTTATAGCAGAATGGCTAAGAGGTGTAGGGAATGCCACAACAAAGAATATTGCAGCAATAAAAGGTTAGAGGCGGAGGCATATATAATAGGCGTTGACATAGCAGCAGGGGAAGATTTCACGCATACGCAAGTTATGAGAGGAGTAACGGCGCAAGAGGCAGCAGAGGCGATTGGCGAGGCAATGAGAAAGATATACTGCGGCAGCAGGACTTGACAACGCGCCCGATTTAACGCCCTAGACATTTCCGTTTAACTACGTTAAAATGGTTACAATGAAATATTAAGAAAATGCAAATGCGCCGAGGTATATTAGTATATCCCGGCGCATTTTGTGTTAGGAGGTTTTGACAATGCCCCTACGTAAGTTTTGCGCCCACCCGGGCTGCAATAAGGTTATAGACATAACCAAGACCTATTGCGCCAAACACACAGTTACAAAAGCACAGCGGGATAAGGAATACGACGCCAAATACAGAGATCAAAAGGCGAAAGCGTTCTACAACTCGAAAGCGTGGCAGTTAACAAGACAAAAGGTATTGACGCTAGATAACTGCATAGATCTTTATTTGTACGCAACAGAGCGGCGCATAGTAAGAGCAACATTAGTACATCACATAATAGAGTATAGAGAAGATCCAAGCAAAGGATTAGATCTAAACAACCTTATAAGTGTGAGCGAGGAGACGCACGAAAGCACGATCAAGCAAGCATACGCGAACGAGGAAACGAAAAGGCAAATGCAAGACCGATTACGAAAGATCATAAAGGAGCACAGAGAGTGTGGAGTGTAAGGGGGTATCGAAAAAGTTTTGAGCGTTCAGCCCAAGACCGCAGCCCCCCTAAATTCCCGCAAAAACTCCCTAAATGAAAATTTTTTGGAGAGGAGGTAGCGACAATGGCACGACCAAGAGAGCCTATCGACCTTATAGCGGCGAAAGGCAAAAAGCATTTAACAAAAGCAGAATACGAGAAACGAAAGAAAACGGAAGTCACGGCGCCGTGCGACAATGTAACGCCGCCTGCCTATCTGACAAAGAAAGAAAAAGAGAAATTTAACGAGATCGCGCAGCAGTTAATAGATATTGGGATTATGACAAACCTAGATTGCGACGTTTTGGCGCGCTATGTGCGAGCAAATAGCGAGTACGAAAAACTGACAAAGCAATTAAACAAGATCAAATTTGTACCGGACAAAAAAAGCGAGGTGGCAGAGGCGACGCAGTTAGACGAGCAGTTGGCAAAATACGGTTATTTGCAAAAATTACAATTAAAGGCAGCGAAACAATGTAACGAATGCGCGAGAGAGTTAGGATTAACGATTTCGAGCCGCTGCAAATTGGCAATGCCAAAAGTAGAGGAGACACCGCCGGAAAATAAATTTATGAAACACGCGCAATAGCCTATGGATCGCGTTACAAAATTTGCGAAAGCAAACGTAAAAAATAAAAAAGATTTCGGCGAGGACGCACGGTTAGCGTTCAAACGTCATATTGACGATCTCGCGCGATCAGAAAAAAACGATCCGACTTTTCCTTATAGATTTGACGAGGCAAAAGCAGAGGACATTATAGAGTTAGCAAACAAATTAACAATAGCAGAGGGCGAGGGTGACGAACAATTTACCTGCGCCGGATTTCAAGAGTTTATATTGGGATCGCTTTTTGGTTGGGTACACAAAGAAACCGGAAAGAGAAGATTTACCGATAGTTACGTACAAGTAGCAAGACAACAAGGAAAGAGCGTACTAAATGCGATCTTAGGCATAAAATGTTGCAATTTTGATAATTACAATTACGGTCAGATATATTGTACGGCAACAAAAGCAGACCAAGCGCGAATAGTCCTAAAGGAAATTATTAAATTTATCAATGCAGATAATGACCTAAAGGAATTATTTGATATAAAAGACTATAAGAGCGAAATTACCGGGAAAATTACAAGTACGGTAATTAGGGCATTGGGTAGAGATACCCACACAATAGACGGTTTTAGACCGTATCTTGGAATAGTAGACGAGTACCACGCACACAAAGATAACCAAATGTATAAGTTGCTTAAAGGTGGTACGAGAAAATTAAAACAATCGTTAATATCAGTTATCACGACCGCAGGTTTTAACCTTAATGCGCCGTGCTACGATTTGTATAAATACTGCCGCCGTGTATTACGTGGAATTGACGTAAACGAGCGGCAGTTTATTTATATAGCCCAAATGGACGAGAAAGACGACATTTGGGATCCTGCAAATTGGATCAAATGTTGCCCGCTAACCGGTAAAGATCCGGAATTGGTAGCAGCCATGCAGGAGGACGCCCACAAAGCACAGAGTATGGGTGGCGCAGAGTTGCGCGATTTTCTGACAAAAGCCCTAAATATATGGGTAACAAACGCGGAAACGGCGTTCTTAGACCTTGCGGAATGGGAAAAATGCGGCAGCGAAAGAGATTTAAGAGACTTTATAGGAAAACAAGTAATAGTCGGATTAGATCTATCGAGCGGCGGCGACTTAACAAGTTATTGCTTGGAATTTCCGTATGAGGACGAAGAAACCGGCGACCGCAGGTATTTTTTGCACAGTCAATCTTTTATGCCACGTCACAGACTGCAAGAGCATATGGATTTAGAGGACAACGCACCGTATGTAATTTGGCAGAAACAAGGATTACTGACGGTAACGACGGCAGCAGGAGGTATTAAGACAGACTACAAGGCTATTTTAAGCAGTTTGCACGATATTGTGGATAAATACCAATTAGACGTTATGGCAATCGGCTACGATCCGCACAACGCAAGTGCTTTTTTGTTGGATTTAGAAGATTTCGGTTGCGATCTGATAGAAATTAAGCAGAGCGCAAGAAGTCTTAACGACGCAACGGTAGATTTTCAGTTGGAAGTTAAGGCGCACAACATGGAATACAACAAAGGCAACGTATTATTAACAAGATCAATGAATGACGCTATTATATCGGAACCGAACAGTTTCGGAGAGATAAAAATAGACAAGATGTTACAGAAAAACCGTATTGATCCATGCGACGCCGCGATTTGCGCACACAAAATAGCAATGGGCGCGGACTTAGAAACAGTAGATATTAACGACGCGGTAGACGCGTTTTTGGGAATGGACGAATAAAAGGCAGGTGTAAACATGAATTTATTTGACGCAATCGGTTCAAGAATGAGAAAAGAACCGGAAAACAGAACGACGTTAGCACTAAACGACGAGAAGTTATTGGAATGGTTGGGTGTTACGGCGCCGTTTAATCGTCCAATATCTGAAATAACCTATTTTACGTGCTTAAAAATGTTAGCAGAAACAGTAGGGAAAATGCCTATTAAATTCTATGCAAAAGGCAGGAAAGAGGCAGAACCAAATAATGTATATCACTTGCTAAAATACAGACCAAACCCGCAAATGACACCTACGACGTTTTGGACGGCAGTAGAGAACAACAGAAACCATTTTGGAAATGCCTATGTGTGGATCCAAGCAGAATTTAATAAAATGAAATTTGGCGGCGACTATACGGTTAAAAATCTATGGGTTATGCCGTCAAATGACGTAACGGTAATAGTGGACGATAAAGGAATTTTTGGAGGAAAAGGAAAACTTTACTATTGGTACACAGACAAGTACAGCGGCGAAAGTTACTTTTTTTCAGAAAACGAGGTAATGCACTTTAAGACGTCAACAACATTCGACGGCATAACCGGCGAAAGCGTCCGCAGCATTCTTAAGGCAACAATAGACGGAGCGTTAGCGTCGCAGAGTTTCAAAAATAAATTGTATGAGGGCGGATTAACGGCGCGCGCGGCATTACAATATACCGGCGATTTGGAGCCGAAGAAAGAAAAAGCATTGATCGCAAAGTTTGAGAAGTACGCGACCGGGGTTAATAACGCAGGAAAATTTATACCGGTTCCAATAGGCATGAAGATAGAGCCGTTAAGCATAAGCCTAACGGATAGCCAGTATTACGAGTTGTCGAAATATACCGCGTTGCAAATAGCCGGAGCGTTCGGAATTAAGCCGAACCAAATTAACGACTACGAGAAAAGCAGTTATAGCAATTCAGAAATGCAACAACTTTCTTTCTATGTTGATACAGAATTATATATTTTGAAACAATACGAGGAAGAAATTAACTATAAGTTGTTGGATCCGTCAGAGATCGAGCAGGGCTTGTATTTCAAATTTAACGAAAACGTGATTTTGAGAACAGACACAAAGAGCCAAGCAGAGATCTTAAGCAAATATGTGCAGAATGGCATAAGAACGCCAAACGAGGCGCGAGCATTGCTAGACGCACCGGACAAAGAGGGCGGAGACGATCTAATGTGCAACGGAAATTATATCAAGTTGACACAATTAGGCGAAAACTACGGCAGGAAAGGAGGGGCAAACTAAATGGCATTATTAAAGTTGACAAAGCGCGACCGCAACAACAAATTGCGCGAGGTTGGATCTATTGAGATCAAGAACCAAACGGAAGATAGCGCGGATCTTTGCTTTTTTGGCGACATAAATAGCGAAAGTTTAGGAGAGTGGCAAAAGTATTACCCGGAGGACAAGGCACCGTCAGACGTTAAGGATTTCTTAGACCAATTAGAGAATGTATCGAAAATTAACGTGCATATCAATAGTGGCGGTGGTTCGGTGTTTGGAGGCATTGCCATTTACAATATGCTTAAGCGTTTCGACGCCGAAATAACAGTTTACGTAGAGGGATTGGCGGCTAGTATCGCGTCAGTCATTGCAATGGCGGGCGACAAAATTATAATCCCGGCTAACGCGCAAATGATGATACACAAACCTAGTAGCATGACTTGGGGAAACGCCGACGATATGCGAAAAGAGGCGGACGTATTGGACGGTTGCCAAAAGGTTATCTTAAATACCTATATGCAGCATACCAAAGAGGGCGTTACAGAGGAAGAAATAAACGACCTTATTAACGCCGAGACATGGAAGAATGGCGAAGAATGGCAAGAGTATTTCGATATTGAGGTATCAGAGAGCAGCCAAGCGGTAGCGGCGGCAAGTGATTTTTACGGCGGTTATAAGAAAACGCCGGAGGATTTAGCAAAACCGCAGGAACCGGACGGCAAATTAACATTAGATAGCATTGCAGCGGCAGTAATTGACGCGATCAAGGACAATTTTACCGCGGCAAAACCGCAGGAACCGGAAACAGATCCGACAGATGATTTGGAACGGCAGAAAGCGGAGATTTTGGAAGATTTGGACTATATCTAAGTCTTAATAAAATACAATCTTTTCACAAGGAGGAAACGAAAACATGAGTAAGGAAATGCGAGAATTACTTAACAAGATCAACGCAAAGAAAGCGGAGATCAAGGCGCTTGTAGCAGACGGAAAGATCGAGGACGCTAAGAGCGCGAAAGAGGAGTTAAAAGATATGCAGGAGGCATTTAATGTACTTGCAGATCTTGACGACGGCGACACGCAGCAGGCGCAGCAGCAGGCGGAAAACGGCAACGCGCAGACGGCAGCAGGCGAAAAGAACGGACTTTCTAAGCAGATCAAAGCGTTTACTAACGCAATTAAGGCAGCATGGAAGAAAACCGAAGTATCGCCGGAGGATAGAGAAATCCTTAATGCAATGTCAGAGGGCAGCGACGAGGACGGAGGCTTAACCGTTCCAAAGGATATTAAGACAAAGATTAAGGAGTTGCGACGTAGCGAGGACGCCTTAGAGACGTTAGTTAACGTAGAACATGTTACTACAAATTCGGGATCACGCGTTATTGAGCGAGAAGCGGATCAGACACCGTTTGACAACGTAGACGAGGCGGCAGAGTTCCCGGACGTATCAACGCCACAGTTCGAGAATGTGGATTACAAGATTAAGAAGAAAGGCGGCATTCTTAAGGTTACGCAGGAGTTATTAAGCGACACCGCGGAAAACATTATGAATTACCTTAAGAAGTGGATCGCAAAGAAAGCAAAGGCAACACGTAACTTTATGATTATTGCAAAGATCAAAGAGATCTGCAAAGGATTAGAGGTTACAGTAACTGGGTTAGATAGCCTTAAGGACATTTTTAACGTGATGTTGGATCCTGCGATTGCGTTAGGAGCAGTAGTAGTAACCAATCAGAGCGGCTTTAACTTCTTAGATAAGTTGAAAGATGAGAAAGGAAATTATATCTTGCAGAAAGATCCAACGCAGCCAACAAGACGCCTGCTTTTTGGCGTATATCCGGTAAAGGTATTATCAAATAAGACGTTAAAGAATGTTGACGGAAAAGCACCGATTATCTGCGGAGATCTGAAAGAGGCAATCACAATTTTTGATCGCGAGACATTGACTATTGATATTTCCAACCTTGCAGCGGGAATGTGGGAAAGAGATCAGACCGGCATTAAGGTTAGAGAGCGTTTAGACATTCAGACAGTAGACGCGGACGCAGTAGTAATGGGATTGGCGGAAGTGTCCACAACCGGAACAGACATTAACGGCGACGGCAAATACAACGAGAAAGAGTTAGAAAAACTCACAAAAGCAGAGATCTTAGCGTTGGCAAAGTCCAAGTCATATTCAATGACTAAGACTGAAAGCGACAGTAAGGCGGATATTATCGCAGAATTTTTAACGCAGCAGGCAGGTTAAGAAAGTGCCCCGGTGGGGCACTTTTTATTATGCAGTAAAGCGAGGTAGAGAGAATGATTTTAACACTTGACGAAGTTAAGAACCACTTAAGAGTAGATCTTGACGACGACGACGCGCTTATTAGAAATCTAATAACTGCCGCGCAACGATATTTAGAGAACGCCACCGGAAAAGAGTACCCGGAAAAAGACAACGACGGTAAAGACATAGATTATAGTTTGGAAAAAGTATATCTTAATTTACTAATTGCATATTGGTACGAAAATAGGGCGGCAACGAGCCAAAACAAGGCGAGCGCAGCGGGCGGATCGGTACCCGACGAGTTTACATTTTCTACAAGATCGCTTTTACTACAGTTGCAGTTAAAGTGAGGCGAGGAAATGGATATAGGAAGAACTAATAAGCGGGTTACCTTTTGCAAGTTCGAGGAAGAAAAAAACGAATTGCACCAAACAAAGCAGGTATTAAAGACAATACGGACGGTTTGGGCGAGCGTAGAGCCAAAGAGCGGGCGAGAGTATATCGAGGCAGAAAAGGAACACCCGGAGTTAACCTACGTCATAACAACCCGCTACATGGAGGGTATAACGCCGGATATGTTTATTAAGTTCCGAAATCGACTATTTAATATCCGATCAATAAGAAATATAAGAGAAAACAACGAGATGTTGGAAATATCATGCACGGAGAAGATAGACGAGGCAAGGAGCGTGGTAGAAAGTGGCTAATTTTGAATTTGAATTAGACGGATTGGAGGAGTTGGAAAGCGACTTAAGATTTGCTATGGAAGAATACCCAACAGAAATGCGAAAAGGCTTAAGAAAAATAGCAAATGAATTTAAGAACAGTTGCAAAGCAAGAACGCCGGACGGAACAACAAGCAAGGACGCGTCGAAAAAATTACGCAGGAAATTTGGAGTAAGAACCAAAATAAAGGGCGATACGTCGATAGCACTTGTTTTTAATTCCGCCCGGCATTTTCATTTAGTGGAAAACGGACACAACCTAGTACGCGGAGGCAAAACGGTTGGTTGGGTGCCGGGAAAACACATGATGGAACAGACACGAAACGAATACCAAGACGTTGTACCGGGAGAATTTGAAAAGTTATGCGACGAGACATTAAGGAGGCATGATTTGTAATGCTATCAAATGTTGACACAAAAGCAGCAATTAACGACCTGCTACAAGGGGCTACCGGTTTAACAATATACGGAAAAGACGTTACAGAGGGCTATAAAACACCCTCTTTATTTGTGGAAAAAATCAACAAACCATTTAAGAGAGAAACTAAAGGGTTTGCGAAAACCGGTTTCACAATAAAAATAACGTATTTTCAATCAGAACCGGACGAAACAGAGCAAATGAGGCTATTAGACAAGGTGCGCGACGCGTTCGGAATGTGCATAAAGGTAGCGGATAGGTATTTGACAGTAGGAGAGATTACACACGATTACGTAGGGCAAAAGGAAGATATTTTGCAAATATCCGTAGATTTTGACTTTTACGAGAATACAACGCCGGAGGAAACGGCGGAAATGGCAACAGAATATGAGTTAGAAATTAAGAAAAACGAGGAGGCAAAAAATGAGTGAGTTAAAGGCACCGGAAATTAACATTTCATTCAAAGAAAAAGGCGCGAGCGCAATTACGAGAGGATCGCGCGGGATTGTTCTTTTGGCAGTAAAAGACAAGATCATTGCGCCACTTAAAAACCCGGTAACAGTAACGTCTACCGGAGACATTCCAAGCACATTAGACGACACAACGAAAGCGCAGATTAAATTAGCGTTAATCGGTTATCAGACCGCGCCAATTAAGGTATTAGTATATGGCATGGGGATTGACAAGAGCGCAGAAAGCGAAGCAGTAGGAAACGCATATACGGCAGCACAGAAAGCGTGGAAAGATATTAAATTCGATTACTTAGCAATTCCGACCGTATCAACGGACGGAAAGACGCAGGAAATCGTAACATGGGTTAAGTCTATGCGAACTGCAAAAAAGAGAATTAAAGCGGTACTGCCAAATGTTGCAGCAGATACAGAGGGTGTTATTAACTACACGATCAATAAGAACGTGTACGTAGAGACAATTACCAACCAAGACGGAACCACAAGCAGAGTGACAACAGATTATACCGCAGAACAGTATTGCGGACGTATCGCAGGCTTGCTTTGCGGCACACCGTTAACAATTTCGGCAACATACGCACCACTTGGAGAATTAGAGGACTGCGAAAGAGTGGAGGACATAGACGCGGCAGTAGGAAAGGGCGAATTTGTCGTATTTTACGACGGAGAAAAGGTTAAAACATCAAGGGCGGTTAATTCATTTACTACAACCGTGCAGGGCAAAGGAGATAGTTACAAGAAATGCAAGATTGTAGATTGCATGGATCTTATCGCGGACGACTTAACAACGGCGATCCAAGATAACTATTTAGGCAAATACGCAAACAGTTACGACAACAAGTGCGTACTTATTGCAGCAATCAAAATGTATTTCAAGCAGTTGAGTATTGACGGTATCGTATCAAATGATTTTAGCGTAGATTTCGACATTGAGGCAATCAAAGTATATTTGATCGGCAAAGGCAAATACACGGAGGAAGAATTAGCAGCAATGGACGATACGGCAATCGCTAAATTAGATACCGGATCACGCGTGTTTATTAAGGCAAACGTAACAATTTTAGACGCTATGGAGGACGTAGATTTGCCTATCGAAATCTAAGAAAGGAGAAAACGACATGAAAGATTTTAAGGCAACGCAGGTAATTAACGGTACATGGGGGCAGGTGTGGTACGACGGCGAGTATTTGGCGGAGTTGACATCAGCAAAAGCAGAGGTTGGCTATAAGAAAACCGCCGTATCGCAGACCATGAAAATGGCGGACGGACAGAAAATTACCGGGTTAGAACCAAAGGGAGAATTTAAGTTACACCATGTTAACGATAGTGTAATGAAGAAAGAACAGGCAGCGGTTAAAGCGGGAAAGACACCGACACACACAATTATTATGGGTGTAGATGATCCGGACGCAGTAGGAGCAGAGAGAGTAACATTATTTAACTGTGTACTCGACAAGATGATCCTTGCAGATTTCGAGCAGGGTAAGTTAGGTGAGAGATCCTATGCGTTCACTTTTGACGACTGGGATCCGATCGAAACAAGTTCATAATTATAATTTGATACAAAAGTATGGGGTTGCAGACGCAGCCCCTTTTGATTTGAAAATGGAGGATTAACAATGAATTTAGCAGAGAAATTATTAAAAATTGACAAGGGCGAATTTGACAAAGAGAGAACAACACAGATCACAAGCAAGATGTTAACGGAATTATTCGGAGAGACTACAAAGATCACGATTAAAACGATCAGCCCGCAGGAAGTGTTAGACATTTCGGCTACCGGACTTGACGACGAGGGCAACCCAATTATTAAGAAGTCGTTAGCAACAAATGCAATCTTAGCGGCGGCAGCAGTAGTGGATCCGCCGGTTAAGGACACAGAGTTACTTAAGCATTTTGGAGTTGCTACACCGGACGCGTTGGCACTTAAGTTATTTAAGGGCGAAGTTAACAAAATCGCCGTTGAGGTCAACAAGTTAGCAGGGTTTGATATTGGAGACGACACAGACGAACAGTTAAAAAACTAATCGAAACCGATAGCGAGGTACAGTTTGATTACCTGCACTATCGGTTTTTGCATTGGAAAGTGGGCGAGTATATCAATTTACCATATGGGGCAAAGAGGATAGCACACGCCTATATGCAGCAATATATAGAAGATCGCAACGAGGAGTTGCAACAAATATTTGGATCCGGAGAGGAGGTATAAGCATGAGTAGAGTAATTAGCACCTGCATACAGTTCATAGATAAATTTACGGCGCCATCAAAAGAGACACTTAAAGCAATGCGGAAAATGAGTAGTGAGGCAAAAGCAGCCGGAAAGTCTATTAAAAGCGCAGGAGATACCATAGCCAATGCCGGATCCAAAATGACAAAGAGTGTTACCGTGCCAATAGCGGGCGTTGGCGTAGCGGCAGTTAAAACGGCTGCCGACTACGAAAGCGCAATGAGTAACGTACAAGCGATTACCGGAGCAACCGGAGACGATTTTAAGAAATTAACACAGTTGGGAAAAGATCTTGGAGCGTCTACCGCATGGAGCGCGCAGGAATGCGCCGAGGCAATGCAATATACCGGCATGGCAGGGTGGACGGCACAACAGAACATAGACGGATTAAAAGGAATATTAGACCTTGCGAGTGCGTCCGGAACAGAATTAGCGAGAACGTCAGACATTATGACAGACGCGATTAGCGCGTTTGGATATAAGGCGTCAGATAGCGCTAAATTTGCGGACGTAATGACAAAGGCTTGCACAGCTGCCAACGTATCAGTGGATACATTGGGAGAAAGTTATAAATATTGCGGCGCAATCTGCGGAACTATGGGTTATTCGATTGATGAAGTAACCACGTCATTAGCAGTAATGGGAAATATGGGAATAAAGGGCAGCCAAGCAGGAACCGCCCTTAAAAACGCTATATCGAACATGGCAGCGCCAACAAAGAATATGAAAGCGGCTATGGACGACTTGGGAATAAGCATAACAAACCAAGACGGATCTATGAAGTCGTGGGGAGACGTAATTAAGAACCTGCAAGGATCATTTAAGGGATTGTCACAAGATCAGCAGGCAGCATACGCAAAACAGTTATTTGGAAAAGAAAGCATGGCGGGTATGCTTGCAATTATTAACACGTCAACGAAAGATTATAACGCGCTTGCGGACAGTATTAAAAATAGCGGGGGCGCAGCAAATGACGCGGCACAAACGCAGTTAAACAACCTTAACGGACAGTTGACATTGTTAAAGTCAGCGCTAGAGGGAGCAGCAATAACGATAGGAGACAAGTTATTGCCGTACATAAAAAGCGCCGTGACTTGGGTACAAAAGGCGACGGATTGGTTTAATGGACTATCCGACGCACAAGTTAATACCATAATGAAAATAGCAGGGGTAGTAGCGGCGATTGGTCCTGCGATAATGATTTTTGGAAAATTGACGTCGGGAATAGGACAAGCGGTTTTGACTTTTGGAAAAATCAGCGGCGCAATAACGGACGGCAATGCAAACCGCGCAGCCATTCTCGGCTATGCCAATGCCGAGACGGGTTCTAATGACACTGCTATCTACCACAGCTATGCAATGGAAGCGGATAGTGTCTCCGTC
>OFMD01000627.1_pt1 | contig 27127 bp, 21 predicted proteins | sample 1541211 | NCBI WGS metagenome assembly OFMD01 (sample SAMN04209231, study PRJEB22552) | human gut metagenome | biome: gut; material: feces | host: Homo sapiens | place: USA: Oklahoma | reverse complement strand
TTCTCCAGAAACTCCGCATCGCCCAGCGCGGCGACGCCCGCCGCCTGTGCAAGCGCCGAGACATTCCACGGCGGCACCGCCGCCGACATCTTCCGCAGCAAGGCCCCATCCGCGCTCAAGCCGTACCCCAGCCGCAGCCCCGCCATACCAAAGCTCTTCGTAAAGGCCTTGAGAACAAAAAGCTGCGGAAACTCCCGCAAAAACGGCGTCAGATCGGTGCCGCCGTCCGACAGGCTCAAAAAGCACTCGTCGACAAACAGTGCAATGTTGTTCTCTCGGCAGACACGCAGGATCTTTTCCAGCAGCCCGCCCGCGATCAGCCGTCCCGTCGGGTTATTCGGATTGCAGAGGAACAGCGCATCGATCTTTTCGCGCGCAAGACGCGCCAGAAAGCGCTCCTGCAAGTCAAACTTTTCCTCCTGACTGAGCGCAAAGCGCACGACCCCGCAGCCGCTCCGCTGCAAAGCCAGCGAATACTCCGAAAATGTCGGCGCGAGCTCCATCGCGCGCCCTGGCCGCACGGCCTCGCAATAGGCGTAGATGAGCTCAGACGCGCCGTTCCCGCAGAGAATGAATTCTCCCGGCACCCCTTCATAGCGCGCGATCGCCTGCACAAGTGCCCGGCAGTAGGGATCGGGATAGCGGTAAAGCTCAGGCAGGCCCCGTTCAATCGCCTCGGTCACACACTTCGGCGTGCCGAGCGGACTCACGTTCGCCGAAAAGTCGAGCGCGATCCCATCGCCGTATCGGTCCCCGCCATGCGGGTTTTTGACTCCATAAAGCATCGCATTTCCTCAAAATTCACAGAACGATCAACAGCGCTTTCCCCGCGCCGAACACCACGAGCGCCAGAACCGCCGTCAGATACATCAGCCGCCCCGCGCGCGGGATGTCCTCCAGTTCGATCTCCCGCTTCGCGTCGCCGATATAGTCCTTCTTGTGCAGCACCCCGTGGTACCACGCATCGCCCGCCAGCCGCAGCCCCAGCAGTCCCGCGCAGACCGATTCCGTCTGCGCCGAGTTCGGGCTCGCATGCTTGCAGCGATCCCGGCGGAAGATCTTCCATCCGTTTTTCACATCCAGCTGCAGCAGCGCCCCCGCCGCCAGCATCAGCAGCGCCGACAGCCGCGCGGGGATAAAATTGAACACATCGTCCATCCGCGCGGGCACAAGTCCGATGTCCTTGTACGGCGGCTCCACATAGCCAAGCATCGAATCCATCGTGTTCACGGCCTTGTAGAAAAAGCCGAGCGGCGCGCCGCCGATCGCCAGAAACAGCATTGGCGCGATCACGCCGTCCGACGTGTTCTCCGCCACGGTCTCCACCGCCGCGCGCATCACGCCGCGCGCATCCAGCCGCGCCACGTCGCGTCCGACGATCATGGACACGGCCTGTCTGGCCTCGTCCAGACTCCCATGCTTCAGCGCCGCATAGACCTTCATGCTCTCGTCCCGCAGCGACTTCGCCGCGAGGATCTGTCCGCACATCACGCTCTCCACCGCCAGCCGCAGCCAGACGCTCACGCGCGCGCAGTCCCAGAGGAGCAGCGCCGGAAGGGCCGCAGCGATCAGTGCCGTCAGGATCCAGATACAGGCTCCGGCGGCCCGCTCGCCGCCGGGCGTCTTCGGAAAAAGGCGGCGGAACAGCCGTTCCAGCAGTGAGATGAGATGTCCGATCGCGGCCACCGGATGCGGCAGGCCGTGCGGATCACCGATCAGCAGATCGATGCAAAATCCGATGCAAAGTGCGAATAGGGACCATTTCATGCCTGTTCTCTCCTGTTTTGCATCGTGAAAATATACACAGGGTTCTGTCCCTGCATCAGGTGATAGCTTCCGGCCGTCCGCGCACGGGCCGCCTGCAGGCTGACGCATTCCGCCTTTTCAAAGTCCGCCATGCGCGCCGCCAGCGCCCCCACAGACTCCAGCGTCACCGCCGTCGCCACGATGCGGACGTGCGGATTCTTCCGCAGCGCGGCGTCCAATATCCCGTTCAAATTTCCCGCGGTCCCGCCGAGGAACACATGCGTCGGCGCCGGGAGCGCCTCGCACGCCGCCGGGGCCGTCCCGGAGACAATCTCCAGATTCCCGGCGGAAAACGCCGCCTTGTTGCGCGCCAGCAGCGCCAGCGCATCTTCCTGTCGTTCCACGGCGTACACGCGTCCGCGCTTCGCCTGCAAAGCCATCTCAATGGAGACCGAACCGGTGCCCGCGCCGACATCCCAGCAGACCGCGCGCTCCGTCAGCGCCAGCTTGGAAAGGCAGACGGCGCGCACCTCGCTTTTTGTCATCGGCACAACGTGCGCCGGATCCATCTCCCGCAAAAATACCTCGTCGGGCAGCCCGTGCGTCACGACCGCATCCGGGGCCGGATTTTCGATCAGCGCCACGCTGAGCTTGTCAAATTCCCGCGATGCCAGCTCTGCCGCCGTCCCGCAGGTGATCTTCTCGTCCGGGTAGCTCAGCCGCTCGCCGACGCTGACGCGCACCGCGCCAAGGCCCGCATCCACGAGCCGCGCGCAGAGCTTCGCCATGCCGCCCTCGCCGCCGACGAGCGCGAAGACCGTTTCCTGTGCGCGCACATCGGCCGCGATGTCGTGTTCCCGCCCATGCAGGCTGACCGGCACGGCCTCCTCATAGCGCTTCCCGAGCCGCGCGCAGAGATAGCTCATCGAGCTCAACCCCGGCAACACGCGGACATGACAATTCGGCAGCAGCGGGAGCAGTTTCTTCGTGCCGCTGAAAAATCCCGTATCCCCGGACATCAGGACCGTAAAATTCGAACATTCCGGGTGCGCCGCAATGGCCGCCGCGATCGCGTCCGGCGCGATGGCCGCGACGCGCAGCTGACCGGGCCGGGCCGCTACCTCCAGCATCCGTGCCGCGCCGATCAGGCAGTCCGTATGCTCGATCGCTGCACGGACCTCGCCCGTCTGCGCCGCCTCGCTGCCGGGCCCAATGCCCACAACGCAAACATGCGGCACGCGCCCAAACGAAAACCGCGCACAGAGTCTCGCGACCGTCTCTGAAAGTCCGATCCCGTCCGCCTCTGCGGGCCGTCCGATGACCAGAAGGCGCACGCCGGTCTTCGCGGCGGCTGCCGCCTTTTCTGCGAAGCCGCCCGCGGCCCCGCCGTCCTTCGTCACCAGCCATTTTGCGCCGATGGCGCGCAGCATCGCCGTGTTCATCTCCTCCGAGAATGGCCCCTGCATTGCCAGAATATGCGCCGTCTTGACGCCCGCCTCACGGCAAAGCACGAGCGAGTCCTCCAGCGGCAGCACGCGCGCATAGACGCGCTCCGCAAAGTCCTTGATCTGACTGTATGCTTTCAATTCCTTGCTCCCGGTGGTGAGCAGGATGTTTCCCTCTGTTTGATCCAAAAATTCGATCGCTTTTTCGGTGCTTTCGACAAAAACGGCATCCTCCGGCGCATCCGACGCGCCGCGCAGCAGCCGCCAGCGCTCCACACCGGTCTCGGCGCACGCGCGGGCGATGCTCTTCGTGATCGACGCCGCGTAGGGGTGCGTCGCGTCGATCACGAGGTCAAAATGTCTGTCCGTCAAGAGCGCCTTGATCTCATCGGCCGGCAGCCGGCGGGCCGAAACGGTCAGCCGCTCTGCCTCGGGCAGCAGCGCCTGTCCATATTCCGTGGCCACACAGGCCGTGACCTCGCACGGCTGCGCATTCAGAAATTCCACCAGTTCGCGGCCCTCGGTCGTGCCGCCGAACACGCAAATTTTATACATTCCGGTATCCTCTCGGCGTGATGAGCGCGCCGTTTACGACCTTTGTGGACGAATTTCCAACAAACACGGTGCAGAACATATCGACATCCGCCGCTTGCAGTTCGCCGAGCGTCAGAATGCGGCTGCTCTGCCCCTCACGTCCGATGTTGCGGACAATGCCGCAGAGCCGCTCCTCCGGCAGGACACGCAGTAAAATGTCACACGCGCGCTTTAAGTGGTCAGGGCGGCCGTGGCTCGCCGGGTTGTAGATCGCAATGGCAAAGTTGCCCTCCGCCGCGCAGCGCAGCCGGTTTTCAATGGTCTCCCAGGGTGTCAGCCGGTCGGACAGACTGATGACCGCGAAATCATGCGTCAGCGGCGCGCCGAGCACCGCGCCGCCGCTGCACGCGGCGGTCAGCCCGGGGACGACCTCGACCTCCGGCTCGCTGTTCTCGCCGCGCAGCTCATAGACCAGCGCGGCCATGCCGTAGATCCCGCTGTCGCCGGAGCAGACGAGCGCCACGGTTTTCCCGCTCTTCGCGAGGTCGAGCGCCATCTGGCAGCGCCTGGCCTCCTGCGTCATCGGCGTGGAGACCAGCTCCTTGCCGGGATAGCGGTCCTTCACCAGATCGACATAGACCGGGTAACCGGCGATCACATCACACGCTTCCAGCGCCCGGTCGGCACGAATAGTCCTGTTTTCCTCATTTCCGGGGCCGATGCCCACGATAAATACCTTACCCAAAGTCTACCTCCCATGTTTCCGCCGAGACCGCAATGGTCACGCCGTTTCCCGCACACTTCCGAACCAGAAGCCGCTCCGCGCCCAGCATCGCCGCCCGTTCGCAGACGTTGCCGATGCCTGTCACCCCCTGCACGAAGGGAGATTCGGTGAACTCCCCCGTCACAGCCCGCAATTCTTCCGCTGTATAGAATGTCGCGGACCAGCCATGCTCTTCGCAGGCGGCGAGCAGCCCCGCCTCCTGCCGCTTTAAGTCGATGGAATAGACGCCCTTCACCGCATTCAAATCTAAGTCATGGCTCGCAAACGCCGTTTGAATAGCTGCCTCGACGGCTTCCCTCGAGATGCCCTTCCGGCAGCCGACTCCAACGCGCAGCACGCGCGGCACAAGGCGCAGCGTGTGCATAAACGGTGCAGAACACCGATAACCGACATAGATGCCGAGCTCGCCGGACTCGCCCAAAACCAGCCCATCCGGCAGCGGACCTTGAATCGGAAAATCGCTGCAAACCGGAACAGAATGCTCTAAAATTTCCGCTGAAATCTGTTTAGCGCCCCCCATATCGGAGATTGCGCAGCCGTGCTCCGCCGCCCAGGTGTCGACAGAAAATTTGCCGTTCACGTCCGTCGCCGTGGTGACGACGGCGGTCGCGCCGAGCGCTGCGGCAAGCCTGCGGGCGAGCGCATTGGCCCCGCCGATGTGCCCGGAGAGCAGCGGAATGACGAAATTCGCCCGCTCGTCGAGGCCGAGCACCGCCGGATCCGTCCGTTTGTCGCGGACATACGGCGCGATCTCCCGCACCGCGATCCCAGCCGCACCGACAAAGATCAGCGCGTCCATTTCCGAAAACGCCGCGCCATAGACCGCTTTTTCAAGCGGCAGAAATCCCGGCTCCGCCAGCCGCGGCACCGCATAACAAAGCGTTTCCGCCTCCGGCAGCGCCATACAGATACGCCGCGCCGTTTTGCATCCAGTACGGCTGTAAGCGAAAATCGCAATGTTCATTTTGTGGCCTCGCGGAATTCGGTCGTGAACGAGGGGTCGTAGAGCAGCGAACGGAGATAGTCGCCCCCGAGGCAGCCGCCGACCACGATCAGCGACGTCTTCGTCAGGCCGTTGGCCGTGACAGTATCGTGCAGCGTGCCGACGGTGCAGCGGAAGATCTTCTCCTCTGGCCACGTCGCCTTGTAGACGACGGCGGCCGGCGTTTCCGCCTCGTAGCCGCCCGCGAGCAGGTCGGCCTGAAGCTGCTTTGTCAGCGACGTACTGAGGAAGAGGACCATGGTGGCGTGGTGGGCCGCGAGGGCGCAGATGGACTCGCGGGTGGGAACGGGTGTGCGGCCGGGTGCGCGCGTGATGATGACCGTTTGGCTGACGTTCGGGAGCGTATATTCCGCGCGGAGCGCCGCGGCGGCCCCGCAGAAGGCGCTGACGCCGGGGCAGACATCATAGTCGATGCCCAGCTTTTCCAGCGCGTCAAACTGCTCCCGCACAGCGCCATAGATGCTCGAGTCGCCGGTATGGAGACGGACAGTGGTCTTGCCCTCGGCCTCGGCCTGACGGATGACGGCAATGACCTCCTCCAGCGTCATTTTCGCGCTGTCGTGGATCTCACAGCCCGGCTTCGTAGCGTCCAGCAGCGCTGGATTGACGAGCGACCCGGCATAGATGACGACGTCCGCCTCGCCGAGCAGCCGCGCGCCGCGCACGGTGATGAGGTCCGGTGCGCCGCTCCCGGCGCCGACAAAATGTACCATAGTTATCCCCCCATAATGGTTCCCAGCAGCTCCTGTGCGCGGCTGGTCCGGCACAGGAGGCCATATTCTTTGGAAAATACGATCGCGCCGGCGGCCATCTCGCCGCACTTGTGCGCAAGATGAAACTCGATGCGCTCCGCGAGGCGGGCCAGCACCGCGTCATATAACTGTTCTTCTTTCAGGATGCGGAGCGCATCGTCACACGTCGCGCAGTCCAGCACCTCCTCCACGCGCGCGGGCGGGAGGCCAAGGGCGGCGGCATGCGCCGCGATGAGCTCCATGCGGCAGTCGCCGCACTTCGAGTGTGTGTTCCACATGCCGCCCGCGAGCTTCACGAGCTTGCCGATGTGCCCGACGAGCAGCGCACCGCAGAAGCCGAGCGTACGGCAATGCTCCAGCGCGTCGCCGATGAAATTGCTGGTCAAAACGGCGGTGCGCGGGTCGAGGCCGATGGACGCGCGGATGAAATCCGCGCCATAGTTGCCCGGCGTGAGCAGGACATAGTCCGCGCCGTTCGCCCGACGCTGCCGCAGCTCGACATGGATGGTGTCGACGAGGGCCTGCTCGCTCATCGGCTCGACGATGCCGGTCGTGCCCAGAATGGAGATGCCGCCCTCAATGCCGAGGCGCGGGTTGAAGGTCTTTTTTGCGAGCGCCTCGCCCCCCGGCGCGGAGATCGTCACGTCAATGCCGCCGTCGTATCCGACGAGCATGCAGACCTCGCGCACGTTCTCTTCGATCATTTTTCGCGGCACGGAGTTGATAGCCGCCGCTCCCACGGGCTGGTCAAGTCCCGGCTTCGTCACGCGGCCGACGCCCTCGCCGCCGTCGACGGTCACGCCGGGTGTGGCCGATTTTCTCACCGCAGCAAAAATGAGCGTGCCGCGCGTCACGTCGGGGTCGTCACCGCTGTCCTTTCGGATGGCGCAGCGCACCTCGTCCGCGAGCATCTGAATGTCCAGCACTTTGAGGTTCAGCTCGATGCCCTTGGGCGTTTGCAGGCGGATGGACTCCTTCCTCCTGCCCGTCAGCAGCATCCACGCCGCAGCCTTGGCCGCAGCCGCCGCGCACGAGCCGGTTGTGTAGCCGAGGCGCAGGCGCTTACCGTCCTTTACGAGATATTCTTCCATCTTTTTACCGCCTGATCTGATAGAGCAGGGCGTTGCAGATGGCCGCGGCCACGTTGCTGCCGCCCTTGCGTCCACGCGCGACGATGTACGGCGCGCGCGCCTTTTCGATGATGCGCTCCTTGCTTATCTCCACATTCACAAAGCCCACCGGCACACCGATGATGAGCGCGGGGGCGGCTTTTCCCTCTTCCATCAGCTGCTCTAACGACAGCAGCGCCGTCGGTGCGTTGCCGATGGCGAAGATGCAGGGCTTTTCAAGCGCCGCCGCCTTTTCCATCGAGACGAACGCCCGCGTCACGCCGCGCGATCTCGCCTCCTGCGCGACGTCGGGGTCGGACATGAAGCAGTGCACCTCGCCGCCGAGGCTCGCGAGGATCGTCTTGTTGATGCCAGCTTTCGCCATCTGCGTGTCGGTGACAATGTCGCAGCCGCCCTTCAGCGCGGCGATGCCCTTCTGCACCGCGTGGTCGGAAAACGTCAGATTGTCGGCATAGTCAAAATCTGCCGTCGTGTGGATGACACGCTTGATGACAAGCTCGTTTTCGGGGTCGAGCACGCGGTCCCCCAGCAGCTCCGTGATGATCTCGAAGCTGCGCTGTTCAATTTCCATCGGCTTCATCGGCTCACTCATAGCGGTGTTTCTCCTTTCGGCAGGCTTCAACAAAGCGCACCGCGGCGCTCAGGTTTGCGTAAAAGTGGAAATGCGGATAGCCCGCGTAGAGCGTTTCGCCCGCATACGCGCAGCGCCAGCTTCTTCCGCTCGGCTTTTCCGCGAGGAAGTCCTCGCCCGGATTTTCCGCATCCCAGCGGTGGAACTCGTGCGCGGGGATCTGCTCGCCCGCGGCAAACAGCATCGAATCCCGCTGCGCCGTCAATGTCGCGTAGCCAAAGCGCGTCAGCTTCCCTGCGTCGAAGCAGCTGCCCGATAAAACGCCCGCCATCGCATGTCCCGCAATGGACTGCGTCAGGTACATAAAGCCGCCGCACTCGGCGACGCAGGGCAGTCCCCTTTCCACCGCCGCGCGGATAGAAGCGCGTATGGCGGCGTTTGCCTCCAACCGCTCCGCGTAGAGCTCGGGATAGCCGCCGCCGAGGTACAGGCCGTGCAGGTCTTCCGGTAAGCGTTCATCCGACAGCGGACTGAACGGCACAAGCTCCGCCCCTAAGCGGCGCAGGAGTTCCAGGCTGTCTTCATAGTAAAAGCAAAATGCCCTGTCGCGCGCGACGCCGATGCGCACATGCTCGCCCGCCACCGGAATGTCCGGCGGCGTGAATGTAAGCGGCGGCGCACTCTTCGCGATTTGCAGCAGCGCGTCCAGGTCGATCGTCTCCCGCGCCTTAGCGGCGAGACGCTGCATCTTCTCTTTCAGATCGTCCACCTCTGCCGCGGTGATGAGGCCAAGGTGACGGCTCTCGAGCGAGCAGTCGGGCATTTGCGGCAGAAAGCCGCAGGCGCGCACGCTGAAGCGTTCTTCGATCGCCCGCGCGAGCGTCGGATAGCTCATCGCCGTGCAGCCGTTCAGAATGACGCCGCGGATGCGGTTTTCCGGCGCAAAGTGCAGAAAACCGTCGAGCACGGCCAGCGCCGACAGTCCCGCGCCCTTCGCGTTCAGCACGAGCACGACGGGACTTTCCGTCCGCTGCGCGACCTCAAAGGTGCTCGCGCGCGAGGAATCAAGGCCGATGCCGTCGTAATAGCCCATCACACCCTCGATGACCGTCACGTCCTTCCCTGCGCCGTTTTGCGCGAGGAGGAAGCGCAGCGTGTCGTCGTCAAAAAAGAAGGGGTCCAAATTGCTGCTCTTCGCGCCGATGATCTCGCGGTGGAACATGGGGTCAATGTAATCGGGACCGCACTTCGCCGCGGCGACAGAAACGCCGCCGTCGACAAGCGCCTGCAAGATCGCGCAGGTCACCGTCGTCTTGCCGCAGCCGCTGTTCGTTCCGGCAATGAGCAATCTCGGCGCTGCCTTCTGCATGGTCTCCCCTCCTTCTGCAATCTCTATAAAGCGTTTTTACTTGTATGCGCTACGGTACAAATTCCAATGTGCTGAAGCACTCGTCGTACTTCCCGCGCTCCAAGTGATAGAGCTGCGCGATGTAGTCGCTCGTGAAGATCTCCTCCGGCGTGCCGATGCGGTCGATGCGGTCGCCCGCGACGCAGATGACTGTGTCCGAAATGCGCCGCGCCAGATCGAGCTCGTGGAGCGAGAGCAGCACGGCGAGGTCGTTTTCGCGCACCATGCGCTTGAGGACGGAGAGCAGTTCCAGTTTGTAGCGGATGTCCAAAAAGCTCGTCGGCTCGTCGAGCACGATAAGCTGCGGCTGCTGGCACAGAGCCCTTGCGAGCAGAATGCGCTGCCGCTGGCCGTCGCTGACGGCGGAAAACGGCGCGTCGGCGAACGCGAGCGCGTCCGCCTGAGAAAGCGACTGCTCGACGATCTTCTTATCTTCGTCCCGCAGGACGCCGAGCCTCCCCGTGTAGGGATAGCGGCCTGAGCTGACCACATCGCGGCAGGTCATGAGCTCCGGTTCGACGCGCGCGGTCATCAAGATCGCCATGCGCCGCGCGACGTCGTTGCGGCTGCGCGAGCGCATCGTCTCGCCATCCAGATACACTGTGCCGGAAAGCTCCGGCAGCTGACCGATGACGGTTTTCAGGATCGTCGACTTGCCCGAGCCGTTCGGCCCGATCAGCGTAACGATCTTTCCCCTCTGCACGCAGAGGGACACATCCTCGATGAGGGGCTTGCCGTGGTAGCCGACGGATAAATTCTTTGTCTCCAAATAGCCGCTCATTCCCGCCCCGCCTTTCTGCGCACCATCATGTAGATGACGACCGGCGCGCCGAACACCGCCGTGACCGAGCTGATGCTGACTTCCGTGGGCGCAAAGGCCGTGCGCGCGATGAGATCACACGCAAGGCAGAAGATGCCCCCGCCGAGGAAGCTCGCCGGGATCAGCAAAAGCGGCTCCGCCGTCTTGAAAAGCGCCTTCATCAGGTGCGGCAGCGCGATGCCGACAAACGAGATGGGGCCGGCGAAGGCTGTCACGCAGGCAGATAACACGCTGGAGAGCAGGATGAGCGCCGCGCGGAACGCCTTGATCGGCACGCCCATGTTGCGCGCGTAGACCTCGCCGAGCTGATAGGCGCGGATCGGCTTGGAGAGGAAAAATGTCAAAATCAGCGCGATCCTGCACACCCACGCCATCGTCGTCACGTTTTCCCACTTCATGCCGGAAAACGAGCCGTTCGACCAGTTGTGCAGGTTCACGATGTTTGAATCGTCCGCGAACGTGACGAGAAAATCCGTCAGCGCTGAGCAGATGTAGCCGATCATCACGCCGCAGACGACGAGAAGGCTCATCTGATTGACCCGCTGCGAAATGAGCAGGATGAGGCCCATCGAGAGCATCGCGCCGATGAACGCCGCGCTGATCAGCAGCGCTGACGATGATCTGACGCCGCGGCTGAGGAAAACGATCATCGCGATCGACACCGCGAGCTTCGCGCCCGACGAAATGCCCAGCACGAACGGCCCCGCGATGGGATTGTGGAAAAACGTTTGCAGAAGATACCCCGACACGGACAGCGCACCGCCTAAAATGAGCGCCGACGCCATGCGCGGCAATCTAATTTGCATAATGATCCGCTGTTGCGTCAGGTCATCCCCGCCGCCGAGCAGAATTTGTCCTATCTGAGACGCGGAGAGCTGCACGCTGCCCGCGAATAAATTCCAGATCAAAAAAACAGCCAAAAGGACGAGCAGCAGCAAAAAGCCGCACCACGTCCGTGTTTTCCGCTTCTGCTCCATGCTCGTCCCTCCTGTCTGTTTCAACTTTCCAGTCAAAAATTATTGCAGCTTTGTCAAAAACCGGAGCGGCGTATCCGCCCCGCTCAAAACGGTGTGGAGATCCACGACGAGGTCGCTCAATTCGAGCGATTCCTGATAAAAGTCCTTCGTCAGGCACCAGACGTTCCCGTTTTGCACGGCCTTAAAGTCACCGAGCAGCGGTTCGAGTGCTAAAAGCTCGTCGATCGTCGTAAGCCCGCCGTCGATGATGCTGTTGTAGATGAGCACATCCGCGTCGTGCGCGCCGCTGTAAAATGCCTCCATCTGGATGGTGACGGTGGACTGGGCGTTCTCCTCTTCCGTGTTGTCAAAGGAGACGTATTCCCCGCCCGCCATGGCGATGGATTTAGCGACATAGTCCGTCGACTTTCGCACATTGACCGCGCCGTTGCTCGTCACATAGAAGAATGTGACGGTCTTTCCCGTGGGCGCAGCGCCCAGAATGCCCGAAACGCTGTCCATTTTCTCCTCAAACAGCGCCGCGGCCTCGTTCTCCTTGCCGATGAGCGCACCGTAGAGCTTGACCCACTCCATGCGGCCAAACGGCTCGCTCTCGTAGCTGGACATTTCCACGAGCACGGGGATGCCCAGCGTTTCAAACTGCTCGATGACCTCGGGCGAGTGGTAGATCATCGTGTTTTCAAGCACCAGATCGCAGCCCTGCGACAAGATAAGCTCGTAATCGGGCTCGGAGTATTTGCCCGCGTAAAGCATGTCACCCGCGCTCATGGCCTCCTTCGCCTGCTCGATATACCAGTCCGACTCCTTGCGTCCACTGAAGCGGATGCTGTCGACCGCGTCCAGCTGGGCAAAGCTGTCCATCGCCGCGCTGGCGACCAGATAAATTTCATCAAGCGGCTGCTGCAAAACTGTCACGCCCTCCGGCACGCCGCCGGGCACGGCCGCGCCCTCCGGCACGAGCAGGAATTCCTGATCCTGCCCGATGGTGATGCGCTTGTACTCGTCACCCGCGTAGGAAACCGAAAACTGCGCGGCGTAGTCAAGCGGCATGGACTTGTCAAACGACAGAGCATCCCACGCGACCGCCGCGTCTTCGCCGTTCGAACCGTCCTGCGCTTTGTCCCCGCAGGCGCAGAGCGTCAGCACGGCCAACAGCGTGAGAAGCGCGCGCGGCAGGCGTCTCATCTGTTCACCTCGGCGCTCGAGGCGTCGAACGTCAGCGTGTAGTCGATCTCGTGCGGCGTGCTCATGGCGGTGGTATCGCCGACCACGGCAAGCGGCGTATCCAGCGCGGCGACGGGGATCTCAAACGTCGAGCCGTTTTCGGTCGAGAGCACGTCGCAGCGCTCGCCGTCCACGAGCATATAGTCATAGTGGCTGCTGCTCCAGACGATGGTGGCGGTCATTTTGCCGTCCGCGACCGTCAGCGTACAGGGCGACTGGATGTTCGCCTTGCCGCTGCCGCCCTCGAGCGTCACGGCGATCGTGTAGGTGCCGTCGGCCAGCGTCTCGGCGGGCGCGGCGTCGTCTTCCTTCAAAACGGCGTTCGTCACGGAGACCTTGTGGTCGTACCACTTGCCCTTCGTGCCGATGATGGCGACGTCGAACTCCTCGTCCAGCGCGGGCACGGGGATATCAAAGCCATTGACCTCCTCGCTCAGGCCGTCGGAATAGGTGACGGTGTCGGTCGTGGGCTGCAAGAGCGCCGCGCCGTCCTTCCGCGCGTCCTCCGCCGTGCCGCAGAAGAGGTTCAGAATACTCTTGGACGGCAGGCTGATGTGGATCGTCATCTGGCCGTTTTCGACCGTCAGCGTCCCCTTGCCCTTGCATGCCTCGTTCACGTGGAACATGCTGCTGTCGGTGCTGAAATCCGCGGTGTAAACGCCGTCGGCAAGCGCGGGCTCGGTGTTCGTGTCCTGCGGATCGCCGTCCCCGCTCTTCTGCCCGCAGCCGAAAAGCAGCGTGCAGAGCATCAGCACGGTCAGTATCAGTGTCAGTGTTCTTTTCATTGGGAAGTACCTCCATCCGGAAAAGGCCCCGAAGCGGTGCACAATCGCTTCGGAGCCCCTTTTTGATCCTTTTTATGCGTTCAGGGCGTCAATGGCGGCCTGGGTGTGGGCGATGTACAGCGCCTGGATGTCGGCAATCTCGCCGAGGCCCGCGATCTGGCAGTCGACGGTGAAGTCGGCAGCCTCGAACATAGTCTTCCAGGAATCGTCGTCGCTGCCGGCCATGTCGTTGTTGGCGTGGTCACCCGCAACGACCATCAGCGGGCGCAGGATGACGTTGGTGTAGCCCGCGGCCTTGACGGCCTCGATGACGGACTCGCAGGAGGTCTCCTCCGGCTCGCCCTCGACCGTGCCGATGAAGACGTTCTCATAGCCAAGGTTCTGCATCTGGGCGCTCATCTGGCTGTAGCTGACCTTGGCGACGTGTGCGGTGCCGTGGCCCATGAAGACGAACGCGGCGCCGGCTTCCTTGGCAGCCTCGAGAGAGTCAAAGCCGCTTGCCTCGACCGCGGCGGCGGTGATGGCCTTGGCGACAACTTCCTTGTCGGCGTTGATGACGGTCGCGTCGCTGCCGACCTCGCCGAGCAGGGGCTCTGCGATGGAGACAGATTCGAACCGGTCGCGGTACTCGTCGATGGTAGCACACATTTCGTCATACTCCGCGCCGTGCATCAGGTGCGTCGGCTGCACGACGAGGTTCTTGACGCCGTTGGCCACAGCGCGGTCGAGCGCCTGGGTCATGTTGTCGATCTTCTCGCCGTCGCGGGCCTGAATGTGGTTGATGATGATCTGAGCCGTGAAGGCGCGGCGGACGGACCAGTCGGGATAGGCCTCCTGCAGGGCGTCCTCAATGCTCTTGATGTCGTTCACGCGGCTGTCGTTGTAGGACGTGCCGAAGGAAACGACCAGAAGCTCGTTCTCGCCGATGTCATCCTGGTTGCGGGGATCGTCCTTGGACGCATCGCCCGTGTCAAGGCCGAAATACTCGGGGCTCGCTTCCTCACCCTCGACCATGGCCTTCTGCTCGTCGGTCAGCGCGTCCCAGGCAGCCTTGGCGGCCTCGCACTGCGCGTCGGTCTCATCGGTGCGCTCCTGAACATAGATCGCGTCAATGAGCGCGGCGACATTGTCGGCTGCGGCCTTGTCGGCGTCCTCCGTGTTCTGCGTGTCGTCGGCAGCGTCGTCCTTCTTGCTGCCGCAGGCGGTCAGCACGCCCAGCAGCATCACGGCTGTGAGCAGGATTGCAAGTGCTTTTTTCATGTTTCTCTTTACCTTCTTCTTCAAAAATCGTTCTGAAAGAAATATAAAAGCGGCCATGGTGACCCACAGCCGCTCTCACGATTCCAACCAGCAACACCGCGCCGCGAAAAAATCGCGCCGCGGGTAAACTCGCAGAAATATCAGCCTGTGTGCAGCGGGCTCGAGATTCCCCACAGAGGCAGGTCTCCTGACTTCGTTCATCGCGGCGCTGCCCTTCCCAGTTTCCCAGTGGCTACGCAGGCCGTTCCCGTACACAGTGACTGCATCGTTCCGGATTCGCACCGGATTCTCTATTCTCCGCCTCGCGGCGGCACCTCTGCGATACAATTTTACATTTTTTCAGACATAGCAGATTATAGCATTCCCCGTCGAATTGTCAATGAGGAAAGCGCGGCGTCCCTTTTACCTTTTGTGTTGATGGTAAAAACTCCGTCGATTTCACCAAAAGCGTGCCCCAGATACCTAATTTCCGAGAGGATACCTATTTTTAGGGTATCCTCTTTCCTTTGCCTGCTGTCTTAAAACCAGGCTTACTGATATTCAGAAGAAAATGAGATTTTGAGGATGGTGTTCCTATGGAAGATTTATTTGACAGGTTCCAAGCCATAACAGGCATTTCAAAATATTCCAACTCGGAAGTTATCACGCCACAAAACATAGTAAAAGACATGGTTGATTTACTCCCTGCTAATGTATTTAACAAAGAGGCAAAGTTTTTGACCCAGCAGTCAAGAGTGGTAGATTTCTTGCAGAGATTTACAAACGGCTAATGGAAAGCCAACTAATGGTACAGGCATTTCCAGAAGAACAGAAGAGAAGGCAACACATAATAGACAATCAGATATATGGCTTCGCCACTTCTGGAATCGCAGCTACACTAGTAAGAAGGCAGTTGTATGATGACCCTGCACTTGTAAAAAACATCTATTTCACAACTGCAAAGGACATAGTAAAAGAGATACAAGGAGCATTCAGCAATATGAAATTTGAAATCTTATCGGCGGTATGGATACAATCACACGATAGTTCTCCGCTGCAAGCAGGCGGATGAGCAGCGGCGAAAACGCGATGATACCGCCCGCGCAGAGGTAGATTGCACACGGAGGTTCATGCTTCGTTCGCCTCTGAAAAGGTGAAGAAAATGCCTGCTGTCAAGAATGGTTTCAAAATTGAGATTTTTAATGTCCCGACATCGTGATCGTGGAGATGCAGCCCTATTACTTTGCTTTTCAGCTTTCTGTTTGGAATTGCTTTTCAGCCTTCTACCTGATATAATAATGGTAGCATAACGCGAGAAGCTTATCGATAGGATCGGGTGTATTTATGTGAACGCCAAGACCTGATCGGACAAAGAAAGGGTGGGGAGAATGTTATGTCAGAGATAATGTGGCACATCTGCATTTCGAGCATCTACACCCGTGACCGAGTTAGAATGCTTTCTACGATGGGAACGCTTTAATTGCGATTGTGGTCGGAATTCATTGATACTGTTATCTTTTTGAGCTTTGCTTATGGCTGGATACAAATGTTAAGGGAGATATTGATATGGCATTTTTAAATGAAAACGAATGGATACGCCTCAATGAGATCGCATACAATATTTCATTTATCTATACAGTAGAGGAAATGCAGCATGAAATTCTCAACCGATGGCTTCCTTTTTTGATTTCGTATGATAGCGCAATTTTTGCCCGAATCTCTACTGCGGAGAATGGATCCTATCAGTTTCAGGCCCCAGCGGCTTTTCATCTGCCTCAGCAGGCTGTCGATGTCTGGATGCAGGAAAGCCTGAATTCAGATGCTTTTCGCTGGGCGCTGTATACCTGTGAAGGCGGTGCTTTTCGGGAATCTATGGCATCTTCGGATGAACAGGTGAATAGCAGCGGAATCTACCAGAACTTCTATCTGCCCAATCACTTGGCATATTCCGTCGGCCTTTCCATCTCCTTTCGAGAAGAACCGGTCGGCTTATTGAAATTGTACCGGCAAGCTGATAAGCCTCCGTTTAGCGAACGGGATATGTTTGTATTGGAGCAGTTACACAAGCACTTTGCATACCGTTTAGTATATGAAGCAAAAAAGGGAGACACCCGCTATTTTTACGCAAAAGGATATCATGAAAAGTTGTGCAGCCAGTACGGCTTGACCAGTCGAGAAGGGGAAATGTTAGATCTGGCCGTACACGGGCTGTCCAATGAAGATATCGCTCAAAAAATGAATATCAGTATCCATACGGTAAAAAAACATTTCCACAGCATATATACCAAAATGAATGTGCGTAACCGGATACAGATGATCCAGAGTCTTCCTGTATCAACCAACAAGATCGATTTTGATGCGCTATAAATAAAACTTGGGAAAAATGTACCGCCTGCATTGGCTAAACTGCATTATCCTTTGGTAGTATATAAAGATTCTTTGGTCTCACATCGAGGCACAGAAGGCTTGTCTAAATAATATACAGACTACATAAAATGGAACTGGCGCTGAATTTTAACGCCGGTTCCATTTTGCTATATTTGGGGTACAAAAGTTGGGGGATGCATATGAAACGAAGCGATATTTGGTGGGCAGTTGCTTATGGGTTGTTGGCTGTGTTTACGGTACTCTTTTGCGTCACAGGAGGCTTTGCCAAGGTCAATATAGCGTATCCTTATCTGGCAGGTTTTGCGCAATTCGCTGTCTATGCTACGGCGGGTGAGTTGCTCTCCGGACGTCTGTTAGAGGGAACTTGGCAGATCAACCGGGCGACTTGGTTCAAAAGCCTGAGTTGGGGAATAGGAGGCGTCCTTGTCACGCTGGCCTTTACCGTGTTCAGCCAAGGTACCCGGCAAGCCATGGCAGCAGGTCTTCTTCCGGGATATGGAAATGCTCTGGCACAGGCCTTTTTTACCAGCGTTACCAATAATCTGTTTTTTGCTCCTATTCATTCCGCTCTGATGCGAGTATGTGGAAATTATGCTGAAATCCGCTTTTTGGCGGGACAGCATATCACTCCACGCCAAGCGGTGGACTCTGTAGATTGGGGAGAATTGATCGATTTTACTCTGTTTAAAACGATTCCTCTCTTTTGGATCCCCGTCAATACCGTGGGATTTCTCCTTCCGCAAGAATATCGTATCGTATTTGCAGCGGTGCTTTCCTTGGCATTTGGAATATTGATGACTGTTCTCAAATTAAGGGAACGGAAGAATCAGAGTAGAAAGGAGTTACCTATATGATTCAAATTTCGGATAACACTCAGCAGATCCAACCCTCCAAGATTCGAAAAATGTTCAATAAGGCACTGGAGTATGATCATGTCATTAGTTTTACACTGGGAGAGCCGGATTTTACTGCCTCGCCGAACGTAGTGGAGGCTGGGTGCAGGGCCATTCGTGAAGGAAAGACCAAGTATTCAGAAAATGCAGGGCTGCTGGCTCTGCGCCAGGCGATTGCAGCGTATCTCCATCGCACAGAGGGACTCTCTTACGATCCTGCAAGCCAAATTGTGGTGACGCCTGGAGCCATGGGAGCCTTGTTTTTGGCGCTGAAAGTGCTGCTGAATCCTGGGGATGAGGTTATCGTCAACGAACCCTGCTGGACTAATTATGTCCAACAGATTCGGATGTGCGGCGGCGTGCCGGTGTCGGTGAAAACCAACGCACAGCGGGGATTTGATTTGGATGTATCCGCTATTGCCGAAGCTGTTACCGATAAGACAAAGGCCATTATTCTAAACAGCCCATGCAACCCCACAGGAGCTGTAGCCAGCACTGAAACGCTGCTCCAACTGGCCGAATTGGCCCAGAAGCAGGACTTGGTGATCTTGGCTGATGAGGTGTATAAGCACATCCTCTTTGATGGAAGGACTTATACAAGCTTTGCTTCTCTGCCTGGAATGAAAGAACGGACCCTGGTTATTGATAGCCTTTCCAAAACCTATGCGATGACCGGTTGGCGTATCGGTTATGCTGCCGGACCGGAAAATGTGATCCGGAATATGGTCAAGCTGCAGGAAAATGTCAGTGCTTGTGCGGCCACTCCCTGCCAGGTCGCGGCTATTGAAGCTTTGGAAGGTCCACAAGACCACTTGAAGTATATGGTGGAGCAGTATCGCCTGCGCCGTGACTATGTGATGAGGCGGATATCTGAGATCCCTGGTTTGTCCTGCCATGCTCCGGCTGGGACTTTCTACGCATTTATTGACATCAGTCAACTGGGTATGCCTTGTGAAGAATTTGCCATGAAGCTGCTGGAAGAACGACAGGTGGTAGTGGTACCCGGTACGGCCTTTGGCGAATTTGGCGAGGGATATATCCGTCTGTCCTATGCGACATCCATGCAGTGCCTGGAGCAGGGGCTGCAGGAGCTGGAGGAGTTTGTCAGATCCCATAAGACTGAGGGGGACCCCGCATGAATATGATCAACGGTACCCGCTTATATGATCATTTGACCCGACTTGGGCGAATCGGTTTTGTGCCGAAAGAAGGAACCACACGATTGCCGTATACCCCTGCCTATGACGAAGGACGAATCTATGTTCAACAGTGCATGGAACAGGCAGGACTTCAAACATCCGTCGATCCTGTAGGGAATCTGATCGGTACGCTTCCTGGTCAGGGAGAGATCATTTGCATTGGATCCCACATCGATACGGTGCCGGGGGGCGGGATTTACGACGGAACCTATGGTGTGTTGTCCGGAATCGAGTGTGTGCAGCGCCTTAAGGAGTTGGGATATCAAAATCGGCATCCCATCCAGGTGATTGCATTTACCGAGGAGGAGGGCAATGTCATTGGCGGAACTTTTGGAAGTAAGGCATTTACCGGCGGAGAGATTGATGAAGCTATGCGGCCGAATCTGGCCCTCCACGGACTTACAATGGAGCAGGTCGGCGCCTGCCGAAGAGATCTGACCCAATACCAGTGTTACTTGGAGTTACATATTGAGCAGGGCGGGGTATTAGAAGCTGAAAGGATGCAAATAGGCGTGGTTGATGGTATTGTGGGCATCGTGCGCTATCGCATGACGGTTTCCGGCTGTGCCAATCATGCAGGCAGCACACCCATGCATCTGCGGGATGACGCGCTGGTGAAAGCCTGCCGGATCATTACCCAGCTTATGGAACGGACTGAGGCCGCTTCGCCGGATATGGTCTGCACGGTAGGAACCCTTCAGGTGTTCCCAGGAGCGGTCAATGTGATTCCGGGCAAGGTGGAGTTTATTGTGGAACTGCGCAATCCAACGATGGAGCCCATGGATCAGGTCATTGACTCCGTGCTGAAAGAGCACCCGGAGCTGGTAGGCGAAGAATATATTCGCCAGTCGCCTACCCAGTGCAGTTCTAAGCTGATAAAGCTGAGCGAGACACTGTGCCGCAACCGCGGTATCCGTTTTCGCAGAATGTTCAGCGGTGCAGGACACGATCTGATGAATTGGGGAAAAGCGGTCCCCTCCATGCTTCTGTTCATTCCCAGCAAAGACGGGATTAGCCACTCTATCCGAGAATACAGCGCTCCTGAGGACTTGTACCAGGGAGCTGAGCTTCTGATGGAGATGGTTCAGGCTTTGGACCAAGAGGAGGGAAAATTGTGAAGATCAAAATCATCAATCCCAATACGACGCAATCCATGACTGAAAGTATAGAAAATTTAGCACGTCGAGTGGCACGCAGCGACACTCAGGTTTGGGCGGTTACTCCGGCATCCGGGCCGGACAGCATCGAATGTTATGTGGATGAGTATTTGGCTGTTCCGGGGGTCCTGAAAGAAGTGATCCGGGGAGACCGAGAGGAAGGCGCCGATGCATTTATCATCGCCTGCTTTGGTGACCCTGGGCTTCAGGCAGCCAGAGAGGTCACCTCCAAGCCTGTGCTGGGTATCTGTGAGTCGGCCATTGCTGCTGCCAAATTTATAGCGCCGTACTTTTCTATCGTATCGGTGCTGGATCGGTCTCGCAAGGTTACAGAGGATGTGGTATCCAACTATGGAGCGGAAAAGTTTTGCCGTTCTATCCGATCCACAGGTTTGAGCGTGCTGGAATTTGGCAGGGACCCCAAGAAGGGATTGGAAGCGTTAGCCTATCAGGGAAAGTTAGCCGTGCAGCAGGACGGCGCCGAATGTATTTTGCTGGGGTGCGCTGGTTTCGTGGACTTTGTTGAGGACCTGTCCGCCCAGCTGGGCGTTCCCGTGTTGGATGGGGTAATGCCAGCAGTTAAATTTGCGGAAGCCATGGTAGATATGGGGCTGCGTACCAGCAAGGTGTCTACTTGGGGCTTCCCAGAGCAGAAGAATATCGTAGGCTTTCCCATGTTTACCAAACAAGAATTGATATTTTAGGAGATGACAGTATGCGTACCTTGATTAAAGGAGGCACAATCGTAACCGCAGAACAAGAGTATGTGGGGGATATCCTGGTGGAGGGCGATGTGATCCGCGCAATGGGGACACATTTGGACGAAGCCGCAGATCTTGTGATAGACGCCAAAGGTAAATATGTGTTTCCGGGAGGCGTAGACCAGCACACTCACTTTTCCGCCCTGTGTAATGTCGGCAACCGTGACACCGCCGGATATGAGACGACCGACTCTGCTATTGTAGGCGGCACGACCACCATTGTGGACTTTGCTCCGCAGGATCCGGATCGCGGACTGCTGGATTCCATTGATTATCGAATCAATGTGCGGGCGAAGGATAAGTCTTGTGTTGATTTTGCACTGCATTCCATGGTAACATATATTATGGACAGTATCTTTGATGAGATCGAAGAATTTCCTCGGAGAGGCATTTCCAGCATCAAGATTTTTATGGCCTACAACGGCTCTCCGCTTCATGTAGATGACGGTACTTTCTTCCGTATTCTGGAGAAGAGCCGACAGGTTGGCGCTACGGTATTTGTGCACGCAGAGAATGGAGAGATCCTGAATTTCCTCCGCAGCGAGTGTGTAAAGAAGGGCCAACTGACGCCGCATTACCATTATGTTTCCCGTCCGCCTTTTACTGAGGCGGAGGCGGTGCGCCGGGCTATTTATCTGGCTGGTCAGACCGATACGCCTCTTTATATTGCTCATATGACCTGTCGGGAGGCCATTGCCGAATTACAAAAGGCCAAGGGAACTGGCCAGCGGGTTTCCGGCGAGACTTGCACTCACTATCTGACCACCACTAAGGAAGTTCTGGATAATCCGGATTTCAATGAAGCGGCTAAGTTCGTTTGCTCCCCCGCTTTGCGGGATCGTGAGGACTGCGAGGCTCTTTGGCAGGCATTATCCGACGGACTGCTGACGGCGGTCTCATCCGACCACTGCGGTATAGATGTGGCAGAGCTCAAGCAGGCCGGCAGGAATGATTTTACTCAGATTCCGAACGGTTCCCCCGGCGCCGGCGATCGACTGCATATGGTGTGGACCGAAGGTGTATGCACGGGAAAGCTGACCCGCCAGAAATTTGTAGATGTTATTGCCACTCAGCCGGCAAAAATCAACGGTATCTATCCGAGAAAGGGAACGCTGGCGGTAGGTTCTGACGCAGATGTTGTCATTTTCGATCCCAATTATGAGGGGACAGTTCATCTGGCAGATAACCCTAACGGCGTGGACTACAACCTCTATGAGGGCCGTCGTCAGTCTGGTCGGGTGGAGACGGTTCTGCTGCGAGGCCAGGTTGTAGTGGAGAACGCCAAGTTTGTGGGCCGCTACGGCCAGGGAAAATTCATCCCTGCAAATATGTACGCATCCGGTTACGAAAACCGAAATTAACCAAGTGTAATCCGTAGTTACTCGCGCTGCCAAAACCGAAGATGTTGGGAGCGGTGGGAGGCTGGAAACCGGAGTGCGCAAAACGTTTGGTCTGTTCATGAAAAAATACGGTATATAGTATGATCAGTCTCGTTCAAAGCTGATATGCCGTGTCTTGATTTTGCAAGACTTACGTTTTGCGCATCCCTGGACCGAGAAAGTGAGGAGGTGTGATTTGCAGATTCGGATAGGGCCTGTAGTTGCGGAAGCAGAGATTCCATGAAAAAAAACCATAGATAATTTATAACAGGAGGCTTGTTATATGGATACTACATATGGAGTGTTGTGTCTCATTCCCCCCATCGTGGCAATCGGATTGGCCCTGTGGACCAAACAGACGATTTTCTCTTTATTCATCGCGGTTTGGTTGGGGTCCACAATGATGAACGGCTTTAACCCTTTGGTTGGTTTTGTCAAAATTATCTCGGACTATATGATCCCCTCTCTCAGCGGAAATGCATCTTTGATTATTTTGGTTACACTCTCCGGCGGTATGATCGCCATGCTCCGTAACACTGGTGCTGCAGAGGCCTTTGCTACCAAGGTGACAAAGGTTATCAATACTGCCAAGAAGGGGCAGATCGTTACTTGCCTGAGCGCCTTCATTTTCAGCTATACGGAGCCCTGCCTCATGCTTGGTACTATCATGCGGCCCGTTACTGACATGGTGCGCATCTCTCGAGCAAAATTGGCTTATATCCTGGATTCCATGGGATGCAATTTAGCTGCGCTTTCTCCCATTAGCAGCTATGGTCCCTTTATCACGGGACTGATTGCCGCAGAGCTGTTGGCAAGCGGCGTTGAGGGCAACGAATGGGGCATCTGGTTGAATATGCTTCCGTTCAATCTGTACGGCGTATTTGCCATGATTTCTGTTTTGATCGTTGCTGCTTTCGGCTTGAACTTTGGCCCTATGTACAAGGAAGAAAAGCGGGCCAGAGAGACCGGAAAGCTGCTGGACGACGGGGTTCAGCCCTTGGTTCCAGAGGTGAAAAATGAGCTGCCCGCAGATTATAAGCTTACTATGTGGAACTTTATTATCCCTATTGTTTGCCTGTTTGGTTCTCTCTTTGCCACCATTTTCTGGTCCGGCGATCTGGTTAACAACGGGTTGGTGGGATGCTTCCGCAGTGCCAACATTACACTTGCTATTTGCATCGCCTTTATGGGTGGCGCGCTGGGTGCGGGCATCATGGGTGTAAGCACCAAGCTCTTCAGCGTGACCAAGGCGTTCGATACCTTTGTCAACGGTATGGCCGAACTGATCTCGGTTCCCTTTATTCTGGTGTGCGCATGGTCCTTGGGCTCTATCGTCAAGGGTATGGGGACCAGCGAGTTTCTGATCCATATTGTGGAGAATTACCTGACTCCCGGCATGGTTCCGGCTTTGGTATTCCTGTTTGGCGCACTCATTTCGTTCTCGACCGGTTCCTCTTGGGGCGTGTGGTCTATTATGATGCCCATTGCTTTCCCGATGGCCATCGCCTTTGATATTTCCATTCCGTTTGTTGTTGGCGCCGTGATTGGCGGTGGCCTGTTCGGCGACCAGTGCTCCCCTATCTCCGATACGACTGTGCTCTCTTCTACCGGTGCTTCCTGCAACCATATCGTCCATGTTATGACGCAGCTGCCCTACGGAATTACGGTTGGTATTTCGGCTTTCGTGGGATTCCTTTTTGGCGGACTGACCGGACAGTATGTCTTGAGTATTGCGGTTACTGCTGCTATTCTGACAGTGAGCCTGATCACTCTGACTCAGCTTACCAAACGGCGTTACCCTGAGAAGGTACACTAACTGCTTTGCCGTTGGAATAGGAGACATTTATGAAAAAGATTGATACCATTGTGGTGGCCCCGCATTTCTATACGATGGAGGGAGCCGGCGTGGGCTATCATAGTGATGCCGCTATGGCTGTAGACGGAGGCAAAATCTTGAAGGTGGGCAACCGGCCTGAGATTTTAGCGGAATATACAGCTGAGGAAATGATCACCTTGGATCATCATATGGTGCTGCCTGGTTTTATCGACGGCCATATGCATACTGCATGCAATATTATGCGCGGATTGGCCCAAGACACCAACAGTTGGATGATGTTCGGCCTCCAGCCCTTTGACAACGCGGTTAATGACGAGGAACGGGATGCGGGCAGCCGAGTGGCCATTCTGGAGGCCGTCCGGGCAGGCACTACCACACTGGGCGACTATGATTCCAAAATGGAAAATGTGTGTGCTTTCATCGATAAGGTGGGCGCCCGAGGGAATATTGCACAGACGATTCGAGCGGCTAAACGACGGGTTTATCAACCGGGCGAACTCTATGAGTTTGATGATGCCATGGGAGAGGAGAGCCTGAATCGAAACATTGATCTGTATAATAAATGGAACAACAAGGCAGGGGGACGGATTAAGATCCTGTTTGGCCCGCAAGGCGCTGACTTTGTCAGCCCGGAGATGCTGTTGCGTATCCAAAAGGCGGTCAAGGAGCGGGGTACCAAAATCCATATGCATGTGCAGCAAGGAGATCGAGAGACCTATCAGATTGTCCAGCGCTATGGCAAGCGTCCTACAGCTTTTCTGGATGAGTTGGGCTATCTGGATGAATCTCTTATTGCAGTCCATCTTACTGACTGTACAGATGAGGAAGCTGCCCTTATTGCCAAACGAGGCGCCTCAATGATCGTTAATCCGGGTTCGATCGGCATCATTGATGGCATTGTCTGCCCAAGTGTTGTTTTCCAACAGGCGGGCGGTGTGGTGGCCTTGGGTTCCGATCAGGCTCCGGGCAACAACTGCCATAACATCATCAATGAGATGAAAAATGTTTGCCTCTTCAACAAGATCAAGTATCAGAATCCGGAAGTTATGCCCGCCTGGAAAGCCCTGCGTATGGCCACCATTGAGGGTGCCCAAGCGATTGGCTTGGGCGATACCGTAGGCTCTCTTGAGCCTGGAAAACGCGCGGACTATATTGCTATTGATCTCAGTTGTCCCTCCATGTTACCGGTGTACACCTACCCAATGCGCAACATGGTACCTAATCTGGTTTACAGTGCCAGGGGATCCGAGGTTTCGCTGGTTGCAGTGGACGGCAAGGTCATAATGCGAGACGGCGCGTTTACCAATGTAGATGAAAAAGAGTACTTAAATGAGATATCTAAGTACCCAGATGACATCGGTCGGCGTGCAGCAGATGAGTTCTTCTCCATTGATGGGACCAATGCTCATTTTATGCGTGAGGATAAGCTGTAAGCGCCTGTTTTGGGGCCTGAGGAAGATTTCCTCAGGCCCCCTTTTTATCAAGGTGGAAAGCTGTATGGCGGTCGGATATTGCGCGGTTGAATGGTTCGTCTCCAGCCATACAATTACGAGCGCTTTGTTCAGGCGGACCACTTGGAGTTTTCTTTCGGTGGCGGGGAAGCTAACGTAGCTGTTTCGCTGGCTAACTACGGCCTTGACGCCGTCTACGTCACCAAACTGCCCGCGCATGCCATCGGACAGGCTGCGGTCAACTCTCTGCGCCGCTACAGCGTGGATACCTCTATGATCGTGCGTGGAGGCGACCGTATCGGTATCTCCTATAATGAGAAAGGCGCGTCTCAGCGCGGTTCCGTTTGCATTTATGACCGGGCGCATTCTGCCATTCAGGAGTCCACTCCCTCCGACTTCGACTGGGATGTGATTTTTAAAGGCGCGGACTGGTTCCACTTTACCGGCATCACGCCTGCGCTCGGCCCCAACATGGTGGATGCCTGCCGTGACGCCTGCAAGGCGGCGAAGGCACATGGGGTCAGGATCAGCTGCGATCTCAACTACCGCGGCAAGCTGTGGAGCCGTCAGCAGGCACGGGAGGCCATGACTGATCTGTGTCAGTACGTGGACGTATGCATTTCCAACGAGGAGGATGCCAAGGATGTGTTCGGCATTGAGGCGGAGGCGACCGATATCTATGCCGGCGAGATCAACCGCGAGGGCTACAAGTCCGTTGCAAGACAGCTTGCTGATCGGTTTGGCTTTGAAAAGGTCGCTATCACGCTGCGCGAGTCCCGCTCGGCGTCCGACAACGGTTGGAGCGCCATGCTGTTTGACGCTGTCGGCAATGAATACCATTTCTCCAAAAAATATGACTTGCATATCGTTGACCGCGTGGGTGGCGGCGACAGCTTCGGCGGCGGTCTGATTTACGCACTGCTCGCCGGTAAGGGCAATCAGCGGGCTGTGGAATTTGCCGTGGCGGCCTCCGCGCTCAAGCATACCGTCGAGGGCGATTATAACATGGTTACAGCGGCCGAGGTGGAAAAGTTGGCCAACGGCGATGGTTCCGGCCGCATCCAGCGCTGAATTGATTTTTAAAATATTCCCTGAATTTATAAAGTGTCATTGTAAGCTGCTGATCACTTCAAGATAGGGACTCTTGCGATTCTCCACCTTTCTTTCCTGAATACGGCATTGTTCGTTGGTGAAAGGGACTGATACCCTGCCAAAGCGACGAACAATGCCAAGGGAGCGCAAGACGAATAATAAGACCACGCAGCCCAGCTGGGTCGCGGTGCCAGAGGAAGCGGACGCACGCCAGAGGCGTGCATTCGCTTCCTCTGGCTTTTCTTTGCCCAAATGTGAGAGAGAAGTGAGATGCGCCAGGTAGCAGCAAGAGTGAAGCACCCATGCTTCGGCGTTCGAGTCGCATCAGTTCATAAAATCAACCGGCTGCATCTCGAAAATGTCGCCTGTCGCGGGGAAAAACTGCTTTTTGAAAAAACTGTTTTTAAAACTTTTTGCGGTGAAAAAGATGATAAATATATGAAAACACCGCACTTTCGTGTGGTGTTTTCTGTGCTGCATCTTTCATCAACACATTCTGGTACGCCCGACTGGATTCGAACCAGCGGCCTTTAGAGTCGGAGTCTAACGCTC
>OFMD01000613.1_pt1 | contig 27547 bp, 48 predicted proteins | sample 1541211 | NCBI WGS metagenome assembly OFMD01 (sample SAMN04209231, study PRJEB22552) | human gut metagenome | biome: gut; material: feces | host: Homo sapiens | place: USA: Oklahoma | reverse complement strand
GACAGCTGTCGCGGCGATTTTTGCAGTGCGGATTTACTTCACCAGCTGGCAGAACAGGTCAATCTCGTCGGCCAGGGACTGGAGCCCCTGCCGCCAGAAGGCCTTGTCGGTCAGGTCGATGCCGGCGATCCTGGCGGTGTCCTCCACGCAGGTGACGGAGGTGGCGTGGAGCATCTTCTTATACAGGGGCACAAAGTCCTTGCCCTCCTGCTGATACTTGGCGTACAGGCCTCGGGCGAACAGGCCGCCGAAGGCATACGGGAAGTTGTAGAAGCTCAGGCTGCCGCTGTAATAGTGGCCCTTGCACAGCCACATGTAGGGGTGCAGGCAGCTCTGGTCCAGCCCGTCGCCATAGGCCTTCTTCTGGGCCTCCAGCATCAGCTGGCACAGGCGGTCGGCGTCCAGGAACTCCTGGGGCCGGGCCTCGAACACGGAGGACTCGAACAGGAACCGGGAATAGATGTCGCAGATGATCTGGCAGGCGTCGGACAGCTGGCTTTCGATCAGGGCCAGCTTCTCGTCCTTGCTCTCGGCGGCGTCAATGGCGGCGCTGACGGTGAGCACCTCGTTGAAGGTGGAGGCCGTCTCCGCCACGGGCATGGTGTACTCCTGGCACACCAGCGGGTGGGAGAACACCTGCTGATCGTGGAAGGCATGGCCCAGCTCATGGGCCAGGGTCACGATGTCGCCGAAGGCGCCGTCAAAGTTGGTGAGCACCCGGCTCTGCTTAGCGCTGGGCACGCCGCAGTCAAAGGCGCCGCCCACCTTGCCGTTACGGGGATAGAAGTCGATCCATGCCTCGTCAAAGGCCCGCTCCACCATGTCGTGCAGCTGGCTGTCGAAGCCGCCGAAGATATTCAGCAGATAATCCTTGGCGTCCTGGGTGGTATACTTTTTGTCGCTCTTGCCCATGGGGGCGAACAGCTCATACCAGGGCAGACCGTTTTCATAACCCAGGGCCTTGCCCTTGGTCCGCAGATACTGCCAGAACTTGGGCATGTATTCGTCCATGGCTCCCAGCAGGGCGTCCAGGGTTTCCCGCTTCATGCGGCTCTGGTACAGGGCCTTGTCCAGGGGGGAGGCATAGCCCCGGACCTGGCACTCGTTGATGACCTGCATCTTGATGCTGTTCAGGGCGAAGGCTACGGAGTCCTTGATCTTGTCATAGCACGCCAGCTCCGCCTCATAGGCGCTCTTGCGCACGGCGGGATCGGGATCGTAGGCCAGATTGCGGATGGCGGACAGGTTGGTGACCCCACCGTTATACTCCACCTTCACGCTGCTGGTCAGGTTGTCCCGCAGAGTCTCCCACGCCGAAGCACCGGAGATGTTCATCCGGGCGAACAGCTCCTCCTCCCGGTCGGTGAGCAGGTACTTGCTGTCACGGCGGATGGACTCCAGCAGGAAGCGATAGGGCTCCAGGGCCGGGTCGGCGTCCATGATGGCGTCCAGGTCCTCCAGCCCTGCCACCGTCCGGCGCAGGGAGGCGTTGGCGGCGGCGCAGCCGCTGAGCTTGGCGCTGAGCTGGTCGCCCAGACTGTTGGCCTTGGTATCGGCGGTGTTGGCGCTGCACCGAAGGCTGCAGAAGATGAAGAGCTTGTTGGTCAGCTCCTCCACCCGCTCCTGCACCTGCAAAAAGCGATGCACCAGCTGGCTGTGGTCCATGCCCGCCGCCTCACCGGCCAGGGCGTTTACTGCCGCGATGGCCTGGTCCAGGGCTGCCATGTCCCCGGTAAAGGCGGGGTCGTCAAAATCCTTGTACAGAATACTCAGATCCCAGGTATCGTTCATAGATTCTTCCTCCTATTTTGTGGTTTTCTATCGTCCATCATATCACGTTTTCCTGGTGGACACAATAGGAAAATGCGGCTTCAATTAAAATGCCTTAACTCCCGGAGGGCGGCAGCTTCAGAAGCCCGATGCGCTGCCGGTAGTCCGGCAGGGTGCCCTCTACCAGGCGATAAAAGTCCGGCCCGTGGTTTTTGTGGCGGATGTGAGCCAGCTCATGGACCACCACCGCATCAATGGCCTCCATGGGATAGCGCATCAGGAACAGGGAAAAGCACAGGCTGTTTTTTCCGGAGCAGCTGCCCCAGCGGGTCCGTGCGGCGGTGATCCGTATCCCCGTGGGTAAAACATCCATCCGTGCCGCCCAATAGACCACCCGCCCCGGAAGGATCTCCTGCCCGCGCCGGCGCAGCTCCTCCATTTCCTGTTCCGTCAGCTCCGGAGGCGATGCGGCTGGAGCTTCCCTCTGGCGCGCCAGGCTTTTTTCGATCCAGTCCCGGTGCTTTTCCACCAGCTGGCGGACTTCTTCATCGGTGGCGGCGTATGGGGCCCGGACCACCACCCGGCCGTCCCGCTTGATCTGAATGGCCATGGTCCGGCGATGGGACCGTACAATGGTATAGTTCATGGTTCAGTCTCCGATCCGCACGAACCGGGGCCCGCAGTATCCGTCCCTGTCCACGGTCTCCAGCCACATGGCCGCGGGCCGCACCCACAGGCCGCCCTCACCGTACAGAGCCCGGTATACGACCAGCTGCTCCAGAGTCTCTGAGTGCCGGGCCATACCCAGCACCTGATATTCCTTTCCCTTAAAATGCCGCCACCGGCCGGGCTGAATGGCTTCGTTTTCCATATGCAGTGCCTCCTTGTTTTTTCAGTATACAGGAAATTTTCCCAAAAGGGAAGTCCTGGTGGAAAAATGCGGCGGCGTATGGTACAATAAAGAAAATAAAATGGGAGGGTACCACCATGCAGCATGAGATCACCACCGCAGGGCCCCTGCTGGACGGCAGCGGCAATCTCCGCGAGCCGGGCTATGCCAAGCGGCTTCTGCCCATCTATCGCCGGGCGGATATCAAGGCCCCGGCGTCCCGCATCAAGGAGTGGGACTATTATCTCATCGCCAATGACCACTTTGCCGTGGCTCTGACCATTGACGACAACGGGTATATGGGCCTGGACTCCATCTCGTTCCTGCATTTTGACCAGCGCTGGGAGCGGACCAAAAGCCCCATGCGGGCCTTTCCCATGGGCCGGACCGGTCTTCCGGAGAGCTCTGCCTCCGGCACCACCGCTACCTCCGGCAGGGGCTATGCCCTGGTGTTCCGCCATGTGCCCCAGGGCCGGGAGCTGACATTTCATATGGAGAATTTTCTGAACGGCCAGACCATTGACGGCTCCGTCACCCTGACGGAGGAGCCGGAGGAGTCCATGGTCATCTGCACGCCGTTTCCGAAGCCCGGCTGCTTCTATTACAACCAGAAGATCAACTGCATGCGGGCCCGGGGCCAGGTGCGGCTGGGAGACAAGACCTATTGCTTCGACCCGGCGGATTCCTTCGGCGTGCTGGACTGGGGCCGGGGCGTGTGGACGTATCACAACACCTGGTATTGGGGCAGCGCCTCCGGTCTGGCGGACGGCGTGCCCTTCGGCTGGAACATCGGCTACGGCTTTGGCGATACCTCTGCCGCCAGCGAGAATATGCTGTTCTACGGCGGCAAGGCCCACAAGCTCAGCCAGGTGTGCTTCCACATCCCCCAGAGGGACGGGAAGGACGATTTCCTGTCTCCCTGGCGCTTCACCTCCGACGACGGACGGTTTGAGATGAAATTTGACCCCATTCTGGACCGGGCCGCCTGCACGGACGTGAAGCTCATCAAGTCCGACCAGCACCAGGTGTTCGGGCGCTTCACCGGCGCGGCCACCCTGGACGACGGCCGGGTCATCCAGGTCCGGGATATGCTGGGCTTTGCCGAAAAGGTTGAGAACAAGTGGTAAAAGAGACAAAAAGCATCCGTATCCCCCGGGATACGGATGCTTCAGCCTGTCAAAAATCCTTTTTGACAGGCTGAAAGGCATTTTCAAAACTTCTATAAAAGTTCTGAAAATGCGATGATTGAAAACGAAAGACACCCCTGATGGGTTTCTTTCGTAACTATCTTCCTTTCCGAAGACAGAGACAATCCTATTTTTCTGACAGTCTCGCTTCAGCCTGTCAAAGGCTATTCTTCCTGTAAATAGCCGAACTTTTCCTGAAACAGGCCGTCGGCAAAGGCCCGCAGCTGGCGGCAGTAGTCATCGTAGGCTTCCAGCAGCCGCTCTCCCTCCGGAGTCAGCTCCGCGCCGCCGCCGCCTCGCCCGCCGGTGATGGAGTGCAGCAGCGGAAAGCCCAGGGCGGCCTGGGCGTGCTTGGTGATGGTCCACGCCTTGGAATAGGCCATGTTCATGGACATGGCTGCCGCCCGCAGCGAATGCAGCTCCTGCACCCGGTGCAGCAGCTGTGCTACCCCTGGCCCGAAGCATTTCTCGTCGGAAAACAGCCGGACCGCCAGATTGTACGTTAATTTCTGTTCCATGCCGTTATTGTATCAGCTTCCGGCTCCTGCGTCAACCTTGACGGTGGGGCCGGAACATGCTATTCTTGTAAAAAAACAGGGAATTGAGGGATTTTCATGAAGGTTCTCATTCGCGGCGCCGGGGATATCGCCTCCGGCATTGCCCTGCGGCTGCACCGGGCCGGGATGCAGGTGGTCATGACTGACCTGCCCGCTCCCACTGCCATCCGCCGCACGGTCTGCTTTTCCCAGGCTATCCTGCTGGGGGAGATGACGGTGGAGGATGTGACCGCCCGTCGGGCGGACAGCGTCGAGGAGGCGGAGAGCCTGCTGCGCCGGGGCCTGATCCCGGTGCTGGCGGACCCGGACTGTGCCTGCCGCGCCCAGCTGCGGCCCGACGCCCTGGTGGACGCCATCCTGGCCAAGCGCAACCTGGGCACGAAAATAGACGATGCGCCGGTTGTTGTCGGCATCGGACCCGGCTTCACAGCGGGGGAGGACTGCCACGCCGTGGTGGAGACCATGCGGGGCCATACCCTGGGCCGGGTGATCTACCGGGGAAGCGCCCTGCCCAACACCAACATTCCCGGGCTCATCGGCGGATACGCCGGGGAGCGGGTGCTGCGGGCCCCGGCGGACGGGATATTCTGCCAGAAGCTGGAAATTGGCGCGGTGGTCCGGGCTGGGGACATAGCCGGGGAGGTGGACGGAGAACTCATGAAATGCACCATTGACGGCGTATTGCGTGGAATTTTAGCCGACGGAACGCCTGTTTTCAAGGGAATGAAGTCCGGCGACGTGGACCCCCGGTGCAAGCCGGAGTATTGCACCACCGCGTCGGATAAAGCCCTGGCTGTAGGCGGCGGCGTGCTGGAGGCCGTCCTGAATCTCAGCGGGGCATTGAGGAGTGTAAGTCTCTAAGAGAAACTCTGGTCCTACAATTCCGTCAATGCGGGAGGGGGGGCTGCGCCTTGCAAAGGGGAGGGAGATATGGTATAGTTTAGGATAGTTATCTGCAAAGTGAGGAGCTTTTTATGACCTTGATGGACTATTGCATGCAATATATCGACGAGATCATGGACGGGAAGCGGCCTGCCCCGGAGGGTATCACCCTGACGGAGACGGACCCTGTGGCCCGGGGCATGGAGCTGCTGCAGAAGGTGGGGGACTTTCCTACCCTGGCCCGGCTGTGCGCCGCCCAGGACGGCACCCAGATCCCCCGGGAGGTATACGACAGCTTTGACCCCGGCGCGGCCATAAGCGTGTTCCTGGGCCGGGACGGGGAGCAGGAACCCCCGCAGGAGCCGCAGCCGGACCCGGACGCCGGAAAGCACGCCTTTCAGGTGCTGCTGGACTGCGTGGCCCTGGACGACGGCCTGGTGCAGTACCTGACCCAGGTGCTCCGGGACCGGGACTGGGCCGGGTTTTACAAGCTGTCCCAGATCACCACGAAAATGGACCTGAACCCGGAGGAATTTCTGTTCTGGCTGGGGAACAAGGAGCTGTGGGCCGACGATGAGGAGCGGGCCTGCGCCGCCGTGATGGACGCGTGCATGGAGCGGCTGCGGCAGGAGGGACGGCTGGAGCTGATGGCGGCCCTGCTGTCCGGGGACCGGCACACCTTCGAGAGCTTCCGCTGCGAGGCGCCGGAGCTGGTCCACCTGCCCCAGGCCACCTATGACTGGTACTGCCGCAACTATCTGGACCGGGATTACCCCTTCCGGATGCTGCTCAAGTGCAACGGGGTGACGTTTCCCCGGCGAAAGGAGGGCTGACGCCATGGATTACCGCATTCTGGTCATCAATCCCGGCTCCACCTCCACCAAGATCGCCGTGTTTCACGGGCAGACGCCCTTGATGCAGAAAACGATCCGCCACAGCGGAGAGGAGCTGGCCCCCTTCGGGGCCATTATGGACCAGGCCCCTTTCCGCCGCCGGTGCGTGGAGGAGGCGCTGGCGGGCTTCGATCTGACCACTCTGGACGCAGTGTGCGCCCGGGGCGGTATGCTGCCGCCGTGCCCCAGCGGGGCCTTTGCGGTGGACGGGGACATGATCGAGTATCTGGCCGCCATCACCCAGGGGGCACATGCCTCCAACCTGGGATGCGTGGTGGCCCGGGACATAGCGGAGCCGCTGGGTATACCGGCCTTCGTGTACGATCCCGTGGCAGTGGACGAAATGCCGCCTATGGCCCGGATCACCGGGATTCCGGAGCTGCCCCGGCGGATGATGGGGCACGCCCTGAATACCCGGGCCATGGCCATTCGCTGCGCGGAAACGGTGCTGCACAGGCCCTTGGACCGGTGCCGCCTGATCGTGCTGCACCTGGGCGGCGGCGCGTCGGTGCGGCTGTTCATCGGCGGCAAAATGGTGGACAACGTCCGGGATGACGAGCTGCTGTTTGCGCCGGAGCGCTGCGGTGGGATCGCCGCCGAGCAGCTGGTGGGGCTGTGCTTCTCCGGGAAATATGACCGGGCAGGCGTTATGAAGCTGGTACGGGGACGGGGCGGACTGCTGGCCCACCTGGGCACCAGCGACGCCATGGAGGTGGAGCGGCGCATGGCCCGGGGCGATGAGAGGGCCAGGCTGGTGTACGATGCCATGCTGTATACCGCCGCCAAGTCCATCGGCGCTATGGCGGCGGCTGCCGGCGGCGACATTGACCGCATCATCCTCACCGGCGGCATAGCGCACTCCGCCTATGTGGCGGATTATCTGACGAAAAAGGTTCGCTTTATCGCGCCGGTGGAGGTCATGGCCGGGGAGTTCGAGATGGAGGCCCTGGCGGCCGGAGCCGCCCGGGTGCTGTCGGGACGGGAGACAGCCCACCGGTTCCGGGACCTTGCAAAGGGGGAGTGACCGGTGCTGAAGTCGTTTTTTGACCCCAACGGGGCCTTCGCCCGGGGTATGGAGCGGGTATGGAGCCTGATCGTGCTGAACGTGCTGTGGCTGGTGTGCTCCCTGCCGGTGGTGACCCTGGGCGCGTCCTGCGCGGCCCTGTATCAGGTGCTGGGAAAGGTCATCGACGGTGAGGACGGCCATGTGGCCCGGCGGTTCTTCCGTGCATGGGGCGAAAACTGGAAAAAAGCCACGCCGGTGTGGCTGATTCTGCTGGCCGTGGCGGTTCTGTGCGGGTTCGACCTGTATGTGGCCCGGCTGAACGACGCCTTTTTGTGGAAGGTGATGGCGGTGTTCGCCCTGCAATTGGCGGCCATGGTGATGACCTTCGTTTTTCCGCTGATGGCCCGGTATGAAAACACCTGGCGCAATCACATGAAAAATGCCCTGCTGCTGGCGGTGGGGAACCTGCCCCGGATGCTGCTGATCTGGGCCATTTGGGCGGTGCCTGTGGGGGTGTGCGTGTTTCTCCCGGAGGTGGGGTTTTATCTGAGCATCGTGTGGGTGCTGGTGGGATACAGCAGCCTCAGCTATGTGACGGCCCTGCTGCTGCGGCCCATCTTTCGGAAGCTGGACGAAAACGCGTAAAAAAACAGGACAGGCATACGCCTGTCCTGTTTTTTTTAGCCATTGCAGTGGTATCGGGAGGTCAGTCCACGATATCAACGGATGCCTTGACGCCTGTGCGCTGGGCATAGGAGCGCACCACGGTGCGGATCTCCTTGGCGATGCGGCCCTGACGGCCGATGACCTTACCCATATCCTCGGGGGCCACGCGCAGCTCCAGCGTCAGCTCGTCGCCGTTTTCCACCTCGTTCACAGTGACCTGGTCGGGATGGTCCACAAGGCTCCTGGCGATGTAGAGCAGCAGTTCCTTCATGGTGCCCCTGCCTTACAGAACGTCGACCTTCTTCAGCAGGGCGCGAACGGTATCGGTGGGCTGGGCACCGGTCTTGATCCACTCGCGGGCGCGATCAGCGTCGATCTTGATCTCGGCGGGGGAGACGCAGGGATTGTAGGTGCCGATCTCCTCGATGAAGCGGCCGTCGCGGGGATAACGGGAATCCGCCACGACCACGCGATAGTAAGGAGCCTTCTTGGCGCCCATTCTTCTCAGACGAATCTTAACCATGATGTTTTTCCTCCAGAATGATAATAGAATTCAAATTATATAAATGCCTGGGCACTTATTTCAAACGTTTTTTGCGGCCGAAGCCCTGGAGCTTGCCCTTTTTGGCTTTGCCCAGAGTGGGCATGCCGCCGGGACCTCCGAAGCCGCCGAAGCGGCCCTTGGAAATGGATTTGGTAAGCTGCTGGAGCATCTCGAAGGACTTCAGCAGACGGTTCACATCCGACACCTGCATGCCGCAGCCGGCGGCAATGCGCTTTTTGCGGCTGGCGTTGAGGATGGAGGGGTTCTCCCGCTCCAGAGGGGTCATGGACTGGATGATGGCCCGGGTGCGGCCCAGCTGCTTTTCGTCCAGATTGGCGGCATCCAGCTGCTTGCCCATGTCACCGGGCAGCATCCCGGCAATCTGGCCCAGGTTGCCCATCTTTTGCAGCTGGTCCATCTGCTCCATGTAGTCCGTCAGAGTCAGGCGGTTCTTCTTGAGCTTTTCCTCCAGCTTGCGGGCCTGCTCCTCGTCGTACTGCTGCTCGGCCTTTTCGATGAAGGTGAGCATGTCGCCCATGCCCAGGATACGGGAGGCCATGCGGTCCGGGTGGAACAGCTCGATCATGTCCAGCTTTTCGCCGGTACCCACGAACTTGATGGGCTTGCCGGTGGCGGCCCGGATGGACAGAGCCGCACCGCCGCGGGCGTCGCCGTCCAGCTTGGTGAGCATGACGCCGTCGATGCCCAGAGCCTGGTCGAAGGCAGTGGCTGCGTTGACGGCATCCTGACCGGTCATGGCGTCCACCACCAGCAGGATCTCGTTGGGATGCACCTTAGCCTTGATGTTCTTCAGCTCGTTCATCAGGGCTTCGTCCACATGGAGGCGGCCGGCGGTGTCCAGAAACACCATATCGTGGCCGTGGTCCCGGGCGTATTTGATGGCCTCCTGGGCAATGTGCACGGGATTGGCCTGTCCCATCTCGAAAACGGGAATATCCAGCTGCTTGCCCACCACCTGCAGCTGGGTGATGGCGGCGGGACGGTATACGTCGCAGGCCACCAGCAGGGGGCGCTTGCCGAACTGGCGGCGCATCAGGCCCGCCAGCTTGGCGCCGTTGGTGGTTTTACCGGCGCCCTGAAGGCCCACCATCATCACCACGGTGGGGCCCTTGGAGGCAAAGGTGAGCTTGGCGTTGGTGCCGCCCATCAGCTGCACCAGCTCCTCGTTGACGATCTTGACGATCTGCTGGGCAGGGGTGAGACTGTCCAGAACGTCCGCGCCGATGCAGCGCTCGGTGACCTGGGCCACGAAGTCCTTGACCACCTTATAGCTGACGTCGGCCTCCAGCAGAGCCAGGCGGACCTCCCGCATGCCCTCCCGGACGTCGGCCTCCGACAGGCGGCCCTTGCCCCGCAGGCGTTTGAATGTGGCGCTTAATTTTTCAGAAAGTCCCTCAAATGCCATAGGTATTACTCCTTCAGCGCCTGGGCGCTGCGCGTGATCTCGTCTGCCAGCCGCGCCAGCTCCGGATTGTCATACTGCCGGTAGTTGACGGTCTGGATCTTCTCGGCGGCGTCCAGGATGGCCTGCACCTGCTGCTGCATTTGCAGAAAGCGCTTCATAAGACCGGTCTTGTCCTCCAGGTCCGTCATGATGGCCTCGGCCCGGACGATCACGTCCCGGACACCCTGGCGGGAGATGCCGTAATTCTCCGCGATCTCGGCCAGGGACAGGTCCTCATTGTAGTACAGGTCGAAAAATTCCTTCTGCCGCGGGGTCAGGACCTCGCCGTAAAAATCGAACAGCATCGTCATGCGATAGGTCTGATTTTTCACGTCGGTCCCTCCTCTGTAAAGTTTCGGTGCTTTACAACTGAGACTATCATACAGGATTTTGCCCAAAATGTCAAGGCGAAATTTGGCGCGTGAGCCAAAAAAATTGGGCATACACCCATGATGAGCGGGTATACTGGTCGTGAAGGGAGGTGCGAAATATGCGCTCTGTGCTCATAAAGGACACCACCAGGGCCCAACGGGAGGAAATCGTGCGGCGGGCCCTGTGCGACGGCGGCTGCCAGGGCTGCGGCGGGTGCGGGAACCTGGGCGGAGGCCGGGCAGAGGAGATGTACCGCCCCTATATCGAGGGAAAGCGGGAACTGCGGGAAATCAACGAGTCCTATCGGGCGAATTTCGTTCGCGGATAGAAACAACATGTTGGCTAAGAAACCGTTAAGTTACACAATATATGTCACTTGCGCCAAATTAACATGCTTTTGTCGAAAATAAGTTATGAGCATTCGACAATTACCCCTTGAAAAACCTGTCCATTCCTGGTAAATTATATGCAGGCCAAGCGACAAATGTTGCTTTGTCGTGAAACAGGCAGCCTTGGCTGCGCAATCTGAGTGGAAAAGGAACGGGACAAGATGGAAAAGAAGGTAACAGTTGTATTGGCGGATGCCAATGAGGAATTTCGGACCATGCTGCGCCAGCATATGGAAGCTGCCGGCGAGTTCCTGGTGGTGGGCAGCACGGACAGCGGTGAAGTCGCTTTGGACATGGTAAAGCGGCTGCGGCCGCAGCTGCTGGTGACAGACGTGGTGCTGCCGGGCCTGGACGGCTTCGGTCTGCTGCGGCAGATGAATCAGTTAAGCGGCGAACAGCCGCGATGCATCGTGGTGTCATCCTTCTGCAACCGGCGGACCGTGGCCCAGGCTATGGAGATGGGCGTGTATTTCTTCCTGCCGAAGCCGGTGAATGAGGAGTCACTGCTGGAGCTGATGCGGCAGGCCTCCGCACCGGAGCAGGAGGAAGCGCCCTTCGCCCCGGCGCTGGAGGGGATGGTGACGGCCATCATTCACGAGATCGGCGTCCCGGCCCACATCAAGGGATACCAGTACCTACGGGAGGCCATCATGATCGCGGTGAATGACATGGATGTGATCAACGCTGTGACAAAGGTACTGTATCCGGAGGTAGCCAAACGGTTCTGTACTACCCCGTCCCGGGTGGAACGGGCCATCCGTCACGCCATCGAGGTGGCATGGGACCGGGGTGACATCGAGACGCTGCAGAAGTATTTCGGCTATACGGTAAACTCCATGAAGGTAAAATATGCCTAACGCGGTGTTACAAAAAACGCGCCATCGTTGTCTGCATCAATCCGCCTGATGAAGCGCGTCCAAAATTCCTTTTTTTCGTTCCGCGAGTATGTATCATATTCGCCCAGCCCATCTTTTAATGCGTCAAGGTCTGTCTCTGGCTTTTCCTCCACGGTTTCCATTGCCCTTTTCAAACTCGCGTATTCCGCTTTATAATCGCCAAGCTCAATCAGATCGTTTAGGTATAGCGTTTTTAGCTTGCTCATTTTCTTTCGTATCGAGTCCGCGCTGTGCGTGGGCTTTTTTTCTGCCTTTTTATAGTACCGATTGTTCCGCTCTGCGATGCCTTCAAGCTCGTGTAGTAGGTAGTCTTCCAGCGCGTCTTCCCTTATCCTTTTTTTATGCGGGCAAGCAGAGTTGTCAAGCATTCGCGTCCTGCAACGGTAGTATGTATATATCTGTTTTGCGGTTTCCGACTGCATCGTTTTTCCGCACTCTTTACAGTGCAAAAGACCAGAGAACAAATACACGCGATCTGTCTCAACTCCCGCACAGCGTTGTGACCGATGGCGAATAATATCATTTACAAGGTCAAAGTCTTGCTTGCTCACCAACGCGGGGCAAGCGTTTTCGATGCCGTAAACCTCGCCGATGTAAAGCCGGTTACGGAAATAGTTTACATACTTGGTATACGCCCGGTCAATCTTCCACGTCTCGAGCATATACCGTTTTACGCCCAGCACGCTTTGCAGCCTGACATACGCCGCAAACATATCTCGTGCGGCATCTGCCGTATCGTTATCAATCTGGTATTGCCTGTCCTTAACAATATACCCTAAAGGCGCTTTAGACCCTGCGGGTTGGCCCTTTGCACGCTTGCCGTCGTTGATAAATTTGACTCGCTCGCTTGCGCGGTCGGCCTCGTCCTGCGCGACGGAAAGCATGATGTTGACCTTCAATCGCCCCGACGCGGTGCGCGTCTCGTAGTCCTCTTCCGTCGCTTGCCATGTCACGCCGTATTTGTCCAGCTGCGTCTGCACGTCGTAGTATCCCGCGACATTGCGAAACCATCGGTCGAGCTTGATAAACAGGATCGTGTCAACTTTACCCGCTTTGCAATCGTCCAGCAGCCGCAGGAGCGCAGGGCGCTTTTTGTACGGCTTTCGCGCGGATATGCCCGCGTCCTCATATATTCCCACTACGGTCATTTTATTCGCTTTGGCATACCTTATCAGCGCGTCCCGCTGCTCTTGCAGGGACAGCCCATGCCGCGCCTGCTCCTCGCTCGTGACGCGGATATACAATGCCGCTTTTATCAAAGCCTCTCTCATCAATGCCGCTATCATCGAATCCCCCTCCAAAATCCGTAATCTATACAATGAAAATCAATGTACACGCACCACACAGCGAGAAAAACGATGATGAGGAACATTATAGCAATCACGCCGTTTCGGATATGCACGCCGCGCCGCATGATTTCAATGGTATCGGCCTTTGCGTCAACATGGCGTTCCAGCTCATCATTCCGCGCTTGCAAAGTCTCCTCGGTCGGCGTCAAGTGTTCGGAAATCCCGAACGCTTCATCAAGCGATATTCCCAGCGCCTTGCAGATAGGCGCGACGGTGTAGATGGACGGGGCTTTGGAAAACTTTGAAAAGAAGTTCTGCACGGTGGACAGTGGCACGCCGGAAGTGTCTGAAATTTCCTGATAGGTCAGTTTCAATTCTTCTTTGCGGATTTTGAACACCTCTTGTATGTTCATTTATACCACCTTAATTTCTTCGATTTTCACGCCGCGAAGTCGCAAGATGATGGCTTGCCGAACCTCGTCGAGCGCTGTCTTATTGCAAGGTTTTGGCGTTGAAATAGTTAAGCAAAGCGGAGTATGGTCAAATCATGCAGCGGCAACCGCTCCGTGCTGTCTGCACATAGCCCCCGCCGTTGTTGCGGAGACGGCGGGGGCTTTTCTCTTACTTCATACCAAGGAGTTTGCCAAGTTTTCTTTGCCGCCCCGCTTTGGTCGTGGGAATCCCAGTTGCTTTTGAAATTTTTCTTTTCATCTTTGTGATTCCGAGCGCACGTTTCCAGCTAAAGGACAGGCCGGGGATTTTGCTTTTCGACATTTGGCATACCACCTTTTATTTTTTGTATTTTCTCCCGCACTTTTGTGCAATAATCGACACATAGCCCCGTTACTATCAATTATTTGGAGGGACACAAAATGTTGTGCGAAGAAGAAAACCATGCTATTCTTATTAGAGAGCGCCTAAAATCTGAGGTGCTATCACTTACTGACAGCCAGGCGGAATATGTTTTATGGAGGCTGGAATGTTTATTGCAAGAAGAGAATTAAATAATCTGCGGGAAGAAAACCGCAAACTTAAATTGCAGCTTGCAGAGGCGCAGGAAGCGGAGCGAGAATACAACCGCCGATCTGCCATCATTGACAAAGCGGCGCTTCCGAAGTGCAAAAGCATCGCGTGCTCTGGGTGCAAGCATGTTGTGGTCCGCTATACTACTTGGGGTGGTTGGTACGTTCTTGGCTGCGGGAAAGACAATCCCTGCAAAGACTACGAGCCGACAGACATTACCCCCGAAAAAGCTGAAGCTATCCGAGAAGCGCTGAACATTCAGTGGCAATATAATTAACCAGAGAACAAGCAATTCAGCAGAAACCCGAAAACAGCACCTATTGCAGCAACGAGGCAATCCCTCGCCGTTATAGACCACGCTTGGGAGTTTTCTTTCTGCGCATATGCAAGATAATTAGCCCCTCTTTGGCGAGCAATAAGCCCTCGCTTTTCGCCATTTACAAGGTAATATGCAAATCTATGACCGCAGAGTACATTAGCATCATTTTTATTATGCGCGGTTATCAATACGGCATCGGTTCGCGCTTGCTTTAAAAGCTTTAGCTGCGCCTTTGTCAAAGCGATATACGGGAAGTCATCTTTCTTGTTATCAAGATCGCTTTCCCACTTTTGCCGCTCTGCATCGGTCAATATCTTATCATGCGGATTGGTCGGAATAAAAACATTACTCATAGTACTTGTTTTGCGCTCAATACAATCGGAAGGAGCTTTTCACACTGAGCGTCGGACAAATCATCAATAGCTACCAATAGCGCTTTCTTTGCTGCGCTTAAGCCCTCGCCCTCTGTGGCGGGGGCTTTTTCGTTCTCGCTCGGCGTTATTCCCGCCAGTTCAAGAATAGACGCACCCAAGTAATTTGCAATTACTTCAATGGTTTCAAACGGTGGGCTTTTTTTGGAATCTTCCCACTTACCAATCATTCCATTCCCAAGGCCAAGGTCTTTCTCTATTTGTTTGATCGAGGTCCCGCGTATTTGCGCAAAGCTTTTTATGTTATGGACGATGATTTTATTACGTGTATTCATAGGCAAAAATATTTCTATTTGTAGCGAGTTAGCTATTGACAGGTAGCAGATTTTCTACTATAATAGCTTTCAGAGGGCGATAAAAAACCAAGCCCCCACCGAATGCGGGCCTTAGAAAATGTTGAATTATGTCTACAAAACTATAATAGCGCATTTTCTATCTTCTTGTCAAGAGCGTGGGGGCAATTCCCTCAAAATTTTCTATGCTACGCTATAGAAAATTCGCATTGTCAGGGACAATGCGAATGAGTGCGAAAGGAGGATCGAGAGTGATTTATGAAAACGTCAAGCGCCTTTGCGATGAGCGAAATATCAGCATTTGGGCGCTTGAGAGAGCGTGCGGCATCGCAAATGGCGCGATTGGGAAGTGGAATGGCAGTATCAATGCTCCGCGCATTGACACCGTGAAAGCCATCGCCGACTACTTCGGTGTGACCGTGGACGCGCTGCTGAAACCCAACGATGGGCAGTAAAAAAATGCCCCGCCCAATGTTGCAGCATCGAGCGGGGCGGCGGAACAAATCTTAGGCTTAGATATGTGTCCTGTGGCTATTTTAGCACAGGGGAAAGGAAAAGGCAATGAGTAAAAAGCCAGAGTACAAAATCATTTGGGTCACGCCCCCTGACCCCGTAAAGCTGGGGACGATCATGGGCGAGATTTACGCCAGGAACAGAGGACTTGAGTTTGTCGGCCTTGTGCCGAACGGCAAGGATAGCGGAGGTGCGAAATGAGCGCGTTTGCATGGGCGCTGACGTATATCGGGGCCGCTACGGTGAGTTATCTGTTTATGTGGCTGCTGGACAAACTGGACAGGCCGGGGAAGTAAAATTAATAGGGAGGGAAGACGATGCGGGACGTGCTGAAAGCGGCGGGGCGACCGGTATATGGAGGAGGACGAGGAATGAGCATCATTGTCCTTCCGGAGACCCTTGAAGCATGGAAAGAAGAGCGGAAGTACGGCATCGGCGCATCCGACGCCGGGGCCATGCTGGGGATGAGCAACTGGAAAAGCAATGAAGAGCTTTGGCTGGAAAAAACCGGGCTCCGGGAGCCGGAGGATATTTCCGGGAAGCCATTCGTCCAGTATGGGCATGACGCGGAGCCGCACCTGCGGGCGCTGTTCTCCTTGGACCATCCTGAGATGGAGGTTACATACGACAGCCCATACAAGATCATCCGCAACAGTGAGTACCCGTTCATCTTCTGCACCCCGGACGGAGAGCTGACGGAGCGGGAGACGGGCCGCCATGGCGGGATGGAGATCAAGACAACGGAGATCAAGAACCCCGGGCAGTGGGACCATTGGAATGGCCGCATCCCGGACCAGTATTACTGCCAAGTCATCTGGCAGATGATCGCCGCCGGATGGGAATTTGTATGGCTGCTGGCGCAGATCAAGTGGACCGACCGGGAGGGGAATCACCGGAAGGACACCAGGGAGTATCTGATCGAGCGGGAAGAGGTTTTGGACGATATCCAAAGCACCAAGGCGGAGGGAATCAGATTTTGGCGTTCTGTGGAAGCAAAAAAGCGCCCAAACCTGAAGCTCCCGGAGATTTAACGAGAAAAGGAGAAAAGACCATGGAATTTATCATGAGCACGGATTTGACCACCGCACTGCCGAAGGAAATCGGCTTCAACTTTGAGGAGCTGAAGGCGGAGCTGGCTGAGAAGCTGGACTATTACAACAACCTGGTGGTCACGGAGGACACCATCAAGGAGGGCAAGGCCGAAAAGGCCAAACTGAACAAACTGCGGGAGGCCGTGGAGTCCAAGCGCAAGGAGATCAAGAAGGAGTGCATGGCGCCCTACACCGATTTTGAGGCCAAGGTCAAGGAGCTGGTGGCCATGATCGACGCCCCGGTGGCCGCCATCGACGGGCAGCTAAAGGTTTTCGAGGAACAGCGCCGGGAGGAGAAGCGGAAGGCCATTGAAACTGTTTACGACGAGATTGTGCCGGACGAGATCAAAGCCATCATGCCTTTGGATCGTATTTTTGACCAGCGATGGCTGAATACCACATTCAAGATTGAGGCCGTGGGCGAGGCCATCGGAAACCTGGCGGATAAGATCGACGACGATCTGACCGTGCTGGACACCATCGAACCGGAGTTTTCCACCGCCGTCCGGGCAAAGTACATGGAGACGCTGGACATCGGCGCAGCGTTGCGCCACAAGAAGGCCCTTCAGGATGCCGCAGAGGCCGCCAAAAAGCGGGAGGCATCCATGGCAGTGGATAACGAAAAAATTGTGGAGCAGCCCCGGGTTCAGGAAAAGCTGTACCTGCTGCGGCTGGAATTCCATCTGACACAACCACAGGCAACGGCGCTGAAGCAGTTCCTTTCCGGCAACGGCATCCAATACACGAAGATTTGAGGAGGAGAATACCATGGCATTGAATAACAGCATTGCAGCGACGAAAAAGACAGCCAACGACAAGGTTGTGGATTTTAAGTGCGGTGAGGAGGTCGTCAGGCTCTCCCCGAATATCATCCGGAAGTATCTGGTGAACGGAAACGGCGCCGTGACGGACCAGGAGATCGTGATGTTCCTGAACCTCTGCCGGTTCCAGCATTTGAACCCGTTCCTGCGGGAGGCTTACCTGATTAAGTACGGGAACAGCCCGGCCACCATTGTGGTGGGCAAGGATGCCATCACGAAGCGGGCCATGCGGAACACCGCATTTTGCGGGCAGCAGGCGGGAGTGGTGGTTCTGAACACAGAAACCGGAGTCATGGAGAACCGGATCGGCGCCATCGTCTTGAAAGGCGAGGAGCTGGTGGGCGGCTGGGCCAAGGTTTTCGTCCGCGGATACCAGGAGCCCATCGAGATTTCTGTGGCATTTGAAGAATACGTCGGTCTGAAGAAAACCGGAGAGGTCAACGAACAGTGGACCAAGAAACCGGCCACCATGATCCGCAAGGTGGCGTTGGTCCAGGCCTTGCGTGAGGCCTTCCCCGAGGACTTGGAGGGCATGTATGACCCCACGGAGATGAATATTGACGTGAGCGATCTGGCGTCCGCTCCGGTGGACATGGATGCTCCGCAGCAGGCAATCGAACCCAGAGCGGAAGATTTCGCATCCTCAGCGCCGGAGGCTCCGCAGCCGACGGAAGAGCCGGAGGGCTTTTAAGCCATGAAGGCCGTTTTTGAGCGGGCCAAGGTGATCGTGGATGGAGAGGACACCTATCTCTGCCTCTCCATCCCCCGCCGGGACGCCGCCAAGTTCGTCGGAGAAATGAAACCGCGGAAGTACGCCGTGGAGATCAAGGAATACCGTAAAAAGCGGAGTCTGGACGCCAATGCATACGCTTGGACGCTGATTGGAAAGCTGGCGGCGGTGCTGAGCACTAAGGAAGCACCAGTCACGCCGGACAACGTTTACCGGGACTGCATCCGGGACGTGGGCGACAACTACGACGTGATCCCGGTGAAAGAGGACCGGATTGAGTACTGGAACCGTATTTGGTGTGCCGGGCACATCGGGCGCTTTACGGAGGACCTGGGGCCATGCCGCTCTATCCCCGGATATCACAATATTCGGACATATATAGGGTCCAGCGACTACGATACCGCCCAGATGAGCCGACTGATCGAGATCATCATCCAGGAATGCAAGGCGCAGGGCGTTGAGACCCTGCCGCCGCGAGAACTGGATGCCCTCGTTAGCCGGTGTGGAGAGGTTAGCGTATGAACGACAAAAGATGCTTTTTGTGCGGCCGGAATGACTCCGGTGACCCGCTGGAGCGTCACCACATTTTTGGCGGCGCGAATCGGAAGAAAAGCGAGAAGTACGGCCTTGTGGTGTATCTGTGCGGCAATCGCTGCCACCGGAACGGGCGCGGCGCGGTACACAAGAACGGAGACCAGATGCGCCGTTTGAGACGGTACGGGCAGCTCAAGGCGATGGAGGAGCAGAGATGGACGGAGGCGGACTTTCGCCGCGAATTCGGGAAAAGCTATTTATGAGAGGAGATAAGAGATGCTGAACAAGATTTTCATCATGGGCCGGTTGACATGCGATCCGGAGCTGCGCAGGACACAGAACGGTACAGCCGTCACCAGCTTTACACTGGCGGTAGACCGGGACTTTAAGAACGCGGACGGCACTAAGGACACGGATTTTATTGGCGTGGTTGCATGGCGCACCACCGCCGAGTTTGTGCACAAGTATTTCTCCAAGGGGCGCATGGCCGTTGTGGAGGGTCGCTTGCAAATGCGGGACTGGACGGACAAGGACGGCAATAAGCGCCGGAACGCCGAGGTGCTGGCGGACAACATTTACTTTGGCGATGCCAAGAAGGACGCGGACAGCGGCGCCAAGAAATACGCGGGCGGACAGTTCGTGGAGGTGGACGAGGACTTCGACGCGGACGACGATTTTCCGTTTTGATAGGAGGTAGAGCGGCATGGATTACTGGCACAAGCGGTACACCTGCCCATACTTTACCAGCAGCGAGAAACGGCGGGTCTGCTGCGAGGGCGGTAGCCGCGTCAGCTTTGAGACGGGTGGCGCGGCATCCCGCTTCATGAGTCAATTCTGTGCTGGGACGTGGGAGCATTGCACCATCGCACGGCACCTGACGGACGAGTACGAACGAAAGGAGGAAAAGAATGGGAAATAGGCGTATCGCCGAAGGAGTGGGAGGCGGTGCATAGTGGCTCTTGAGTACATTCCCTTTTATTACAGTTATCGCAAGAAATTAGAGAAACTCTCAGATCAAGAGGTAGGTCGGCTTGTACGGGCTTTGCTGGAATATGGCGAGACCGGAGAGACGGAGGAACTTACGGGACGGGAGTCGATCGCATTCGATTTTATTGCGGATGATATAAATAGGGCAAAAGCGGCGTATGACGAGAGATGCGCAAAGAACCAGCGCAACATAAAAAAACGATATGCACATCATGATGGTACGACCGTATACGATGGTATACGTTCGAATACGACCGTATACGAAACGTCCCAAACCAAAGACAAAACCAAAGACAAAACCAAAGATAATTCACTCCCACCTAACGGTGTGAGTGATACGCGCGCGAAGCGCTTCACACCACCATCCGCTGATGATGTATCCGCCTATGTTCAGGCGCAGGGCTATCACGTCAACGCAGATCGCTTTGTCGCCTTCTACGAGCAAAAGGGGTGGATGGTAGGCAAGAACCGCATGAAAGACTGGAAAGCCGCCGTGCGGAATTGGGAGACGAGGTGGAAGGAGGAACACGGCGATGGACATAACGGCGATGCTGGAGCACCTGCGAAAAAATGGAATATCCCCGGAGAAGTCGTACTTTGAGTGCCCGGTCTGCGAGGACAGGGGCTATACGGCCACACGCAGCGCAACCGGGGAGCTTATGACCCGTATCTGCCCTTGCCAGATACGCAAGGACAACCAGCGGCGCATTGCGCGTAGCGGACTGTCCGGTCTGCTGGAGAGCTGTACGCTGGAGACGTACCAGACGGCGGAGCCGTGGCAGACGCAGGCAAAGCAGATGGCCGAGGCGTATATCACGGATTGGCGCGGGAAGTGGTTTTATGCCGGTGGGACCCCCGGCAGCGGGAAAACGCACCTGTGCACGGCGATCTGCGGGAAGCTGATGGAGGCAGGCTTGCCGGTACGGTATATGCAGTGGCGGTCGGACATTCCATCCATCAAGGCGAAGGTAAACGATGCGGAGCTGTACGCCGATGCCGTGGGAAAGCTGAAAACTATCCGCGTGCTTTACATCGACGACTTCCTCAAGGGCAACGTGACGGAGGCTGACCGGAACATTGCGTTTGAAATACTCAACGCACGGTACATAAAGCCTGAGTGTGCTACGATCATCAGTTCTGAGCGGACGATAGGACAGATATTGGACTGGGACGAGGCGATAGGATCCCGCATTGCGGAGCGCGCGAAGGGCTTTACCATGAGCGTGACGGGCAGCGGAAAGAACTGGAGGTTGAGATGAACAAACGAGGGTTGGAGAAAAGAGGATTAGAGGATGGGCTTAAAGAATGACGACCTGGCGCGGCTTAGTCCTGCGGCGCAGAAGCAGGTCATGGAGGTCATGGAGAAGATGCAGAAGCCGGGAAAGTACAAGGCACAGAAGACGAGGCGCGGCAAGCTGACCTTTGACAGCAAGAAGGAGGCGGAGCGCTACGACGCCCTGATGCTGCTGCAAAAGGCCGGGGAGATACGGGGGCTGAAATTGCAGGTGCGGTACTGCTTGCAAGAGGCGTACACGACGTTTGAGGGCGACCGCGTGAAAAGTATCGACTACGTTGCGGACTTCGTGTACGAGCGCAGAGCGGCTCCTGACAGCTACGGCCAGCGGTACTGGCTGCCGGTAGTGGAGGACGTGAAAGGGATGAGGACGCGGGAGTACGCCATGAAAGCAAAGCTGTTCCGTAACCGGTACGGATACGCCATCCGGGAGGTGTGAGCATGACAGTCTACATGATCGTGACCCGTGACAAATATCGCCTGCCCCGCTGGTGGGGCACGAACACGGCGGAGTTGGCGAAGTTGTCCGGACGGAAGAATCAGAATGTCCGTGCGGCGATTTGTAAGGCGTTCCGGCACGGCGGCAGCTACGGCTGCTACGAGGTGGTGCGTCTGGAGGAGGGCGAAGCGTGAACATCGGATTGATTGACGTGGACGGACATAACTTTCCCAACCTCGCGCTGATGCGGCTGTCAGCCTATCACAAAGCCCACGGCGATAGCGTGGAAATGTGGGACGGCTTTAAGCAATATGACCGCGTGTACATGAGCAAGGTGTTTACCTTTTCGCCTGATATGGACACCTGCATCAATGCTGATGAGATCATTACCGGAGGCACAGGCTACAAGGATTACGGCGCTCTGCCGGACGAGGTGGAGAGAATGCGGCCTGACTACTCGCTGTATCCGGCGTAGAAACCGGCCATCGGATTTCTGACACGCGGCTGCATCCGCAACTGCCCTTGGTGCATCGTGCCGAAGAAAGAAGGGCTTATTCGGCCTGCGGCAACATGGGAGGAAGTAAAGCGGCCCGACAGCCGGGACATCATTTTCATGGACAACAACGTTTTGGCACACGAACACGGTTTAGAGCAGATCGAGCGCATGGGGTACGAGAATGTGCGGGTGGACTTTAATCAGGGTTTGGACGCACGGCTCATCACGCCGCAGACGGCAAAACTGCTGGCGGGGCTGAAATGGATCAGGTTCGTCCGCATGAGCTGCGACACCTCCGCTATGCTGCCGGTGATAGAACAGGCAACGGCGTATCTGAAAGAGGCGGGAATACCCGCTTGGCGGTTCTGGTGCTATGTGTTGGTGCAGGACGTGGAGGAAAGCCACAAGCGCATACTTGCCCTTCGGGATATGGGCGTTGAGCCGTTTGCACAGCCGTACCGCGACTATGACGGCGGAGAGCCGACTGCCGAACAGAAGCGCCTTGCGCGATGGGTAAATATGCGGGCGGCGTTCAAGACGTGCAGTTTTGAAGAATTTACGAGGTGACGCATGGGCAAGCAGCATTTGAGCCGGGACGACCGTATCTTTATGGACGGTAAGCGCAGAGGTACGCAGGAGTGCATGGACATGGTGGCAATGGTGCTGATGGACAAATGCGGCTGGCACGTCCAGGAGGAGACAGCGGACAGCCGGGACACGCAGAGCATTGCGTACCTGTATGCGTGCCTGGAGAAGATGGCGGAGGAGATAAACGAAGGCCGCATCAAGCGGAAGCACATCAAGGACGTGCTGAAGGATGAGTGCGGCGTGGTGTTTGGAGATTAGGAGATGAATGGAGAAGTTATGTTTTCCAGCGAAAAGAATTTCTGGGAAACGCCGCAAAAGCTGTTTGATGAGCTGGATGCTGAGTTCCACTTCACGCTGGACGCCGCCGCCAGTGACGAAAACCACAAGTGTGCGCGGTATTTCACGCAAAACGATGATGGTTTGCGGCAAAATTGGGGGGGGTGAAACAGTGTTTTGTAACCCGCCCTACGGAAGCAAGGAAACCGGACTGTGGACGGAGAAGTGCTGCCGGGAGGGACAGAAGCCGGGGACAACAGTGGTGCTGCTGATTCCGGCGCGGACTGACCGTGCCAGTTTTCACGACTACATTCTGGGTAAGGCAGAGATACGTTTTCTGCGCGGGCGGCTGAAATTCGAGCTGGACGGAAAGCCGATGGGAACGGCACCGTTTCCCAGTATGCTCGCCATTTGGCGAGGAGGAATGACATGACAAGAGATGAGATCGTGACCGCGCTGCGGCAATGCCCACGCTATGGTGTGGACTGCTCTAAGGGAGTTTGTGCCTTTTTTAAGCCGAATGGTGCATTTGAGGATTGTATCAAAAAGAAGAATGACGCTGCCGCTGATCTGATCGAGAACCAGCAGCGGCACATCGAGGCACTGATGAAAGCCAACGACAGTTTGAAGGACGCCATTGCACGGCGGGATAAGCAGATAGAGGATATGAAGCAGGGCATGGCGCAGCTGGCGGACTGCGTGGCAGTGTGAAAGGAGGCACCGTGAAGCCATCACATAAAGAAATTGCCGCAACCCTGCGCGAATATGCAGAATGGGCCGATGCAAATATCTACGAGGTACCTATTATGCTGCCGGATGATTTGAGAGCGGCGGCTGATATGCTGGAAAAAGGAGAATGATATGGACGCTGTGAAGTTTATTGAGGAACGCGACAGGATGTGCAAATCGTTTGATAATTGTTCTTGCGGTTTGCGCATCTGCCCTGCCTGGGATGGTTCGTGCAAACTTGAAACTGGAACATATCTCGAATGTGAAGCAGATAAGCTGGTTAAGATCGTCGAGGAATGGTCTGCTGCACACCCGCGCAAGACGCGGCAGAGCGTGTTTTTGGAACAATACCCGGAGGCGAGAATTGGAAATCATGGCGTGCTGCTGGTATGCCCCAGCCAAATTTCTGCATGGAACAGGAACGCAGATGGCGGCTGCGCAACCATTGGTCGCGGATGCGACGACTGTCGCCGCGAGTTTTGGATGCAGGAGGTGGAGTGATGGAACGACTGACAGAAAAGCACTATCTTGGCACAGACCATTACATGAAGTGTTCTGGTAGCTGCAATGTGGACATGGATTGCATAGATTGCCCATCGTTTGATTGTCTGGTTGAACGCCTCGCCGCCTACGAGGACACGGGGCTGACGCCGGGAGACATCAAGGAATTGCTTGACATGGCTGTGTCGAAAACAGACAAGGTTTTGCGGCTTAAAGAAGAATTGCACGACATGAAAAACGAACTATGCCAATACTGTGGGAAGTTCAAACAAGCACACGAGGGCGCCTGTGACGGGTGCAAATGGTGGGAAATGTGATGGCAGTTGTGGATATTTTTACTACCGACAAGAAATATAACGTTATTTATGCCGATCCGCCGTGGCAGTTCAGCAGCAAAGAGGTGCAGCGATACAATGGAAACAGGTTTAGACCTCTTGAAACGGTATATGGGACAGAAAAGGCTTCCGTCATGGAGACTTGGGACGTTAAACGCATTGCGGAGAAAGACGCAGCACTGTTTATGTGGTCTACGGACGCGCACCTTGAGGAGGCTATACGACTTATGAAAGCATGGGGGTTCAAGTATGTGACAGTGGCTTTCGTCTGGTCAAAAAAGACCAAGAACGGCAAGCAAGTGTCTACGCTTGGGGCATGGACAATGAAGAATTGCGAACTTTGCCTGCTTGGGACGAGGGGCGGGATGCTCAAGAACAAACGATCCAATTCTGTACGCCAGTTAGTAGAAGCCGAAAGAACAGAATACAGCAAGAAGCCCGATTGCGTCAGAACCCTCATCATGGAATTGTTTGGAGATTTGCCCCGCATCGAACTGTTTGCCCGCCAACAGGCGGACGGCTGGGACTGCTGGGGGAACGAAGTATAAGGGAAGGTGATTTCAGTGACTATGAACCGCAGAGAAGTTTTGCATGATACGGATTGCGCGGATTGCCTATGCCGCGTCTGCGCCAAGAACTCCGTAAACGATGCGCATAACCCAGCTGAGCCCTATAAGGACTGCGGGTGTGACAACTGCGGCATTGGAAACCTGCTTGTAGAGACCACGGCGGATTGCAGGGGCTTTGTTCCAGACTGCGATGACTGCGAGGAAAGAGAGTGTGACGGCGATGTGTGCCGAAGAACTGAATAGATGAAAGGAGAACGGGCATGAGAGTGAAAATGGACTACAACAACTTGGTCGAGGAGATCGACAGAACGCTGAGTGAGAGCAAAAGCAGAGTCGTAAAAGAAAACGCCTTTGGCATATCCGTTGGCCTCAAACTGCTGTCTGGGTATCTTCGTGACATCGCGCAGAGGTCTATTGATCTGGAAGATGACAAGCTGATCGAACTGTGCGTCGGAATGGGGATCTTGAAGCGGGAGGAAAAGGCATGAGCAAGGCCGTTATGCTGAGCATCCGCCCGAAGTGGGTGGAGAAGATCGCCAACGGCGAAAAGACCATCGAAGTCAGAAAGACCAGGCCAAAGCTGGAAACGCCGTTCAAGGCGTACATCTACTGTACGATGCCTGACGCGAAGGACCCGCACAACATTCTTGAGCTGCACGGTGCAGACGGGAAAATCCGCAAGGCTAACGGCAAGGTCATTGGGGAGTTTGCCTGTGAGCGGATTGTCCCGATCACATACGATGGCGGCAGGCTATGGTGTCCAACAAATGCCGCCTTTTCCCCTGCGACGTGCTTATCTCAGGCAGAAATTATAGCTTATATCGGCGATAAGGAGCGTTGTTACGGCTGGCATATCTCCGACCTGCTGATCTATGACCAGCCGCGGGAGCTGACGGACTTCCGGCGGATTTGCCCTAATGACCTATGCTGTGAGACCTGCGCCATGTACAGCAACAACGGCGGTATCTGCAACAATGGGGCTTTGCCGCTTCGCCGCCCACCCCAGAGCTGGTGCTATGTGGAAAACATGGAGGGCTGACAATGTGGAGGGACAATGCAGAAGGGTGATGTGATCCGGGCGCGGTTTATGACGCTGTCAGACTTATTCCCCGGTAAGGGGTGCGAAGAAAGAAAATTCCCTATACGCAAGGGCACGGTGGTGTATGTGCATCCGAAGGGGCGGTACATCGTGGCGGAGTGCGGCAGCGTGCGGGAGACGTTCTTCCCGGAGGACATTATACAGTGCGACTTACCAGGTCCTCCGCCGATGGTGTATGACCTAAAAGAAGCGTTGGTTACACTGACGGAGGTGGATAAGAAGATCATGACCGCATTGGGGAGGAGGTGCTGACATGAGCGAATTCCCGGAACGGCTGAGAAAGCTGCGGGAGAGAAAGAGACTGAAGCGGTATGTGCTGTCGGAGCGCTGCGGGCTGAATTCGGATGCCATACGCCGGTATGAGCTGGGGACGGCGAAGCCGACGATGGACGCGCTGAAGAGCATAGCGGATGAATTTGGCGTGTCGGTGGACTATCTGATGGGCAGGACGGACTATCCCTGCGTGGTAGATATTGCCGAAAAATAAATTTTGAAAATTCCACTTAAAAGAGGAAAAATTGAAAAAACGCACTTTATCATGGGAGATGCAGGGGCAAACTCTGCATCTCCATTCTTTTTCTTTTCCCCCTTCTTTTCCTGATGGGCGGGGCTTTGGCTCCGCCTTGACGGGGACGATATGCAGGTGTAGCCAAAAGGCAAGGCACGGGACTTTGACTCCCGTATGTGCTGGTTCGATTCCAGCCGCCTGCGCCAAACTCTAAACGGAGTCACCAACGGAGTATAAACAAGTGGGGTAACCGTGGAAACCGGACATATATGCGGCATAGGTACCCCGTAGTGTGAGGAGACCACAGCGAGTGACAGGGGCTTTCCCTGAAGCGCTAAAGCATGGCAGGACTGCAATGCCGTACCATCCCGGCCAGCGGGCGAGGAAGCGTAAAAAGCTAAGTATTAGGCGGCTGGTATAATTGCCAAGTTCTTGATGGCTGGTAGGAAGACGCAGCGCAGCCGGGAGCCGATAAAAAAGATCTTGCGTACCATGTTTGGCTCGGGGAGAGCCGGACACGCAAGATGTGTATGCCCGTTAGGGCGGGTAAAGTCTGCTATGTAAGGCCAAGGGGTGGGGGCTGGTAGCAAAACAGGAGGATGGCATGGAAATCACAAAACGGCGGCTTGCGGATATTGTGCCGTATGCCGCAAACGCAAAAAAGCATGATAAGCGGCAAATCAACAACGTTGCGGAGAGCATCAAGCAGTACGGTTTTGTACAGCCGATTGTGATTGACCGTGACGGCGTGATCGTAATCGGCCACTGCCGCGCTCTGGCGGCGAAGAAGCTGGGTATGGAAGAAGTGCCTTGCGTCTGCGTAGACGATCTGACACCGGAGCAAGTGAACGCCCTGCGGCTGGTGGATAATAAGAGCAACGAGAGCGACTGGGATTTTGACCTCCTGGCTGATGAGCTGCCCGGTCTCGACCTGTCGGCGTTTGACTTTGAATGGGGTCTGCGTGACGAACTGAACGATTCCGTTGTCGAGGATGATTATGAACCTGTCATTCCGGCGGAGCCGAAGAGCAAGCTGGGCGATGTGTACCAACTTGGAGACCATCGCCTTATGTGCGGAGACAGCACGTCTTTGACAGACGTACAGAAGCTTGTGGGGGGGGCACAAATCGATCTTCTTCTCACCGATCCTCCGTACAATGTGGACT
>OFMD01000590.1_pt1 | contig 28166 bp, 29 predicted proteins | sample 1541211 | NCBI WGS metagenome assembly OFMD01 (sample SAMN04209231, study PRJEB22552) | human gut metagenome | biome: gut; material: feces | host: Homo sapiens | place: USA: Oklahoma | reverse complement strand
GGCCTCGATGGCGGCGTCAGAGCCCATGGCACCCATGGCGATGCCGATGTCGGCACGGGAGAGGACGGGGGCATCGTTGATGCCGTCGCCCACGAAGGCCAGCTTTTTCTTGGCGGGCTTTTCGTTCAGGAGCTGCTCGACCCTACTGACCTTGTCGGCGGGGAGGAGCTGGCTGTAGACCTGGTCGATGCCCAACTCACCTGCCACCTGCTGGGCGACCGCGTCGGCGTCGCCGGTGAGCATGACGTTTTTTTCTACGCCGATCTTTTTCAGGGCGGCGATGGCTTCCTTGGCAGTGGGCTTCACAACATCGGAGATGAGGATATGACCGGCGTACTGTCCATCCAGGGCGACATGAATGATGGTACCGACCTGGTGGCAGGGAACGGACGGGATGCCCAGCTTGGCCATGAGCTTGTCGTTGCCGGCGGCGACGGTGTGGCCGTCCACCTCGGCGGTGACGCCGTGGCCGGAGATTTCCTGGATGTTGTGGACACGGCCCCGGTCCAGCTCGGCCCCGTAGGCTTTTTGCAGGCTCTTGCTGATGGGGTGGGAGGAGGCGCTTTCGGCCAGGGCGGCGTACTCAATGAGCTTGGCTTCGTCGATGGTGTTGTGGTGGATGCCCACGACCTCAAAGACGCCCTGGGTCAGGGTGCCGGTCTTATCAAAGACCACATAATCGGTCTGGGAGAGGGTCTCCAGATAGTTGGAGCCTTTGACCAGCACGCCGGCGTTGCTGGCCCCGCCGATGCCGGCGAAGAAACTGAGGGGGATGCTGATGACCAGGGCACAGGGGCAGCTGACCACCAGGAAGGACAGGGCGCGGTACAGCCAGGTACCCCAGTCTCCGTCAAGCCCCGCCAGCAGGCGCACCACCGGCGGCAGCACCGCCAGGGCCAGAGCAGCCGCGCACACGGCGGGAGTATATACCCGGGCAAACTTGGAGATGAAGTTCTCAGACTTGGACTTGTGGGAGCTGGAATTTTCCACCAGCTCCAGAATCTTGGACACGGTGGACTCGCCGAAGGCTTTGGTGGTGCGGATCTTCAGCACGCCGGTCATGTTGATGCAGCCGCTGACGATCTCATCGCCATCGGTCACGTCCCGGGGCAGACTCTCGCCGGTCAGGGCGGCGGTATTCAGCGTGGAGGAGCCCTCCAGCACCACGCCGTCCAGCGGCACCTTTTCGCCGGGCTGGACCACGATAACAGCCCCCACAGGCACCTCACCGGGATCCACCTGGGTCAGCTGGCCGCCCTGCTCAATATTGGCATAGTCGGGCCGGATGTCCATCAGGGCAGTAATGCTGCGGCGGCTCTTGCCCACGGCATAGCTCTGGAACAGCTCGCCGATCTGATAGAACAGCATCACGGCCACGGCCTCCAGAAAGTCGCCGCTTTTTTCGTAAAACGCCAGTCCGATAGCGCCCACGGTGGCCACGGCCATCAGGAAGTTCTCGTCGAACACCTGACCCCGGACAATGCCCTTGCCCGCCTTGCGGAGGATATCATAGCCGATGATCCCATACGCCGCCAGGTACAGCAGCGTTCCGGCGATACCTCCGATGGAAAACAGCTTGATGACCAGAATGATCACCGCCGTGGCAATGATGCGCCAGAGCATTTTCTTTTGCTTTTTGGTCATGATCCTTCCCCTCTTTCAGTGGAGCGTGCCGGAAGAAATTCCGGCACGCCCCAAGTTTTTACAGATAGATCTCGCAGTCGTCCTCGACCTTCCTGCAGTTTTTCAGAACGGCTTTCATCACGGCCTTGGGGTCCGCGCCCTCCCGGAATTCCACGATCATTTTCTGGGTCATGAAGTTCACCACGGCATCCTGCACGCCTTCGGTTTTCTTGGCAGCCTCCTCCATAAGGTTGGCGCAGTTGGCGCAGTCCACTTCGATCTGATAAGTCTTTTTCATAAGATGCTCCTTTTCCTGCCCAATGACCGCTTGGTTCAACCATTAAGCACTTGTTTAATCTTGTTGACTGTACTATAATGGATGCATCGGCAGAAGTCAACGGCTTTTGCCCCATTCCTGCCGTTCGGGCGAAAAGAACTGCCGAACGGGTGACTTTTGAAAAGGAGCGTGCGCGCTATGGATCATATGGAGCTGCCTCACCGGCACGGAAACAACGAGGAGCTGTCCCGCCTGGAGCATTGCATGCAGGAGGCGGAGAGCTTTCAGGCGGTGGCAGGACTGTGCCGCCTGCTGTCCGACGCCGGCCGGGTGCGGATCTTCTGGCTGCTGTGCCACTGTGAGGAATGCGTGGTGAACCTGGCGGCCATGGTAGGCATGAGCAGCCCCGCCGCCTCCCATCATCTGCGCCAGCTGAAGGACAGCGGCCTTATCATCAGCCGCCGCATCGGCAAGGAGGTCTACTACCGGGCGGCGGACACGGAGGTGGCGGGCCTGCTGCATCAGGTCATCGAGCGGACGGTGGAGGTCACCTGCCCCCGGGAGGAGGCGGTGTCTCACGCGCCGCATTTGCCTCCTCTGGACGCCCACGCCGGGGAGCACGCTGCCGGCCTGACGCCCCAGCAGCGCAGCGCCATCCACCAGGTCCACGACCTGCTGACGGAGAATCTGGACAGCCGCATCACCATCGAGCAGTTGTCCCGTCACTTTCTCATGAACCCCTCCACCATGAAGGAGCTGTTCAAGGCAGAGTACGGCAGCTCCATCGCCGCCCACATCCGGCAGCACCGGATGGAGAAGGCGTCGTCCCTGCTGCTGGACACCGGAGACAGTCTGGCACAGATCGCCCGGGCGGTGGGCTACGAGAGTCAGAGTAAGTTTTCCGCGGAGTTCAAAAAGGTATTCGGCATGCTGCCCTCGGAGTTCCGGAAGCTCCACGCCGGACGCTGAGAGGGGAGGGGCCCTATGACCTATCATATCGCCATCTGCGACGACGACAGCCGGGACGCCGGCTATGTATCAGAGCTTCTGCATCAGTGGGCGCAGCTGCGGGGCTGCGCCGTGACGGAGGAGCGCTTTCCCTCGGCGGAAGGCTTCCTGTTCCGCTATGAGGAGGACCGCTCCTTTGACAGGCTGAAGCGGCGGGACCCCATATGGGGTCCCGCCGCTTCGCGTATTCAGGGGACTGGCCAGAAGAATGTACGCCTGCTTCGTGCCCTTAGCCCGGAGGCCAGGTCATGTCGCGGCCGGAGAGTACGTGGAAGTGCAGATGGTGCACACTCTGACCGGCCTGCTCGCCGATGTTGGACACCACCCGGTAGCTCTCCAGGCCCAGCTCCCGGCACAGCTGGGCGATGACCTCAAAAATGTGGGCCACCACGGCGCTGTTGCCGCCGTTTACCTCCGCCACGGAGCCAATGTGATCCTTGGGGATCACCAGAAAGTGGGTGGGAGCCTGGGGGGCGATGTCGTAAAAGGCATAGCACAGCTCATCTTCATACAGCTTGTTGGAGGGAATGTCCCCGCCAACGATCTTGCAGAACAGGCAGTTGTCGTCTCGCATGGTCATGCTCCTTTCTCTATGATCTCTCTCCCGGCTTCAGGAGATTTTTTCGGAAACAAAATCGTCCACGGCTGCCAGGGCGTCGTCCACCTTCAGCAGCTCCGTGCCGCCGCCCATGGCGGAATCGGGCTTGCCTCCGCCCTTGCCGCCGCACACGGCGGACACGGACCGGACCAGGTCGCCGGCCTTGATGCCCCGGGCCACGGCCTCCTTGCCGCACACGGCCAGGAAGGACACCTTTTCGCCGTTGATGCTGGCGATAACGGCCACCACGCCCGGGTCCTTATCCCGCAGGAAGTCGCCCATGGTACGCATGGCGGCCACGTCCATGCCGGTGCGGGTGGTGGTGATAACGTGCAGGCCCCTCACAGTCTTGGCAGAGGCCAGGAACTGCTTGGCCTCGCCCAGGGACGCCTCGGCCTTCAGCTTATCCAGTGCCTGGCGCAGCTGCTTCATCTCGTTGGCCTGCTGCTCCATGCGCTCCAGCAGTCCGGCAGGTGCGGTTTTCAGGAACTGCGCCGCCTTGTGCAGCACGCCCTGGCTGCGCTCCATGCCCTGCAGGCTCAGCTTGCCGCAGGTGGCCTCGATCCGGCGCACGCCGGAGGCCACGCTGGTCTCGGACTTCACCCGGAAGGGACCGGCCTTGGCGGTGTTGTCCACATGGGTGCCGCCGCAGAACTCGATGGACACATCGCCCATCTCCACCACCCGTACGGTGTCGCCGTATTTTTCGCCGAACATGGCCACGGCGCCCTTTTTCTTGGCCTCCTCAATGGGCAGCACCTCCGTCACCACGGGATAGCCCTCCAGGATGGCGTCGTTGACCAGCTCCTCCACCTGATGCAGCTGGTCCGGGGTGATGGCCTCAAAGTGGGTGAAGTCGAAGCGCAGCCGGTCCGGCTCCACCAGGGAGCCTGCCTGGTGCACGTGGTCGCCCAGCACCTTTTTCAGGGCCGCATCCAGCAGATGAGTGGTGCTGTGTGCCCGGCGGATGGCTTTGCGGCGCTGGGTGTCGATGGCGGCGTGTACGGTGTCGCCCACATGGAGGGCGCCCTCTGTCAGCTGCCCGTAGTGCATGAATTTGCCGCCCTTGTTCTTCTGCACGTCCGTCACGGTGAACAGCATGCCCGGGGCGCTGATGGTGCCGTGGTCGGCCACCTGGCCGCCCATCTCCGCATAGAAGGGAGACTTGTCCAGCACCACCACGGCGTCGGACCCGGCGGGGATCTCGCCCCGCAGCTCGTCCTCGGCCACCAGAGTCACCACCGTGGCGTCGAGCTCATCGTGGTCATAGCCCACGAACTCCGTGGCCGGGATGTCCTTGCCGAACTCCACGCCGGCCCAGCCCAGGTCGCCCAGGGCCTTCCGGGCCTCCCGGGCCCGCTGCTTCTGCTCCTGCATCAGCTGCCGGAAGCTCTCCTCGTCCACGGTCATGCCCTGCTCGGCCACCATCTCCGCCGTCAGGTCGATGGGGAAGCCAAAGGTGTCATACAGCCGGAAGGCGTCCGCACCGGAAAACACCTTCTCGCCCTTGGCCTGGTGCTCGGCCAGCAGGTCGGAGAAGATCTTCATGCCGCCGTCGATGGTGCGGCCGAAATTCTCCTCCTCGGTGCGGATGACCTTGGTGATATACGTCTGCTTTTCCCGCAGATCAGGATACTGTCCCTGGTTTTCATGGATCACGGTGTCCACCACCTGATACAGGAACGGCTCATTGACGCCCAGGAGCTTCCCATGGCGGGCGGCCCGGCGCAGCAGCCGCCGCAGCACATAGCCCCTGCCCTCGTTGGAGGGGAGGATGCCGTCGCAGATCATAAACGTGGCAGAGCGGATGTGGTCGGTGATGACCCGCAGGGACACGTCCCGCTTTTCCGTCTCGCCATAGTGAGCGCCGGTGAGCTGGGACACCTTGTGGGTGATGTTCATCACGGTGTCCACGTCGAACAGGCTCTCCACATTCTGGCACACGCAGGCCAGACGCTCCAGTCCCATGCCGGTGTCGATGTTCTTCTGCTTCAGCTCGGTATAGTGGCCCTGTCCGTCGTTGTCGAACTGGGAGAACACGTTGTTCCAGATCTCAATGTACCGGTCGCAGTCGCAGCCCACGGTGCACCCGGGCTTGCCGCAGCCGTACTCGGGGCCGCGGTCATAGTAGATCTCGGAGCAGGGGCCGCAGGGGCCGGAGCCGTGCTCCCAGAAGTTGTCCTCCTTGCCGAAGCGGAAAATGCGCTCCTTGGGAATGCCGATCTCCTTGTTCCAGATGTCGAAGGCCTCGTCATCGTCCAGATAGATGGAGGGGTACAGCCGGTCGGCCTCCAGGCCCACCCACTGGGGGCTGGTCAGGAATTCCCAGCTCCAGGCGATGGCCTCGTGCTTGAAATAGTCGCCGAAGGAGAAGTTGCCCAGCATCTCGAAATAGGTGCCGTGGCGGGCGGTCTTGCCCACGTTGTCGATGTCGCCGGTGCGGATGCACTTCTGGCAGGTGCATACCCGGTGGCAGGGGGGCTCCTCCTCGCCCTTGAACCAGGGCTTCATGGGGGTCATGCCGGCATTGATGAGCAGGATGGATTTGTCGTTCTGGGGCACCAGGGAAAAGCTGGGCAGCCGCAGATGGCCCTTGGTTTCAAAGAACCTCAGGAACATCTCCCGCAGTTCATTCAGGCCGTGATAGGGATGGGACATGGTTCATTACTCCTTTATTTCAAATGTATTTTACTGATTTTCTTCTGTGGGGCACAGGGCGGCGATTTCTTCCTCCAGGGCCCGGTAAAACCGGGCAATGTGCCACCCATCCGCCAGGGCGTGGTGGACCTGGATGGACACAGACAGCTGGGTCATGCCACAGCGCATGAACAGCTGCCCCCAGCTGACCCGGACGTTGCTGTCCGCCGGAGTGCAGGCCGGGTGGGTCAGAGCCGTATAGTTCAGCCACGGCAGGCACGAGGCAAAGATGCAGGGGCTTTCTGCCTGCCGGTCCGTTTCGATGGTGCCGCCCTGCCGGGCCGCCGCCTGCTGCTGGCGGCCCATGGCGATATAGTCTTCGTAGGGGATACGGGCCGTCTCCATACGGCAGTATGCATAGCTGCCGTCTGGCTTCAGCTCGGTGAAGGACACCGGGCATTCGTCGTACTCCACCACCTGGCCGTCCTCAATGCGCCGCCGCAGCTCCGGCACCCGGTTCACCGCCCGGTGAATGACATACAGCATGGTCAGGAAGATGGGCTTGTGCTCCGCCCGCAGCCGCAGCTCCAGAGCCGTCACATCCAGCTGCACCGTTACCCCGGCGTAGGGGAAGGTGTAGCCGCTGAACAGCTGAAACTGCTCCCGGCGGGGGTCACGGTCCATAGAGATCACACGTCGCTCCATATACGCCTCCTAAAACACAAAAACGCCCCGCCCCACATAGGGGCGAAGCGATGCTTCACGGTACCACCCTAATTAACGGCCGGAGCCGTCATCTCAGTCATCCGGTAACGGGGATGGGGCGTGCGGCTCGTCGCCGCCGGCTCAGAGACGGCCCTCTGCCAGGCGTCCGGCGGGCTCACACCATCCCCGTCTCGCTTGCGGCGCATTTTGCGGCAGATTCTTCTCGTCATTGCCTTTATCGCTTGTATTTTACCACAGATCGCGCCGTTGTCAAGCACTTCAAACGGACCTTGGCCGCATTTTTCCGGTGCTGCCCGGGATGTGCTGTACCCCACATCCGGTTTTTCTTTCCTTTTTTCCGAAAAACGGTTGCCGGAACGAGGAAAATATACTATACTGTTTGTTTGACGGTGCCGTTGGCACAATTTACCGGAAACAGGACGAACAATATGAAAACAAGTGATTTTAATTATGAATTGCCGCCGGAGCTGATCGCACAGACGCCTATTCAGCGTCGGGACGCTTCCCGGCTGCTGGTGCTGGATAAGAATACAGGCGCATGGCAGCACCGGCATTTTTACGATCTGCCGGAGTATCTTCGGCCCGGCGACTGCCTGATTCTCAATAATTCCCGGGTGCTCCCGGCCCGGCTGCTGGGGCACCGGCTGCCCGGCGGCGGCGCCTGCGAGGTACTGCTGCTCATTGACCGGGGCCAAAAGACCTGGGAGTGCCTGGTGCGTCCCGGCAAGCGCATGCGTACCGGGGCCAAGCTGTCCTTCGGCGATGGAGATCTGACGGCGGAGGTGGTGGAGGAGCTGCCCGGCGGCAACCGCCTGGTGCGGTTCGACTATGAGGGGATTTTCCTGGAGGTGCTGGAGAAGCTGGGCAAAATGCCCCTGCCGCCCTACATCAAGGAGGAGCTTCAGGACCAGGAGCGCTACCAGACCGTATACTCCAGGGTCAACGGCTCCGCAGCGGCCCCCACGGCGGGCCTGCACTTCACCCAGGAGCTGCTGGAGCGAGTGACTGCAATGGGTGTAAAGATAGGTTACGTTACACTGCATGTGGGCCTTGGCACCTTCCGGCCGGTAAAGGAGGACGAGATCGAGGGCCACGAGATGCACAGCGAATACTGCATCATTCCCCAGGAAACGGCGGACCTGATCAACGAGACAAGGAAAAACGGCGGGCGGGTCATCTGCGTGGGCACCACCTCCTGCCGCACCATCGAGAGCTGGGCTGCCGAGGATGGGACCATGACGGCCAGCGCCGGGTGGACGGATATTTTCATCTATCCCGGCTACCGATTCAAGGTCATGGATGCGCTGATCACCAATTTCCACCTGCCGGAATCCACCCTGATCATGCTGGTGTCCGCCCTGGCGGGCCGGGAGCATATCCTGGCGGCGTACCGTGAGGCGGTCCGGGAAAAGTATCGTTTCTTCAGCTTTGGCGATGCGATGTTCATTCAATAAGGAGAATCTATGTTCAAAGTCATCAAAAAAGAGGGACACGCCCGGCGTGGCGAGTTCCAGTGCGCCCACGGCGGCGTGGTACAGACTCCGGTGTTTATGAACGTAGGCACCCAGGCCGCCATCAAGGGCGGCGTAGATGCCTTCGATTTGCGGGACCTGGGCTGTCAGATCGAGCTGTCCAACACCTATCATCTGCACCTGCGTCCCGGCGACGATGTGGTGCGTCAGATGGGCGGCCTGCACCGGTTCATGCGCTGGGACGGCCCCATTCTCACGGATTCCGGCGGATTCCAGGTGTTTTCCCTGGCCAGCCTGCGGAAGATCACGGAGGAGGGCGTCACCTTCGCCAGTCACCTGGACGGTCACCGGATCTTCATGGGCCCGGAGGAGAGTATGCGCATCCAGTCCAACCTGGGCTCGGATATCGCTATGGCCTTCGACGAGTGCGTGGAGAACCCGGCAGAGTACGATTATGCCAAGGCCAGCTGCCAGCGCACGCTCCGGTGGCTGGAGCGGTGCAAGGCGGAGCACGACCGGCTCAATGCCTTGCCCGATACCGTGAACCCCCGGCAGATGCTGTTCGGCATCAACCAGGGAGCGACCTATGAGGACCTGCGGGTCTGGCACATGCAGCAGATCGCCAAAATCGACTGCGACGGCTTCGCCATCGGCGGACTGGCGGTAGGGGAGCCCACGGAGGTCATGTATCAGATCATCGAGGCGGTGGAGCCCTATATGCCCGCCCACAAGCCTCGGTATCTCATGGGCGTGGGCACTCCCAGCAACATCATCGAGGGCGTGGCCCGGGGCGTGGACTTTTTCGACTGCGTCATGCCTGCCCGGAATGCCCGGCACGGGAAGCTCTTTACCTGGCAGGGAGCCATGAACATCAAGAACGCCAAGTACAAGCTGGATGACCGGCCCATCGATCCCGAATGCGACTGCCCGGTGTGCCGCCGGTTCAGCCGGGCCTACATCCGCCACCTGTTCGCGGCGGAGGAGATGCTGGCCATGCGCCTGGCGGTGATGCATAATCTGTACTTTTACAACAAGCTGGCCCAGCGCATCCGCGACAGCCTGGACGCCGGGTGCTTCGCGGACTTCCGCCGGGAGTACAGCGAAAAGCTCAGCGGAAGGATCTGACGGTTCTCTCTGAGCAAGATTTCCGAAAAAACTCGCCTGTCCCCCTTGCAAAAGGGGAGAGAGTTATTGTATAATAACGCTATATTCGTAAAGAAGGAGTTTTTGTCCCATGATTGAATTTGCCTATGCCGCCACGTCCGGCGCTGCCAACCCCTCCGGCGGCGGTATGTCTATCCTGATGATCGTCCTGATGGTCGCCATCTTCTACTTCATGCTCATCCGTCCGGAGAGCAAGCGGAAAAAGCAGGCCGAGGAAATGCGCAGCTCTCTGCAGAAGGGCGACTGGCTGACCACCATCGGCGGCGTGTATGGGCGCATCGTGGCCATCACCGACCGCACCGTGGTCATCGAGACCAGCGAGGACCGGGTCCGCATCGAGTTTCTGAAGTCCGCCATCGGCTCTGTGGGCACCCTGGACGAGCAGGCCGCTGCTGCTCAGCGCGGCAGCCGCAAGTCCAAGAAGGCCGAGAAGCCTGCTGAGACCCCTGCCGAGACCCCCGTGGAGGAGACTCCCGCCGAAACTGAGGCCGAGGGAAAAGACGATCAGGAGTAATTTCTCCGTCATAAGCAGACCTCCCCTGCATACGCTTAGAAAAAGCGGCAAGGGGAGGTCTTTTTATGTCTGTGCTGGGGGCTATCCTGGGAAAACGGACCTGGCTGGGAGCGTGCGCTATTTTGCTGTCGGCGGCAGGTGGCTGCGCTCTGGGGGCGCTGCTGGTGGTGAAGGGGGTGCTGCCGGAAACCGGGACATTGGCCTGGAGCTGCGGCTGCTGGGTGCTGGCATCCTTCGCAGGGGCGCGTCTGGCCATCCGGGGCAGGGGAGAGGGGACCCTGCCAGCGGCGTTGGCAGCGGCTCTGGCTGCGTACCCGCTGGCATGGCTGGCAGGCGTCGCTCTGGGAGACCCGTCCTTCCGGGAGGGCGGCTTGTATCTGACTGCCGCCCTGTTTGCGGGCGCCGCGGCGGCGGGGCTGCTGGGCAGCGGGAGGCCCCGGAAAAAGCGCCGGGACCCCCGCGCACCGATCCGGAAGCCCGCGAGGCGGAAATAGGCCATGGTGAAAATCACGAAAATGCACCGGCGGCGAAAAAACACTTGACGCCGGACTATACAGATCGTGATCATCTGTGAGGGCAAGATATGGGACACGGTGAATGCTCCGCATCCCATATCTTGCCCTTTTCCGCCCGTATAGGGCTATTCGGCGTTTCCCGCTCAGGCGGTTTACATAATCCTGTTTACATAACAATTTAACATAACTCACAAACTTGCTTTCACTGCCTAAAAAAGCCTTGCGTCGGCGGTGTTTTTGGCCTATATTAGAGAGCGTCCCTTTTGCTGAGCTAATGGCTTCTATTTGCCCTGCTTGTCTCATAGAATCAGATGAGGTGAGTGCGCAAATGAAGCTGTTTCCCGTAAGGACGCAGGCCCCGAGGCTTCCGGCGCTGGTACTGGTGTGCCTGCTGCTGTGCCTGGGTGCTGCACTGGGCTTTGCCGTCTGCCGGGCTGTGCCCCAGCAGGACCGCCAGGAGCTCAGTGATTATCTGCATGAATACGCCCAGGCCACAGCGAATGGCCAAGGGCCTTCGGCCTCGGCGCTCAGCGTGGGCGCGGCCTATTTCCGATATCCGGCGGCTGCGCTGCTTCTGGGCCTTACGGCAGCGGGATTGGTTCTGCTGCCGGTTCTGTCCGTGGTACAGGGCTTTTTTCTGTCGTTTTCCGTGGGCTGCTTCGCCCGGGCATTGGGCCGCGGCGGCGTGTATCTGGCCCTGGCGGCCTTTGGCCCCCGCTGCTTGTTCGTTCTGCCCTGCACCCTGCTTCTGACGGTGCAGGGTTTATCCGCCGCCGCGCACCGCCGCAGCGGACAGCGCACCGGCCTGCCGGATGCCGCCTATTGGCGGCGGGCAGGGCTGTGCTGCCTGATACTGCTGCTGGGAACGGCCCTGGAGCTGACGCTGGCCCCCCGGCTGCTGCAATGGGTCATCGCCCGTGTACTGTAAAAAGAGAGAGGAGGAAACGCGCATGCCTGACTATATCGCTCAATACCGCATCTATCTGGAACAGGAAAAGCACGCCTCCGCCAACACGGTCAGCTCCTATATCCGGGACGTCACACAGTTTTGCGCCTGGCTGCCGGAGGGCAGTGACCTGCGCCGGGTCAAGCCTGCCGCCGTGTCCGATTATCTGACCTACCTGACGGACCGGGGCCGCTCGGCGGCCACCGTTATCCGAAGCGCCGCGTCCATCAAATCGTTCTACAATTACCTGGTGGTTTCCGACGCCATGAAGGCCAACCCTGCTAAGGGCATTGCCGCCGCAAAGGCGGAGCGGAAGTGCCCTCAGATCCTGACGGGCAGGGAAGTGGAGCTGCTCCTGGAGCAGCCCAAGTGCGTGGACGAAAAAGGGTTCCGGGACCGGGCCATGCTGGAGCTGCTGTACGCCACCGGCATCCGGGTGTCGGAGCTGATTGCGCTGAATCGGGAGGATGTAAATCTGCAGGCGGCGTTTCTGCGCTGCGGCGGCGAAAAACGAGAACGGATTATCCCGCTGTATCCCCGGGCGGTGAAGGCTCTGCGTGACTATATCCAGACTGTGCGTCCCCGGCTGGCGGGCCAGGAGGAGCCGGCACTGTTCGTCAACATGAACGGCCAGCGCATGACTCGCCAGGGCTTCTGGAAAATCGTGAAATATTATCAGGGGAAGGCGGAGATCACCAAGGACATCACGCCCCACACCCTGCGCCATTCCTTTGCGGTGCATTTGCTGGAAAACGGGGCGGATCTGCGCTCCATTCAGGAAATGCTGGGCCATGCGGACATCTCCTCCACCCAGATCTATGCGCAGATTGTCAAGCAGCGTCTGCAAGATGTCTATCACAAGGCGCATCCTCTGGCCTGACGTCTGAATCAGCACAGCGCAGTTTTTTACTGTGCTGTGTTGCTTTTTACACGAACATTTGTTATAATGAGACGATTACACGGTGGAGGAGCGGCTATGCGCATATTAGGCATCGACCCCGGTGTGGCCACGGTGGGCTTCGGCGTCATCGAGACCCAGGGGGGCCGGCAGCAGATGATCCAATACGGGGCCATTACCACGCCGGCGGGCCAGCCGCTGGCTGCCCGTCTGGTGCAGATCGCCCAGGATATGGAGACGCTCATCAACCGGTTCCGGCCCGACGAAATGTCCATCGAGGAGCTGTTTTTCAGCAAGAACATCACCACCGGCATCGCCGTGGCCCACGCCCGGGGCGTTATCCTGTATACCGCCCAGCGGATGCACCTGCCGGTATATGAATACACCCCCATGCAGATCAAGCAGGCGGTAGTGGGCTATGGCCTGGCCGACAAGCACCAGGTCATGGACATGACCCGGCGGCTTTTGAAGCTCAAGTCCATTCCCCGGCCCGACGACGCCGCCGATGCGCTGGCCATCGCCATGTGCCGCGCTCGCAGCGCCACCAGCCTCCTGCGGCAGAAGGACCCGGATGTAAAGGAGACCGTCTGATATGTTTTACTATGTAAACGGCACCGTGGCCGAAACCGGCCCCAATCTGGCCGTCATCGACTGCGGCGGCGTGGGCTATGCCTGCGCCACCACCAACTATACCCTGTCCCAGCTGAAAAAGGGTGAGCGCGCCAAGCTGTATACCTATCTCCATGTCCGGGAGGAAATTTTCGAGCTGTATGGCTTTTCCTCCCAGGCGGAACTCAATAGCTTCAAGATGCTCATCGGCGTCTCCGGCGTAGGCCCCAAGGCGGCGCTGGCCGTCCTGTCGGCCACCACGCCCCAGAATCTGGCCCTGTCCATCGTTACCGGCGACGAAAAGGCCCTGACCGCCGCCCCGGGCATCGGAAAAAAGATCGCCCAGCGCATCATTCTGGAGCTGAAGGACAAGCTGGCCAAGGATCAGAGCAGCTTCTCCGCCCAGAGCGGCGGCGCGATTCCCGTGGTCCTTCCCGGCGACAAGGGCGGCGAGGCCGCCGCCGCGCTGGCGGTGCTGGGCTACGGCTCTCAGGAGATCGGCCTGGCCCTGAAGGGCATCGACATGGACGCCCTGCCCCTGGAGGAGATCATCCGTCAGGCTCTGAAAAAAATGGTGCGGTAAGGAGGCGGATGCATGAGCATTGACTTTGGAACGGACATCTACGAGGAGCCTCTTGTATCCAAGAGCTTCCTGCCGGAGGACAGCGGCGAGCTGTCCCTGCGGCCCCACACCCTGCGGGAGTACATCGGCCAGCAGAAGGCCAAGGAGAACCTGTCCATCTTCATCGAGGCGGCCCGCCGCCGGACGGAGCCTCTGGATCATGTGCTGCTCCATGGCCCTCCGGGCCTGGGCAAGACCACGCTGGCAGGCATCATCGCCGCCGAGATGGGGGTGAACATCCGCATCACCTCCGGCCCCGCCATTGAAAAGCCCGGGGACCTGGCGGCGCTGCTGACCAATCTCAGCGAAAACGACATTCTGTTTGTGGACGAGATCCACCGGCTGAACCGCTCCGTGGAGGAGATCCTATACCCGGCCATGGAGGATTACGCCATCGACATCATCATCGGCAAGGGCCCGTCGGCCAACTCCATCCGGCTGGACCTGCCGAAATTCACCCTCATCGGGGCCACCACCCGGGCCGGACAGCTGTCCGCCCCCCTGCGGGACCGCTTTGGTGTTACCCTGCGGCTGGAGCTGTACACGCCGGAGGAGCTGGCCCTGATCGTCACCCGCAGCGCCGGTATCCTGGGTGTTCCCATCCAGCCGGAGGGCGCCATGGAGATCGCCCGCCGGTCCCGGGGCACGCCCCGCATCGCCAATCGGATGCTGCGGCGGGTCCGGGACTTCGCCCAGGTGAAGGGCGACGGCACCATTACCCGCAGCATGGCGGACCACGCCCTCCAGGCCCTGGAGATCGACTATCTGGGTCTGGACCCGGTGGACCGCCGGATGCTCCGGGCCATCATTGAGAACTACGGCGGCGGCCCTGTGGGACTGGACACCCTGGCCGCCACCATCGGCGAGGAATCCGTGACTCTGGAGGACGTGTACGAGCCGTATCTGATGCAGCTGGGCTTTCTGACCCGTACCCCCCGGGGCCGCTGCGTCACCCGTAAGGCATACGAGCACCTGCACATGGACTTCGTGGGGCAGGAACAGCTGGAAATCTAACGAATAGGAGAATTGGAATATGGGAAAACTCTTTGGCACCGACGGCATCCGCGGCATTGCGGGGCAGACCCTGACGGCAGAGCTGGCATTTCACGTTGGGCAGGCAGTAGCTGCTGTCCTGACGGAAAAGAAGGGCAGCCGCCCGCTGGTTACCATCGGTAAGGACACCCGCATTTCCTCCGACATGCTGGAGGCGGCTCTCATGGCCGGTATCTGCTCCGTCGGCGGCGACGTGATGCCTCTGGGCACCATTCCCACCCCGGCGGTGGCTTTCCTGACGGTGCAGCAGCGCGCCGATGCCGGCATTGTCATCTCCGCCTCCCACAACCCCTATGCCTACAACGGCATCAAGGTCTTTAACGGGCAGGGCTACAAGCTGTCCGACGAGATGGAGGAGCAGGTGGAGCGTCTGATCCTGGATCATGTCCGGCTCCAGCCTGCTGCGGACAGCACGGTGGGCCGCCGTCACCACGGCATGCACGCCCTGCAAAGCGCCTATATCCGGCACCTGCTGGGCAGCATCGACTGCGATCTTACCGGCCTGCGGGTGTTGGTAGACTGCGCCAACGGCGCCGCCAGCGCCACGGCCCCGGACCTGTTCCGTGCGCTGCCCCTCCACGCCGACTTCATCCATACGGAGCCCGACGGCGTCAATATCAACAACGGCTGCGGCTCTACCCATCTGGAGTCCCTGGCCCAGGGCGTCGTCTCCGGCGGCTATGATCTGGGCATTGCCTTCGACGGCGACGCCGACCGCTGCCTGCTGGTGGACGAAAAGGGCCAGACCATCGACGGCGACAAGGTTATGGCCGTGTGCGCCTCCGAGCTGAAGCGTCAGGGGAAGCTCTCCGGCAACACCGTTGTTGCCACAGTGATGTCCAACCTGGGTCTGCACGAATATTGCCGGGAGAACGGCCTGGACCTGGTCTGCACCGCCGTGGGCGACCGCCATGTGCTGGAGAAGATGCTCGCCGACGGCTTTGCCATCGGCGGCGAACAGTCGGGCCACACCATTTTCCGGGAATATGCCACCACCGGCGACGGTGAGCTGACGGCCCTGCAGTTCCTGCAAACTCTGCGCCGCAGCGGCGTTCCGGCCTCCCGGCTGGCTGCCCGCTGCCCCCAGTATCCCCAGGAGCTCATCAACGTGGATGTGCCCCACACTCCCGGTGTCAAGGAGCGCATCATGGCCGACGAAGGACTCCGGCAGGAGACCCGCCGCTGGGAGGAAAAGCTGAACGGCCAGGGCCGCATTCTCATCCGTCCCTCCGGCACCGAGGCCCTGATTCGGGTCATGGTAGAGGCGAAAACCACGGAAATCGCCCATCAGGTGGCCTCTGTTTTGGCTGATTTCATAAAAAAACTGTGATTTTCATCACAGGATACACAAATTTCCCCAGAAGGCTTGACAAATTATTTAGTGAAAAGGTATAATGTCTATGGTTTTGGATACTGGACTTCGCTATGACCAATTAGAAAACCTGTCCGATGAAGAGCTTTGTGCTCTGGGTCGTGCGGGCCGGCGTCAGGCGGAGGATGTTTTGGCCACCCGGTATCATTGGCTGGTCCGTGCCTGTGCCCGTCCGTATTTTCTCATCGGCGGCGACACTGAGGACCTGATGCAGGAGGGAATGTTTGGTCTCATCAAGGCCATGCGGGAGTTTGACCCCGCCCGTTCTGCTCTGTTTCGTCCCTTTGCGGGTCTATGCATCCATCAACAGGTGTGTTCCGCGCTCAAGCGCGACGCCAGCCAGAAAAACGCACCGCTCAATCAATCCGTCCCCTTGAATCCCTCGCTTCTGAACGCAAGTCCCACCTTCGCACAGGTCGATCCCGAGCTGTTGTTGATCGACAGAGAAAAGGCTGCCAGTCTGCTGGAGAATACCCGCAAACAGTTGTCCGCTTTCGAGGAAAAGATTTTAGGGTTATTTTTAGACGGTCTCGCATACTGTGAGATCGCGGAAACTGTTGGCAGGCCCATCAAATCGGTGGACAACGCCGTGCAGCGGATCCGCCGCAAAGTGGCGCGGCAGCTTTCATCCGGCGATATCAGCAACAGCTGAACGCAATATATTTCATCTCAAAGAGAGGGTAAAATCATGTACGAAGACAAGACTTTGGTTTGCAAGGAGTGCGGTAAGGAGTTCGTGTTCACCGCCGGTGAGCAGGAGTTCTATGCTGAGCGCGGCTTCCAGAACGAGCCCCAGCGCTGCAAGGCTTGCCGCGACGCTCGCAAGAACGCCGCCCGCGGCCCCCGGGAGTTCTTCACCGCTACCTGCGCTGCCTGCGGCGGCGAGGCCCGTGTGCCCTTCGAGCCCAAGAGCGACCGTCCTGTTTATTGCAGCGACTGCTTCGCCAAGATGCGTGAGAACGGCTGAGCGCTGATTCCGTAAATTGTAAAAAGGGAGTTGCCCGCATAGGCGGGCGGCTCCTTTTTTTGTCCGGCAAAACGCCGTCAAGTCGAATGTCAAAGCCGCACTTGACGCTGGGGGCCGGGATATTGTATAATAAACTGATTTAATGTGCGGAGGTATACCCATTATGTGGATCGCGGATGGCTGGAAGGATTATGAGCTGCTGGACTGCGGCGGCGGGGAAAAGCTGGAGCGCTGGGGCGACCAGATCCTGGTGCGGCCGGACCCCCAGGCCATCTGGGAGTCGGACCGGAAAAACCGCGGCTGGCGCACGGCCAACGCCCGGTACAGCCGCTCCAGCACCGGCGGCGGTCACTGGGACAAGAACAAGCTGCCGGAAAGCTGGCCCATCTCCTATAAGAGCCTGCGGTTCCAGGTGAAGCCCATGAACTTCAAGCACACAGGGCTGTTTCCGGAGCAGGCTGCCAACTGGGACTTCGCCATGGAGCAGATCCGCCAGGCGGGACGCCCCATCCGGGTGCTGAACCTGTTCGCCTATACCGGCGGGGCCACGGTGGCCTGCGCCGCCGCCGGAGCCAGCGTCTGCCATGTGGACGCCGCCAAGGGCATGGTGGCCTGGGCCAAGGAGAACGCCCGGGTCTCCGGACTCCAGGACGCTCCCATCCGCTGGATCGTGGACGACTGCGCCAAGTTCGTTGAGCGGGAGATCCGCCGGGGCAAAACCTACGACGCCATCATCATGGACCCGCCCAGCTACGGGCGGGGACCCGGCGGCGAGGTGTGGAAGCTGGAGGAGAATCTCTATCCCTTCGTGAAGCTGTGCGCCCGGGTGCTGTCGGATAAGCCCCTGTTCGTGATCCTGAACTCCTATACCACGGGGCTGGCCCCGTCGGTGCTGGGCTATATCCTGCAAATGCTGGTGGGGCGGCGCTTTGGCGGCCAGGTCACCTGGGATGAGCTGGGCCTGCCGTGTACGGATTCCGGCATGGCGCTGCCCTGCGGCGCCACGGGCCGCTGGATGAGCAAGTAAAAATATCGCAGAAAAGAGAAAGCCAATGCAAGCAATGATCCGAACCGACGCACTCTCCTTCTCCTACCCGGTGGAGGAGGGCCAGCGTCGGACCACAGCCCTGGAGGATGTGACCCTGTCCATCGAAAAGGGCAGCTTTGTGGTGGTGCTGGGCCACAACGGTTCCGGCAAATCCACCCTTGCCAAGCATTTCAACGCCGTGCTGCTGCCCTCCGGCGGCGCGGTATATGTAGAGGGCATGAACACCCAGGACGAGGATCTTCTGCTGGAGATCCGCCGCCGGGTGGGCATGGTGTTCCAGAATCCCGACAACCAGATCGTGGCCAACGTGGTGGAGGAGGATGTGGCCTTTGCCCCGGAGAATCTGGGTGTCCCCACGGCGGAAATTCGCCGCCGGGTGGACGACGCCCTGGCGGCGGTGGGCATGACGGAGTTCGCCCGCCATGCGCCGCACCTGCTGTCCGGCGGACAGAAGCAGCGGGTGGCCATCGCCGGGGTCATCGCCATGGAGCCGGAATGCATCGTGCTGGACGAGGCCACGGCCATGCTGGACCCTGCCGGACGCCGGGAGGTGCTGGACACCGTCCACCGGCTGAACCGCCAGCGGGGCATCACCGTGGTTCACATCACCCACCATATGTCCGAGGCCGAGGACGCCGACCGGGTCATCGTGATGAACGACGGCGTGGTGGCCATGGACGGCACGCCCCGGGACATTTTCTCCCGGGTGGAGGAGCTTCGCTCCCTGGGCCTGGCGGCCCCGGACACGGTGGAGCTGCTGCACCGGCTGAACGGGCACGGCATGTCCCTGCCCCTGACGGCCATTACCGTTGACGAGTGTGCCCGCGCCATATTCCAGGCGCTCCATGGCGCGGAAGGGAAGTAAACGAAGTTGGAACCGATCATTCGAGTAGAGCACCTGACCCACACCTACAGCGCCGGGACCCCGTTCCAGCGCAGCGCGGTGGAGGATGTCAGCATAGACGTGATGCCCGGGGAGTTTCTGGGCATCATCGGACACACCGGCTCCGGAAAGTCCACCTTGATCCAGCATCTCAACGGGCTGCTGCGTCCCACCCAGGGCCGCGTCCTGCTGGACGGGAAGGATATCTGGGCCGAGCCCAAGAAAATTCGTCAGGTCCGCTTTCAGGTGGGCCTGGTGTTCCAGTACCCGGAGTACCAGCTGTTTGAGGAAACGGTGTACAAGGATATTGCCTTCGGCCCGGGCAACATGGGCCTTTCCAAGGAGGAAATCGACCGCCGGGTCCGGGAATCCGCCGCCCTGGTGGGTTTGACGGAGGACCAGCTGGACAAGTCGCCCTTTGACCTGTCCGGCGGCCAGAAGCGCCGGGTAGCCATCGCCGGGGTCATCGCCATGGAGCCCAAGGTCCTGATCCTGGACGAGCCCACGGCGGGGCTGGACCCCCGGGGCCGGGAGGCCATTCTGGCCCAGATCCGGGCCTATCACCAAAAGCGCGGCACCACCGTCATTCTGGTGAGCCACAGCATGGAGGAGATCGCCTGCAACGTGGACCGCATCCTGGTGCTGCGGGGCAGCCATGTGTATATGGATGGCACGCCCCGTCAGGTATTCCGGCGGGCCGACGATCTGGAGGACGTGGGCCTGGACGTGCCCCAGGCCACCAAGATTGCCCTGGCTCTGCGCCGGATGGGCCTGGAGATCGACACGGCGGTCTACACCGTGGACGAGCTGGAGCAGGCGCTGCTCTCCGTCAGAGGGGAGGCGGGCGTATGCTGAAGGATATTACCCTGGGCCAGTTTTTCCCCGGCGATACGTTTATCCACCGGCTGGACCCCCGCACCAAGCTCATTGCGGTGATCCTGTATATCGTGGCGCTGTTCAACGCCAAGGGCGTGGTAACCTACGCCATGGTCATGGCGGTGCTGGTTCTGTGCATTCTGGTGTCCCGGGTGCCCTTCCGGTCACTGACCCGGGGCCTGAAGCCCATTTATATCATCGTGGCCTTCACGGCCATTATGAACCTGTTTTTCACCAGCGGCACGCCCTTGGGAACAGGCTGGCTGCTGAGCCATATCACCCAGGAGGGTCTGCGCTCCGCCATCTACATGATCCTGCGCATTGTGATGCTCATCATGGGCACCTTCCTGCTGACCTATACCACCAGCCCCATCTCCCTGACGGACGGGCTGGAGAGTCTGCTGTCGCCGCTGAAAAAGCTGCGCCTGCCCATCCATGAGCTGGCCATGATGATGTCCATTGCCCTGCGGTTCATCCCCACGCTGATTGAGGAGACGGACAAGATCATGTCCGCCCAGAAGGCCCGGGGCGCGGACTTTGAATCCGGCAATATCTTCCAGCGGGCCCGGGCCCTGGTGCCTATTCTGGTGCCCCTGTTCATCAGTGCCTTCCGCCGGGCCGACGAGCTGGCCACGGCCATGGAGTGCCGCTGCTACCACGGCGGCCAGGGCCGCACCGCCCTCCATGTGCTTCGGTATCGCGCCGCCGACATTTGGGTGCTGCTGGGCTTCATCGCCCTGACGGCCGGGATCATCGCCCTGGGCCGGCTGGGAATCTGAGAGGTACGTTATGCGCAACATCGCCCTGATCCTGATGTACAACGGCACCGCCTACCACGGGTGGCAGGTGCAGAAAACCGAGACCACCGTGGCCCAGACCCTGGAACGGGGCCTGTCCATGGTGTGCGGCCAGCCCATCAAGTGCACCGGCTGCGGACGCACCGACGCCGGGGTCCACGCCGAGCATTATGTGGCCAATTTCCGCACCGATTCCCGCATTCCTGTGGACCGGCTGCCCTTCGCCGTGAACACCCATATTCCCGAGGACATCGTGGTGAAGGCGGCCTATGAGGTGGCGGAGGATTTCAATGCCATCGGCTCCTGCATCAAAAAGGAGTACACCTATCGCATTTACAATCCCCGGGTAAAGAACCCGTTTTACGTAAACAGAGCGTATTTTTACCCCAAGCGCCTGGACGAGGAGGTCATGGACCGTGCTGCCCGGATGTTCGAGGGGACCCACGATTTCGCCGCCGTGCGCAGCGTGGGCACCAACGTCCGCAGCACCGTCCGCACCATCTACTATTGCCGGGTCCGGCGGCAGGGGGACCTTTTGGAATTGAAGGTCTGCGCCAACGGCTTTTTGTATAATATGGTACGGGCCATTACCGGCACGGTGCTCTATGCGGCGGAGGGGAAGCTGACGCCGGAGGAGATCCCCGCCATCCTGGACAGCGGCAACCGTACTCTGGCCGGGCCCACCGCCCCGCCGGGAGGTCTGTACCTGACGAGGGTGTGGTATGAAGATGAAAGACTCAATGGACCAGATGGAATTTGACCGCGGAAACCCCCAGGAGGATGCCCCCCGCCGGGTACAGAAGCGGAAGAAGCTGAACTGGAAGCCCGTATGGTTTGCCGTGGCCGCCGCAGTGCTGGCGGCGGTGCTGCTGGTGGCCTCATTGACGGATACCACCGCCTTTGACGGCCTGCGCCGCAGTATCACCTATGCCCGGGCAAAAAAAGATGAGACGGGCTGCGCCCAGCTGTACCACTACGCCGCCGACCGCACCAGCTGCTTTGCCTCTCTGGACGGCAGCCTGGCCATCGTCACCAACAGCCAGCTGCTGGTGATGCAGGAAAACGGCCAGGTGGTGTGTAATGAGACTGTAAAGTGGGCCTCCTGTACAGTAGCGCAAAACCAAGGCATTGCTGCCGCCTATGACATCGGCGGCACCGACGTCTATGTGCTCAATGCCCATGGCCTTGTCCGCAGGATCACCTGCGGCGGCGAGATTTTGTCCGTCACCCTCACCCAGGAGGGCCGCCTGGCCGTCACCATCAACGAGCGGGGTTATAAGGCCGCGGTGGAGGTGTACGACGAGGATGGTGTAAAGGAGTTCGCCTTTCATTCTGCCGACAGCTTCCTGATGACTGCCTCCGTGTCCGGAGACGGTCAGGAGATGGCCGCCGTCACCATGGGCCAGTCCCAGGGCGCCTTCACCAGCAGCGTGGTTCTCTACAAGCTGAACCGCCAGGACCCCTATGCCTCCTGCGATCTGGCAGGTGTAGCGGTGTACGACCTGGGCCTTGTGGGAAAACGCTACTGCGCCGTGGCGGAGGATGGCCTCCACTTCATCGACCGGAAGGGCCGCGCCGCCGCGTCCTACAGCTATGACGGCGGCGTGCTGCGCCGGTGCAGCCTGGGGGGCGACGGCTATGCCGCCGTGCTGCTGGGCCGCTATAAGGTGGGCAGCCAGCTGCGGCTGGTAACGGTGAACGGCGACGGCAAGGAGCTGGGCTCCCTGGACCTGGATGGCGATGTGCTGAGCATGTCCGCCTCCGGCCGGTATGTGGCGGTGTTGTTTGCCGACCGGCTGGTGATTTATAACAAGAACCTCAAGGAATACGCCACGCTTCAGGGCGTCAGCAGCGCCGGGGATGTCCTCATGCGCAGCGACGGCTCTGCGGTGCTGGCCGGCTCCGCTGCCGCCAGCGTGTTCCTGCCCTGACCCCGAAAGGAGAAATGCCTATGTCCCTGTTTGCCGATATTCTGGTGCTGGCTGCGCTGGTGGCCGCCGCCTGGCTGGGCGCCAGGCGTGGCCTGCTGAAAAGCCTGGCGGGCCTCTTGATTGTTCTGGTGGCCCTGTGGGGCGCCTCCTGGGCCGCCGACCACCTGACGGAGCCTGTGGCCCAGTGGATCGAGCCCCGGGTCACCCAGCGGGTGGAGCGGAAGCTGGAGGAGAGCCACGCCGCCGACGCCGGACAGATGCTCCAGGCATTCAGCTTCCGGGGCAGCGGCCTCCAGAAGATGCTGGATGCCGTTCACCAGCGGGTGCAGCAAACCGGCGAGACCGTCATCCGGGCTGTGGCCCAGAGCATCGCCCGTTCCGTGGCGGGAACGGCGGTGTATGTGGTGGTGTTCCTGATCCTGCTGGTGCTGCTGTGGCTTTTGATGAAGCCGCTGAATGCCATTGTCACCAGGCTCCCCCTGGTCAGCACCGTCAACGGCTTGGGCGGAGCGGCCCTGGGTCTGGTGTGCGGCGGCCTTACGCTGTTTGTGGTCGTATGGGCCATGCAGCGCTTTGGATGGCTCATCACCCCGGAGCTGGTGGAAAAGACCACCCTGCTGAAATTCTTTGCAACCCACACGCCGCTGGGGCTCCTGGCGACGCTGTGACCAATTTACCCGCATAACGGAGGAAAACCATGCAACCGACTCTTTGTTCCAAATGTAAGAAAAATGTGGCCGTGGTCTTTATTTCCCGGCAGAATGAAAAGGGCGAGATGGTCAACGAGGGCCTGTGCCTGAAATGCGCCGCCCAGCTGGGCCTGCCCCAGGTGGAGGAGATGATGAAGAAAATGGGCATCTCCCCGGAGGATCTGGAGAACATCAACAACGAGATGATGCAGGCCTTCGGCGGCGCAGAGGAGCTCAGCGACATGACCGAGGCCCAGGACGACGACGGTGACGATGATGAGGAAAGCGGCAAGACCGCCACCTTCCCGTTTTTGAACCGCCTGTTCGGAAGCAGCAACCCCCCGGCGGAGAAGTCCGACGCGCCCTCCGGCCGGGAGGAGACTCCCAAGGGCCGCAAGGCCGACAAAAAGCACAAGTATCTGGACAGCTACTGCATCAATCTCAGCCAGCGGGCCCGGGACGGCAAGCTGGACGCGGTCATCGGCCGGGAGGAGGAGATCCAGCGTGTGGTGCAGATTCTGAACCGCCGCCAGAAGAACAACCCCTGCCTCATCGGCGAACCCGGCGTGGGCAAGACGGCCATTGCCGAGGGCCTGGCCCAGCGCATTGTGGCCGGCGACGTGCCCTTCAAGCTGCGGGATAAGCAGGTATACCTGCTGGACCTGACGGCTCTGGTGGCCGGGACCCAGTTCCGGGGCCAGTTTGAAAGCCGTATGAAGGGCCTTATCGAGGAGATCCGTAAGCTGGGAAATATCATCCTGGTCATCGACGAGGTCCACAACATTGTTGGGGCCGGAGACGCCGAGGGAAGCATGAACGCCGCCAATATCCTCAAGCCTGCCCTGTCCCGGGGCGAGATCCAGGTCATCGGCGCCACCACCTTCAACGAATACCGCAAGCACATTGAAAAGGACACCGCCCTGGAGCGCCGCTTCCAGCCGGTCACCGTCAACGAGCCCAGCCTGGAGGATACGCTGAAAATTCTCCAGGGCATCGCCCATTACTATGAGAATTACCACGGCGTCTCCATCCCCCAGGGGGTGCTGCGCCAGGCGGTGGTGCTGTCCGAGCGTTATATCACCGACCGGTTCCTGCCGGATAAGGCCATTGACCTTATCGACGAGGCCTGCTCCGATATGAACCTTCACGACCCGGATATCAACCGCCGCATGGAGGTCAAGCGGGACCTGGAGAACGTCACCTTCGAGCGGGAGACTCTGATGTCTGCCCAGCCGCCGGAGGGGCAGGAGCTGTCCCAGGAGGAGCTGGACGCCCGCTATGCCCGCATTGCCGAGCTCCGCAGCCAGGAGCTGCGGCTGCAGCAGGAGCTGTCTGCCCTGGAGGCCAAGGGTACGCCCCAGCTGACCATGGACAATATCGCCCGGGTCATTGAGATGTGGACCAAGATTCCTGCCAGCAAGATCAAGGAGGAGGAATTCCGCCGCCTGTCCCAGCTGGAGGAGCGTCTGAAGCAGCATATCGTGGGCCAGGACGAGGCGGTTTCCGCCGTGTCCGCCGCCATCCGCCGCAACCGGGTGGGTATTTCCCCCAAGCACAAGCCCGTCAGCTTTATTTTCGTGGGCAGCACCGGCGTGGGCAAGACGGAGCTGGTAAAGCAGCTGGCCGCCGACCTGTTCAACACCCCGGATGCGCTGATTCGCCTGGATATGTCCGAGTTCATGGAAAAGCACTCTGTTTCCCGTCTGGTGGGCTCGCCTCCGGGCTATGTGGGCTATGACGAGGCAGGCCAGCTGACGGAGAAGATCCGCCGCAAGCCCTATTCTGTCATTCTGTTCGACGAGATCGAAAAGGCCCATCCGGATGTGCTGAACATCCTGCTGCAAATTCTGGACGACGGCGAGATCACCGATGCCCATGGCCGCAAGGTGAATTTTGAAAACACCGTCATCGTCATGACCTCCAACGCCGGGTCCGACAAGGCCGCCGGTTCCGTGGGCTTTGGCCGCAGCGCCGACGACCAGGGCCGTGAGCGCACCATGAAGGCTCTGCGGGAATTCCTACGTCCGGAATTTATCAACCGCGTGGACGAGATCGTCTATTTCCACCAGCTGACGGAGGAGAATTTTGCCGCCATCGCCCGGATCATGCTGGATGAGCTGCGGGATTCCCTGCGGGAGAAGGGGTACACCTTCACCTATGACGACGCGCTGGTGGAGCATCTGGTGAAATCCTCCTATTCTGCGGCCTACGGCGCCCGGAATCTGCGCCGCTGCATCCAGAAGGAGCTGGAGGACCCCATGGCGGTTCAGATCATCGACAGCTTCGAGCACCCCATCACCCAGCTGCGGGCCACCGCAGAGGATGGCAAGGTGCGGCTGGACACCCTGTAAGGAGGCGGTTTCATGCTGTTCCGCAAGGATATCGAGCCCCGCTGCGCCTATTGCGCTCAGGGGGTCCGCATCAATGAGACGCAGGTGGCCTGCATGAAAAAGGGCATCGTGGCGGCGGAAAACCACTGCTTCCGCTTCCGCTACGACCCGTTGAAGCGGGTTCCGCCCCGTCCGGCTCAGTTGTCCACCGACGGGCTGAAGGAGGAAGATTTCAGCCTGTAAAACCCAAAAAACAGAGAGAAAAGGGGTAAAACCATGACGCCGAAAACCGTTTGGGCCGTTTATTTCAGCGGTACCGGCACCACGGAGCGCACGGTGCGCAGCGTTGCCGGAGAGCTGGCCCGGATGCTTTCCGTGCCCTGCCGCAGCTTTGACTTTACCCGGCCCCAGGCCCGGCAGAAGGAGCTTTCCTTCTGCGAGAGGGATCTGGTGGTATTCGGAACGCCGGTGTATGCCGGGCGGGTGCCCAATGTGCTGCTGCCGTATCTGCGGGAAAAGGTCCGGGGCGGAGGCGCGCTGGCGGTGCCGGTGGTGCTGTTCGGCAACCGGAACTATGATGACGCGCTGATCGAGCTGCGGGATCTGCTCCAGGCAGACGGCTTCGGCTGTATTGCGGCAGGGGCCTTCGTGGGGGAGCACAGCTTTTCCCGGACCCTGGGCGCAGGCCGTCCGGACGATCGGGATATGGCGGGACATCCCGCCTTTGCCCGGGAAATCTGCGGGAAATTAGCGGGACAAGCCGGGACAGAGAATACGCCTGTTGCCGTCCGGGGGGAAACACCCATCCGCCCCTATTACACCCCACGGGATCGCCACGGAAACCCCATCAGCATCCTGAAGGTAAAACCCAGAACGGACATGGCAAAGTGCGGCGGCTGCGGTCTGTGCGCGGAGCTGTGCCCCATGGGCTCCATTGACCCGGCGGATGTGTCCCGGGTCAATGGCATCTGCATCAAGTGCTGCGCCTGCGTAAAAAAGTGCCCTGCCGGAGCCAAGTATTTTGACGATCCCGGATACCTGTTTCACCAGCACGAGCTGGAGGACGTTTACACCCGCCGGGCGGAAAACGAATGGTTCGTATAAATGCAAATAATCAAAACCTCCGGCATCTGCCGGAGGTTTTGATTATTTGCAGCGCTTATGGCCGGATGAAATCATACGCCGTACGCAGGGTGCCGTTGGAGGCATAGATATTGCCGCATTTACGGAAACCGTAGCCGGTGATGGCAGACTGCATGGTATGATTGTTTTCATGGGTGTCGATGCGGACATAGTCCATGATGCCGAGGCAGAAGGAAAAACAGGCCCGGGCCACGCCGTGGGCGGTTCCCCTGGAGGCCAGGCGGTGGATGGTGCCGTAGGGCCGGTCCGCGTGCCAATGGCCGTTCAGCAGCACCCGGTAGGTAGGTTCGTCGCCGATGATAAATGAAAATGTGCCGACGATGACGCCGCCGTCTGTCAGGACATAGCTGTGGCCCCGGGCAATGTCCGGCAGCAGCTCCGGCAGACCGGGATAATCGCCGCCCCACTGACCGGCGTTGCCGTGGGCAGCCATGTATGCCTTGGCGATGCGGAAAATCTCCAGAATGGCGGGTACATCCGCCGGTGCTGCTCTGCGAATGTCCATGGCGTTACGATTGGCTGCCGTCTTTGTTGGCAAAGATCACGCCCAGGGTAATGAGAACCGCGCCCAGAATACTCATCCAGCTGATCTTCTCGCCCAGCAGCAGCCAGCCCACCACCACGGTGACAAAGGGGGAGGCGTACAGATAGTTGTTGGTGACCACCACGCCCAGACGCTTGAAGGCGATGTTCCAGATGGCGAAGCATACCGCATTGCCGAACACGCCCAGAAACAGCCAGGAAATCAGAATTTTCGGCTGGGAAAACAGGGGAGACAGGCTGGGCATGCCGTCCGTCAGCAGCACCAGGGGCAGGGAGGTGAGGAAGGCCCAGAGGAACACCCGGCGGGTCACCAGGAAGTTGTCGTACCGCTCGGTATATTTCTTCACCAGGATGGAGTACACAGCCCACATCAGGGCAGCGGCCAGGGCCAGCAGGTCGCCCAGGGGGCTCAGGTGGAAGGACAGGGTGCCGTTGAGCACCACCAGCACCACGCCGACGATGGCTACCAGCGCGCCGATATACACCAGCTTTCCCAGCTTTTCCCCCTTGCGGGAGAACAGCTGCGCCAGGATCACCGTCAGAATAGGGGACATGGATACCAGAATACTGACGTTGGCGGCGGAGGTATGGGCGGCGGCGGTATTTTGCAGGAAGAAGTAGACGCTGCCGCCGGTGATGCCGATGAGGATGAACATCAGCTCATCCTTCCAGGGGAGCTTCAGGGTCCTGGGCCGCAGGGCCCACAGGGTCAGGTAGGCAAGGCCCATCCGCAGGGGGATGATCTGGGTGGGGGTGTAGGCCGTCAGCATGACCTTGGTCAGCACAAAGCAGCTGCCCCAGACCAGAATGGTAAACAGGGCATAGAGATGCCCCAGGGTTTTCTTTTGCACGGTGATGTTCTCCTCTTTCTCTTTCTGTTCTCTTTGCGCGGCCAGAGTGCGTTTCGGCGGGCTTACAGCCCACC
>OFMD01000589.1_pt1 | contig 28166 bp, 25 predicted proteins | sample 1541211 | NCBI WGS metagenome assembly OFMD01 (sample SAMN04209231, study PRJEB22552) | human gut metagenome | biome: gut; material: feces | host: Homo sapiens | place: USA: Oklahoma | reverse complement strand
GCCGGGGGAGGGGGAGCATAAAAAAAGAGACGTTAGGCGCGTCAGCGGCTCATTCGCGTTTGAGAGCCTGGCGGGTCTGTCGTCTCACACTTTTGAAAAGCACTGATTCAAAAATAATTTCTGCCCCGAAAAACAAGAGAAAGGAGGGCGCGCATGAACGAAAAGCTCCTGCGATACCTGCTGGAACAGCAGCTTTTGACCGCGGAACAGGCGGACGAGCTGCGTCGTGCTCAGGAGGAAACGAACAAGTCCATCCGCGAGCTGATCTTGGAGCGCGCCATCCTGCCCGAGGAACAGGTCATCGAAGCCCTATCCTCGCTGACCCGCACCCCCGTGGTGCACCTTTACGAAATGACTATCCCCATGGATGTCCGACAGGCGGTTCGCCCGGATATCCTGCGTACATATACAATGATGCCCTTCCAGTTTGATCCGGAGGACAGCGGCACGCTGTATGTCGCCATGAACGAGCCCATGAACATGAAGGGGCGCGACATGGTCGCGATTGCCAGCAAGTGTCGCATTAAGCCATTTTTAGCGACAACATCCGACATTCTCGTGACCATCGACCGCTGCTACGGCAGCGAGGAGATGCAGGAGGCTGCCGAGCTTTACACCCAGACCAACGAGCGGGAGAGCGCCTCTCTGGAAGATCAGGTCTTTCAGGAGGATGTCAACGCCTCCCCCGTGGTGGTGCTGGTGAACTCCCTTGTGGAGCAGGCGGTGCGCCAACGCGCTTCCGATATCCACGTGGAGTCCGGACCGGACAAGGTCCGGGTCCGCTGCCGAGTGGACGGCGTGCTGTACACCACCGCCACTTACGACCTGCAGCTGCTGCCCGCCATCATCGCGCGCATTAAGATCCTCAGCAATCTGGACATTTCCGAAAAGCGCAGACCGCAGGACGGCCGCTTTTCCATCCTGGTGGACCGCCGGGAATACGATGTGCGTGTTTCCACGCTCCCCACGGTCTATGGCGAAAAGTGCGTGATGCGACTGACGCAAAAAAAGGCGCTGCGCAGCAGCAAGCGCGCCCTTGGCCTGACGGGGTCGGAACTGGAAAAATTCGACGAGATCCTGCGCCATCCCAACGGGATCGTGCTGGTCACCGGACCTACCGGCTCCGGTAAATCCACTACGCTTTACACCGCATTGAACGAGCTGAACAGCGACATGGTGAACATCGTCACGGTGGAGGACCCCGTGGAGGCGAACGTGGACGGCGTGAATCAGGTGCAGGTGAATCCCAAGGCGAACCTGACCTTTGGCAACGCCCTGCGTTCCATTTTGCGTCAGGACCCCGACATTATCATGATCGGCGAGATCCGCGACCGGGAAACGGCGTCCATCGCGGTGCAGGCGTCCATCACGGGTCACCTCGTGGTGAGTACGCTGCATACCAACGACACCGCCAGCAGCGTCACGCGCCTGCTGGACATGGGCGTGGAAAGCTACCTCATCGCCGACGCGCTGACCGGCATCATCGCCCAGCGCCTTGTGCGCCGTCTTTGCCCCAACTGCAAGCGGCGGCACGTTCTTTTAGAGCATGAGTTGGAATATCTGGGACTGACGCCGGAGGAGAAGGACAGCGCCGAGGTTTACGAGCCGGTGGGCTGCCAGCGCTGCGCCGGTACCGGATATTTCGACCGGATCGGCATTTACGAGATCATGGAGATCACGCCCCGTATGCGCACGATGATCTCCCACCGCTGCGACACGGGCACGCTGCGGGAGACTGCCATCGCCGAGGGGATGCACACCCTCCGCGAAAGCGCCCGCCGCCTTGTGCTGGAGGGAACGACCTCCATCAGCGAGATGCAGCGCATCAGCGTTGAAAATGTGGCGGAAGAAACTCATCCTTTGGAGGACGGCGCATGATCGATCTGGAAACACTCATTCATGACGCGCTGGAGCGCAACGCCTCCGACATTCACCTCACGGTGGGGGAGCCCCCCGTTTTTCGACTGGACGGCGAGCTGACCAACTTTGGGGAGGTCCCGCTGACCGAGGCGGATACCACCGCCTATGTGCAGGAGCTGATCACGCCCGGACTTCTCAAGGAATTTCATGAAATGGGCGAGGCGGACTTCGCCGTGACCTATCACGATTTGGTGCGTATGCGCTGCAACGTGTTCCGTCAGCGGGGCATGACGTCGCTGGCGCTTCGCCTGCTGCCGCTGCGCATTGCCACCGCCGAGGAATTGGGCCTTCCGCCCGTGGTGGTGGCGCAGGCGGATAAACCTCGCGGACTGGTGCTCGTCACCGGCCCCACCGGCTCGGGCAAAAGCTCCACTCTGGCGGCGCTGCTCGACCACATCAACCACACCGAGCGCCGCCACATCATCACGCTGGAGGAGCCGATCGAATACCTGCACACGAGCGACCGCTGCATCATCAACCAGCGCGAGGTGGGCGCTGATACCAACAGCTTTGCCGCGGGACTTCGCGCTGCGCTGCGTCAGGACCCCGACGTGATCCTGGTGGGCGAGATGCGCGATCTGGAGACCATCTCCACCGCCATCACAGCCGCCGAAACGGGCCATCTGGTGTTCGGCACGCTGCACACCAAGGGCGCCGCCAACACCATCGACCGTATCATCGACTCTTTCCCCGCCGAGCAGCAGAACCAGATCCGCATCCAGTTGGCGGACGTGCTGGAGTGTGCCGTGGGCCAGACCCTTTTGCCGAAGATCGGCGGCGGCCGCACGGCGGTATTCGAGATCATGATCGTCACCCCCGCCATTCGCAGCATGATCCTGCAAAGCAAGACCTTCCAGATTGTCAGCGCCATCCAGACCGGCAAGCGGTACGGGATGCAGCTTTTGGACGATGCGCTGGAAGATCTGGTCGACCGTCACGTGATTTCGCTGGAGACTGCCCTCGCCGCCGCCAACGAGCCTGATAAATTCAAGACAGGGCGGCAGACCTGAGAAAGGAGGGCGGCTCCATGCCCGGATTCAACTATACGGCGATCAACCGAAACGGAAAGCGCGTCCGCTCCTCTCTGGATGCGTCGTCCATCGAGACCGCGAAAAGCTCCCTTCGCGGCGCCGGTTATACGATTTTAGACATTAAGGAGCAGACCACCCTCAACCGCGATATCGAGATCCCGTTCCTCGGCAACCCCAAGGCGAAGGACATGGCGGTGTTCTGCCGTCAGTTCGTCTCCATCCTACGCGCGGGCGTTTCCGTTGCCTCCGTGCTCGCCATGCTGGGGCAGCAGACGAGCAATAAAAAGCTGCGCGCCGCCATCCGCGAAATGCAGGCGGACGTGGAAAAGGGCGAAGCGCTTGCTACTTCCATGCGCCGCCATCCCAAGATCTTCCCCGCCATTCTGGTGAATATGGTGTCAGCGGGCGAGGCGTCCGGCAATCTGGAGGAATCCTTCCGCCAGATGGAGCTTTATTTCGAACGCAGCAAGCGCACCAAGGGCAAGGTGACCAGCGCCATGATCTACCCCTGCGTGCTGATCGTGGTCATGATCATCGTGCTGATCGTCATGATGACGAAGATCATCCCCAACTTCCTCAAAACCTTTGAGGATATGGACGCGGAGCTGCCAAAGATTACGCTCGGCGTGATGGCGGTCTGCGAATGGTTCAAGTCCTGGTGGTGGGTGCCGCTTCTGGTGCTGGCAGCGCTGATCGTGGGCGGCGTCCTGTTTCACAGGACGGACAAGGGCAAGCACTTTTTCGGCTGGCTCGCCCGCAAGACCCCCGTTGTGGGCAACCTGACAGTCAAGACCGCCTGCGCGACCTTCTGCCGCACGATGGAGGTGCTGATCGGCTCCGGCCTGACGCTGACGGACAGCATGGACCTTGCCGCCAGCAACATGGGCAACATCTACTATCTGGAGGCCATCCGCGACGCGCGCGCCCTGGTCGCCGAGGGTACCCCCCTGCGGGAGAGCCTCGTGCGGACGGGTATTTTTCCGCCCATGGTGTCGAATCTTGTCGGCGTGGGGGAGGAGACCGGCGACCTGCAAAGCATGATGGGCAAGGTCGCCGACTACTATGATGAAGAAGTAGATGAGGCCACCAAAAAGCTCCTGAACCTGATGGAGCCCGCCATCATCATCTTCATGGCGGTCTTTGTGGTCATCATCGTGCTGGCGATCTACCTGCCGATGATCAACATGACCAAGGCATTCGACAAATACCTGTAAATCCGTATATCCAAGCCATGTCCTCTGGCGTGGGAGATAGGGGCCCGTGCCGCATGGCGATGATATAAAATCCGACGCAAAACAAAGAAAGGAAGAAAACTCCTATGAAAAAGTTTGGTTCCAAGTCCGGTTTTACTCTCGTTGAGCTGATCGTCGTCATCGCGATCCTGGGCATCCTCGCCGGCATCGCCGTCCCCGCCTACTCCGGCTACATCAAGAAGGCCAACGAGGCCGCCGACTACACCCAGCTCGACGCCATCAAGACCGCCGTCGTCTTTGCTTATACCGATGCGCACGTCAAAGACGCTGAGTTCAAGGATATTAGGTCCATTACCGTTAAAGAGTCTGAGTCTGCTACTACTGGCCTCACCGTTACGGTTGACCCTGCGGAAGATGCAGGTAAGACTCTTGACATTTCCCCTTACTACGATCTGTCTAAGAACACGTTCAAGAGCGACGCCACCGAGGCTAAGTGGACGCCTGCCGACGGCTGGAAGCTGACCTACCCCACCAAATAACTAATCCACCTCTACATCATCCCCAAGCACCCTGAAACAACGCCCCGTCCGGCGTCCCTATCACCGGGCGGGGGACACCCCTGACCTGACCAAAAAGGAGAGTTTCCCCCATGACCTGTCTTTTGCTGCTGCTCTGGACGGCGCTGGGTCTGTGCGTCGGCAGCTTCTGCAACGTGCTGATCTTTCGCCTGCCGCGCGGAGAGGAGTTCGTGAAAACGCCCTCGCACTGCATGGCCTGCGGTCATCGTCTGCGCTGGTATGAGCTGATTCCCGTGGCAAGCTGGCTGATGCAGGGGGGGAAGTGCCGCGCCTGCGGGGAAAAGATCTCCGCCCAGTACCCCGTGGTGGAGGCGCTGAACGGCGGGGCATGGCTGCTCGCGGCGTGGCTGTATCAGGCCGAGCCGCTGCGCGCGGTGCTGTATTCGCTGCTTTTCTCCCTGCTGACGGTCGTGGCGCTCATCGACTGGCGCACCTTCGAGATCCCCAACGGGGTGAACCTTGCGATCTTCCTTCTGGGCGCGGTGCAGCTTGCAGGCGATACCGCGCACTGGAAAACGTATCTCATCGGCATGTTCTCGGTGAGCCTTCTTTTCCTCCTGCTGTGGTTCGTGACGAAGGGCAACGGCCTTGGCATGGGGGACGTCAAGCTGATGGCAGGAGCGGGACTGCTGCTGGGCTGGCAGCGCATCCTTCTTGCGATGATCCTCGGCAGCGTTTCCGGTGCGATCATCCACTCGGTCCGCATGAAACGCGGCGCGCCCCGCAAGTTGGCGTTCGGGCCGTATCTTGCCGCCGGGATCTGGGTCGCGGCGCTATGGGGCGACCGGCTCATCGCGGCGTACCTCGGCCTTTTTGGGCTGTAACACGGGAGAGAAACAGGGCAGGCGCGGACCTGCCCGCGAGAGAAAAACAAGAGCCTGTGGGAGGGGCAGAACCGTTCTTCGGGACGGCTGTGCCATTCCCACAGTCCGGGAGGGAACACTTATGAGCAAGCAAAGGCTGAGCGGCAGGGCGCTGGTGGTGCAGATCACCGAGCGGGAGATCCGCATCGCCCAGATGACGCTGGGCAGCGACGCCATTTCCGAGCGGGTCATCCTGCCCACGCCGCCGAACGCGGTCGAGGACGGTCAGCTCGTGGGGCTGGACGCCCTGCGGGACGCGATGGAGCCGGTGCTGCGGCAGGGGCTGTTCCGCCGCTGCCGTAAGGTGGTCTTTTCGCTCTGCTCCACGCAGGTCATCAGCGAGAGCGTCACCGTCCCCGCGGTGAAAAAGCAGCAGCGCCTCGGTCAGATGCTGCTGGCGAACATGGACGAGTATTTCCCCATCGACCCGGGCGAGTATCAGCTTTCGTGGGAGAGCGTGGGCGTCGAGCAGCGCGAGGACGCGCGTCTTCTGCGCGTGCAGCTCTGGGCAGTGCCGCGCGCGATGCTGCAGCGCTACTATGCCCTTGCCAACAGCATGGGGCTGAGCGTTGCCGCCGTCGATTTCTGCGGTCACAGCCACGCCACCGCCGTGGACGCGGACTTTGCCCTGCCAAAGCACGCGAAGTCCTCCGCGGATACGGACGACGGCGTCTGCCTCTATATCAACGCCGAGAGCGAGCTGTTGCTGCTGACCTTCGTCCACAACGGGCAGGTCAAGCTGCAGCGCCTGCTGCAGCGGGGCTATTCCCAGCAGGACGACCTCAATGAGGCGGGCATCGTGCTCGACTACTTCTCCGCCATGCCCGGCCGCGCCCGCCTGACGAGCGCCGTGCTTTCCGGCGGTCAGGGGAAGGAGGCGGGGCTTGCCCCGGCGCTCGCGTCGCTGCTGAATGTCCCCGTCGAAATGGCGGAGACCGACTACGGCGCGCAGTGGCTGCTCTGTCAGGGCGCGGCGCTCACCGCCCTTGACTTTGGCGACCCGGAGCTGAACCACATCACCGGCGCGCGCGCACCCATCAACCGCGCGTGGCAGTACGGTCTTGTGTTCCTTGGCGGCGCGGCGCTGACGGCGTCCGTGCTGCTGCTGCTGACCTCCAAGCTGTCGTGGAGCACGGAGCTGGACGGTCTGCGCGCACAGCAGGACCGCCTGACGGCGCTTGCCCAGCAGAACGCGGGCTGCGCGGAGAACTACCACAACTATTCGAGTATGTACGACGCTTACAGCGCCGACTGGGACACCGTATTCGACTCCGTTCGGACATATAACGACAACCTTGAACTGGTGCTGGGCGAGCTGGAGGCAAAGCTCCCCAAGAAGTCAACGGTGACCGCTCTGAGCACGACCGAGTTGTGTCTTGCGGCGCAGGTCGCCTTCCAGAGCAAGGAGGACGCCGCTTATTTCCTCGTGGCGCTGCGCGACGTGCCCTTCATGACCCTCAACACCGTTTCCAACCTGACCATCGGCCCGCGGGAAGCCTACTCCCCGGACAAAATGATCGCTGCGCTGTACGAGAAAGCGGAGAAGGAGTCCCCCGTGCCGAGCACGGAGGAAAGCGCAGCGGATGGTACCACGGAAAGCACAACGGATAGTACCGAGGAAAGCAGTACGGAAGAACCTCCCACCGAGGGCGGCTATTCCCTCGAGGAGCTGTTCTCCAACGCTTCCAGTGGCAACGTTGCCATCGACGGAAAAACGCTTCGGAATATGATCCCGCTGCTGAAAGCGGCGGGTGCCGATGACAGTACCATTGCAAAGATGGAAAATTATGCGGATGTGATGGAGCGTTTCGGCGTGACCATTACCCCGGATAACCTCGGCATCCTCTCCGGGATCCAGGGGCTGCTCCCCGGCGGCGGCACGACCAGCACGCCGGGCAGTTCCGGCAGCACAACGGTCACGCCCACCACGCCCAGCACGCCGGGCAGTTCCGGCAACACAACGGTCACGCCTGCCACGCCCAACAGCGGCAGCACGTCCTCTGCTTCTGGCATTGAGTCTGTCGATATTGCAACGCTGCGTCTCAGCCTGCAATACCTGAACTCCAACCAGCTGGATGCTCTGCAAGCCGTCTACGGGCCGGTGCAGGAAAAGACCTTCTCGCTGGATGACCTGCGCAAGCGCTCCAATACCACCCAGGAGAAGAACGCGATCCGGTCCCTGCTGCAAAACGATCCTGCCGCCATGTATCAGTTTTTCCTGCTGATGCGCGAGGATATCGCCCGAGAGGAAAAGGACCAGATCCTGTACGACAAGATCTTTGACGACATTTGGAAAAACGCCGATCAGCACCGCATGTTCTATGAGAGCGACGATGTGATGCTGAACAAATATCTGCCGAACCTGCTGAACATCCTGACTGACAACAAGACGAATGTCAACGCAACGATCGCGCTCATTCGGCAGAATCAGACGCTGAGTGGCAAGCTTGCGCTCCATCTTGCCAAGGAAATGGGCGAGATCAAAGAGGCCAATACCGCTCTGGATCTCGTGGCGCTCCAAAAGGAGATCAACAGCGGCGCGGCGTTCCAGCGGGATGCCGCCACTGTGGCCGCGGTCAACGCGCTGCTGCGGAAGAATCAGCAGACCTCCGGTACATCCGGCACCTCCGGCAACACGGGCATGGATGAAAACGATCTGCTGATGTGGATCCTGATGAATCAACTCAAAAATCAAACCGGCGGCTCAGGCATCCCGGATATCTTCAACACCGGCACTTCTCAGATGCAGAAGCCTGCCGACAACCGCTATTACCTGACAGTCGTGCTGGCCTATGACGAGTCCTTGATCCAGGCGGAGCAGACGCGCAAGGGTCTGGACCGCGACGCCAAGGTTGAGAAAGTGGAGGTGGGCCAGTGAAAGTGATCGGTAGAAACTGGAAGGCTGTCCTGTCAGTCCTGCTCTTGTTGGTCGCCGTTCTGGTGTATGTTCTGGGCTACCGCCCCCGCAGTGAAGCTTACGTCATGGAGCGGGATCAGCTAAATGCTCAGATCACCGCGCTGCAAACCACCATCGTCGAAAACGAGATGTACAAGGACGTGCAGGATCAGCTTGAGCCGGCAGAGGCCGCGATCGAGGAAAGCCGCGCCGCGCTTTATGAGAACTTCCCCGCGGATATGAAGGAAGAAGATCAGATCCTCTATCTGCTGTATCTGGAAAAAACGCTGGGGACCGGCAGTGAGGAGCTGGGCTACACCCAGAAACTGCACGATATTTTCCTTCAGCGCTTCGGGAGCGGCGGCGACATCGAGTTTTCTTTCGGTGAGATCACGCCGATGCAGGCCTTGAGCGATGGCGCACTCCTTGAGGGCTTGAACCTGACGGTGTACTATCACGCCTCCTATCGGGAGTTCAAGAACATGGTACACGCGCTGGCAACGGATGAGCGCATTACCTCCATCCGGTATGCCACCTTCAACTACGACAGCGAAAAAAAGCTGCTGGACGGGCAGATGACCCTGACGCTGTATCTGATGCCGTCCGCTCAGAACACCTATGAGGAACCGGGCGTAACGCCGCCCGCGACCGGTAAGACAGACATTTTCAACTGACCCATTGGGAGAGACAAGGCATGAAAAAGATCGGGAAAGAGAGAACAGCGGGCTTTTCGCTGCTGGAGGTCGTCGTGGCGATCGCCATCATCGGCCTGATCTCCGCGCCCATCTGTTCCAGCCTGATTCTGGCAGGACGGATCAATGCCCACAGCCAGGCCGTAATGGAAGCCCATCTGAACGTCCGTACCGCCGTGGAGACCCTGATGCAGGACGGCGTCACGGCGGAAAGCGACAAATACCGCGAAAGGGATTTCCCCAATGTGACGATCAAAACGAAGAAAGAAGACGGCAGCGACCCCTATTATCGTGTCACGGTATCGGATAAGCCCACGGAGCCGCTCGTTACGGTGAAAACGTATGTCCGCGCCGTGTCGCCGGAAGGCGGTGGCACATGAAGAAGCTCCGGAAAGACAACGGCGGTTACGCGCTGATCTATGTGCTCATCGTCGTTCTGGTGCTGTGCGCCGTCGCCGTGTCCGTCTGCACCGCGGCGCTGAAAAATTATCAGGCGCAGGAGCGCTCCATCCGCCAGACGCAGCAGCTCTATCAGGCGGAGGGCGAGATCGAAAAATTCGTGGCGCTGGCAGAGGACGTACATCTTTTGGAGTATTCCACTACTAAGTATGACACGAAAGAGGCAGCAGAGAAAGAGGCAAAAAAGGCTTACCGTACACATCTTGAAGATGTGTTGAGAGAGGTCAGCGGCTGCACCCTGCCCCCTGGTGGCACTGATACAGACGTCAATTCCTGCACCTTTACGCTTACTTACAATACTCACAAAAACGATACCGTTTGCATCGAGACAAAGATCAGCATGGAGCTCACTTACGTTTACGATGTAGAAACGACGACGCAAACGCTGCCCGACAAAACGACCAAAGAGGTCAAAAAGTACGCCGCTAAGGTCAGCAAGGCGACGCACAGCTACATCACCTATACCATCACCCACACTTGACAGCGGAAAAGGGGGGGGACGAGCGAATGAAACGAAACAACAGCGGCTTCACCATGGTCGAACTGCTGGTGACCGTCGCTGTCAGCTCCATCGTGCTGGCAGCCGCAGCGTCGCTGATGCTGCTCGGACTGCGGGTGCATCAAACGACGCAGAAAGAGGCGGGCGAGCAGCAGACCGTGCGCATCGTGCTCTCCGCGCTGGAGGATCTCTCCGCCAGCGGCAAGATCTACCGCGTGCAGCCGCTCTCCGACGGTTGGCAGCTACAGGGAAAGACCGCCGACGGCAAGTCCGGAGCGGTCCTGCTGCGCTACAAGAGCGGAAAGCTCACAAGCGGCACGAGCGGCGATCAGGTGCTGCTGGACAACCTGCGCGGCGCGCGGGTCGATCTGGACGGCAGCCTCGTGACCTTCACCTTCGCGACCGCGGCGCACAGGTACAGCACCTCCGTCTTCTGCCGCACCGGAATCGAGGGCGACAGCGTCGGCAAAGCGGAGGCGCAGAAAAAGCTGGAAGAGCTGAAAACGCCCAACCTGCCGGACGCTGCCGATCTGACCGAGGCGGAAAAGAAAGCGCGGTTCGCGTTTTTGCAGACGCTCGCTGGACAGTACGACAGCAGGGGAGAGATCAAGGGCAAAAGCGATTACCGCTATTTCTCCGAATGGTACATCCGCAGCTACAAGGATAACCCCGGCTGGAACCAATACACCCCCTGGTGCGCCTGCTTCCTCTCGTGGGCAGCCGATCAGAAGAAAGCCTCCATCGACGGCAATCCGCCCAGATTCGCAAAAGTGGACGATGGCATGGCGAGTTTCCAGAATGGCAAGTGGCGCAACCCCAATGACGAAAAGAACAAGCCTATCCCCGGCGACTACGTCTTTTTTGACTGGGACAGGGACAGAGACCCCGACCACGTCGGCGCGGTGCTGTGCGTGGATGGAAACCAGCTTTACACCATCGAGGGCAACAGCAGCGGCAGGGTCGCCCTCAACTGCTACCCGAAGAACGATCCGCGCATCATGGGCTACGGCGTGCTGAACTGGAAGACAAAATAGGAAACCACAGAGTAATCATCTGTTCATATAATTCTCAAAAAGAAAACAAATATATTGAGGAGGAAACAACATGAAAAAGCAAGTGGGAAACAAGCTGCGCGGCAGCGCAGGCTTTACGCTGGTAGAGCTTATTGTGGTCATCGCGATCATCGGCATTTTAGCCGGCGTCGGCACGGTGGGCTACGGCGGGTACATTAAGCGCACCAACGAGGGCCTGGACGAGACTCTGTATAAGAACATCATCTACGCCGGTGAGATCGGCAAGTATGAGAACCCCGGCGCATTTGCCCGCGTTACTGTCACCAAAGATAACAACGCTACCGTTTCTTCCGACCATGGCGAGAAGGACGAGAAAATCGTTGAGCAGTGGCTGAAAAACGCCTTTGGCTCTGATTGGGCGACCTCGGTGAAGTACCGCACGTCTAAGTATGCGGATGACAGCAATTACAATACGATTATTCTGCCCATCCAGGAGCGCGAGCTGACCGATGACCAAAAGAAGCTTCTTGACGATTTCAGAAAGTCCAATCTGAATGGTCGCGAAGTGGAATTGGCAAATACCTGCGACGGCATTTCCAATCTGTTTACCAATTGGCTAAACGACGGCGATCTGTCCACATGGATGCCTCAAGCCGACTATAAGAACATGATATCTGATCTCACGAGTAAGCTGGGGAGAGTGCCCACTAATAAGGAGATCGCGAATGCCACCATTCTTTATGTCGCTTCCAAAGCAAGAAGCATGAACAATGATGAGTTTTTGGATGGCGTAATAAGTAATCCCGAAGGTGTAATGGCCGATATTTATACAAAACAAAACGACCCGCTTACAAAGGCAGCTCTTCTGTATGGCACCATGACCGCCTATGGCAACTCGAACTATGCAAGTGAGACGTTCAAGGAAACGCTTAAGATAACCAATCCTAAGAACAAAGACGACCTTAAAAATCTCCTTGTAGCCCTGATGGCTGATGGAAATAAAGGCGGTAAGCTTCGAGACTATCTGACAGGCGAAAATAAGGGTGCTAAGGCAGACATGAAGGCGTACCTTGGTGCGCTGCAGATTATCAACGACTACAATGTAGAGTTCGATGTTTCCAAGGATAATCCATTCAACGACGACAAGGCGCTTGCCCTGCTGCAGTCGGTTTTGAACTCTAAAACCTAAACATGGCTCTGCTCACTTGGCTCTCTGACCACGCGCTAATTTTGCTGCTAAGCTGCGGGACGCTGTTCAACGTCTATTGGCTTCACCGCTGCCGCGAGCGACTGCATCTGCGCTGGCTTTCTGTGCTGCTCCTTTCCGTGCTGCACACGGTTCTTGGCGTTCTCAGCGTGAAGGTGTTTGCGCTGTTTGAGACCGGGGATTTCAGCAATATGAGCCTGTTCGGCGGCGTCTTCTTCATGCCCCTGTTCTATTGGGGCGTGGCGAAGCTTGCCAAGCAGAAAGCGGCAGATGTGTTCGATGTGTTCACCATTTGCCTTGTATTCACGCTGATGTGCGCCCGCCTGAACTGCATTGTTTCGGGATGCTGTCTGGGGGCGCACATCCCCATCGAGGGGCTGACGCATCTGCGTTTCCCCACGCGCGAGCTGGAGCTGCTCTTCTATGTCATCCTGCTCTCGCGCCTGTGGCGCAAGGTGCTGAATCGCAGCGCGCGGGGCATGATCTACCCCATCTATATGATCTCCTACGGCATTTTCCGCTTCGTGACCGAGATGCTCCGCTTCTCGGACCGAACGGACAGCATCCTGCACGTTTCCCACCTCTGGGCACTGCTGTCGCTGGGGATCGGCATCAGCATTTACGGCGAATTACAAAAGAAAGAGAAAAAAACAGGAGGAAGACGGAATGGTTAAACGGATCAGCAGGCGCTTTGTGTCGCTGCTCCTGACGTTTGTCACAATACTGGCGATGCTTCCGGCGATGACGCTGCCGGCGCTGGCGGCGACCAAAGGAACCGTGACCGGTCTGGCCGACAAGAACATTGGACTGAGTTTTGATGGCACTGCGGACAACGCGTGGTCCGCCAGCAGCACGCAGATCATCGGTAAGGCTCGGTCTACGTCTGGGTCAGGCTGCGGCGGTGGCAAAGACTATAGTTCTACGCTGACCATCACCAACAACAAGACCACAGAGGCGACGCTGTCCTTTGACTATACCGTCGTGGTAAGCGACGGTACGATTCTGGTGAACTACACCACGACCACCGCAGACGGCAGCTTCAGTCAGAAGCTTGCAGCCGGCGGCACCGTTGAGGTGGAGATCAAATCCGGCAGCACCAGCGCCGACACCATGATCACCATGACCAACGTGAAGCTGGTGGCTGATGTGAGCGCCACCGTGACCTTCCAGCCCGCCGTGAACGGCAGCTACACCGTGGACGGGAAGACTATCACCGAGGTGTACACCAACACCCAGAGCGCCGCGAATTCCTATCAGGTCGTGGCGACCCCGAATGAGGGATATAAGTTTCTTGGCTGGTATGATGTGATCAACGAGAGGTGCATCAGCACCGATGCCAAGACCGCCCTGAACTTTGACAGTAACCGTACCATCACGGCGCGGTTTGCGAGCAAAACGGCGGCGCTCTTTGAAACCGGCGGTCAGGTGTTTGACGACCTGAACAAGGCGATCGCGGAGGCGCAGAAGAACCTGCCCGCTATCATCACACTCGCCGAGAGCGGTAAGATCACGGGGAACTACACCATCCCCTCCAAGGTCACCCTGCTGATTCCCTTCGACGAGGCCAAGACCTGCTATACCAGTACCCCGATCGCCATCACCTCTACCCCGACCGCTAAGCCCTTCCGGACGCTGACCATGGCGGCGGGCAGCTCCCTCACCCTTGCAAGCGGGGCGGTCATCAGCATCGGCGGTCAGTATTATGCCGCCTCAGGCAGCGCTTCTGGCAAGATGGTCGGGCCCTATGGCTACATCAAAATGGAGTCCGGCAGCGCCATCGACGTGCAGTCCGGCGCAAGCCTGTACGCATGGGGCTTCATCTCCGGCAGCGGCTCTGTCACCGTACAGTCCGGCGGCTCTGTCTACGAGTGGTACCAGATTCTGGACTTCCGCGGCGGCTCGGCATCTTCTGACATGGGCAACAAGGTGTTCCCCTTTAGCCAGTACGCCGTGCAGAATGTGGAGGTACCCCTGACCCTGCACGCCGGCGCCAGCGAGACGGTGTATACTGCGGTATACGCCATAAGGAAGATCAACCCCACCTCCATTCCCTTTATCGGCGACAAGGGTATGTTTAAGCTGGTTTCCGGCAGCCTGACCAAGGCGTATGACGGCGCCACCGACCGCATCCATTATACCATCGACGGTGTGGCGGAGGTCAACAGCCTGAACCTGAAGCTGGGAAGCATGAGTGTCAGCTCCAGCAGCTATGTTCTGCCATTTACCAACAATATGACTGTTGATTTGACCTCGGACAGCAAGCTGACTATCAACCAGACGGCGTCGCTGCTGCCCGGCGTGGAGACCACCATCGCCAAGGGCGCCGAGCTGGTGGTGTCCAGCGGCAAGAGCATCTACATCTATGACCGTGACGAGTGGGTCGCCCAAGACTTTGTTACCGGAGGCAAGTTCAAAGCGGTGCTATATGCCCCCGGAAAGCATTATAACCGCACAAATGCAGACCTTAAAGACGTTAAGATGGATGTGAACGGCAGTGTAACGGCTATTGGCGCCATCTACACCACCGAAGGCGGCGCTGACATTTGCAGCAGCAACAAAACCGGCAAATATGTCCAGCAGGGCAATCCCGGCACGGAGACCAAGACGTATCAGTACACGCAGAACAACTCCTCCGTGACGGCACATGAGATCCCCATCACCCCCGCCCAACTGAAAAACGCCGACGGCAAGTACACCGAAACCAAGGATGCCGTGGCTAACGATACCTTTATCTACTGCAAATGCCAGGATTGCGGCAACGGCACATGGGTGAAGGATATCGCGGCGATCATCAACAACGGCACGCAGGGGGACACCTATTCCACCCTGCAAGCCGCGGTCAATGAGTACACGCCGAACAGCAGCACCGCTCCGACGAACTACATCAAGCTGCTGCACAACACCACCGAGAAAACTATCAGCGTCAACAACAAGAGTCTCTATCTCGACCTGAACGGCCGCACGGTGACAGGCGATATCTCGGTAACGGGCGCTAACAAGCTTTCCGGCATGGACAGCTCGACGGGCAAAGACTATGTTACCGCCCCGAGCGGCAAGATCGTCGGCACGGTGAAAGGCTGCGCCCCGACCTACCAGACGCCGACGGTGAATGAGGAATACGATCGCTATGTTGCCATTCAGGGGAAGGAAGCAGATGGTACCGAAAATCTGTCCTTCCACCATTTCAACATCTCCGTCACCGGCTACCGCTTTGAGCTGGCAGCCCCGGAGTGCGCGCTGTTCTTCATCGGCAAGTTCCAGGGCGACAAAGCCGCAAAGGATTACCTAAAGTCTCTGGGCTTTACCCTGACGGATATCGATGGCAAGACCACCAATCCCCGCTATGAAATACCTGCCGATACGGACATTCCCCCTGAATCAGAACCCGGCGATAGCCCGGTCGTTCTCAGTGATGACGGCGCCTATTTCTTCGAGGCATACCTGATGCGTGATATCAATAAGGAAAACTATCGGAAGCAGTTCTCCGCCATCGCGCAGGCAACGTTCCAAAACGACGAAACGCAGAATAGCGAAACAAAAAAGTGGAGTTTCCAGGAGGCCTTGACGAAAGCCGAAGTCCTCGAGGACCTCACTCCCAAGCAGCGGGAGATCCTCGACAACTTCCTGAAAGCGCTGGGCATCACCAACCCGTAAACGGAGTGAATGAGCATGACGAAAAATGTAAAAAAACCTTATATCGCTCCGGCTGCCGAACTGATCCTGCTTGCGCCGCTGGAGGCGCTGGCCGCTCCGACGTCGCAGGACGACAGTATCGCCTTAAGGAAATGGAATTTCAACGCCGTCAAGAACGCCAGCATCACAGGAAGCAATCGCACCTGCTGGGGTGAGGACGGAAGGATCCGCAACTAAGTGATGCTTTACCGAATCGCTGATCTGATCGTTGAAATGTCCCCCAAGGGACGCACGGCTGCCCAGGCGGAAGTCTATCGGACTTCCGCCTGGGTAGGCGCGGCGGATATCACCATCCGGGTGGGCGGCGCGGAGGCGCTGTCGCTCTGTCCCGAGCTGGAAACGGAGGACCTTGCGGAGTACATCGCCACAGGCGACTGCTTTGCCGTGGGGCTTCTGTCCCACGAGGGGATGATGCTTCACGCCTCGGCGGTGGAATACGGCGGACAGGCCGTGTGCTTTTCCGCGCCGCCGGGCACGGGGAAATCCACCCACACGGAAAAATGGACGCGCCTGTTTGGAGCGTCCATTCTGAATGATGACAAGCCTGCCCTGCGCCGTTGCAACGGCGTGTGGCAGGTCTATGGCACGCCATGGTGCGGCAAGGAGGCGCTGCATCAGAACCGCAGCGCGCCCCTGCGCGCGATCTGCTTCCTCTTTCAGGGGGAGGAAAACGCTTTACAGCCGCTCACTCCGGCGGAGGCTTTACCTCTGCTGCTGAGTCAGACCCCCTTCCGTCTGCATCGGGAGGACATGGATCGACTGCTTGCCGCGGCAGACCGTCTCCTGCGGGAGACGAACGTGTTCCGGCTGATTTGCCGGAATGACGACAGCGCCGCCTATTTTGTCCGGGAGAAACTGTTCCCGGATCAAGCCAAAGCCATCGATTGACAGGAGGCAGTACGCAAACGCCGTGCTGCCCGCTGCCAGTGGACGGAAGCGGCACAAAGAGTACCGACTGATCTGCGGCTTTTTGTGCCGCCTTTAGACTATTCAGGCGGTCTCTCGCCAAAAGGGGCGAAAGCGCCCCGCTCAAGATCTGTCCAAACGCAGACAGAAAGGGAAATACAACCATGAACGAATCCAACATCAACCGATCCAGCGACATTCTGGAGATCGACCTTTGGAAGCTGCTGCTGCTTTACCTCAGGCGGTGGCGGCTGATCCTGCTGTGCGCGCTTGCCGCCGCGGCGATCTCCCTGATCTACACCGCCAATTTCATTACGCCGCTGTATCGTGCCAACGTCACCATTTACGTCAACAATATAAAGGCGAATCAGCAGGTAGATTATATCAGTGCAGCCAACCTTGCGACCTCCCAGCAGCTCGTCAACACCTATGTCAACATCATCCGCAGCGATACCGTGCTGGAAAAGGTGGTAAAGAACGCGAAGCTTGATTACTCTGCGGCTGAGATCCGCGGCATGATGACGACGGCGCAGGTGGATGAGACCGAGCTGTTCTCAGTATACATCTCCCACCCCGATCCGGAAATGGCGGCGAAGATCGCCAACGCGGTGGCGACCGTCGCCCCCGGCGAGATCGAGGAATTCGTCGAAGGCAGCTCCACCAAGATCATCGACCATGCCAAGGTGCCCACGAGCCGCTATACCCCAAGCTATCGGAAAAATACCCTTTTGGGCTGCGCGGTAGGTCTGCTTCTCGCGGTCGTCTATGTCACGCTGCTGTATCTGATGGACGTTCGCATCAAGAACGAGGAAGACCTGACGCAGCTTTTCGACCTGCCCATGCTGGGGCAGATCCCCTCTTTCGCGGAGAATGAGCGGAAAAAGGCGGGTCTCAGCGCGCAAAAAGCCGATGAGCACGGCGGAGAGAGGTAAGGCGACATGAAAAAAAAGCATTTTTCTCTTCTGTGGAGATCCCGGCGGCACGACGCGCCGGATACTGCCGCGATCATGGAAGTGGAGCGGAAAAACATCCTCTCGGAAAAGAGCGATTTTTTCATCCGCGAGTCCTATAAGACCCTGCGTACCAACGTGACCTTTTCTCTGGCGGACGAGACGGCGTGCAAGGTCCTGATCGTGACCTCCGCCATGCAATCCGAAGGAAAGAGCATCACCGCACTCAACCTTGCCATCTCCTATGCGGAGATGAAGCAGCGCGTCCTTCTGATCGACTGTGACCTGCGCCGTCCCAAGCTGGCGCGTCTGCTGTCCGCGAAGGAAAAGGTAGGACTGAGCAACCTGCTTATCCAGCCGGAGCTGCTGGGGAAGGCCATCCATGATTCCGGCATTGAGGATCTTGACGTCATTTTTGCCGGCGACGTGCCGCCCAACCCGTCGGAACTGCTCGGTTCCTCCCGCATGAAAGCGCTGCTTGACAGCCTGCAGAAAAACTACGATTACATCATTCTCGATACGTCTCCCGTCAATCTGGTGACGGATGCCTGCGTTCTGGTGCCTGAGAGCAGCGGCGTGCTGTTCGTGGTACGTGCAGGTCTTTCCGAGCGCGGGAGCGTCCTGCGCGCGGTGGAGCAGTTAGAGCGCTCCCATGCGAAGATCCTCGGCTTTGTTCTCAACGAGGTGACGAGGGAGAACGGATACTACGGATATCGGAAATACGGCTATCGACGCCACCGCTACGGCTACGAACGCGGCTACGGCTATGGGCACGGCTACGGTTACGGATACGGATACGGACAGGAGAAGCCGGACAGCGGGGAACGGAGTATCCCATGACCGATCTTCACACCCATATTCTGCCCCGCATGGACGACGGCGCGCCGGACACGGCAGCCAGTCTTGCAATGCTCCGCATGGAGGCAGCGCAGGGCGTTACGGGTGTAGCGCTCACCCCCCATTTTCATCGGGACAGGGAGAGCATAGAGCAGTTTCTCGCGCGTCGTCAAGCCGCTTGGGAGCATCTTTCCGCAGCGATGGAGAAAACCGCCGAACCTTTTCCTGACCTTGTGTTGGGTGCAGAGGTGGCATGGATGCCAAATATGAACCATTGGGACGATCTTGAGGCACTGTGTCTCGGTTCGAGCCGTTATTTGCTGCTGGAACTGCCCTTCACCCTCTGGAACAATAGTATGATCGACCAGCTTTACTCTCTGGCGGCGCAGAGCGGCGTTACGCCGGTGCTGGCGCATCTGGAGCGGTATCTGGGGCGGCAGAAGAAAGAGCACATACAGGAATTGTATCGCCTGAACGTCCCCATCCAGCTCAGCGCCGGATGCCTGCTGCATCCCATGGCGCGGTGGAAACTCCTTCGGCTGCTGGGGGAGGGGCAAGCATTTTTCCTTGCGTCCGACTGTCACGGCACGCAGCAGCGCGCGCCCGATCTCGGCCCTGCCGCGGACGCTGCCAAAAAACGCCTGACGGAGGATGCGCTCAAAGCGCTCCTTTGCCGCAGCGACGCGATCTTCACCGCAGCGCGCGCAGAACAGGAGAGGGAATATGCGAAGAAATGAGAATTTCATCCTGCGCCGGGTCGCAGATATGTCGGTCATCGTCCCCCTGGGGGCGGCTGCCGAAGCGTTTCCGGGAATGATCTCCGTAAACGAGACCGGCGCATTTTTATGGGACCTTTTGGAACAGGAACAGACGCTCCAAAGCCTTGGAGACGCCTTATGCGCCGTGTATTCGGTCGAACGGGAGCAGGCGGAGGCAGACGCAGCCGCCTTTCTTGACAAGCTGAGACCCGTCGGCGCGGTGGACGGTCTGTAAGATGGAGGTCCGGCAGATCCCCATGGCGCAGCTGCGCGGGATTATTGACGAGCAGCTCGCGCACGGAGAAGCGCTCCTTCCGGTAACAGGAAACAGTATGTGGCCGCTTCTTGTCGGCGGGCGGGACATGGTGCGCCTTGCGCGGCTCGATCGCCGCGTGCAGCCAGGCGATATCGCCCTCTATCAGAAGGCGGACGGCAGCTATATCCTGCACCGGGTCATCCGCTTGTGTGCGCCAGAGACCTGCATTTTCTGCGGCGACGCGCAGTGGGAAGGGGAGCAGGTCGATGAGGCGCAGATCATTGCGTACGTCACCGCCTTTCGCCGCAAGGGACGCTGGCGGGAAACCGCCCTGTCCCGACCCTACCGGTTTTATGAACACTTCTGGGTCCATACCTTTCCCGCCCGTCGCCCCTTGCTGAGGCTGCTGCGATTCCTTCAGCGGGCACGGAGGGGACTGATACGCGGGAGAAGATGAGATGAGTCAGTCGAAGAAAAAGGCGGCGGGCGCGTACAAAGCGCCGCTCACGCTGCTGTATGCAGGCATCGCCGCGCAGGCGTTCGGCATCGCGGCGCTTGCCTTGGTGAGCCGCCGGGTGCTGGACGAGGGCGGCAGTCCGTGGGGCTGGGTGCTGTTGTTTCTGGCGCTGGCTCTCCCGCTGCTCGACGGCGGGCTTGACCTGCTTTCCGGCAGGACGGTCGACCGCGCGGCGGTATCGCTGCGGCGCGACACGCTTGATACGCTTTTGAGCAAGGATGCGGAGGCATACAGCCGCTACCACAGCGGGCAGGTCTTCAGCCGCCTGACGCAGGACGCTTACACCGTCTGCGAATGGCGGGTCGTCGGCCGCCCCCAGGTGGCAGGGCAGCTCATCCGACTGCTTTGCGCCGCATCCGCGCTGTTTTTCGTCAATATCCCCCTTGCCCTTGCGGTCGTAGGCGCGGGCGCGCTGGCGATCGCCGGCGGGCGGCTGCTGCGAAAGTATCTGACACGGCGGCATCTGCGCGTGCGTCAGGCGGAGGAAGGGCTGACGGGCTGCACGCAGGAGATCCTGGAGCATACGGAGCTTCTGCGCAGCATGACGGCGGGGGAGGAGGCTGTCCGCCGCTTTGAAGGACGGCAGAAGGAGTGGCTGCGCGAGCGCAAGCGCCTGCGCGTCTTCTCAACGGGGGTCGGAACCGGGTTTTCCGCCGTATTGCAGCTTGGATACGCCGTTCTTCTTGTCTGGGGCGGCATCGCCATTCGGGAAGGAAGGCTCTCCTTCGGCGACCTTGCGGCGCTCTTACAGCTCCTCGCGATGTTCCAAAGCCCGCTCACGGGCTTGTCGGGTGTTCAGTCCCGGCTGGCCGCTGTCCGCGCGGCGGAGGCGCGGCTGGAGGAGCTGTATTCCCTGCCCGGGGAGGCGCCGGGCCAAGCGGCGGAGGAGGACGACGTCTTTCGCGCCATCGTATTTGAAAACGTTACCTTTTCCTATGAGGGCGAGGAACAGCCTGTTCTGCGGAATTTTTCCGCGCGGCTGCCGCTCGATCGCTGGACCTGCCTCACGGGAATATCCGGGAGCGGAAAAAGCACGCTTTTCCGCCTTATTCTGGGGCTGTACCACCCGCAGCAGGGCCGGGTATATCTGGAAACCGAGCGGGGGGAGCTCCCTTGCTCCGCTGCCGTGCGGGACCTGTTCGGCTATGTCCCACAGACGCCCTGGCTCTTTTCCGGCAGTATTCGCGAAAATCTGCTGCTGGCAAAGCCCGACGCGGATGACGCAGCCCTTTGGGATGCGCTGGAGCGGGCGCAATGCGGCTTTGTCCGTGATCTGCCCGACCGCCTTGAAACCGTCCTGAGCGAAGAGGGGGGCGGCCTGTCCGCGGGACAGCGCCAGCGCCTTGCCATCGCCCGCGCGATGCTTTCTGCCCCGCGTTTTTTACTGCTGGACGAGATCACCTCGGCGCTGGACGAGGATACGGAGGCACGGCTGCTGACGGAGCTGACGGGCGCGTATCCGGCAGCGGTATTCGCCACGCATCACAGCGCCCTGCCGGGCAGACTGCACAGCGAAACGCTGCATCTTGAAGGAATCGTCTGAAATACGGAAACGTAACCATATAAACTTACTGCCATGGAGGATGAACATGAAACGAAACATTGCAAAAATGCTTGTGCTGCTGCTGATGCTCGGCACGCTGCTGCCGCAGACCGCGCTGGCAGCCACGACCTATTATGTCGACGTGACCATCACCGGTCCGGATGTCAACGGCGTGGAGCGGACGCTCAGCGCCTCCTCCAGCCGCTACGGCACGATGGACACGCCCCTTGCAGCGGAACTGGCGTCCGTTGTCGACAGCGCATACCACGAAATGGAAACCGTCTTTTCCGGGACCGGTCTGCGAAATATCGTGGACGCGGGCGCGCAGGCGTTCCGGGAGGGCGAGAGCGCGTGGAACCTCTACGTGGAGAAGTATTATGACAGCGTGGACAGCTCCTTCAAGGATACGCTCAAGAGCCTTTCCTCCACCTTCGCAAACCTCACGGTCGACCGCGTCAACCGCGTGACCTACCGGGACAACGGCCGCCTCTATACCGTGACCGTGACGCTCAAGGGCTACACCACCGGCTCCGGCAGCAGCGGCAATACGCCCGTCGCTCCCGACGGCCACAAGATCGTTGTGGAGCCTGTGCCGAACAACACGCTGCGCGCGGACAAGAATACCCTGCCCAAGGGTGAGACCGCCGTCATCCGGGACAGCGCCGCGTCGAACGGCTATGTCCTCTCCGATCTGGCGGTCAAGGATGTGAGCGGCAACGACATTCCCGTGCGCAAGCAGTCTGACGGCGTCTACGCCTTCACCATGCCCGAAAGCAGCGTGTCCGTTCGCGCCATGATGGTCGCCGACCCCGATATGACCGGCATCTCCAAGCAGCTGAACACCGATCAGGACATTGCCTATATGCAGGGCATGGCGGACGGCAGGTTCTATCCCGCAAGCTCCGTTACCCGCGGACAGGTGGCGCAGATCTTCTACCGCCTGCTGAAGGAGCAGAAGGTTTCCTCCAAATCCACCTTTACGGACGTCCCCGACACGCTCTGGTGCGCCGAGGCGGTGAATGCCCTTGCCTCTCTTGGCATCGTGGAGGGCGTCGGCAACGGCAAGTTTGCCCCGAATCAGTCCATCACCCGCGCCGAGTTTGTCACCATCTGCGCCCGCTTCACTCAGGTCTCCGCGAGCGGAGAGACCTTTACCGACGTGCCCGCCAGCCACTGGGCGTTTGACGCCATTTCTACGGCGGCGTCCTTCGGCTGGGTCAACGGCGTCGGCAACGGGCAGTTTGCCCCCAATCAGCACATCACCCGTGCGCAGGCAGCCGTTCTTTTGAACCGTCTGCTGGGCCGCTGCATGGCAGGCCAGTCTTACGAGAATGCCCGCCAGTACCCGGATGTCCCCCAGACCCATTGGGCGTGGAAGAACATCTGCGAGGCGTCTGACGGCGTTGCCCTCCGCTGAGCGGAGAATTCAAAAGAGTACGGTAAAAGGCAGTGGAGGGACTGCCTTTTGCCGCAGATCCATGGGGGCATAGTATGAAAACGATTCAAAAAAGCGTGCCCGTCCAGACGGTGCTCTTCCTCCTGATGGACGCCATTTTCATCATTGTGGCGGGCGGTCTTGCGCTGCTGGTGCGCTTCGACTTCGACTTTGAGCAGGTGCCTTCCGGATATCTTGAGCCGTGGTTTCGTGCTCTGCCCGTTCAGTTCCTGGTCACGGCGGCGGTCTTCTGGCCGCGCCGGATGTACCGCTATCTCTGGCGCTACGTCAGCGCCCATGATGTCGCCGAGATGGTGATATCCGTCGTCCTCGCCTATTGCGCGTTCCATGTGCCGGCGGCGCTTTTCGGCTATCACCAGCCGAGGAGCGTGCTCTTCATGGAGCTTTTGTTCCAGCTGTTCCTGCTGGTGGGCGGGCGCTGCACCTTCCGCTTTCTGCGGATGTTCGCAAGCTCCGCCCGTCGGGCAAGGCAGGAGGAGGGCGAGCGCGTCATGCTCATCGGCGCGGGCGAGGCGGGGTGGATGCTCCTGCGGGAGATCTCCGTCACGCCGCAGCTAAAAAGCCATGTCTGCTGCATCATCGACGACGACAAGAGCAAGCAGGGCAAGTACATCGGGAACGTGCCCATCGTCGGCGGGCGGGAGAAGATCCCCGAGATGGTCAAAAAGGAGCGGATCACGCAGATCGTCCTTGCCATCCCCGCAGCGTCTGCCAAGGATAAGAAAGAGATCCTGAACATCTGCCAGAAAACGAGCTGCCGTGTACGGAGCCTGCCGGGAATTTACCAGCTGGTAAACGGCGAGGTGAGCATGGCGGCGGTGAAGGATGTGCAGGTGGAAGATCTCCTTGGCAGAGAGCCGGTCAAGCTGGATACGGCGGTCCTGCTGAATTTCCTGCAAGGGCAGACCGTGCTGGTGACCGGCGGCGGCGGTTCCATCGGCAGCGAGCTTTGCCGTCAGATCGCCAAATATCAGCCCAAGCAGCTCATCATTCTGGATATTTACGAGAACAACGCTTATGATATCCAGCAGGAGCTGCGGCGTGTATGGGGCGATCGGCTGAACCTGCGGGTGGAGATCGCCTCCGTGCGAGATAAGGAAAAAGTTTACAGCCTGTTTCGGATGTATCGCCCCGACATCGTGCTCCATGCGGCGGCCCACAAGCATGTCCCGCTGATGGAGGAATGCCCAGAGGAGGCCATCAAGAACAACATTTTCGGCACATATCATGTGGTGCGGGCGGCGGAGAAGTTCGGCGTCAAGAAATTTGTCATGATCTCCACGGATAAGGCCGTGAATCCCACCAACTTCATGGGCGCGACCAAGCGATTCTGCGAGATGATCCTGCAAAGCAGGACGGACAGCCCCACGGAATTCTGCGCAGTGCGGTTTGGCAATGTGCTTGGTTCCAATGGCTCTGTTGTGCCCCTTTTCAAAAAGCAGATCCAGGAGGGCGGCCCCGTCACCATCACGGATAGGCGCATCATCCGCTATTTTATGACCATTCCTGAGGCTGCCCAGCTGGTGCTCGAGGCGGGTGCTATGGCAAAGCAGAGCGAGATCTTCGTTCTGGATATGGGCGAGCCGGTGAAGATCCTGGAACTGGCGGAAAACCTCATCCGCCTGTCCGGACTGGAGCTGGATAAGGATATCACCATTCAGGAGATCGGCCTGCGCCCCGGCGAAAAGCTCTATGAGGAGCTGCTGATGCGCAGTGAAACACTCTCCAAAACAAGCAATGAGAAGATCTTCATCGAACAGCAGCAAGAGATTTCAAAGGATGTCATCATGAGAGACCTGCTGCGGCTGGATGAAGCCGTCACCCGCGACATACCGCCTCAGGATCTGATCACCATGCTACGGGAGATGGTCCCGACATATACTTCCCCGGAGGAGATCAACGGTCGAGCAACGGCAGAAGTCTCATAACAGGCGTTGGAACTGGTGGATGAGGAAAATGGACCTCAAAAAAGTGGAGGAAACGGCTTGAAACGGCGTAAAACCATTCTCTGCACCATTCTTGTACTGCTGGCGGTATCGCTGGCGGGGCTTTTCTGGTGGCAGCGCGATAACTTAAAAGCGATCCATGCCGCGACGCAGCATACATCGGCCGAGCTGGAGGAAAAGCTGGAGGAAAACCAGCAGATGATCCAAGAGGCAGTGAAAGCGGCAGGCGAGGTCACGGTAGGGGAGATCTCGGAAGAAGATCGTCAGGCTTTCCGGGACGGCTCCATGACCCAGGAGGAGCTTGTGGAGCGCCTGACGAACGGCGGGGAAGGGGCGCCGCGCGAGGAACCCGCCAGCACGAGCCGTCCGGAAAGCGGCGGCAAGACGGACGCGCCGGTCGCGAAGACCGACACGCCGGCTGTGAGCGAGAAGAGCGAACAAAGCGCGGAAAGCGCCTATCAAAAAGAGCTCTCGGCGCTCATCGCCAAGGTCTACGTCCTGCGTGAGGAGTACACGCTGGCGCTGGACACGATGTATGCCGACGCAAAGGCGGAGTATCTGGCTCTGCCGGCGGAAAAACGGACAAAGACACAACTCCTGAAAATGGCGAGGGGCTATCTTTCCAGAGCATCCGCTCTCGAAAAAGAGTGCGACGGGAAGATGGATGAGATCGTCCGCGCCATGGAGAAATTGCTCAGGGAAAACGACGGTGATCTTGGGCTTGTAGACACTGTTGTCTATACCTATGCCAACGAAAAGAGTCTGAAAAAGTCCTGGTATATGTCAAAGTTAGAGCAGAAGGGATTGCTTTGAGCAAAAAACGCGAAATCGGCAAGAAACAAACGGAAAAGAGAGGAACATGAGCCATGACGATATTGGTGACGGGCGGTACGGGTTTTATTGGGAGCCACACGGTGGTGGAGCTTCTGAATGCCGGCTATGACGTTGTCATTGCCGACAATCTGTGCAATTCTAAGATTGAAGTGATCGACCGCATCCAGAAGATAACGAACAAACGGCCTGCTTTCTATCAGATCGACCTGTTGGACAGCGCCGCGCTTGAAAAGGTCTTTGCGGAAAACCGTCTGGACGCCGTGATCCACTTTGCGGGCTTAAAATCCGTCGCGGAGTCCGTTGAAGCCCCCGGAAGATATCTCGACACCAACCTGACGTCTACCTTCCATCTTCTCAACGCAATGGAAAAGTATCAGGTGTACAAGCTGGTGTTCTCCTCCTCGGCAACGGTGTACGGCACGCCCGAGACCATGCCAAACCGCGAGAGCGATGTTGTCGGCAAGGTCTGCTGCCCGTATGGGTTCAGCAAGTATCTCAACGAGCTGCTCCTGCATGATTTCGCGCGGCAGCGCGACAACTTCCGCTTTGCCTCTCTGCGCTACTTCAACCCCGTCGGCGCACATCCCTCCGGGCTCATCGGCGAGGACTGCGGTCAGAAGGCCCCCAACAACCTTGCCCCCTACATCACCCGCACCCTGCTCGGGCAGTTCCCGTATCTGAGCGTTTACGGCGATCAATACGATACCGCGGACGGAACGGGGGTCCGCGACTACATCCACGTTGTCGATCTGGCAAAGGGGCACATTGCGGCGCTGAACTATCTTGAAAAAACGGACAGCAAATATGACGTTTTCAATCTGGGGACGGGCAAGGGAACGACCGTGCTGCAGCTGGTGTCCGCGTTTGAAGAGGCATCGGGCAGGAAGGTGCCTTACCGCATCGTCGGCCCGCGCGCGGGCGACGTGCCCCTGAGCTTTGCCGCCGTCGAAAAGGCAAAGAACATCCTTGGCTGGACGGCGGAATATGACTATAAGGATTGTGCCAGAGACTCCTGGAACTGGCAGGTGCAAAATCCAAACGGCTACATAGAGGAGGGCTAAGCGTTCCGCGCGGCGCTCTTCCCGCATCAGCGCAAAAAATGCCCCCGTAAGCGATTCAAATGAATCGCTTACGGGGGCATTTTTACCATGCGCCTGTCCAGTGTGGGGGGACGGTTTATTTCTATTGGGTGAACAGCTGGTCTAAGATCGGGGAAATGTTTCCACCGTCCGCGCCGTCTTCGAGGATGCCGGCGGCGACCAGACCGTCCTGATTCTGACTGAGCGCCTGCATCGCGTTGATATAGCCGTCCAGATCCTTGTTGATCTGCGCGTTTTCATCCAGCTGTTCCGTGCCGTCGATATAATCCATGAATTGTAGCGTCATGCCGTCCTCGTCCTGAACAAACGACCCAAACTGCCCAAGCGCGGCAAGGATATCACTTAGTTTTTCTCCGCCATCTTTTCCGCTATTGGCGGCAGCGGCGATCTGCTGATTGACATAGTCATAATACCCGATTGCATCGTATGTTTCGCCATCTACAGTCGTTGTCCAGGTCTTCGCCTGCTCGGAATGAGCAAAGGCGGTCATAATGGCATAGATTGCCCCAACATCGCTCATTGTTCCGCCCATATCAGCAGGGTTAATAAGGCTCATTGCCTTCACATCCAGCGGTTCCTCTTCCCCCTCATCCGCAGCATTGGTCGTAAACACCGCAAGTAGTCTTTCTGCGGTAGCTTTGTTTGTTTTGCTCGCCGTCAGCAGCAGCGCTGCATTTGCCAGTCTCTGCTTATCAAGCTCGCTGTAGTTTCCGTTTTCATCCGGTTTTATCCCCAAGGTTTCGAGATTCATATCGGCAGTTTGAAGAACATTCGCAAGGAAAGTGCCCCCACCAAGGGCAGAATTCAGCGCATTGATCATTCCGCCCACATTGCCGGTGAGGGCGTTCATGGTCATGCTCTTGCCGCCGAAGGTCGAGGCGCGAAATGCTTTGAGCTGCTCCTGCGTAGCCGTAAATTCATAGTCCTGCCCGTTGATGCTATAGTGCAGGACCGTATTGCCGTCCTTGTCGGTCGCCGCGGTGAGCACCGCGCCGCTGAAGGTGCCCGTCGTCCTGTCG
>OFMD01000588.1_pt1 | contig 28204 bp, 26 predicted proteins | sample 1541211 | NCBI WGS metagenome assembly OFMD01 (sample SAMN04209231, study PRJEB22552) | human gut metagenome | biome: gut; material: feces | host: Homo sapiens | place: USA: Oklahoma | reverse complement strand
CGGCGCCTAATGCGCCGTATCCTTTCTCCCCGCAGTTCATAAATAAGTTTTTCGCGTACAGCGGGGTGCGACGCGAAACCCGCCGGGGTGCGGCCCGGTCGGTAAAGAAATACAAGTTTAGGTCTCGGGGAGCTGTGCCGCTTACGCTTTAGCACTCCTTATCCCCGAGTGCTAAACCTATTCTAATCACTTGGTCAAGAAAAGTCAATAGGAAAAACGCGATTTTTTTGACTTTTAACAGTTCCGTAATAATTTTGTCCTCCGATGCCCTCTGATGTCCGCTTTTTTCATACAAAACCACCCACAAAACGACAAAAAAACAGCCCCGCGCTCGTTTGAAAGCCGGGACCGTCTTTTGCAAATGACAGCTTAAATCATAGAGGCATATTCGTCAAACGGGGCTAAGCTCCGCTTTAAAATGCCATTGATATATGCAATGAGAATGCCGTAGTTCGTGTACGGCACACCTTTTTCTTCGGCGGAAGACTGTCTGAACTGCATTTCGCGTTCATTCAGCATACAGCCGCCGCAGTGCACAATAAGGGCATACGGCGAAAGATCTTCGGGGAATCCGCCGCCGGAGGTAAACTCGAATTCAAAGTCCTTGCCGGTGTGTTTGCGGATCCACGCGGGCAGCTTCACGGTGCCGATATCGCCGCACTGGCGGTGATGCGTGCAGCCTTCGGAGATCAAAATGCGGTCGCCCGCTTTCAGATTTTCAATAGCCGCAGCGCCGCGCACGGCCGTCTCTAAAACGCCCTTGTAGCGCGCAAATAAGATGGAGAATGACGTGAGCTTAATGCTCTCGGGCACGATCTGCTTTACTTTGCCGAATGCCTGGCTGTCCGTAACAACGAGCTTCGGCGGCGTTTTGAGGCCGTTTAGCACGCCCGCAAGCTCTTCCACCTGCGTGACAGAGCATGTTGCGCCCGCGTCCAGAATGTCGCGGATGGCCTGCACCTGCGGCAAAATCATGCGGCCTTTCGGCGCGGAGGAATCGATGGGCGTGACGAGCACCACGTGGTCGCCGCGCTCAAGTAAGTCGCCCAAAATAACTTTGGTGTTCTGCCCCTTTGCAGCGATGGCGGCAAGCTTTTCCTTGAGCTCAAAAATATGCTCGCCCGTCTTCGCGCTGACCGCGATTTCGTTGTCGTTTTCGGCCTTGAACCCGCCGAGGTCGGCTTTATTCAATACGATGATATACGGCACGCCTTTTTTCTCGATGAGCTTTTGCAATGCGAGGTCTTCCGCACTTTTGCCGACCGTGCCGTCGATGACGAGCACCGCAATATCAGCTTTATTGAGTACCTGCCGGGCGCGCTGCACACGCAGCTCGCCCACGGTGCCCTCGTCGTCCATGCCGGGCGTGTCGATAATGACGACCGGGCCAAGCGGCAAAAGCTCCATGGCTTTCTGCACAGGGTCGGTCGTGGTGCCCTTGACATCGGACACAATGGAGATATTCTGCCCCGTAACGGCGTTCACCACGCTGGATTTACCGGCGTTGCGCTTGCCGAAAAATGCGATGTGCACACGGTTTGCCGAGGGGGTCTGGTTGAGGTCTGCCATAGAAGTCGCCTGCCTTTTAAAGAATAACCGAAAGTTTTAGAAACGGAAGTCGCGCTCGCCGTGGGCGACCTTTTCAATATAGCCCTTTGCGATGCTGCGGGTCTTCTCGTTCGGGATGTTTTCAAGCTCCTGCGCGATCATCTTTTCGCCGATGGCCTTCGTCTCCGGGGAAGCGTAGTCCTCGAGGAATTCTTTTAAGGTGATGAGTGCGTTCGGGTGGCAGCAGTTCTGGATCTGTCCGCTCTTACACAGGCTCATGAAGCGGTCGCCGGTGCGGCCCTCGCGGTAGCATGCCGTGCAGAAGGACGGAATGTGGTCGGTCTCCATCAGCCAGCGGACGACCTCGTCAAGGGAGCGCTGATCGGAAACGTCGAACTGCTCGGTGTCGGTGGGGCGCTCCTCTTCGGCATAGCCGCCGACAGAGGTACGGGATGCGCCGCTGATCTGCGAAACGCCGAGATTAATAACCTGCTCGCGCACCTTCTGACTCTCACGCGTGGAGATGATCATGCCGGTGTACGGCACGGCGATACGAATAAGTGCGCAGATTTTCGCGAATGTTTCGTCGCTGATGCCGTTATCAAACTTCGTCGGGTCAATGTCGTCGGCTTTTTTAAGGCGCGGCACACTGATGGTATGCGGGCCTACGCCGTGCACGGCTTCAAGGTGCTCCGCGTGCATCAGCTGGCCACAGAACTCGTAACGGTACATTTCAAGGCCGTACAGAACGCCGAGACCCACGTCATCGATACCGCCCTCCATGGCGCGGTCCATCGCCTCGGTGTGGTAGGCGTAGTTATGCTTCGGGCCCGTGGGATGCAGCTTTTCGTAGCTTTCCTTGTGGTAGGTCTCCTGAAACAGGATGTACGTGCCGATGCCGGCTTCCTTTAATTTACGGTAGTTTTCCACGGTCGTCGCGGCGATATTGACGTTCACGCGGCGGATGGCGCCGTTCTTATGCTGAATGCTGTAAATGGTCTTGATGCAGTCGAGAATGTACTCGATGGGGTTATTTACCGGGTCTTCGCCGGCTTCAATGGCAAGGCGCTTATGACCCATGTCCTGCAGCGCAATGACTTCCTTTGCGACCTCCTCCTGCGTCAGCTTGCGGCGCGGGATGTGATGGTTCTGGCGGTGATACGGGCAGTAGATGCAGCCGTTCACGCAGTAGTTGGAAAGGTACAGCGGCGCAAACATGACAATGCGGTTACCATAAAACTTGTGCTTGATCTCGTTTGCGAGCTTATAGATTTCGTCCAGAATCTCCGGGTCTTCGCAGGCGAGCAGAACGGATGCTTCGCGGTGTGAAAGTCCCTTACACAGACGGGCTTTATCGAGAATTTCGCGGATGAGCGGCATGTTATCTTTGTTCTCGTCCGCGTATTTTAAAGTGTCTTCAATTTCTTCGTGGCAGATAAATTCCTCTGCTTTTAAGGATTTCGGATCGTACATAGTTTGATAATTTCCTTTCTTTCGGGTCAGTTCACTTTCCCGTTAGTCATTTTTTCGGATCACTCCGTTTTGATTTCCGGCTCTGTGCTCGTGAAATTGGAATACGCCGTTTTGATGTTGGCGCCGCGCACGCGCCCGAGCTTTCCCGCCATGGCACTGATGACATCCTGTGGGGCATCCACCGCCACACAGATGATGTTGATATTTTTCTGTCTGTACGGCAGCCCCATACGTCCGATGATGTACCGGCCGTACAGGTGCAGAATGTCGTTGATTTCTTCCGCGTGGGCGTTATCTTCTAAAATAATGCTCATCACGGCTACGCGTGTCTGCATAAAACACCTCCCGTTTTTATAAAACAAGCAAAACAAAAATGCTCCCTGCCGAAAATGCAGGAAGCACAAAAAGCGCAGAATCTATCTGCGGAATATACCTCTATCCATTTTCGGCTTACACGCGGCGATGCCTTGTGCTCAGAACGAAAAAGCTGTTTTGCGGCGCACCGCAGAAAAAACTTTGGTGAACCGTGTTTTGTATAGTATAACGGATTTTCAGGAATTTGTAAAGAGCGGATTGCAAATTTTGACAACAAAAAAGCCCCGGCGTACAGCCGAGGCTCGGTTTGTTTTAAAAATTACGCGTTCAGCATGGTGATGACGTGTCTCGGGCAGACCTCGGCACATTTGCCGCAGCCGATGCACTTTGCGGGGTCAACCTTCGCGCAGAAGTTCGTCACCTTTACGGCGCCCACTTCGCACGCCTTCATGCACTTGCCGCAGCCGATACAGCCCACTTTGCAAACCTTCATCGTCTCTGCGCCCTTATCACAGTTGGAGCAGCGCACGACCGCCTGCTTTTTCAGCGGCACAAAGCTGATGAGCCCCTTCGGACATGCAGCGGTGCATTTTGCGCAGCCGCGGCACTTTGCGGGGTCGATTGACGCCATGCCGTTGCAGACGTTGATTGCGCCGTATTCGCACACGGCGGCGCAGTCGCCCATGCCCATGCAGCCGTAGCGGCAGCTGGAGATACCGCCGGCAAGCAGGGTAGATGCGGCGCAGCTATCGATGCCGTCGTAGCGCATTTTGTCGCTGGTGCAGTCATAGCTGCCCATGCAGTGGACAAGCGCCGTTTTTTTCTCGACGGCAACGTCGCCCGTGCCAAGCAGCTCTGCGCACGCTTTGGCGCACGCTTCGCCGCCGGGAGAACACAGCCCGGGCTGCGCTTCGCCCTTAGAGAGCGCCGCCGCATAGCCGGAGCAGCCGGAAAAGCCGCACGCGCCGCAGTTCGCGCCCGGAAGCACCTCTAAAATCGCTTCCGCTTTCTCGTCCTTCGGCACGGCCATGATGGCGGAGGCGACCGCCAGAATAATACCCGCCAGAAGACCGATGCCCGCGACGATCAGAACCGGGATCAAAATTTTATCCATATAGAAACCCCTTTCGTTTTGCTCAGGCGAGCAGACGGTCTATAATGCCGTTAAAGCCGAGGAACGAAACCGCCACAAGCGACGCGGCGATCAGTGTGATCGGCAGACCTTTGAGGAAATTCGGCACGTCGCACAGCTCGAGGCGCTCACGCACACCGGCGAAAATGACCATTGCAACCATGAAGCCGATGCCTGCGCCGAACGCGTTGACAAGCGATGCCAAATAGCCGAAGCTCGGGTTTTCCGCGCCTTTTTCGAGCACGAGCATCGTCACGCCCAGCACGGCGCAGTTCGTCGTGATGAGCGGCAGGTAAATGCCGAGCGCGTTATACAGCGGCGGCATATACTTGTGCATCACGGTCTCCAAAAGCTGCACGAGCGCCGCGATGATGAGGATGAACACCACGGTCTGCAAATAATCGAGATTCAGCGGGACAAGTACATACGTATACACCGGCCATGTGACCGCCGTCGCGATAACCATGACAACCGTTACGGCGCAGCTCATGCCGAACGCCGTATTGAGCTTTTTGGAAACGCCGAGGAACGGACAGATGCCGAGAAACTTATTGAGAATATAGTTCTCCGTGAGGATTGCGGCAAGGAAAATGCCGACTAAAAATTTAAGACTCATGCTTTGCCGCCCTCCTTTTCACATTTTTCCTGAACCTTGGAGCAGGAAGCCGCCAACGGGCATGCAGCGCAGCCCATGGTCTCCGGCGCTTTGCCCTCCGCAGAAAGCTTGCCCGCAATGGCGATGAGAATACCGAACACGAAGAAGCCGCCCGGCGGGAGCAGGAAAATGATGATGGGATCCATGAAATTCGAGAGGATCGGAATGCCGAACACGGTACCCGCGCCGAGCAATTCACGGATGATGCCCATGGCGAGCAGCGCGGCGGTGAAGCCCACGCCCATTCCAAGACCGTCTACGATGCTCGGCAGCACGGGATTTTTGCTGGCGAACATTTCCGCACGGCCCAAAATGATGCAGTTGACAACGATGAGCGGCAGGAACACGCCGAGCGACTTGTTAAGCGCCGGCACGTAGGCCTTGATGAGCAGCTGCACAATGGTAACAAAACCCGCAACAATGGTGATGTACGCCGGGATGCGGACTTTATCCGGGATGATTTTTTTAAGAAGAGAAATAACGGCGTTGGAACATACGAGTACGAATGTCGTCGCAAGGCCCATGCCGATGGCGTTCGAGGCTGCCGTTGTGACGGCGAGCGTCGCGCAGGTGCCGAGCATCAGGCGCAGCACGGGGTTCTCTTTGATAATGCCTTTTGTAAATTCTTCTTTGAGGCTTTTTGCCATGTTATGCGCCCTCCTTTACCGTGTTGTACTTTGTGATGGCTTCGTTGACGGCGTTCGTCACCGCGCGGCTCGTGATGGACGCGCCGGTCATGGCTTCGATCTCGCCGTCCGACGGCGCCTTATTCTTCACAAGCGTGATGCCCTTTTCCGGCGCAGTCTGCTTAAACTGATCCGTAAAGGAAGCCTTTTCCGCGTTCGCGCCAAGACCCGGTGTTTCGCTGTGCTCCAGAATGACAACGCCGGTGATCTGCCCGTCGGCGCTGATGCCGGTCATGACCTTCACCGCACCGCCGTAGCCCTTCGCCTCCGTTTGGAAAACGTAGCCGACCGTTTCGTTATTCGCTTTGCCGATGTAATAGCCGTCCGCTTCTTCAAAGCTGTCCGCGTCGCTCAAAACGACTTTTCTCGACTGCTCCGCTTCCAGTGCGGACTGCTCGGCGATTTTATCTTTCGTAAGCAGGTTTGTGCCCGCCAGAAGCGCCGTGACGACAAGGCAGATGACAAACAGAATGAGCGCCGGTTTTAAAATATCTTTCGCGGTGATCTTCATTTTGCGTCACCCGCTTTCTTTGCCTTCATTTTGCCGAACGTCTGCGGCTTCGCAACGCGCTCAATGAGCGGCACTAAAATATTCATCAGTACGATGGAGTACGATACGCCCTCCGGCAGAGACGCGAACTGGCGGATTAAAATCGTCAGCACGCCGCAGCCGACGGCATAGATCACGCGTGCGCTGAAGTTGATGGGGCTTGTGGTGTAATCGGTCGCCATAAAAATCGCGCCGAGCAAGAGGCCGCCGGAAAGAATATCCATCAGCGGATCGCGGCCGAGCAGTGCGGAAAGCACCGCTGCCGTTGCAAGGTACGTGACCGGGATAACCGGGCTGATAACGCGGCGTGCAACAAGGTAAATGCCGCCGAGAATGAGTGCGAGTGCACAGGTCTCGCCGAGGCAGCCGCCCGTGTTGCCGAGAAACATATCGAGGTAGCTCGGCAGCGCCGCACCCGTGCCCTCGGAGAGAACGCCGAGCGGCGTTGCGGTCGTCATGGCGTCGGAGAAGCTGTGGTCCATCGGCGCCGTCCACGCGGTCATTTTCGCCGGGAACGAGTTCATCAGAATGATACGCGCCGTCAGCGCGGGGTTCACGAAGTTCTGTCCGATGCCGCCGAACATTTGCTTTACGACAACAATGGCGATGACGCCGCCGAACGCCGCAATAATCGGGCTGATGGAAACGGGCAGGTTCATCGCGAGCAAAACGCCCGTCACAACGCAGGAAAGGTCACCGACCGTCTGGCGGCGCTTCATGACGCGGCGGGATATGTATTCGCTCAAAATGCAGGACGCGACCGTTGTCAGGATAATAACCGCCGCGCGGAAGCCGAAAATGATGACGGACGCAATCATCGCCGGGATCAGCGCCAAAATGACGTCCAGCATCAAGGTCTGGGTGGTGTCTTTCGACTGAAAGTGCGGCGAGGAGGAAACGATGAATTTGTTCACTTTTTAGCCGCCTCCTTCTTTACATAGTATTTGCCGAGGCGAATGGCCTGCACGATGCGGCGTTTCGCCGGGCAGGAGAATGCGCAGCAGCCGCATTCCATGCACGTCATGATGTCGAGTTTTTTCAGCATTTCCACGTCCTTGCGCTCCGCGTATTTTTCAAGCTTTGCGGGCACAAGGTTCATGGGACATGCCGCAACGCAGCGGCCGCAGCGGATGCAATCGGTCGGCTCCAAAAGGCGCGCTTCTTCCGCACCGAACGCGAGTAACCCGTTATTCTGCTTTAAGACCGGCAGCTCGTCGGTTGTCACGGCGACGCCCATCATCGGGCCGCCCATGATGAGCTTCTGCGGTTCTTCCTTATAGCCGCCGCAGAATTCCATGACCTCGCGAATTTTTGTGCCGATGGGCACAATGACATTCTGCGGGTTCTGCACGGCGCTGCCGTCCACCGTGACGCGCTTCATCGTCAGCGGCATGCCGGTGCGCATGTAGCTTGCAAGGAACGAGACGGAGCCGATGTTCATGACAAGGCAACCCACGTCTGCCGGCAGACCGCCCGCCGGGACTTTTCTGCCCGTTGCCGCCTGCACCAGCACCTTTTCCGCGCCCTGCGGGTAGCTTGCATGCAGCTTTAACACGCGCACTTCGTCGTTCGGGTCCATTTTCGGGTCATCCGCAATGCGCGTCAGCGCTTCGATGGCGTCGGGCTTATTGTCTTCAATCGCGATGATGACGCGGTGCACGTCTAAAATCTCTTTGATCTTATAAATACCGGCAAGCACGTTTTTGCCGTTTTCGAGCGCCTCGCGGTGGTCGGAGGTAATATAGGGCTCACACTCCGCAACGTTGACGATGAGCGTATCGATTTTTTTGTCCGGGGGAACGTTTAATTTCACGTGCGCCGGGAAGCCTGCGCCGCCGAGACCGACGAGACCCGAAGCGCGCGCCGCATCGGCCAGCTGCTGCTTCGTTTTGATCTCCGGCGGGGGACATACCCCAGGGTCGTGCTCCATTAACCCGTCCGACGTGATGATGACGGCGTCCACCGCCTGCCCGCCGGGCATAATGACTTTTTTGATCTCCTTCACGGTGCCGGAAACCGAGGAATGGATCGGCACGGAAACGTATGCGTCGCTGTCCGCGACCTTGGTGCCGACATACACGTGGTCGCCCTTTTTCACACAGGGCACACACGGTGCGCCGATGTGCTGCGTCATGGGCAGCGTGATCTCATCGGGCGGCGGCATCACGTGCGTTTCGGTATGCGCCGTGTTCTTGTGGTGCGGCACATGCGCGCCGCCGTGCGTGCGGAACGGGCGCTTCGGAAAAGACTGTTCCATCTTTATTCCTTCCTTTCTTTCGCGTTAAAAAACAGACTTTGCCGGTGCAAGACACAACAAAGTCACAGTTTTTAGATTTATTCAATTTTAGCACCGCTTTTGTACATTGGCAATAGAAAAAAGCGGTATTTCCACAATTTTCTGACGGAATATGGGCATGCACATTGATTTGTAAGCTTTACCGCATGTGTCGCACGGACGAAATGAGCCCCGTATCGTACTCCGAACGCAGGATGGAGTAACACACATTGTCAAAAATTTCGCCGTCAAACCGCTTAAAGCCGCACGGCATAACGCCCTCAAAGATGAATCCCGCGCGCTCAATGACCTTTCTTGACGGCTCGTTACCCACAAAGTGGCTGATGGCGACGACCTCGACGTTCATCACTTCAAACGCGTTCTGCACCATGGCGCGCAGCGCTTCCGTCATGTAGCCGTTATGGCGGTAGCGGCGCGAAAGCTCGTAGCCAATCGAAATACTGTCCGTATTATAGCGGCAGTAATCGCGCTGGTACTTGATTTTGCCCATCACTTCGCCCGTTTCGCGCAGGGTGATAGCAAAGGCATACGGGTCGTCTGCGGCGCGCCTCAATTCACTCTCCGCCTCTGCCGGTGTAGAAACCGGCTTGGAGCCCGCCCGCAGCATGGTATCCGCATCGGCGGCAAACAGCAAAAATCCGCTCATGTCCTGCATGGAAAAGCGTCTAAGGCGCAGGCGCGGCGTTAAGATTTCCGCTTTTCCGAGTGTATCACCGCGCATTTTTCGGCTCCTTCGGCAATGCCGCGCCATGCGGCAAAATGAAATTCAGTGCGTGCGGCAGAATGTTGTATTCCTCGCTTTTCACCTTGATGCATAAGCCGTCCATATTGCTGACGACTTCATTTTCGCTTTGAATTTCGATCTTCACGCCGCGGCGGTAAACGAGCAGGTCGGAAAATGCCGGGTTGCTTAAATGCTCACCGCGCTTATACTTCGGCACAAGGCCTGGAATGCGGGAATAGGCGGGCTTTCGGATCAGCACAAAATCGAGCAGACCGTCGTCTATCACCGAGTTCGGTGCGCCGCAGTACCCGCCGCCATACCAGCGACCGTTGCCCGCAAGCGTGAACAGAAATTCGCCCGTAACGGTCTCTTTTGTGCCGTCCGCATAGTAAAACGTTACGGTCATTTTGTCCGCAAGGTGCCCCAAAAAGCACTTTGCAAGCGAAATGGTATACGCAAGCTCGCCCGAAACGAACGGCAGGTGTTTATAATAATTCATCTCCGCCGCCACCTTGGCGTCAAAACCCACAGAGCAGATGTTCACGGCATCGCCGTGCTGCGTGCGGATCATATCGATGGACACAGTCTTGCCCGCCAGCTGATTTTCCGGATTCAAAAACACTTCGCGCTTGCCGAATGAGCGCACGAAGTCATTGCCGCTGCCGCACGGATATACGCCCACGGCGGCGTTTTTGTGAAACTCCGCACCGCGCACGACCTCCAGCACCGTGCCGTCGCCACCGACAGCCCAAATGCGCACCGCATCGCCCTTTTCGGCGGCCGCTCTTGCCAGCTCCTCGCCATGGCCCGCGCGCTGTGTGAGGTAAATTTCCGGCTCTTCTCCGTGCGCGGCATGCACGGCGCGGATGCGCTCCATAAACTGCACGGTATGGTCGTGCTTGCCGGCTTTTGGGTTGATGATATAAACATTCCGCATATGTACCCTCCCCTAAAGCATTTTTTATGCCTTAAAATACATGTAATACTGGCAGCGGATCATGCCGTTGTAGAGCTTGCGGCGGCGGTCGGCTTTTTTGCCGAAGCATGTCTCAAACCGCTCGTCCGGACTGATGGCAGCATAGCTCCAGCCGCGCTTCGGCGTGAAGACGCGCCCCATCGTTTTGTAGATGTCCTCCGCCGTTTTCACGTCTAAAAGCCGCTCGCCGTACGGCGGGTTGCAGATGACGCAGCCGAACGGGCCGTCGTTGCTGAAGTCCTTGATGTCGCGCACTTCTGCGGAGATATACTGCGCAACGCCCGCTTTCTTCGCGTTTTCAAGCGTCAGGCGCACGGCCTCTGGATCAATGTCATAGCCGAACGCCAAAAAGCCCTCATCGCGACGTTCAAGTGCCTTTGCGGCAACGCGCTCGTTGTCCCAGATATTTCCGGGGACAGCTTTCCACTTTTCCGCCGCAAAGTGGCGGCGCAGGCCGGGCGCAATGTGCATGGCAAGCATGGCGCCCTCGATTAAAATCGTACCCGAACCGCAGAAAGGGTCGATGAGCGTGCCGTCCGTGCGCACACGGGAAAGCTTTGCCATGACCGCCGCAAGCGTCTCTTTGATGGGCGCTTCGTTGGAATTTTTGCGGTAGCCGCGCTTGTGCAGCCCCGCGCCGCTCGTATCCAGCATAATGCTGACCTTGTCTTTCATAATTAAAAACTGAATCTGGTAGTTCGCGCCCGTCTCCGGGAAATGCTCCAACTTATACGCCTCCTTGAGGCTTTCCACCACGGCTTTTTTGATAATGGCCTGACAGTCCGGCACGCTCATGAGCTGACTCGATAAGCACCGCCCCTTGACCGGAAATGCGTCGTCGCGGCTGATCCACTCCGTCCACGGCAAGGCCTTCACGCCGCGAAACAGGCTTTCAAAGCTTTTCGCTTCAAATGTACCGAGCAGAACGAGCACACGCTCCGCAAAGCGGGAGCGGATATTCGCGCGGGCGATCATCTCCGGGGAGCCTGCACACAGCACACGTCCGTTTTCCGGCGCGACATTTTCCGCGCCCATATCACGGAGCTCCTCCGCTACAAGACCCTCAACACCCAAAAGGCAGGGCAAAACAAGCTGATATGTATGCAAAGTTATCACCATTTTCATTTCATATATTTAAGTAATTTTTAGTATACCATAAATCGCGCACTTTCGACACCGTATACGGAAAAATAAATAAAAAAATTACCCGCCGACTTTTGAAAAGCCAACGGGCAATGAATTTGAGCTTAATAGAACGTCGCAACGGGCTGCGCGGGCGCTTCGGCAGGCTCGATGTTCTGAAGCGTCAGAACCGGACCCTTGCGGACGTAGAGCTTGTGCCACTTATACGCAACGGAAAGGCGCATGGTGTACCACTTTCCGTTTTCCGGCATTTTGTCCGCGTCGCACAGCGTGAGCAGACCCGCAAACTGGATATCCTCCACGCAGCAGGTCATCAGCTGGCGACCGAAGAAGAACATGCCCGGCTTCATGCGCGGGTTCACGGCTGCAAGGCCCTTATACTCAACGACCTTGCCGTCGTACTTCTTCGGGTCTTCGGAAAGGTCACGGTACCACAGCGCGTAATCGCCGTCTTCAATCTTTACGACCGGCGCGTTGATGTCAAACGGCAGCGGATCTTCGATCTCGTCGTATTCGACGTCGCCGTTCGTGTACTCGTAGGCGATGTCCGGGCGGCGGCTGATGCCGCGCACAATCTTGTGGAACGCCATTTTGTCCATGTCCTTCGTGAAGCGGTTGAACACGACCAACTCGCAGCCGGAGAGCTTATCCACAACAAGGCCGCGCATGTTGGCGTTATAAGTGAGGAATGTCGTAGCATCCGCGAACATGAATTCCTGGTAGACCGCCCAGTTTTCCGGCATGTTGTCGTACAGCGTTTTCAACTGCCACATGCCGTTATACTCGATGAGCACACGGGAAGCGCGATGCTTTTTCGCGAGGATGTCAAGCGTTTCGCTCGTCAGCTCGTCTTCGTCCTCAATGTTTTCCACATAGATGTTCTTCATGTAGGGGCGGGACTCGTCGTACTCCGCCTCGCCTTCCTCGCAGACGAGCAGCAAGGTACGCTGCCCGTTATTGAAACGCTTATCCGCAAGCGTTTCGTCTATAAAAGAGGTCTTGCCTGATTCGAGAAAGCCCGTAAACAGGTAAACCGGCATATCATCCATCAATATTCCGCCTTTCTGTAAGGTTCAGCCCGCATTACGCGAACAGCGCTTCGATCGCGGCCTCGTTGATGTGAGAACCGATGACGCACAGGCGGCCGATGACACCGGCGCTGCCGTTGCGCACAGAGGTCTCCTCCGGCACATAGTCGAAGTGGATCCACTCGCCGTCCCGGCCTGCGACGATGCCCTTTGCACGCAGGATCATACCGTACTTTTCGCTGTTGTCGAGCTCCTCGAGGATGTGCTCGATCTCGTCCTTCGTGAACTTGCGGGTCGTCTCGGTGCCCCAGCTTGTGAACACCTCGTCGGCATGATGATGGTGGTGATGATGCTCGTGGTCGTGCTCATCATGGTCGTGATCGTGGTCATGGCAGCCGCAGGTGCAGTGCTCGTCATGTTCATCGTGGTCATAATCGTGGTGATGATGATGCTCGTGCTCGTCGTCATCGTCGTCATGGTGGTCGTGGCAGCCGCAGGTGCAGTGCTCGTCATGCTCATCGTGGTCATGATCGTGGTGATGGTGGTGCTCGTGCTCGGTCTCCTCGGCAAGGAGCTTCAGCTCCTCTTCAAGGGTATTCTTGTGTTCCATCGTCTCGAGAATCTGTGCGCCGGTGAGCTGATCCCACGGGGTGGTAATGATGGTGGCGTTCTGGTTGTGCTCGCGCAACAGAGCGACGCAGGCTTCAAGCTTTTCGGGCTTGATACCGTCCGTGCGGCTCAGAATGATGGAGTTTGCGTGCTCGATCTGGTCGTTATAGAACTCGCCGAAGTTCTTCATGTACATTTTGCACTTGTTTGCATCGGCAACGGTGGTGAAGCTATTCAGCGTAACGTCTTCCATGTGCAGGTTCTGCACGGCACGGATCACATCGCTCAGCTTGCCTACGCCGGACGGCTCGATCAAAATGCGGTCCGGGTGGTAGGTCTCCAGCACCTGACGCAGCGCCTTGCCGAAGTCACCCACAAGGCTGCAGCAGATGCAGCCCTGGCTCATCTCGGTGATTTCAATGCCGGCGTCCTGCAAAAAGCCGCCGTCAATGGCAATCTCGCCGAACTCGTTTTCGATGAGGACGAGCTTTTCGCCTTTAAAAGCTTCGGAGATCAGCTTGCGGATCAGCGTGGTTTTGCCTGCGCCGAGGAAGCCGGAAAAAATATCGATTTTCGTCATATTCTCATGCCCTTTCGCAATAATTTACGGTTTGGATAAACACTCTTGGAGGGGCCGCGCAATTCGCTTTCTGCGGAAAGTGACCAAAGGCGCTGCCCTTGGGATCCGCCGCCTTTGAAAAGGCGGGCGAAACTTTATTCGCTCGGTTGTCTTTCGCTTATCACAGAATGGAAGTTTACTGAAACTTTCGGTCTCTCCAATCTTGTATTGTAAATCTTTCTTTTAAAAGTTGCAAGGGAAATCGATAAATGTTTACACTTTCATCATTTTCATGCGGTTTCACACCGTTTCTATCCTTCGCTTAGGTCAAAATCCTCGCTTAAAAGCGCCGCAAGCTCCGCTTCCGTCAGCTTTGTCACGTCTCCGCCCGTCAATCTGCGAGACTGGTTTAAGATCGCGTCCTCAACCAAATTGCGCACCAAGCGTCCGTTGCCCGCCGTTCTGGCGTCCGTTGCCTGCCGCTTTTCGTAATATTGAAGCAGCGGCGTTTCGCATGTTTCATCGATCGTATAGCCCTTTTTCTTTGCAGTCAGCTTTGTAATGGCCAGCAACTCCTCCGCCGTATAATCCGGAAACTCGATGATATTCGGGAATCTCGAGCGCAGGCCGGAGTTCGCCGTGAGAAACTCCTCCATTTCTTTTGTATAGCCCGCCAAAATAACGATAAGGTCTTCTCTGTGGTCCTCCATCCCCTTGACGATGGTATCGATGGCTTCCAGTCCGAAACTGTCGTCTGCGCCGCGGTACAGCGAATATGCCTCATCGATGAACAGCACGCCGCCGAGCGCAGAGCGAATGACCTGCTGCGTGAGCGGTGCGGTGTGACCGACGTATTTGCCTACAAGGTCGGCGCGCGTAACTTCAATCAGCTGCCCGCCGCTCAGTACGCCCATGGCTTTTAAATAGCGTGAAACGAGCCTTGCGATGGTCGTTTTGCCCGTGCCGGGATTACCGGTAAAGATCATGTGCATGGTGGGCACATCGGCCTTCATGCCGCGCGCTTCGCGCAGCCGCTGAATGATATAGTTCTGCTCAAGCGACAGCACGTAGTCCTTCACTTCACTAAGTCCGATGATCTCGTTAAGCTCCGACTTCACTTCTTCGGCGGCTCTCGGGTCTGCCGCCTGCCTTTTCTCTTCTTCCACCGTGACGGCAAAATCCGGGAATGTGAACGCGAGCACACCGTCTTTTACGCCGAGTGTGCCGGAAACGGTCTTTTCACCGTCCTTTTCCGCGCGGCGCAGCTTTTCTTCGCTCAAAAGGCGGAAGCAACATTCCGTCAGCCGCGCCATGCTCTCCACGCCGTCGCGGCGACTGAATTTATCCGCCAAAAACGCCGAGGCATCTTCACCGAACGTGAACGTGTAGTTTAGCTTAGCCTTTGTGCGGTCGTTTAATGCACCGAGCGCCGCTTCGCCGATCCTGAGCAGACTCTCGCGCGTGAATTCCGCCGTGCGGCAGAAATCCGTGACGGAGGACAAAAATGCCGCGCCGAACGCATCGGTGAACGCGCTGTCCTTTTGGTTCGTCAAAAAGACGAGGTACTTCCCGTTTACGGAAATTTCGCTGACGGCATCGGGCACAAGCGCCGTGCCGACATCGATGAGCATGCCTTTCTGCAAAGCATAACGCGAAGCTAATTTTAAAACGCCCGTCTCGCACAGCGCCGCCACCATGGGCAGCAAAGATTTGTGGCACTGCTCAAAATTTTCAAACAGCACAATATCGTTTTCGCCGTGCAGCGCGGAAAAAAGATCCTGTGTGAGTAATTTACCGTCTTCGGCGTTCGGGTAGCGGGAAAGATCGATATTCGTGACCTCGCCGTTTTTCAAAACGCCCTCTTTGCAGAGCGCCGCAGCCGAAGCCGCAAGCGCACTGTGCCTGCCTGTGCCCTCTTTGCCGGAGATCACGACGACCGCCGCGGGTTTGCCGTTTTCGCGCCCCGTCACGCTCGGGCGACGAAATGCGGTGAACAGGCTGTCCAAAAATGCGTCCTGCCCAATGACCGTTCTGCCCGTCGCTTCCCTCGCCTCGCGGAACGACTGCGCGGGGTCCTGCGGCGGCTCCTCCGCGCCCTTTGCTTTCGGCTTTTTTTCTGCGGTCTCCGCTTTCGGCGCTTCCATTTCGGGCGTGCCGGTCAGGCCCTCGGCGTCCAGCAGACGGCGCATTTCGTCCATGCTGCGCTGCGCGTCGCTCGTCAGCTTATCGAGGTCGCTGATCTGCCGATTCAGGCTGCTCTGCATGTTGGCATTCGTCTTTTCGATGCTGTTCAAAAAATCCTCGGCGTCTTTTGCGGCGCGGCTTTTCGTGCCGCTGCCCACGTTCAGCTTGCCGCCGGAAAACAGCGCATCCAAAATGCTGTCAATATCGTTTTTCACCTAAAATCCCCTTTCTCCGGGTAAAGCTTACCGCGCTTCGATCGCTGCAACGACGTTTTGCACCAAAGCGCTGTCCGTCACCTTATATTCGTTCTCCGGGATACCCACGCCGTTCAATTTGCCGCCGAAAAAAATCTCCGGGTTACCGCAGACGCTTGTGTCGTGCCGCAGGGAGCGCGCCGAGGCGTGTACACTGTGCGTGCCGGTCTCGTTGATAAATTTCCCGACGTTCTGCGTGTTGATGCCGCCGCCGGGCAGGATATCGATGCGGTCACTTGCATATTCGATCATCTTTTTCACGGTCTTTGCGCCCTTTATCGCGCTTTCGCGCTGGCCGCTCGTCAAAACGCGCGTCACACCGAGGGCAATAAGATCATCGAGCGCTTTAAATACGTCCGGCACCACGTCAATGGCACGGTGGAACACGATTTCGGCGTTCGGGTTGATTTTCTTGATTTTCCCGATAAAATCGGCGCAGCGGTCGGTGTCAACCGTGCCGTCCGGCTTCAAAAAGCCGAAGACGATGCCGTCCGCGCCTGCATTTAACAGTGCCTCCATATCGCGGCAGCAAGTCATGTAATCGAAATCCGTGTAGCAAAAGCCGCCCTCGCGCGGGCGCACCATGCACATCACGGGAATTTTCAGTGTATTTTTCACGGCCTGCACCGTGCCGATGCTCGGCGTAAGGCCGCCCAAAAACAGCGCGGAATTGAGTTCAATGCGGTCTGCGCCGCCTTTTTCGGCCTGTACGGCGTCTTCAAAACAGCCACAGCAAACCTCAAACAATACTTTTTCTTTCATATTTATACCAACTTTCGTTTATTTGTCCTATCTGCGGCGCTTTAAAACACGCCGCTTTCTGCACTTTCGACTATTCTCACACAAAAGCCTTTACAATCCTCTAAAAAAGATTATAATAGCTTTGAACGTAAAAAGAAAGATAAATCGTTAAATTCTAAAGACAGGGGACGAGATTATGTCAGATACCGTTCGTTTAACAGAAGAATTCCGCGGCGGGCTTTTGGACCTGACGCATTACGGCTACATCAGCATTGTAGATGAAAAGGGTAAGGTCATCTACTCCGCAGGCGACCCGGAGGCCATGGTTTTCTACCGCTCCGCTTCGAAGCCCGTGCAGGCGCTGCCCGTTATCGCGCATCACCTCGACGAAAAATACGGTTTTACCGATGAAGAAACCGTGCTGTTCGCAGGCTCGCATCTCGGCGAAAGCTTCCACATCAACGCTTTGAAATCCATCATGAAAAAGGCCGACTTAAACCCGGAAGACCTCATCATGAAGCCGACCGTGCCGGGCTCTACGGAAGCAAACGAAGAGCGCATCCGTCAGGGTCTGCCGAAGTCGAAGCTCTACCACAACTGCAGCGGCAAGCACGCGGCGCTCATGCTCACCCAGCGTGAAATGGGCGGCGACGTGAAGGATTACTGGAAGGTCGGCTCCGTCGGACAGAACGAAGTGCTGCGCACCATGAGCGTGCTCTCCGAGTACCCGGAAGAAAAGGTCGTCATCGGCATCGACGGCTGCGGCGTGCCGGTGTTCGCTTACCCGATGAAGAACATCGCGACGGCATATAAGAACCTCGCGTGCATCGATACCATTCAGGATGACGTTCTGCAGGACGCTGCCCGCCGCTTTATCCCGCGTATCCATGAATATCCGCACATGATGCGCGGCACGGGCTACCTGTGCTCCCTCATCAACCACGACGCGAACATCATCGCAAAGGGCGGCGCGAACAGCGTGTACGGCATCGGCCTTAAAAAGGAGCGCATCGGCATCTCCTTCAAGATTAAGGACGGCACCGAGGCAGTCTGGCCGCTCATCATCCGCGAGATCTTCCGCCAGATCGGCTACTATAACGCCGATACCGATAAGATGCTCGTCTCGCTTAACAACGGCGTCACCGTCAACGACAACGACACACCCGTCGGCGAAGTGAAGACCGTATTCACGCTTGAAAAGCACTTTTAAAATTTAATTTTCATTCAGCATTTTAGATAAAGTCTCTGCATCGATTTGTCCCGGTGCGGAGGCTTTTCCTTTTGACGCAAACGTCATCACAGAGCCGAACGCCCCGCCGCGCACGCGCGTCACCTTGCCGAGCTCGCCCATGGAAATGCCGATGAGCGGCCCGCAGAACGCAGTGGATTCATTCATCGCCGCCAGCATCACCATCACATCGCGCTCATTCTGCGGCATCACGGCGATTTTCGGCAGGTCGGCATTTAACGCCATCATACGCTTATAGCGGTCGGCGATTTCCTCGCGTGCAGGCGTTTTGGCAAAATCATGGTTTGAGATAATAAGCTTCGTACCCATATCGTGCATAGCCTGAACGGTCGCCTTTGCAATGTCATCGTACTGCTCGCAAAGGAAAAGCTCTAAATCGACAAGCGGCGCACCCAAGGCGCTCAGCTGCGCGTTCATCGCAAAATAGTCCATGGGATCTATCGCTTTTTCGCCGCCCTCCGCTTTTGTGCGGAATGTGCACAGCACGGGCAATGGCGCAGCTGCTTTAAAAATTTCCGGCGCGGCCGCAAACATGTCCTCGTCAAAATAATCGATGCGCCATTCGATAAGATCCGCCGGGGTGGTCTTGATCTCTTTTACGGCATCTAAAACCGCTTCCGTTGTCTTCTCGCACACCGGCACACAAATTTTCATTCTGCCGCTGCCGAATACCAAATCATTTACAACTACCTGCCGCATAGCTTTCGCTCCCTTTTTGTCAACTTGTACACAGTATAGACAATTTAAGCACAAAAGTCAAAACAAAAAGTATTTGTATCTTGTAACAGACTTCTAAATCTGCTATGATGATTTTGTAACCGAATGAACCCCTTTTCCTACTTATAAAATGAAAGGAGTTGGCCTTATGACCCGTTTACAAAACTCTTTATTCGCTTTTCTTTTGTGCATCATTCTGCTTTTCACCGCGTGCCAAAGCGTATCGGCAGAATTGAGCGGCGTAGATAACCCGCAAAGTACCGCATCAGAACCGAGCGCTGCCGAGACCGCAACGCTCACTGCGCGCCTCGTCGATATTTCGGGCAATCTGCTTTTGCTCGCCGGTAAAGACGACGGCGTATACCGCTGCGCAAAGCCGGAGGACGCGCCGAATGACCTCACCCCCGGTATGACGGTGGACGTCACCTACGGCGGATATATCAAAGCCATTTACCCGAGCGAGCCCGATAACGTGCAGAAAATCACCGTACGCGAAAATGAAACGGACGGGCGATGCGCGCTGTATTTGTCCGTGCTGCAGGAATTATTCAACACGGACGAAACACTGCAAAGCGACACCGAATATGTCTCCGTTGACCTGACCGAGACGCCGTTGACGAAAGGCGAGATACAGGCGATTGCGTGGCGGTTCGGGGAGCTTACGGAGCGCTGCCCGCTCACGTTCACGTTTAAGGAGCTGCAAGACGAAGGCTACTTAGAAACGGACGAGCTTTTATGGGAAGACGGCTGCTTATTCAAGATCACGGAGAAAAACGACGAAAACGGCGTGCTGACGTTTGACGCCGAAAAATGGCGTGCCGGGGACGGCGCCTCTTACTTTTTAGACTGCACTGCAAAGCAAAATAAAGACGGCACCTATGCCGATTTTGAGATTGGCACATTTGCTGCCGCATAAAGTTATCATCAAAGAGGGAATCAACATGTTGAAAAGTCAGGAAGTTCGCAAGCTTGCGCCGGAAATGGACCCGCTGCGCATGGGCATGGGCAGCAAAGAGGAGGACCTCACAAAGCCGCAGATTTTAATTGAAAGCACCTACGGGCAGAGCCACCCCGGCTCCGCGCACCTTTTAAATTTGGCGCAGAAAGCAAGCCGGGGCGCATACGAAGCGGGCGGCAAAGGTGCGCTTTACTTTGCGACCGATATTTGCGACGGCATGGCACAGGGACACGATGGCATCAATTATTCCCTGCCCTCGCGCGACATCATCGCCGACCTTGTGGAAATTCACGCCAACGCGACAACGTTTGACGGCGGCGTTTTCCTCGCAAGCTGCGATAAATCCGTGCCTGCGCTGCTCATGGCTATCGGCCGCATCAACATTCCGGCCGTGTTCGTGACGGGCGGTGTGATGGACGCGGGTCCCGACCTTTTAACGCTGGAGCAGATCGGCAAATACAGCGCCATGTTTGAGCGCGGTGAGATTACCGAGGAGCAGTTCACGTATTACAAGCACCACGCGTGCCCCTCCTGCGGTGCATGCTCGTTCATGGGCACCGCGTCCACCATGCAGATTATGGCGGAAGCGCTGGGATTGATGCTTCCCGGTTCGGCGCTGATGCCCGCCACCTGCGAAGATCTTTCCGTTGCGGCGGAGGAAGCCGGCAAAACCGCCGTGGCGCTCGCGAAAAAGGGCGTGAAAGCGTCCGATATCGTCACGCTGAAATCGTTCGAAAACGCCATCATGGTACATGCGGCCATCTCCGGCTCCACAAACACGCTGATGCACCTGCCCGCCATCGCGCATGAGTTTGGCATTCCGCTCGACGCGGATACGTTCGACCGCATGCACCGCGGCGCGCATTATCTTTTGAATATCCGTCCCGCAGGCGAGTGGCCCGCGCAGTACTTCTATTATGCAGGCGGCGTACCGCGCATCATGGAGGAAATCAAAGACCACCTGCATCTCGATGTAATGACCGTCACGGGTAAAACGCTCGGTGAAAATCTGGAAGATTTAAAGAAAAACGGCTTTTACGAGAAGTGTGATACCTATTTAAAGAAAACCGGTCTCAAGCGCACGGATATCATCCGCTCGTTCGATGATCCCATCGGCACGAACGGCGCCATTGCCATTCTGCGCGGCAACATCGCCCCGGACGGCGCGGTTGTAAAACACAGTGCCGTGCCGAAGGAGATGCACAAGGCGCTTCTGAAGGCGCGCCCGTTCAACTGCGAGGAAGATGCCATCCACGCCATTTTAACGCACCAAATTCAGCCGGGCGACGCCGTCATCATCCGCTATGAAGGCCCGCGCGGCAGCGGTATGCCGGAAATGTTCTACACCACCGAAGCCATTTCGAGCGACCCGGAGCTTTCTGCCAGCATTGCGCTGCTGACGGACGGTCGCTTCTCCGGCGCAAGCAAGGGTCCCGCCATCGGCCATATTTCGCCGGAAGCCGCACAGGGCGGCCCCATCGCTTTAATCGAAGAAAACGACCTTATCGAGATCGACATTCCGCAGCGTATTCTGCGCGTCGTCGGTATCAACGGCGAAAAATGCAGCGAGGAAGAAGTGCAGCGCGTGTTTAACGAGCGCCGCAAAGCGCTGCCACCGTTTAAGAGCCGCTACACGCACGGCGTTTTAAAGCGCTTCACGCAAACGGCACACTCCCCCATGCAAGGCGGTTACATGGACTAAACCGAATCCTAAAAGCCTGCGTTATGCAACTCTCATTTTGAGCACCTGCACAACGCAGGCTTTTCTTTTTCAAAATTCACCATGTATATACGTATAAATATACATTAGTTTGTGCATTATTCCGCTTGATTTTTGAATGAAATCGGCGTAAAATACATTCATCTTCAAAATTATACAAGCCAAAGCTTAAAGGTATATTGCGGAAGGGTGAATGTAAAATGAAAATCAAAAAGGTTTGCGCTTCATTTTTAATTGGCGCTATGATGCTCTCACTTGCGGCATGTTCGGGCAGTACGAAGAAGATTGAAAGCCCGGCGGACTTTGAGGGCGCGAAAATTTCCGTGCAGACGGCAACCTCCGCGCACGAAAGCATTCAGGATATGCAGGACGAGGGCATGAACATCAACGTGCTGCCGTACGAAAAGGTGACGCAGTGCTTTGACGACCTCGCACTCGGCCGCGTGGATGCCGTGTACGTGGACAGCGTCGTTGCGGGTTACTACCTCGCGGAGGACGACACGAAATACCAGAAAACATGGACGAGCGAAACCGGCGAGCCAATCGGCGTATGTCTTAAAAAGGGCAACGACGATTTGAAAGAGCTTATCGAAGGCGCGATTGATACCTTATATTATGACGGCACCATGGCGCAGCTTTCCGAAAAGCACTTCGGCTCCGCCGCCGATGTGGACGGCGTGCGCAATGTGACAGAAAAGCCGGTGCTTGACCTTTCTAAGCTTAAAACACTCAAGGACGGCACCTTAACCGTCGGCGTGGAAGTCGGCTACCCGCCGATGGAGTACACCGATGACGCAGGGCTTGAATATCAGGGCTTCGACATCGACTTTGCAAAAGCGCTCGGCGAGGTGCTGGGCGTAGACATCGAGTTTGTCAACACCGCGTGGGACGGCATTTTTGCGGGCCTTGATAAAGAGCAGTACGACGTCATTATCTCGTCCGTGTCCATTACGCCGGAACGTCAGGCCGCGTATGACCTTACGGAACCGTATGTCTCGAACCAGCTTGTCATTGTCACGTTGAAGTAAAAACGCCGATTTTACCCACAAATCTTGAAAAATACCTATGTATATATGTATAAATATACATTAATTTGGCAGTTTCGCTATTGACCCAAACGGATTTTGGGGGTAGAATACAAGTATTCTAATCGATTGGTACAGTGAAACGACTGTATCTCTTTATCGGGGAAAATTGAGAAAGAAGGACAAAACACATGAAAATGAAGAAAATCCTTGCTGCCGTGCTCGCCGGCGTAATGACACTCTCCGCCACCGCATGCAGCAGCTCCAGTACAAAGAAGATTGAAAGCCCGGACGATTTCGCCGGCGCCAAGGTCAGCGTGCAGACCGGCACCACCGCCCACGACGCTCTGCAGAAAATGCAGGAAGAGGGCGTTGACGTCGAGATTCTCCCGTATGAAAAGATTACGCAGTGCTTTGATGACGTTTCGCTCGGCCGTGCGGATGCCGTGTACGTAGACAGCGTTGTCGCGGCGTATTACCTCGCAGACGACGACTCCAAATTCCAGAGCGTTTGGAAAAGCGACGAAGGCGAACCGATGGGCGTCTGCATCAAGAAAGGCAACACAGACCTTTTGGAGCAGACCGAAAACGCCATCAACACGCTTTATTATAACGGCAAAATCTCCGAGCTCGCCATGAAGCACTTCGGCACCGATGTCACCGAGGGCGTGCGCAACGTCACCGAGGAACCGACCGTTGACCCGAGTAAGGTCAAGACCGTTAAGGACGGCGTTTTGACCATCGGCTTTGAGGCCGGTTATCCGCCGCTTGAGTACACCGACGACAGCGGCCTTGTGTACCAGGGCTTTGACGTTGATATGGCAGAAGAGATTGGTAAGCTGTTCGGCCTTGAGGTCGAGTTTGTCAACACCTCCTTCGACGGCGTTTTCGCAGGCCTCGATAAGGGCCAGTACGATATGATCATCGCCGGCGTTTCCATCACCCCGGAGCGTCAGGAAGCGTATGAAATGACCGAGCCGTACCTCTCCAACCAGCTCGTCATCGTCACAAAGAAGGACGCATAAGCGCAATAACGTAAAATGAAATTTCGGCAGGAGGCCCCGTTTTGAGGTCTCTTGCCCCATTTATATCGGAAAGGATATCAACCATGAACGCCATTCAACAAATCATCGGCTGGATGCCGGCGCTGCTCCAGGCCACCGGCGTAACGCTTGCGCTTTCCGTCACCTCCGTGCTGACGGCACTTGTGCTCGCCGTGTTTCTTGCCCTCGGCAAGATCTCCAAAAACACCGTACTCCGCTCCGTGTGCGGCGCGTACATCTTCTTCTTCCGCGGCACGCCGCTTCTGATGCAGCTGTTTTTCCTCTATTACACGCTGCCGCAGCTCGTTCCGGCGTTCAATATTCAGAGCCGCTTTTTGGCCGCTTGGATCGCGTTCTCGCTGAACGTCGCGGCCTACCTCGCGGAGATCATCCGCGCAGCCATTCAGTCCATCGATAAAGGCCAGCTCGAAGCCTCCACGGCGCTCGGTCTCACCCACTCGCAGGCGATGCGCCTTGTCATCATCCCGCAGGCCTACCGCCGCATGATTCCGCCGATCTGCAACGAGTTCGTCATGGTGCTGAAGGATACCTCTCTTGTGTCCATCATCGCGCTGACCGATTTGACCTACCAGACGAAGATTATCGCTTCCAACAAGGCGAGCGCTCTCGTTTATATCCCGGCTATGATCATCTACCTCATCATCACCGGCGTGTTCACCGTTATTTTCAATCGCCTTGAAAAGCGCCTGTCCATCTACGAATAAGGAGGAATACGGCTATGTCTATCATTAAAACGGAAAATATCTGTAAGTCCTTCGGCTCCGTAGAGGTGCTGAAAAACGTCAGCCTCACCGTAGAGCCGGGCGAGGTGGTCGTTATCATCGGACCGTCCGGCGCCGGCAAATCGACGTATCTGCGCTCTTTAAACCACCTTGAAAAGCCTACGAGCGGCAAGATCTGGATCGACGACAAGCTCATCGAAGACCGCGTGAACGGCCACAATCAGGTAAAGCTGCCGCATAAAGAGCGCGCCGCTATTTTGCTTGAGATGGGTATGGTGTTTCAGCGCTTCAACCTCTTCCCGCACAAAACGGCACTGCAAAACGTCATGCTCGCCCCGATGAACGTGAAGGGCGTGCCGGAAAAGGAAGCCAAAGAAAAGGCCGTGAAGCTTTTAAATCAGGTCGGCCTCGGCGATAAACTCGATTCCTACCCCGCAAAGCTTTCCGGCGGCCAGCAGCAGCGTGTGGCCATCGCCCGCGCGCTCGCCATGGAGCCGAAAATGATGCTGTTCGATGAGCCCACCAGCGCCCTTGACCCGGAGCTCGTCGGCGACGTTCTGAACGTCATGAAGGCGCTTGCGGAAGAAGGCATGACGATGCTTGTTGTCACGCACGAAATGGGCTTTGCCCGCGAAGTGGCAGACCGCGTGGTGTTCATGTATGATGGTGCGATTTTGGAGGAAGGCTCCCCGAAGGAGATCTTCACAAATCCGAAGCACGACCGCACGCGCCAGTTCCTGCAAAGCGTTCTGTAAGGCGATAGTATGTTTGAAAATACCTCAAAATGCGAAGACTGCCTGTATTACGAGTACGACGATGAGTACGGCTTCTATGTCTGCGATATGGACTTAGACGAGGACGAGACCGCCCAGTTCATCGGCGGTCGCTTTCAAAACTGCCCGTACTACCGCCCCGGCGACGAATACACCATCGTCCGCAAGCAAATATAATAACATTGCATGACAAAAGCTCTCCCGAATTCGTTTCGGGGGAGCTTTTGATTTCATCGATATTTAAATGCTGTAATCGTTGACGAAAGTCGCCTGCTGCTGATCCAATATATCCTGCAGGGTGATGCTGTCGAGGTATTCGTTGATGGCGCGGCTGAGCCCCTGCCACACGGGCAGCGTGATGCAGTCTGCACTGCGGTCGCACAGAACGGGGTCGTGGTCGAGACACGCGACGGGCGCGAGGCTGCCCTCTGTGATGCGCAGAATCATACCCACGGTGTATTTATCCGGCGATTGCGCCAGACGATATCCACCCTGAAAGCCGCGGCTTGCAAGAAGAATATCGGATTTATTGAGCATCGGCACAATCTGTTCCAGATATTTTTTGGAGACATTCTGACGGCGGGCAATGTCCTTCAGCGCAACGTAGCCGTCGTTCTGGTGCTGTGCGAGGTCCAGCAGCATGCGCAGCGCATAGCGCCCTTTGGTGGAAATTTTCATGCGGTATCCATCCTTTATGTAAAATAGCGTTTCCGGAATAAAACAAGCGGGCTCACCGTCCGCCGCAAACTTTATACCATAATAACATGTTTTTAGTAGGTTTTCAAGAGTTTTATTTTTGCCGGCAATTTACTGCGAAAACGCCCTTTATAAACGCCTTTAAACCCGAGAAAAAGGGCAAAGCCCGAAAGCCTTGCCCCTTTCCCTCATTCATTTTTCTATCCCAAAGATGTGTGTTTGGATTCTTGTATGCCGTATCAGTCTGCAAACATCGGCGTGGAGAGGTACCGTTCGCCGGTATCGGGCAGAAGCGCCACGATGACCTTGCCTGCGTTTTCCGGGCGCTTTGCAAGCTGTGCTGCCGCAAAGACTGCCGCGCCGGAGGAGATGCCCACCAGAACGCCCTCGCTGCGTGCCAGCGCGCGGCCGGTCGCAAACGCGTCCTCGTTCTGCACGGGAAGAATCTCATCGTAAATGTCGGTGTTCAGCGTATCCGGCACAAAGCCCGCGCCGATGCCCTGAATTTTATGCGGGCCCGCCTTGCCGCCGGAGAGAACCGGGGAGGTAGCCGGTTCCACCGCGACAACCTTAACATTGGGGTTCTGCGACTTGAGGTACGCGCCTACACCGGAGAGCGTGCCGCCCGTGCCGACGCCTGCAACGAAAATATCGATCTTGCCGTCCGTGTCTGCCCAGATTTCCGGGCCGGTCGTCTTCAGGTGCACCGCCGGGTTTGCCGGGTTCGTGAACTGGCTCGGAATGTAGCTGTTTGGGGTCTGCTCGGCAAGCTCCTTCGCCTTTGCGATAGCGCCCGGCATACCCTTTGCACCTTCGGTGAGGACAAGCTCCGCACCGTAAGCCTTCAAAAGGTTGCGGCGCTCCACACTCATCGTCTCCGGCATGGTAAGGATTACCTTATAACCGCGGGAAGCCGCAACGGAAGCAAGGCCGATGCCCGTGTTGCCGCTTGTCGGTTCAATGATAACTGCGCCGGGCTTCAAGAGGCCCTTTTCCTCGGCGTCGTCCAACATCGCTTTTGCGATACGGTCCTTTACGCTGCCTGCCGGGTTGAAATACTCAAGCTTCGCGTAGATTCTCGCGTTCAGTTCATTTGCTTTTTCGTAGTTGGTGAGTTCAAGAAGCGGAGTGCCGCCGATGAGGTCTGTGATTTTCCGATATACACGCATGGTAAAGTCTCCTTAAAATACTTTATATAAATTGAGTTTGCATTCTTGTATCGTTTCAGGCCGCGGCGCAACATCGCCGACTGTACGGAAACGGGTTCATATCGCGTCTCTCCTTTGCCTTATTTTACTAAACTTATTAAACCTACTTATTTTATAGGTTATTAAGCTTGTTTATATCCTATCACCACAGGGTAAATTTGTCAACATCTTTTTTCACTTTTTCTTTTACCTTTAAAACTCGTTGAAACGATCCGCCGCTTTGCAATGCAAAATGCAGTTTCCCCCATATAATAGTATGGTTTCCGAAAATTTTCTTCAATTTTTGCATTTTAGGGGTTGACAAATTGCAATCTAGCGTGTATCATACAAAACATACCAAGTCAATATGTTTTAAGTGTTATGAAACCTTCAAACATAAAAATCGAAGTAAATCTCAAAGGAGGCGCACCCCGATGATGCGATCCCTTTTCCGGCAAATGCTTCGCCACAATTTCAGAAACGGACGAATGTGAAGCTCAGCTTTTCGACAACTTCTCAAAATCCGTTAAAACAAAAATTAAATTCTGAAATTATGAAAGAGGTATTACCATGAGCTATACATATGATAACCACTACCATTTTGAAACCATCCAGCTGCACGCAGGTCAGGAGAACCCGGACCCCGCTACCGATGCCCGCGCAGTGCCGATCTATCAGACGACTTCCTTCGTCTTCAAGAACTCCGCACACGCAGCAGCCCGCTTCGCGCTCGCAGATGTAGGCAACATCTACGGCCGTCTGACGAACTCCACCGTGGACGCATTTGAGCAGCGCATTGCAGCCCTGGAGGGCGGCGTGGCAGCGCTTGGCGTCGCTTCCGGTGCAGCAGCCATCAACTATACGTTTCTCAACCTCGCAAGCGCAGGTGACAACATCGTTTCCGCGAAGACCATCTACGGCGGCACCTACAATCTGCTCGAGCACACGCTCCCGCAGTACGGCATCACCGCAACGTTCGTAGACCCGGATGAAGAGGGCGCTTTTGAAAACGCGATTAACGATAAGACAAAGGCCGTCTTCATCGAGACCATCGGTAACCCGAACGCAACGCTGATTGACATTGAAAAGGTCGCAGCCATTGCACATGCACATAAGATTCCGCTTGTTGTAGACTCCACATTCGCAACGCCTTACCTCCTCCGTCCGTTCGAGTACGGTGCAGACATCGTTGTCCATTCCGCTACAAAGTTCATCGGCGG